>Ga0209343_10011074_pt1 | contig 10186 bp, 10 predicted proteins | sample RifCSPlowO2_02_FD_184026 | JGI IMG/M metagenome (GOLD analysis project Ga0209343, IMG submission 184026) | Groundwater microbial communities from Rifle, Colorado - Rifle CSP2_plank lowO2_0.2 (SPAdes) (version 2) | ecosystem: Environmental > Aquatic > Deep subsurface > Groundwater | place...
TGAAAAGCGACACCTTGCAAGCCATCAACGCTTCGCGCAGCAAAACGCTGGTGCAGTCGGTGACAGATTTTGCGGGCCAACTGGCACTGCCCCTGGTTGGCCGGGTGGCAGCCGGCTCCCCCATTTTGGCGCAAGAGCACATCGACAAAACCTATTACGTCGAAGACAGCCTGTTCCAGCGCAAGCCAGACTACCTGCTTAAGGTGCGCGGCATGTCCATGCGCGATGCCGGCATCATGGATGGCGATCTGTTGGCGGTGCAAAGCACCCGCGAGGCCAAAAATGGCCAGATTGTGGTGGCCCGGCTCGGCGATGAAGTCACCGTGAAACGCTTCATGCGACACAACAATCTCATCGAGCTCCACCCCGAAAACCCCGACTACCAAACCATTGTGGTTGAGCCCGGTGAAGCCTTCGAAATTGAAGGCCTGGCGGTCGGCCTGATCCGCAACACCATGCTGATGTAAAAACATTCAAGTTCCTGCACCACCCTGTCTTAACTCATCCAGAGCACCCAACCATGAACATTGCCTACCTGACACCCTCCTTGCTGCCCGGTCTGGCGCATTTCAAGGCAAGCAGTCCACGGGCCTGCACCCGGGCCAATTCCAGCGTTAAAAACGGCGCAAATGACGACACGCTGCGGCCGCTGCGTGTCCTGCGTGTGTTTGAGGCGGGACAAAAACCATCACAGGTCGGACGCATGGTGATTTCCGGGCGCATGGCCGACGTCTGTGCCGAACTCGACCGCCTCGCCGCCTTCGAGCGGCCACACTGATGTCCATCATGGCCGAATAAATTCAACTCCACAAAAACCAGCCAGTTCAGCCTCGTGGCTTCACGTAAAAACGCCACTTAAATAACGTTAACGTCCGTATTTTTAAAGTCATCCTTGCAGAGAGTGCCGCTCGCCAAGGCACAATCCGTGTCATGAACATTGTGATTCTCGACGACTATCAGGACGTGGTGCGCAAGCTGGCCTGCTCGGCCAAGCTGGAAACTTACCAGGCCAAGGTCTTTACCAACACCGTCAAGGGTTTGGGACAACTCTCGGTGCGGCTCAAGGACGCCGATGTGATTGTGCTCAACCGTGAACGCACCCAGCTCTCCCGTGCACTGATCGACAAATTGCCCCGGCTCAAGCTGATTTCGCAAACCGGTCGCGTCGGCAGCCACATCGACGTCAACGCCTGCACCGAACGTGGCATTGCCGTGGCCGAAGGCACCGGCTCACCGATTGCACCGGCCGAACTGACCTGGGCACTCATCATGGCCGCAACGCGGCGTCTACCCCAGTACATCGGCAACCTCAAGCACGGCGCCTGGCAGCAATCCGGACTCAAATCCAGCGGCATGCCGCCCAACTTTGGCCTCGGCACAGTGCTCAAGGGGCGCACTCTGGGTATTTGGGGCTTTGGCCGCATCGGCCAATTGGTGGCCGGATACGGCAAGGCATTTGGCATGCGGGTATTGGTGTGGGGTCGCGCACCGAGCCGGGAGCGGGCCATCCAGTCGGGTTACGAGGCCGCGGCAACCCGTGAAGAGTTTTTTGAGCAGTCCGATGTCCTCACACTGCACCTGCGTCTCAACGAGGAAACCCAGGGCATCGTCCGCCTGGAAGACCTGTCACGCATGAAGCCCACGTCCCTGCTGGTCAATACCTCACGCGCCGAACTGATCGAGCCCGACGCCCTGATCGGCGCGCTCAACCGCGGTCGCCCGGGTCTGGGCGCCGTGGATGTTTATGAGAGCGAACCCATTTTGCAGGGGCATGCCCTGTTGCGGCTGGAAAACTGCATCTGCACACCGCACATTGGTTATGTGGAGCAGGACAGCTACGAAATGTATTTCAGCGCAGCCTTTGACAATGTGGTCAATTTCATCAGGGGCCGTCCCAGCAACATCGTCAATCCAGGTGCCTTACAGGTCCGCCGTTAATGCAAATGCCTGGGCTTGCGGCCACCGCTGTGGCCCATGCCACCAGAGCCACCTGATCCGCGCGGCGGTTTACCCAATTGCAATGAACTCACCAAGTCATTGAAACGCTGACTGAACAACTGATCAACAGCCGCCACCACGCCGCCCAGTTCGGCACCATCGAAGTGGCGTTCCATCAGGCTGATCACGTCCTGCACCAGCAAATCGCGCTGCACCTGCATGATGGCCGCTGGATCAGGGCCCACAAACAGCATGACGAAGTCGTCTCGTGACTCGGCTTCAGGATCTGACTCTTCGTCCTCGTCTTCAAACTCGGTGTCGTAAAACGTGACCTCGATCGCTGCGCCGGTCAGGGCAACTTCATTGAGGTTCATGCACATTTCGTCGAGTGCCTGGCGAAAGTCGTCATCACCTTCGACAGTCCAGCACATTTGCAGCAAATGCTCAGCGGAGTCAAACCGAATGCCGGGTTCATCTTCGTAAAAGCTGCCCGCCGCATCAACCAGCGAGCGCTCGCCGGCGTATTTCCAGAGCGGTTTAAGCGCATCCTGGATATTCTCAAAAGTCACATCACCACGCAGGCTCACCTGGCCATGCACGTGGATTTCAAAAGGGGTGTTGTAGCGTGCCATAGGCTTTAAGTGTACGAGACAATATTCACCCCTTAAAAGCCGGGCAAGACTAAATAAGGAATGAATCCCGGTGCCAGATAGCTACAACACGACCGCTTTAGCCCATATGCAGCCCGCCGTTGACCGAGAACTCGGCACCGGTGGCATAACCGCCTTCATCAGACGCCAGCCAGGCGATGATGGAGGCAATCTCGGAAGGTTCGCCCAGACGCTTGACCGGCACGGTGGCAATGATCTTGTCAAGCACTTCCTGGCGGATGGCCTTGACCATATCAGTGCCAATGTAGCCGGGACTCACGGTGTTGACCGTGATACCCTTGGTAGCCAACTCTTGCGCCAACGCCATGGAGAAACCGTGCATACCGGCTTTGGCGGCAGAGTAGTTGGTCTGACCCGCCTGACCCTTGACACCGTTCACACTGCTGATGTTGATGATGCGGCCCCAGCCTTTTTCAACCATGTCGCCAACCACTTGCTTGGTCACATTGAACATGGAGTTGAGGTTGGTTTCGATGACGGCGTCCCAGTCTTCGCGCGTCATTTTGACGAACATGCGGTCACGGGTGATGCCGGCGTTGTTGATCAACACGTCGATGGTGCCATGCTCGGCCTTGGCTTTGGTGAATGCATCCACCGTGGAATTCCAGTCGCCGACGTTACCGGCCGAGGCGTAGAACGTGAAGCCCAGTGCGGCCTGCTCGGCCAGCCACTTGCCGTAGTCACGGGTAGGACCGCATCCGGCAATCACCTTGAAACCCTCTTTACTCAGACGCTGGCAGATGGCGGTACCGATACCACCCATACCACCAGTGACGTATGCTACTTTTTGACTCATGAAACTACTCCTCTTTGCGAATATAAATACTGATTAAAACGAGCGGCTGGGCGAATATAAAAACACCCAGCAACCAGCTTTTGGATTATGAAGGTTAAATCAGCGCGCCAGGCAGAGGGAAACCCCCATGCCGCCGCCAATACACAGCGCGGCCAAACCCTTTTTGGCATCACGGCGCTGCATTTCGTGCAGCAGGGTGACCAGAATGCGGCAACCGGACGCGCCAATCGGGTGGCCCAGGGCAATGGCGCCGCCGTTGACGTTGACTTTGGCGGTGTCCACAGCGAGTTCCTGATTCACAGCGCAGGCTTGGGCCGCAAAGGCCTCGTTCAACTCGAACAGGTCGACGTCGGCCACGCTCCAGCCGGCACGGGCCAGCGCCTTGCGTGAGGCGGAGACCGGGCCCATGCCCATGATGGCGGGGTCCAGGCCGGTGGTGCCAAAGCTCTTGATGGTGGCCATGGGCTTGAGGCCCAGGGCTGCGGCTTTGCTGGCTTTCATGACCATGACGGCGGCAGCGCCGTCGTTGATGCCGGAGGCGTTGCCAGCGGTAACGCTGCCGGCTTTGTCAAAGGCGGGGCGCAGACCGGCCAGGCTTTCGGCATTGGTTTTCTTGTTGATGAATTCGTCGGCGTCAAACACCAGCGGGTCGCCTTTTTTCTGGGGAATGATGACCGGGATGATTTCGTCCTTGAATTTGCCAGCGGCCTGGGCCGAAGCCGCTTTTTGCTGGCTGGCCAGGGCCAGGGTGTCCTGCATTTCGCGGGTGACGCCCTGCGCTTTGGCGACGTTTTCAGCGGTGATGCCCATGTGGTATTTGTTGTACACGTCCCACAGGCCGTCGTTGATCATGGTGTCGACCATTTTCCAGTCGCCCATGCGCTGGCCGTCACGACTGCCCATGAGAACGTGGGGAGAGGCGCTCATGTTTTCCTGGCCACCGGCAATGACGATCTCACTGTCGCCAAAGGCGATGGACTGGGCGGCCAGCATGACGGCCTTCAAGCCGGAGCCGCAGACGGCGTTGATGGTGAGGGCTGGCGTTTCTTTGGCAATGCCAGCCTTGAGCATGGCTTGACGAGCCGGGTTCTGGCCTGCGCCTGCAGCCAACACCTGGCCCATGATGACTTCACCGATCTGGTCGGCACTGACGCCGGTGCGTTCGAGCAACGCCTTGATGACGATGGCGCCCAAGTCGGGGGCCGCAACTTTGGCCAATGAACCACCAAATTTGCCTACTGCAGTACGAGCTGCTGCGACGATGACGATATCTTCCATGATGTCTCCTGAGTCCTGGTTAAAAAATGGGATGAAAATTAAGCCTTGGCCTTGACATAGCGGCCGGGAGCGGGCTCGATCGCCTTGTATTTTCCCTTACCGTAGCTTTTGGGCGCGGCAATCTCCTTGCCCGCCTGGGCGGCCAGCCAGTTGGACCAATCGGTCCACCAACTGCCTTTGTGCTCGGTCGCGCCGGTGAGCCATTGGTCCATCGATTTGGGCAGCTTGCCGTCTTCGCGGATCCAGTGACTGCGCTTGCCCTTGGCCGGCGGGTTGATGACACCGGCAATGTGGCCAGAGGCGCCCATGACGAAGCGTTTTTTGCCCGGCAGGTATTGGGTGGAAGCATAGGCACCGCCGATGGGCACGATGTGGTCTTCGCGCGAACCGTAGATGTAAACCGGCATGTCAAGCTGATTGAGGTCGATCTTTTCACCGCAGACGGTGGCCGCGCCGGGTTTGCTCAGGTTGTTTTCGAGGTAGGTGTTGCGCAGGTACCATGCGTAGAACGGGCCCGGCAGGTTGGTGGAATCGCTGTTCCAGTAGAGCAGGTCGAACGGCGGCGGCGTTTCGCCCTTGAGGTAGTTGCCCACCACGTAGTTCCAGACCAGGTCATTGGGGCGCAAGAAGCTGAAGGTCATGGCCAGGTCCTTGCCCTTCATGAGGCCGCCCTCGCCCATTTCCTGTTCGCGGTATTTGACAAAACCTTCGTCAATGAAGACGTCGAGCACACCGGTGTCGGCAAAATCGAGCATCGAGGTGAGGAAGGTGGCGCTGGCCACGGGCTTTTCGCCACGCGCGGCCAGCACGGCCAGGGCGCTGCCCATCATGGTGCCGCCGACGCAAAAGCCCAGCGCGTTGATGGTTTTGGCGCCCGTGATGTCCTGCGTGACCTTGATGGCCTTGATGACCGCTTTTTCGATGTAGTCGTCCCAGCTGGCTTTGGCCAGCGAGGCATCGGGATTGCGCCAACTGACGACAAAGGTGCGGTGCCCTTGCGCCACGGTGTAACGGATCAGCGAGTTTTCCGGCTGCAGATCAAGGATGTAAAACTTGTTGATGCACGGGGGCACCAGCAGGAACGGTTTTTCATAAATCGTGTCAGTCAGGGGTTTGTATTCGATGAGCTGAAACAATTCGTTCTCGAACACCACCGCACCTTCGGTGGTGGCGACGTTTTTGCCGACTTCAAAAAGGCTCTCATCGGTCATCGACACATGGCCTTGCTGCATGTCATGCAACAGGTTCTGGATGCCTTTGGCAATGCTCTGACCCTGGGTCTCGATGGCTTTCTTTTGCGCTTCGGCGTTCAGGGCCATGAAATTGCTGGGGGCCGAGGCAGCGGTGATCTGCTCCACGGCAAAGCGTATGCGGGCACGGGTTTTGGCATCGGTCTCTACCGCTTCCGCCATCTGGCTGAGCGTTTTGGCGTTGAGCAGGTAGGAAGCCGCAGAGAAAGCGGCGGTGGGATTGGCCGCCCAGGCTTCATCGGCAAAGCGACGGTCAGCGAGTTGATGCTTGCCCTGGACGCCGTTGGCCCACAACTCGGCGGCATCTCCCAGAAACTGTTGTTGCAGCGCCTGCAACTTCTCGGCAGAAAACTTGATTTTGGGCGCTTGCGCCGTGGGTGCCAGAAGTTTGGCACTGGCTTCTCCCAGATCCATGTTGTGAAATGACTCAAAGGCCTTGCTCAGACTTTCGGCCATGGATTGCTGTAGATTTTGTGCCGATTGCAGCCAAAGCTCCTGAGCGTTTTCGTTCATGCGTATCCCTATTTGAGGTGGTCAAAAAATAATTTCGATAATATCTTAGGTCAAGTCCTTCGAAATCCTGACATACCTCGATTTTCATCAATAAATACCATCTTCGCCATGTACATCGTTGCAATTGCCTGGCTCTATGTGGCCATTCTCATGGCTGTGGCCGAAGCCACCCATACTGCCGGCACGCTGCTGGGCGGCATCTTCACCTTTGTCTTGTATGGTGTGCTGCCACTGGCATTGGTGCTGTATGTGATGGGAACTCCGGCACGCCGGCGCGCCATCAAGGCGCAGGAAGACGCAGAATTGCGTGCCGCACAAGCCGCCTCAGCCCTCGCGCCAGACACTGGCGCAGAAGCGGCCGGTGACCCGGTCGCGCCGGTAGGAAAAGAAACGTGACGCATTGCCAACCGTGCACCAGGACGGACTGCTGTCGTTGCCATGAATTTGGCTGACGCCCAGGGCATTCAGACGCAAGCGTGCCAATGCGGCCAGATCGGCCAGCCATTTTCCCGGGACCAGGGGTTTAAAACAGTCGCCCGCCAATGGATCGCTTGCGGTGAAAGCAGCGCGGACTTCATCACCGACTTCAAAAGCTTGCGGGCCGATGCACGGGCCCAACCAGGCGATGATGTCTCTGGCTTGTAAACGCTTGACCGTTGCTTCAAGAATACCCACTCCATCCTGCCCGGCCAGACCGCGCCAGCCAGCATGGGCAGCAGCCACCCGATGCCCCCGGGCGGTGGTGAACAGCACTGGCAGGCAATCGGCCACCATCACGGTGCATGCCACGCCAGGCTGGTCGGTGTGGCAGGCATCGGCCACGGTGCCGTCCGGACTGTTGGCATCAAGCTGCACCACCTCGGTGCCGTGGACCTGGCTCAGAAAAACCGGGCGTGCGCCGATGGCCTCTTGCAAAATGGCCCGGTTGGCAGCCACATGGACAGGCGTGTCGTCCACATGCTCGCCCAGGTTCAGGCTGTCGTAAGGCGCAACCGACACCCCGCCCGCGCGCGTGGTGCACATCGCCCGCACCCCCGCAGGCGCCGGCCAGTCAGGAATCAGCCACATGGATTGCCGCGTCGCTACGCTCCTCGCAATGACGGAAGAGGTCATCACTGCAATTGCCGCGTCGCTGGCTCGCAATGACGGCCAGCACGGCAATCCATGTGTTGGCCTGGATGACTTCAAACCGCTGCATGGATCTTGTCGTAGGCGGCCAGCAGCTTGTGGTGCATCTCGCAACCGTCCAGCGCCAGGCCGGGTGCGCCCAGGCCCATGAAGCGGTCCTCCTGCATGATGAGCGCATGCGCCTGCGCCAGCGGGCCGGCACCATAGAGCAGCGCCAGGGTGTCAAGGTAAGGGCCGCTGTCGCCAATGTCGGCCAGGTTGATGAGGTTCTGGATGCAGGCGTAAACCCGTTTGCGCTGCGGGTTGACCTGGTCGAAGTTCAGGATCCACTCACAGCCTTCGAGTGTGGCGGCCTCGTCGCCCACGGCCAGCGCCAGCAGGGTTTTGAGTTCACCCAGGCGCAGGTCGCTCCAGAACGAGCCGGCCTCGGCCGCCAGGCCGATCAGGCCCGCCACCGGGCGGTGGTCCGCCAGGTTGGATTCGTTCAGCGTTTCCAGCAGGTCGGTGCATTCTTCGTCATCGAGATCGGAGAGGTTCAACACGGCCTCGCGGAACTGGTTGGCGATGCTGTTGTTCTCGAACTCCAGGTCGTCGACCGGATAGATCTCGGACAGGCCCGGCACCAGAATGCGGCAGGCATAGACGCCGAGCTGTTGAAAGTCGGCCATGTACACCTCGTGGCCGTCCTGCTGCAGGCGCGCCAGGCTCCAGGCGTAGTCTTCGGCCGTCGTGCTGCTGAAGTTCCAGTCGACAAACTCGAAGTCAGGCACGTCACCGAGAAACTTCCAGTGAATGACGCCGCTGGAGTCGACAAAATGGATCTCGATGTTGGTCGAGCTGGCCGCTTCTTCGAGGTCGAAGCCGGGCGCAGGAAAGTTGGAGAGCGCATCGAGCGCCCGGCCCTGCAGCAGTTCGGTGAGCGCGCGCTCGAGCGCCACTTCAAAACGCGGATGGGCGCCAAAGCTGGCAAAGCAGCCCTGGTCGAGCGGGTTCAGCAGCGTGACGTTCATCACCGGGTACTGGCCGCCCAGCGAGGCGTCCTTGACCAGAATGCCAAAACCGGCTTCGCGCAGCGCGGCGATGCCGCGCGCAATGCGCGGGTAGCGGGCAATCACGGCCTCGGGCACATCGGGCAGGCACAGGCCCTGGCTGATGATGCGCGCCTTGATGGAACGCTCGAAAATTTCGGACAGCGCCTGGGTGCGCGCCTCCATCTGGGTGTTGCCCGCCGACATGCCGTTGCTGACATAGAGGTTGCCAATGAGGTTGACCGGGAAATAGACCGTTTTGCCGTCGCTCTGGCGCACGTAAGGCAGGGCGCAGATGCCGCGCTCGCAGGCGCCCGAGTTGAAATCGACCAGGCTGCTGGCGTCGATGTTGCCCTGCGGGTTGTACAGCTTGTGCAACTCGGGGCTGAGCAACTCGGCCGGCCATTGCTCGTCTGCCGGCACATCGAACCAGCGCTCTTGCGGAAAATGCACATGGGCACGCCCGGTGACATCCGGCCCGAGGTAAAAATGGGTCCAGAAATAGTGGGTGGACAGGCGTTCAAAGAACTCGCCCAGGGCGCTGGCCAGGCAGGCCAGGCGGCTGGCGCCCTTGCCGTTGGCGAACAGCAGCGGGCAGTCGCGGTCGCGGATATGCACCGACCAGATGCCGTCAACCGGGTTGAGCCAGCTGCGCTCTTCAATGTGGAAACCCAAAGCCTGCAGCTTGCCTTGCAGCGTGTTGATCGTGGTTTCGAGGGCGGCATCTTTGCCGGGAATAAAGGTAGCATGGTTCATATCCCCAGCATACCTCATGGTTCATCAAAGCCGGCGCAACCGCGGGATTGAAAACGCTAGACTCGCAAGTTGCCGAATTAACCCAAACCCAGCGGAGACATTGATGATTCTTGAACTTGCCGACTTCTCGATCCAGCCCGGCCAGAACGCCGCCTTTGAGGAGGCCATTCAACGCGGCCTGCAAACCGTCATTGCACAGGCCAAAGGATTTGAAGGCTTCAAAGTCAATCGCTGCATTGAAAACCCGCAACGCTACATTTTGCAAATATTCTGGACCACGCTGGAAGACCACACAGCAGGATTCCGCGGCTCCCCGGCGTTCGCCGAATGGCGCGCCATTGTGGGGCCGTTTTTTGCCAGCCCGCCGGTAGTGGAACACTTCGAGCTGGTCGCCAAGTCGGCCTGAACCCTCTTTAAAAATACCGCCATGAACACCGTTTTCCCTCCCGCACCCAGCGTGACCGTGCCCGTGGTCGGCACCACCGCCCTGTTCCCGGTGCACCGCATCTACTGCGTGGGCCGCAATTACGTCGAGCACGCCCAGGAAATGGGTCACAGCGGGCGCGAGCCGCCTTTTTTCTTCATGAAGCCGGCCGATGCGGTGCTGGTGGCATTGCCCGGCATCAGCACACCACTGCCCTACCCCGGACTGACCAAAAACCTGCACCATGAAATTGAACTGGTGGTGGCGATTGGCAAGGGTGGCAAAAATATTGCCGTGGCGCAGGCCGAGAAGCATATTTATGGCTACGCCGTGGGCCTTGACATGACGCGGCGCGACCTGCAAAACGAGATGAAGGCGCAGGGCCGTCCGTGGTGCATCGGCAA
>Ga0209343_10011075_pt1 | contig 10186 bp, 8 predicted proteins | sample RifCSPlowO2_02_FD_184026 | JGI IMG/M metagenome (GOLD analysis project Ga0209343, IMG submission 184026) | Groundwater microbial communities from Rifle, Colorado - Rifle CSP2_plank lowO2_0.2 (SPAdes) (version 2) | ecosystem: Environmental > Aquatic > Deep subsurface > Groundwater | place: Rifle...
GCAAACCAGCCAATGCTATTGTGCCGGTTCCGAAGCGGGTTCGCTATGTACAGATGCGCGGTGGCTTTGTTGGCGGCCTCCAGCGGTTCCGTATCCTGTGATATTTTTTCGAGGGCGGATGCCAACCCTTCGGGATAGCGGGTCAAAAGCGTGCCGGAGGAGTCAGCCAGAAATTCACGCTTCCTGGAGATGGCGAGCTGAATGAACGACGCGATGATCGGAGAAAGGAGCGCCAACACAATCCCGGCAATCATAAATATCGCTTGAGCTTGGTTGTTCCGCGAACGCCCCCCGCGGCTGTAAAAGGAAAAGCGCAGAAAAAAATCAGCCAGAAGCGTGAGCAGTCCCACCAGGACGACGACCAGCGTCATGAGTCTGATGTCGTAGTTGCCGATATGAGACAGTTCGTGGGCGGCGACTCCCTCGAGTTCTGTTTTGTTGAGCTTTTGCAGTATCCCGGTCGTAAAAACTATCACCGCGTTTTGCGGGTTGCGGCCAGTGGCAAACGCGTTCGTCGCGGTGTCTTCTATAATATATATCTTCGGCGTCGGTAGCCCGGCCGTGATACAAAGATTTTCAATCACCTGGTACAGCTCCGGCGCGACGCTGCGGTCAACCGCGTGGGCGCGGGACAACGAGAGAGTGATGTTGGCGCTGAAGTAATAACTGATGAGCGCGTAGCAGATGCTGAACCCGACCGCGATGTAGAGAATTTCTGGGGACCCATATGCCTGCGAAAATACAAATCCCAGCCCGATTATCAGCACGAAAAACGCGCCCAGGAGCAGCGCGGTTTTTCGTTTATTTTCGGAAATATGGTCGTATACAATGGCCATAAAGTTCGAAATTAGAATATCGAAATCCGAGACAAATTCCAATATTTAAATTCTAAACTCCAAACTACTTCGAATTTCGGATTTCGTGCTTCGGATTTTCAAAGTTCAAAATTGAACTTTGACTGGTTGTCCTTCAGGCCCCTTTTCGTCAATGTCGAAGAATTCGCGGGCTTTGAAGTTCATTGTTCCCGCGATGATATTCGTCGGGAAGACCTGGAGCTTGGTGTTGAAATCGCGGACATTGCCGTTGTAGAAGCGCCGCGATGCCTGGATTTTGTTCTCGGTGTCGGTGAGGTCGCTCTGCAAGCTCAAGAAGTTTTGGTTGGCTTTGAGGTCGGGGTAGTTTTCGGCCACCGCGAAAAGAGATTTGAGGGTGGAGGACAGCATATTTTCTTTTTCGAGTTTGTCGTGCACGTTGGTTGCCGACATCGCCTGTGAACGGGCTTTGGTGACTTCCTCAAATAGGCCTTTTTCGTGAGTGGCGTAGCCTTTTACGGTATTTACAAGGTTGGGAATCAGATCATAGCGCCGTTTGAGCTGAACTTCGATGTCGCTCCACGCCTCGTCCACGCGGTTTCTGGAACGAATCAGCCCGTTATAGGTCGCGATCAGCCAAATCGCGAGCAAGGCCAGAACTATCCAGACATAAATCATATTTTTTCTTTAAGATTCAAACTTTTGATTGCGAGTTCATTCTATACTATTATGATTGCATGTCAACCTCCGTATATCAACTTTGATAGTTGAAATGTTTACACTAACTAGTCGACCAATGTGGTTAAGCATCGTAACGTTCTTTAAGAAGAATACACGGCCCGCCAAGCGGGCCAATCAAAGTTGTATTACGGGGTCAACCCACGGCACCAATCTCGAATACGATACACAAAGAATTCGAATGAGGGCGGAGCGCGGACACCGTTTCGCTGCGTCCGACCTTTTGAATTATTCACTCGTTGGATTGGTGCGGGGCAAGCCATGATCAACAAAAACGAAGTCCAGCATATTTCGGAGCTCGCCCGCATCAATTTGAGCGACGGCGAGATCGAGAAATTTCGTTCCGACCTTAATAAAGTCCTCGGTTACATCGAGGTGCTCAAATCCGTTGATACCGAAGGTGTGGAGCCGCTCGCCCAAGTCACGGGACTTAAGAACGTTTTCCGCGACGATCGCGCCGCATCCTCGGACTTGACCGAGGCAATCATCAAAAACGCCCCTGATCAGCGAGGCCGCTTCATCCGGGTGAAAGGGGTGTTTGAATAGACATGGCGGAGCACCTTTTTTCTTCACTGAAGGAAATGCGCGCCGGGCTTGACCGCCGGGAGTTTTCCGCGGTTGAACTGACGCGAGCGTTTCTCAAACGCATCAAAAAGTACGACTCGCAAGTCCGCGCTTTCGTCACGGTGACCGAGGCCGAAGCGCTGAAACAGGCTGAAGAGGCGGACGGCGCAATCGCTCGGGGTGAGAGCGAGGCTTTGACCGGTATTCCGTACGCGGCCAAGGACTTGTTCTCGACCGCCGGGATTCGCACCACCGCTTCCTCGAAGATTCTGGAAAATTTTGTACCCGTCTACGACGCAACCGTTATCGCCAAACTTAAAGAACAGAAAGCAGTGCTGCTGGGCAAGACCAACCTCGACCAATTCGCCCACGGTTCGTCCACGGAGACTTCATATTTCGGACCATCACACAATCCCTGGGACACGGGTCGCATCCCCGGTGGTTCCTCTGGGGGCAGCACCGCAGCCGTCGCGGCGGGATTGGCGCCTTTCGCGCTGGCCACGGAAACTGGAGGTTCCATTCGCCAGCCTTCTGCCCTGTGCGGCATCTCCGGTTGGAAACCGACCTATGGGCGGGTTTCGCGCTACGGCGTCATCGCCATGGCTTCATCGACGGATAGCATCGGCACGGTGGCCAGGAGCGTCGAGGACTTGGTTTTGACCGCGGAAATCCTGTCCGGCAAAGACGACCGAGACGCGACAACATCGTTAGTTGAAGTCAAAGCTTGGTCGCGGCAGCTCAGAAAGGATTTAAAAGGTATCAAAGTCGGCGTGCCAAAAGAGTACTTTGTCGAAGGGATGGAACCGGACACTGAAGCGCGGGTTAAAGAGGCGATTGAGCAGGTCCGCGCGCTGGGCGCGTCAGTTGAGAGTGTGTCCTTGCCGATGACTGCTTATGGCTCGATGGTTTACGCCATCGTCACCCCGTCGGAAATCAGTTCCAACCTGTCGCGCTATGACGGGATTCGGTACGGGCATGTAGCGGCTGGGGCGAAGGATTTACTCGAAATTTACGGGAAAACCCGCGACGAGGGTTTTGGTGATGAGGCGAAACGCCGCATCATGACCGGCACGTACGCTCTTTCCGCCGGGTACCGCGACGCATATTACCTCAAAGCTCAGAAAGTCCGGCGGCTCCTGGTCAATGAATTTGACAGCGTGTTTAAAAAAGTTGACGTCTTGCTCGGTCCCGCGTCTCCCAATGTCGCGCCAAAACTTGGCGCGGCCGCGGACAATCCGCTGTTCGGTTACATCGCTGACCAGCTGAACATCCCGGGCGCTTTGGCCGGTCTGCCGGCGCTCTCCGTGCCTTGCGGGTTCGGTAAACCCGCCGACGGAGCGGAAGTTGCATTGCCCGTCGGGCTGCAGATTATCGGTCCGCAATGGGGCGAGGAGAAGATTTTTCAGGCGGGGTTCGCATATCAGCAAGTAACGGACTGGCACAAGGCAAAACCAAAAGGTTTTGAAGATTAAAAATGAAATATCAAAATGCAAAATATTGGAGTTTTGCTTCGCAAAACGATTCTAATAAATAGTCGCGGAGCGACACCAGAATTTTACTTTTTGCATTTTACCTTTTGATTACTCTATGAATTACGAACCAGTCATCGGCCTCGAAATACACGTGCAGCTCAAAACTGCCTCGAAGATGTTTTGCTCATCTCCCAATAATCCCGACGAGACCGAGCCCAACCGAAATATCTGCGAGGTTTGCACCGGCCAGCCGGGAAGCCTGCCGGTTGCCAACCGCGAAGCAGTCCGCAAAGCGCTCCTGGTGGGGCTGGCCCTGGGCTGCGAGATCCCGGAACATTCGAAATTTGACCGGAAGAATTATTTTTATCCGGATTTACCGAAAGGCTACCAGATCTCGCAGTATGATATGCCGCTCTGCGGGGCGGGGGAAACTGAAATTTGGATCGGGGGGCACAAACGAACGGTGAGAATTACCCGCGCGCACCTTGAGGAGGACGCCGGCAAACTCATCCATGAGGGAAAAACATCGCTGGTTGATTTGAACCGGGCGGGAATTCCACTTTTGGAAATCGTCACGGAGCCGGACTTCCGCTCACCGGCGGAAGCCAAAGTTTTTCTGCAGAATCTGCGCAATACCGTGCGCTATCTGGGCGCGTCGGACGCGGATATGGAGAAAGGCCATTTGCGCTGCGACGCCAACATTTCCATGCGCGAGACCGGGGATATTGATTTGCCCCCCTACAAAGTAGAAATCAAAAATATGAATTCGTTCCGGGCTGTGGAGGCCGGTTTGGAATACGAGATGCAGAGGCAGAGCGAAGCGCTCGAGAATGCAGAAAAACTGCGTAACGAAACCCGCGGCTGGGATGAAAAAAAAGCAGTGACCCTGTCCCAGCGAACCAAAGAAGAGGCGCATGATTATCGTTATTTCCCGGAGCCGGATTTGCCAGTGATGAGCTTTTCAAAAAAATATGTTGCCGAGCTGCAGAGCTCTCTTCCGGAACTGCCGATGCAAAAGCAAGGGCGGTTCATGAGTGAGTTTGGCTTGCCGGCGGCGGACGCGCAAACCCTCGTCAATGACAAAAGCCTCGCGTCTTTTTTTGAGGAAACCGTTTCCGAGCTGCAGGAGTGGTTCAAGGCAGAGGGGATGCCGTCGGACGATGAGAAAAAATTCGCCAAGCTGGTGAGCAACTGGATTATCGGCGACTATCAGGCTTTGCTCAAAGCGTCGGATGTTGCAGCACTAGGGAGCCGGGTCACGGCCGAAAACCTCGCGGAACTGATTAAAATGGTGAGCCGCGGCGAAGTTTCCGTGACTGCCGGCAAAAAGGTGCTGGCGGTGATGTTTGAAAAAGGCGGGGATCCGTCACACATCGTGGAGGACGAAGGGCTGCGGCAGGTCAGCGATGAACCGGCGATCGCCGCCGCCGTTGAAAGGGTAATTGCGGCAAACCCTCAGGCTGTCGCCGATTACCAGGCCGGCAAAAAACAGGCGGCTGGTTTTCTGGTCGGCAAAGTTATGGCGGAAATGAAAGGCAGGGCCAATCCGCAGGTGGTAAACAAGCTTCTTGAGGGGAAGTTGAAATAAAGCTCCCCAGCCTGAAGGCTGACGTATTCCTTGAGCCTTTGGCTCTACGGAATACGTCGCCGCATCGGCATTCGCCGATACATTGCGGCTCCCGGAGCTGTGTTATCCCCTCCGCCTTCGGCTCCGCGGCTTCTGCTTCAACCCCGCGCTTGAAAGCGCGGGGTTTCGCCGAAGGAATAATAAACACTTACCTTTTTGCTACACACTATATCGAGATATCAAGTGGAAAGTCATTCATTTGTCTATTAATTGATGCGGCCGCTTGACTTTATAGACATAGAAAGTATGATTCGTTTATGCGAAGGGGAAGGAAATTGAGTCAAAAAAGTCTCCAGATTTTAAACTCAGTTTTGTATGCCGGATTGAGGACCTTTAGTGACATTGTTGAAGGCGGGCATGAGTATGATCGGCGTCTCTACCGGGCAACTTATAAGGCAATCTTTGGTTTACGAAATAATGGTTATTTGCAGATTAGAAAGGATCGGAATAACAAGTCTTTTTTTCATCTTACCCCAAAAGGCAAGTTGAGCATTCTAAAGTATTTGCATTTGGAGAAGTTGATGTCGAAAAAGTGGGACCATCGATGGCGGGTTATCGTGTTTGACATCCCCGAGAATCTGAAAAAATGGCGTGAGTATTTAAGAAAAGAGCTAAAAGATTTAGGTTTCTTGCCTTTGCAAGAGAGCGTTTATATAACTCCATTTCCCGTGACCGGGGAACTAGATGAGCTGCTGAAAGCTCGAAACCTCAGAAAGTATTTTAGATATTTAACAGTTACTGAGATTGATGGGATTGATGATTTGCAAAGGCAATTCAAAATCAAATGAAATATACTGTCCATAAACTGATGCGGCCGCTAAATATTATGGACAGTATCATATAAACTCTTAGTATTTCGTTTTTTTGTATATTGGCGAGGCTGGCCCTACTGTTGTTATTTGAGAAACTTTTTGATCTCTTTTTCCGCTTCCCGGTCGTCTTTTATCCATGCCACGGGCATTTTCCGGAACCAGGTCATCTGCCGCTTGGCAAAGCGCCGCGTGTTTTTGTTGATTTCCTGTTCCGCCTGCGTTCGGGTGATTCGTCCCTTGAGATGATTCGTCACTTCGCGGTACCCGATCGCGTCGAACGGCACGCGCCGGTAGCCGTACTTTTTTACCAGCTGTTTGGTCTCGTTGACCAGTCCGTCGTTCATCATCAGCTTGGTCCGAGTGGCAATCCTCTGGTGGAGCCGCGGGCCGGAGATTTTTATTCCCAAAATTAGGGCGTCATACTGCTTTTCGCCTCGGGTGCGCTGTTTCGTGAAAGGTTTTTTCGTCATCAGGGTTACTTCCAGCGCCCGGATCACCCGGCGGGAGTTATTGGGATCCACGATGTATGCCGCTTCGGGGTCAAGCGCGGTGAGCTTACCGAAAAGATAATTGAGGCCGTGCACTCGCAGCTGCCGTTCTAATTTTTTGCGGAGGTTGCGGTTTGGCTTGATCGCGGGAAAGTTCAGGTTGTTGACGACTGCCGATACATACAAACCGGTCCCGCCGACCAGGAAAGGGATTTTTTGACGGGCGAGAACCTCTTCGATAGCCGCGGTGGCGTCTTTTTTGTACTGGCCGGCAGTATAAGGCTGGTTGGGATTTTTAATATCGATCAGAAAATGTTTGACTGTTCGCAGCTGCCGTTTGGTTGGCTTGGCCGTGCCCACGTCCATGCCGCGGTAGACTTGCCGCGAGTCGGCTGAAACTATTTCGCCGCGGAATTTTTTGGCTAGACTAATTCCCAATTCGGTTTTCCCGGACGCGGTCGGTCCGACAATACAAACAATTTTTGGTTTACGGAGCATAGAGTCCTGTGTTCGCCACCTTACCTTCCTTTCCTCTCCGATATCGGAGAGGGTAGGGTGAGGTGAAATACGATTATTTTTTCTTTCGCGTTTTCTTATGAATATGTAGGATCGGCCGCTGGGATTTTTGCTTCAGGGAGCGGCCGTGCATGCGCATCCGCGGCCGGTTTTTTTGCTCTCGCCGGGCGGCTTTGACTTGTTTGAGATTTTCTGAATCGTTGGTATTATTCATCGTATATGAACCGCAAGATCATTCTCGCCTTGATTATAATGCTTTCACCGCTCGCTGTCTTTGCTCACGAGGGGCATGCGCAGCTAAGTGAGCCGGCCGGAACTCTGCCGGGCGAGGGCAAATATTTTTTTGAAAAAATCGGGGAATGGGTGGATGTCAATATTTTAACTCTGGGGACGAAAGACAAGCAGGCGAAAAAACTGCGATTTGCTACCGAGCGACTGTCTGAACTAACCCAACTGATAACTCAAACCGAATCCCAAGAGGGAGATGTGCGGGAAGCCGCAGAGCGTTACCGGAATTTTTTGGACTCTGCCGAAAATATGGCGGAGGTGATTATTTTTCTCGACGGGCACGAAATCGCGGTAGCCGAGAAGCTGGAGGACGAAACCCGTCATCACGAGCAGGTCCTTGGGGAGTATCTGGGTTTCACCAATCTGCCGCACCGTTCTTATATTGTTGAAGCGCTCAATGAGGCACGGACCGTCAACGGGCAGATCTTCAAGTTTATGGTGGAGAAATACCAAATCACTGACGAGGATGTCGAAAAACACCGCAAAATCCTGGACGGACACTTTGAGATAGTTGAGACGCTCGCGGAAGGGACCGGTCGCGCCGCCGAAGTCGCGGGTCTGATAACCGAAGCGCGGAACCATCAAAAAGCCGGGCTCAACGCCCGGGCTTATGAGTTGCTCAACGATGCCAAAAATCTCTTATATTGATTTCGTTTCGATCTCTTTCTGAATTTTTTCGATAAACTTATCGAGCTTCATCCCGCCCAAGTCTCTCTCGCCCCGCTGTCTCACCGAGACAGTTTTTTGATCCCGCTCTTTTTTGCCGACAATGAGCATGTAGGGAGTTTTCTGCATTTCCGCTTCGCGGATTTTTTTACCGATGGATTCACTGCGGGAATCGATTTCCACCCGCAGGTTTTTCGCGCGCAGTTCCTCGGCGATCAAATCAGCATATCCTAACATTTCATCGTTTATGGACAGAATCATTACTTGTGTGGGGGCGAGCCAAACCGGGAAGGCTCCAGCGAAGTGTTCGATGAGGATGGACAGGAAACGCTCCAGCGATCCCATGATGGCCGCGTGGATCATCACGACGCGCTCCTTCTCGCCTTTTTCATTCACGCAGTAGAGGTCGAACCGTTCCGGCTGGTTCATATCAAGTTGTATCGTCGCGACCTGCCACTCGCGGCCAAGAGAATCGTGGGCGATGAAATCCACTTTCGGCCCATAGAAGGCGGCCTCGCCCAGTGCCTCGGCAGGTTTTGATTTGTGCTGCTTGGCGATGGCGCGCAGGGTGGCCTCGGCCTCGTCCCAGAGTTTCGGACTGCCCAAGTATTTTTCTTTTTGTTTGGGATCGTGAAGTGAGAGCCGGACCTCGAGGGGAAAACCGAAGGTCGCGTAAAATTCGTCAATAATATCCCAAATTTTCAGAATTTCCTCCTTGATTTGCGAGGCGCGGCAAAAAACATGAGCGTCGTCGATCGAGATCGCCCTGACGCGCGACAGGCCTGTGAGCTCGCCGCTTTGCTCATCCCGGTACTGCATGGTTGTGTTTGCGTAGCGTTGGGGCATTTCTCTATAGCTGTGGGCCCTGCGGGCGAAAATCTGCGTGTGGTGCGGACAGTTCATCGGCTTGAGCGCGAAAATGTGCCCTTCGCGGGTCTTGATTTGGAAAAGCTGGTCCTGGAATTTGTCCCAGTGCCCGCTTTTTACGTATAAATCTTTTTTCGTGATGTGCGGTATTTCCACCCGGACGTACCCCCGCTTTTTTCGGAGTTCCCAAACATAGTTATCCAGCAGATTACGTATTGCGGTGCCGCGCGGCGTCCAAAGCGGCAGGCCGGGGCCGACGAGTTCTGAAAACGTGAACAGATCGAGCTCTATGCCAAGCTTTTTATGGTCGCGTTTTTTTGCCTCCTCGATTTGTTTCAGGTGCGCTTCCAGTTCGTCTTTTGTCGCGAAAGCCGTCCCGTAAACGCGGGTGAGCATTTTGTTTTTTTCATCCCCGCGCCAGTAGGCGCCAGCGACGGACGTAAGCTTGAAAGCGTCCGCTTTTATTTCTTTGGCCGAAGATACGTGCCCGCCGTGGCAGAGGTCGGTGAATTTGCCGGAAGTGTAAAAAGTTATGTCTTCTTTCTTCTCCGCAATCTCCTCGACCAGCTCTTTTTTGTAAGGATTATTTTTGTAATGATCGATCGCCTCTTTCTTGGAAACTTTTTTTCCTTCGAATTTATCCCAAGTCTTTAGAATTTCGCGCATCTTCTTCTCAATTTTGGGCAAGTCCTCGTTGGATATCGGCTTGCTGAATTCAAAGTCATAGTAAAAACCATCCTCTATGGACGGACCGATAGTTGGTTTGGCGTCTGGCCACAAGTCCAAAACCGCCGCGGCCAAAAGGTGGGCGAGGGAATGGCGGATTGGTTCGGGGTTTGTTTGTTTGGTCATTTTATCAGTTGTCGTTGCGAGGCCGGAGGCTGAAGCAATCCCACCCCCGCTTCATCTCCCCCTATTTCGCGAAGCGAAACAGGGGGAGAAAAGAGAGGGGGTCGCTCGCCTGCCTACCGCAGGCAGGCAATGACAGAAGAATTTATTAAAAAAATCCCAGCACAACATTCATAAGTTGTCTGGGGCCCCTCGACCTGCCTCGCCGGCAAGGCGGGCTACGCCCGGGACGGTTCCACCCATATTCTCGCCTCTTCGGCGAGCACTTTTATTTATTCTGTGAAGCTTTGAGGTTGGTTAGGTCTCATCTCGCCCCGCCGAGGCGGGATCAACGCTTCATTTAAGTGAAGTGTAGTAATCTTGATTCACCGTGTCAACCTTCGGTTTTCAGGCTTTCGCGCAGGAGCTCCCGCAGCTGGGCTTTGAATTCCTCCGTGCCATCGACGGTAAAATTCGTTTTTACTTCCCGCGGCGCGCCTTCGCGATC
>Ga0209343_10011079_pt1 | contig 10183 bp, 10 predicted proteins | sample RifCSPlowO2_02_FD_184026 | JGI IMG/M metagenome (GOLD analysis project Ga0209343, IMG submission 184026) | Groundwater microbial communities from Rifle, Colorado - Rifle CSP2_plank lowO2_0.2 (SPAdes) (version 2) | ecosystem: Environmental > Aquatic > Deep subsurface > Groundwater | place...
GCACGGCCAGCGCCGGCACCTCGATCACCTTCGAGATGTCGGCCACCGCGCGCAGCTGCTTCCTGGTGCACTCCTCGAAGATCGGCACCCGCTGCAGGTGGCGGATCTTCTCGTCGCCGGCCAGCCGGAACGCCGGGCCCGTCGCGCTCGCGAGCGCCTCCTTCAGGTCGAAGAGCATCGAGCCGTCGAGCATCCGGTGGAGCAGTTCCATGCGCTACCCCTTCTTGGCCGTGTCGGCGTAGCTCACCGCGAGGCCCGCCGCGGCGTCGGCCTGGATCCCGTACGGCGGGACCGGATAGCGGAAGCCGTTCCTCGACAGCGCGGCGAGCCCCGCCACGGCCTTCGGCAGGAAGCGTGGCGGCAGGGCCATCAGCAGCTCGTCGTCGGCCACGCCGCCGTAGCGGCGCTCCGCGTAGCACGGGATCGTGAGGGAGGGCTCGCCCGTCCGGAGCGCCTTGCCCCACGAATCGGCGCACGCTGACTCGCCGACCGAGGTGAAGTCGAGCTTGCGGTAGCCCGACCACTGCAGGCCGTTGATGAACAGGATCATCTGGCCGGGCGTGCCGTAGACCAGGCACACGTCCGGCGGATCGAGTCGCCCGGCGGTGAGCGGCGAGACCGCCATGGCGCGATACCGCCCGTAGGGCACGACGTCCATCGCGCGCTGGTGCGCGGCGGCGTCCGGCTGCGTCTCGAACCAGACGCCCGCCATGCGCTTGCCCGAGAGCCACTCCTCGTCCTGGGGATGGAGCCCGATCACGGCGCCGCACTGCGGGCCGACGAGGTCGGTCACCGTGATGCCGACCGTCCAGCCGAGCTGGCGCGCCTGCGCGACGATCTGGTCGGTCGTGTGCTTGGCCCGCGGGCGCCGGATCTTCGGGATCGCCTCCATCGCCTCGACGGTCTCGAAGAGCTTCATGCCGATCGGGATCGAGCGCAGGCGCAGGTACTGGTTGAGCCCGTCCACGATCCCGTTCCAGTCGTAGCGCTCGTCAGTCATCGCAGCCTCCCGGCTGGGATACTACGTGATGCCGGCCGCGACTACCACCCGCGGAGACGCTCGATCTCGCGGCGCTCCCGCTTGGTCGGCCGGCCAGCCCCCGGCGGTCGCAGCGGCGGCGCCGCCCGGCGCGAGCGCGGCGGCTCGGCCGGCGTGAGGTCCTCGTAGAGGGCGCGAGCCCGTGCGGGGGGGCCGCGCCGCTCGTCGAGCCCCGCGACCTTCAGGATACGGCGCCGCCCCTGCCCCAGCGTCACCCGGATCACGTCGCCGAGCCGCACCGGCTTGGCGGGCTTCGCCGCGCTGTCGTTGACGTCCACCTTGCCACCGTCGCAAGCGGTGGCGGCCAGGGGGCGCGTCTTGAACGCCCGCGCCGCCCAGAGCCACCTGTCGAGGCGCACGGAATCCCGACGATCCACCACGCCCCGACGGTATCATGAGCGCATCATGCGGAAGCTCTCCGCGCTCGCCGCCGCCCTCGGGCTCGCCGTCGCCGCCTGGGCGGCCGACGGCGTCGTGGTCGAGGACTGGGCCCAGCAGAAGCTCGGCGCCCGGGGCATTCCCGCCGGCTGGCAGGGACAGAGCTGGGGCAGTCCGACGTACGACTTCACGGTGGCTGAGAACGACGGTCACCGCGTCCTCCACCTCCGGAGCCGGAACGAGGGCTCGACGATCAGCCGGGAGATCAAGGGCAAGGTCGATCTCAAGCAGACGCCGATCCTCGAGTGGAGCTGGAAAGCGGTCACCCTGCCGAAGGGCGGCGACTCGCGCCGCAAGGCGACCGACGACCAGGCGGCGCAGATCTACGTATCCTGGCCGCGTTTCCCCGAGGCGGTGCGCTCGCGGATCATCGGCTACGTCTGGGACACGACCGTTCCCGTGGGCGTGATCGCGCCGAGCGAGAAAGCCGGGACCGTCACCTACATCATCGTCCGCTCGGGCACGGCGGATCTCGGTCGATGGATCACCGAGCGGCGCAACGTCGTCGAGGATTTCAAGAGGATCTACGGCGAGGCGCCCGGGAGCCCCGGCGCGGTGTCGATCGCGATCGACTCGAACGACACCGACTCCACCGCCGAGTCGTTCATGGGGCCGATCGCCTTCAAGCGGCAGTGAGCTACAACCGAGTCTCGCCGGCCTGAAGCCAGCGTCGGGGGGGCACCGCCTGCAGCAGCTCCGCCGCGGCGCCGCGGACGACGACGGCGACGGCGTCCACGAACGCGCCGCTCACGGCGTCCACGTACCACTGGCCGGCCTCGGACTCGGCGAACCGCGCGTACGCCTCGAGGTCGCCGTCCGACACGTCACGGTAGACGAACAGCATCGCCAGGAACGACAGGCGTCGCACCTGTCCGAGGGCCTCTTCGCGCGCCGCCCGGAGACGGCTCTCGAGCTGCCGCGGGCCGAGCCGCCGCTCCGCGGGCAGATGCGGCTCGAGCGTCGACGCGAGGCTCCTGACGACCGCCAGGCTCACGTCGAGCGACGTCTCGCTGGCGCGGCCCGCCGCGTCGAGCCGCTGGAGGAGCGCCACCCGCTCCCGGCCCGGCGGGCTCCCCTCCAAACGCCCGACGTAGCGCGCGATCTCCTGCTCGACGTCCCCGGATCGGGAGAACGCCACCTCGCGCTCCGTGATCCTCCGCCCGGGCGACGAGCGGAACCAGGCCAGCGCGGCGGCCATCTTCGCGGCGTCGGCGCGCTTGCCGACACCGTCGGCGATGAGCCCGTAGACGGCGTCGGTGCGCATGCGCGCGGCCGTGATCCGCTCGGCCCGCTCGAGGTCCTGCGGGGTGAGCCGACCGTGCTGCTGGTGGAACTCCGCCCGGATCCTGGCCGTGATCGCCACCGCCTGGCGCCTGAGCCCCGACAGCGAGAGAAGCTCGTCGATCGCCTCGCGCGAGTGGCGCGTCGGGGAGGCTGCGCGCGGTTGCGGCGCACGATCGGAGTAGTTGACGACGCCGTCGTCGTCGACCCAGCGATACGCCGCCGGCGCGGCGGAAGCGCCGCCGGCACCGACCGCGGCGACGAGCGCAGTCAGGAGCGCGACGGCGATCCCCTTCATCGTTCGCGCGTCCCCGCGGCCGCGGCCAGCCCCCCGACGATGACCTCGCTCGTCGCGTTGACGAACCACTGTCCGGCATCCGACTCCACGAACCCGACGAGCCGCTCGAGCTCCTCGTCCGCGAGGCCGCGGTACGCGAAGAGCATGCCGAGCAGGGTGGCCTGCCGCACGCGCCAGGACATCCGATCCCGGAGCTCGAGCAGCCCCTGCGCGATCCGCGCCGGCGGCGCCTGCGGATCCCGGGCGCGCGCGAGGCTGCCGAGCACCGCCAGGGCGAGATCGAGCGAGGTCTCGGTGGCGAGGCCCGCCGCGTCGAGACGCGCCAGCAGCGAGAGCCGCCACTCCGACGGGCGATTCGCGACGAGGCCCGCGGCGAACACCTCGAACTCCGAGGCCCGCGCGGGCTCCAGCGCCTCGCGCTCGAGGGCCACCACGCGCCGTGCCAGTGGGGAGCGGAACCACGCCAGCGCGGCGGCCGCGGCCGTGGGCTCGATCCGTCGAGCCAGGGCGCGGCGCGCGCCGGCCGTGAGTCGATCACCGTCGAGGTGGCGCGCGGCGGCCCGCTCGATCGCGGCCGCGATCTCGGGGGATGCCGCGCGCGCGCGCGCGACGTCCGCCTTGATGCGCACGGCCACCCGCTCGAGCTGATGACCGAGGCCGGAGGCGTCGAGCAGCTCGTCCGCGGTGCGCAGGGCGGCGGCGTCGGGCGCGGCCGGCGCGGCGGCGCCGGGGGCGCGCTGCTGGATGGCGGCCAGGGCCGGACTGGCCCCTTGCAGGGCGGCGACGAGAGCCAGGACGACCGCGAATCGCTCCATGCCCCTCGTGATTGCACACGGGGTGCCGAGTACAGTCGGCAGGAATATCAGGCGGTTGGGGGCTCGTGGCCTTCGATGCCCGACAAGATCACGACCGACGTGATCCGGAATTGGCCAGACCCGCTCGCCGCCCGGATGGCGAGCGCGTAGGCGTGGCGGTGCGGGGACGCGGCGGCGGCGCCTACTTGAGGACGTGGCGGACGGCGGCGACCACGGCCTCGGCGTCGGGCATGACGAAACCCTCCAGCGGCGGGCTGAACGGGATCGGCACGTCCGGCGCCGCGACGCGCGCGATCGGCGCGTCGAGATCGTCGAAGCAGTCCTCCGCGATCACCGACGCGAGCCAGGCACCGACCGAGGCGCGCATCGGTCCTTCCTCGGCGATCACGACCCGGTTCGTCCGGCGCACCGAGTCGGCCAGCGCCTCGCGGTCGAGGGGCACGAGGCTGCGCGGGTCCACCACCTCGACCTCGATCCCCTCCTCCGCGAGGCGGCGCGCGGCCTCGAGGCTCGCGTGAACCATCCGGGCGGTCGCGATGACGGTCGCGTCGCGGCCGGGGCGCTTGACGTCGGCCGTTCCGAGCGGCACCAGCGTGTCGGCCTCCGGCACCTCGCCCGTGACGCGGTAGAGTCCGCGGTGCTCGAAGATCAACACCGGATCGGGGTCGCGGATCGCGGTCTTGAGCAGGCCGCGGGCGTCGGCCGGCGTGGACGGGATGCAGATCTTGAGGCCGGGTGTGTTGACGAACCACGCCTCCACCGAGTTCGAGTGATGCCCGCCGCCCGAGCGCCCGATCCCGTACGGCATCCGGAGCGTCACGGGGCAGGCGAACTGGCCGCCGAACATGTACCGCGACTTGGCGATCTGGTTGACGACCTCGTCCATGGCGCACGTGACGAAGTCGGCGAAGTGCATGTCGACGACCGGCACGAGGCCGGTGACGGCCGCGCCCAGGGCCGAGCCGACGATGGCCGCCTCCGAGATCGGCGCGTTCAGCACGCGCTCGGGACCGAACTCGTCCACGAGCCCCTTCGTCACGCCGAACGGCAGGCCGAGCACGATGTCCTCACCGATGCAGTACACGCGAGGATCGCGGCGCATCTCCTCGCGAAGCGCGAGGTTCAGCGCGTCGCCGACGTCGAGCAACGGCACGCTAGTGTTCCGTCCACGAACTCATGTGAATGATCGCCGCGCGCGCCGGGCCGCCGGGCGGGCACGGGAGGGGTCGCCCGGACCACGCGGCACGCGCCCGCTTGCCCCGTCGCGGCTGGGCTCCATCCGGACGCGTGGGGTTCGCCGCCCACGTGGCGGGAACGGGTCCTGGCGACCCCTCCCGTGCCCGCCCGGCGGCCCGGCTCCACGTGCGACGAGGCTCAGCATGACCTCGAGAGCGGCACGCTAGTGCCTCCAGGGGTAGTGGGCGAACAGGTCGCTGAGCGCGTCGTGCGGCGCCGGCAGCGGGCTGGCCTCGGCGTGCTCGACCGCGTCGTCGATCTCGGCGACGAGGCCCGCGCGGATGCGTTCGGCCTGGACCGCATCGAGCAGCCCGCGTGACCCGAGCGCCCGGGCGAGGCGCGCGATCGGGTCGGTGCGCCGCCCCTCGTCCACTTCGGCCTTGGCCCGGTAGGACTGGGGGTCGCCCTCGAAGTGGCCCACCCAGCGGATCGTCTTCGCCTCGATCAGCGACGGCCCGTCGCCGCGCCGGGCGCGCTCGGCCGCGCGCGCCGTCGCCTCCCAGACCGCGAGGACGTCGTTGCCGTCCACGGTCTCCCCGGGGATGCCGTAGCCCGCCGCGCGGGCCGCGATGGAGCCGCCCGCCGCCGAGAGGCTGTTCGCGGTCGACGACGCCCAGCGGTTGTTCTCGCAGAAGAAGACGACCGGGAGCGTCCAGATCGCCGCGAGGTTCACACCCTCGTGAAAGGGCCCGCGGTTGGCGGCGCCGTCGCCGAAGAACGTGAGCACCACCTGCGCCGAGCGCCGGCGCTTGATCGAGAATCCGACGCCGGGGGCGAGCACGCAGCCCGAGGCGAGCACGCCGTTGGCGCCGAGGTAGTTGACCGACGCATCGGCGATGTGCATGCTCCCGCCCTTGCCGTGGCAGATGCCCGTGGCCTTGCCGTAGAGCTCGGCCATGAGCCCCCGCAGCGAGCCGCCCTTGGCGATGAGGTGTCCGTGGCCCCGGTGCGTCGAGAGGACGTAGTCCTCGGCGCGGAGCGCCACGCACGCGCCGACCGCGCACGCCTCCTGGCCGATCGACGTGTGCAGGAAGCCCGGCAGGCGCCCGCCAGCGAACAGCTCCCGCACGCGCTCCTCGAAGAGCCGCACGCGGAGCATCGTCGCGTACATGCGCAGCAGCACGCCGGGATCCGGGGCCATGACGGCGCGGATTATAGCACCGGGCGTTCGTTGAGCCGGGCGAGGCGCCATCCCGACTCATCGTGCTCGAGCACGCTGAGCGCCCCGTAGTCCTGACCGAGCGCGAGCAGCCGGCCGGGCTCGAGGCCGAGCGCGCGGCAGAGCAGCAGGCGGTTGGTGCCGCCGTGGGCGACGATCGCGACCGCCTGTCCGGCGTGCGCGGCGACGATGGCCTCGAACGCGGGCCACGCGCGCGCCGCGAGGTCGGGCACGCTCTCGCCTCCCGGGAAGGGGAACTCCCCGACGCTCGACATCCACGCGACGAATGCCTCGGGCTCGCGCGCGCGGATCTCCTCCGCCGTGAGCCCGTCCCAGCGGCCCATCGCCATCTCGCGGAGGGCGGGCACGACCACCGGGGTGAGGCCGTGCGGGGCCCCCACGATCTCACCGGTCCGGCGCGCCCGGACGAGGTCGCTCGTGAACACCGCGGCGAGCGCGGCGGCGCGCAGCCGCGCCGCCTGCGCCGCGCCCTGGCGCTCCCCGTGCGTGGAGAGCGGCACGTCGAGATGCCCGATGAAGCGGCGCGTCTCCGCGCCGACGACGGCTCCGTGCCGGAGCAGGTAGATCAGCGTCCGAGGTGCGCCCACGCGGCCACCACCAGCAGCACGAGCACCTCGGCCGTCTCGATCCCGGCGCCGAGCACGTCGCCCGTGATCCCGTCGAGCCGTCGGCTCATGAAGCGTCCGACCGCCAATGCCCCGAGCGTGCCGAATCCCTGCGCGACGATGCCGACGACGCCGAGCGTCGCGCCCGCGGCCACGAGCGCCGCGGTGAGCGCGAGCGCGGGCGCGGCGGGGCCCAGGCCACCCCGGAACGCTGCACCGTGGCCGGACGGGCGCGCGCCGCGAAAGAGGCGCGCGACGAGCGCCGGCGTTCCGCGCGCGATGGCGGGCGCGGCCAGCAGCGCGCGCGCGCGCTGGCCCGGTCCCAGGTCCGCGACCGCCGCGATCTCGAGGAGCACGACGAGAATGAGCCCGATCGCCCCGAAGGCGCCGATGCGGCCGTCGCGCATGATCGCCAGGCGCTGCTCGGGATCGCGCCCGCCGAGGCCGTCGAGGCAGTCCGCGAGGCCGTCGAGGTGGATGCCGCCCGTGAGGAGCTTCCACAGGGTCACCGTGAGGAGCGCCGCGAGCAACGGCGAGAAGGCGGCGCCGGCGACGCGGTCCGCCAGCGCGAGCGCCGCGCCCAGCGCGAATCCGACGACCGGGAACCACGCGGCCGCGCGGCCGAGCGCGGCGCCGCCGAGCGCGGGACGTCCGGGCACCGGCACGATGGTGAGGTAGCGGACGGCCTCGAGCAGCCCTCGCACGGGCCGATGCTAGCATGCCCGGTCCGGCGCGCCGGCGGACCGCCTCGTTGACACCACCGCGGGCCGCGGCGACAATCGCGGGCACTCGCGCCGATCGTTCCGACCGTGCGAGCGATTCTCACCCGAGCCCGATCGAGGACGCCTCTATGAGCGTGACGAGCGCAGTCGAACGGTGGCTGGACGAGGCGGCCGAGCTGACCCGGCCCGCGAAGGTGCTCTGGTGCGACGGCTCCCCGGCCGAGTACGACCGCCTCGCCGACGAGATGCTGCGCGACGGGACGCTCCTGGCCCTCAACCCGCGGACCTACCCCGGCTGCTACCTGCACCGGAGCCATCCCTCGGACGTCGCGCGCACCGAGCAACTCACCTTCATCTGCACTTGGGCGCGTGAAGACGCGGGACCGACCAACAACTGGATGCCGCCCGCCGACGGGAAGGTCCGGGCCGGGGCGTTCCTCCGGAGCAGCATGCGTGGACGGACGATGTACGTCATCCCCTACCTGATGGGCCCCGCGGGCTCGCCGATGAGCCGCACCGGTGTCATGGTCACCGACAGCGCGTATGTCGTCGCGAGCATGCATCTCATGACCCGCGTCGGCCCGGTCGCGTTCCGGCACATGCGGAGTGACGACGACTTCGTCGCCGGCCTGCACTCCCTGGGCGACCTCTCGCCGGAGCGCCGGCTGATCCTCCATTTCCCGGAGGAGCAGCTGATCTGGAGTGTCGGCTCCGGGTACGGCGGCAACGCGCTGCTCGGCAAGAAGTGCCACGCCCTGCGCATCGCTTCCTGGCGCGCGCGCCAGGAAGGCTGGCTCGCCGAGCACATGCTGATCATCGGCGTGGAAGATCCGGCGGGACGTGTCACCTATCTCGCGGCGGCGATGCCGAGCGCCTCCGGCAAGACCAACCTCTCGATGGTCGTCTCGACGCTGCCCGGCTGGCGCGCGTGGACGCTCGGCGACGACATCGCCTGGATGTGGATCGATGCGCAGGGGCAGCTCCGGGCGATCAACCCGGAGCGCGGCTTCTTCGGCGTGGCGCCGAACACGAGTCCCAGGACGAACCGGAACGCGACGGAGATGGTGCACGCGAACACGATCTTCACCAACGTCGCGCTGACGCCCTCGGGCGAGCCGTGGTGGGAGGGGCTCACGCCCGAGCCCCCGGCCGGGCTGGTGGACTGGCAGGGCCAGCCGTGGCGGCCCGGCGGTGGGCCCGCGGCTCATCCGAACTCCCGCTTCACGGTGCCCGTCGCGCAGTGCCCGTCCGTCGCGCCGAACTGGGAGGATCCGCAGGGCGTCCCCATCTCCGGCCTCATCTTCGGCTCGCGCCGCTCGGCCGTGATCCCGCTCGTCTTCGAGGCGTTCGACTGGCGGCACGGTGTGTTCCTGGGCTCGGCGATGTCCACGGAAACGACGGCCGCGATCACCGGCACGGTCGGGCTCGTGCGCCGCGACCCGATGGCGATGCTGCCGTTCTGCGGTTACAACATGGCCGACTACTTCGCCCACTGGCTCACGACCGGTCCACGGATCGCGACGCCGCCGCGGATCTTTCGCGTGAACTGGTTCCGCCGCGACGCCGACGGCAGGTTCCTCTGGCCGGGCTACGGCGAGAACATGCGCGTGCTCAGGTGGATGGTCGAGCGGATCCGGGGATCCGCCGACGCCGTGGAGACCCCGATCGGCTGGGTGCCGACCCCTGCCGCGCTCGACACGAGCGGGCTCGATCTCGGGCCGGCGCAACTCGCCGCGGCGCTCCGGTGCGACCGGGGCGAGTGGCTCGCGGCGCTGCGCGACCTCGACGCGTTCTACGCCGGGTTCGGTCCGCGGCTGCCCGCCTCGATCGCCGAGACGCTCGCCGAGACCCGCCGCCGCCTCAGGGATTCGGCCAGACGATGATGATGAGCACGCCGTCGCCGTGGCGGGGCCCACCGATCACGGCCGGGTTGCCCGCCTGGGCCTGGATGCTCGTCGTCACCTCCGTGCGGCTGCCACGGACGAGGCGCACGCGGAATCGCACCGTGCTGTTCTGGACGGCTTGGGGCGTGACCTCGAGCTGGCGGTCGCCCGGCACGAGCCAGCGCTGCGTCGTGCCGACGGGCACCTCGGCGACGTACCGCGCGAGGGACGTGTACTCCTTGTAGCGGAAGAGACGCCGGAGCTTCGGCAGGAAGTTCTCGAGTCGCTCGTCGGGGCCCGCCGGGGCGAGTTGCTGCCCGGGCGGCGGGGGCGTCTCCCCCGCGAGCACCACCCGGGTGCCGAAGCGGACGACCTGCTGCGCCTCGACGCTCGACGTCGCCAGAGCCAGCAGCGCGAGGACGAGCGCCAGCAGCGGGCCCAGCGCGTCCCGCAGCCGCTTGCGCGCGTTGTGCAGTCGCGACATCACGGTTCCCATCGGGATGCCCAGCACCTCTGCGATCTCACGGTACGACAGGCCTTCGAGATCGCCCAACATGATAATGGTCCGATGATGCTCCGGCAAACGCGCGAGCGCCCGACGGATGCGCTCGCGTTCCTCCGCGCGCGCCGCCGCGTCGTCCGGCGCCGCGCCCTGGTCCACCAGCGCCCGGTCCCAGTCCCCCTCG
>Ga0209343_10011087_pt1 | contig 10180 bp, 6 predicted proteins | sample RifCSPlowO2_02_FD_184026 | JGI IMG/M metagenome (GOLD analysis project Ga0209343, IMG submission 184026) | Groundwater microbial communities from Rifle, Colorado - Rifle CSP2_plank lowO2_0.2 (SPAdes) (version 2) | ecosystem: Environmental > Aquatic > Deep subsurface > Groundwater | place: Rifle...
CGGGTACCGCCGCAACTCCGACCGCCTTTCGGGCAGCTTCCGGACTTCTTACGACCCGGTGAGGTTCTCCAGTTCGGTGACGAACGGGTTCATTCAGGATGAGATCCACCTTGCCCAAGACAAGCTGTTGTTCACGGCGGGCGCCAAGGTCGAACACAACGAATTCTCCGGGGTGGAAGTGCAGCCGAGCGCGCGCCTGCTGTGGGCGCCGAACGATCGGCACTCCCTTTGGGGGGCCTATTCGAATGCCATTCGCATCCCTGCCCGGGCGTATGCGCACGTGCGCGCCAACTGGGCTGCGCTCCCCGCTCCCGACGGCGGAGTGTCGTTGTTCTCCGTTTTCGGGAATTCCTTGGTCGATTCGGAAGACCTGGACGCCTTCGAACTGGGCTATCGCTTCCAGCCCAGGAAGCGCCTGTCGCTCGATTTCTCTGCGTTTTATAACTTGCACGCGAACCTGCTGACTTTCGAGTCGGCCGCTCCCTTCTTCGAGCCCTCGCCGTCGCCGCCGCATCTGGTGATCCCAGAAATCATTGGCGACGGACTGTTCGGCTCCAGCTATGGCGCCGAGGCTTCGCTGGAATGGGCGGCCACGAAATTCTGGAAGTTGCACGGGGGGTACGCCTGGTTCGTCCCCTCCTTGAATGTGGAACCCACGAGCGCGGATACCATTACGATCGCGGAGATGGAAGGCGGGACGCCGCGGAATCAGTTCCAGGTTCGATCCCAGTTCAGCCTGCCTCACCTATTGGAGTTTGATACGGCAGTCTACCGAGTCGGACGCTTGGCGACCGGAGCCATCCCGGGCTACACCCGGATTGATTTCCGGCTGGGCTGGCGGTTCGCGGAACGCATGGAGCTGAGCGTGTCGGCCCAGAACCTTCTCGACCCTCGGCACCCGGAGTTTTCATCCATCGTCCAGTCGTACGCCAGCAGCCAGCCGACGCGCCGCGTTTACGGAAGCTTCACATGGCGGTTTTGAAGGACAGCACTTCCCGGCGACCCGGCGTCGCCGCGGCCCTCTGCGGGCACGGCGGCAAAAGGAGAGGCGTCTTCCCCAGGACTCGAGGGACCGCCGGACGAGGCTTTTTTCATGGCACCGTTCTTCTCATTTATTTCGCCTCGTTCGCGGGCAACGTTTCGGCCGGTCTTGCCCAGGGGACCAGCGAGTACGAAGTCAAGGCGGCGTTCTTGTATAACTTCGCCAAGTTTGTCGAATGGCCGGCTCCGCCATCGAGTGGGTTCGCCCTGTGTGTGGTGGGCGATGACCCTTTCGGGGACAGGCTCGAAAAGATGGTCGGCGGGAAAACTCTCAATGGACTGCCCATCGATGTTCGGAGACTGAGGATCGGCGAAAACCCTCGTCGATGCCAGGTAGCCTTCATCGGCGCTGCCGATCACGAGAGCCGGGCCGTTCTCGAAACGCTGCGCGGCGCCAACGTTCTGACCGTGGGCGATTCGCCGAATTTTGCGCGGGATGGCGGAATCATTAATTTTATCCTGAAGGACAACAAAGTGTACTTTGAAATAAACGTCGATGCTGCCGAACAAGCGCACCTCAAAATCAGTTCCAAGCTGCTGAACCTGGCCAAGATCATTCGGAACTGAGCCCTAGCGAGGGGAACGATGGTCGCATTCCAAGACATTTCCATCAAGCATAAGTTGCGGGTGGTGATCACCTCGACAAGTATCGCGGTGCTCCTGATTTCGTCTCTCTCCTTTCTCCTCTATGATCTTTCGATCTTTCGCGCCTCGATGATCAACGACCTCATTACTCTCGCGGACGTGATCGGGGCGAACAGCACGGCCGCCCTGACTTTTAACGATCCGGCCTCCGGGGAAGAGATTCTGAGCGGGCTGAAAGCTCGGCCCCACATTTTGGCTGCGCGCGTTTACACGGCCGAGGGCGAGGCCTTCGCTGATTTTGCCCGCACAGGCAGCGCTGTGGGATTGCCTACCCGCGCCCCGGACACCGATCAGGCCACTTTCAGCTCGGACCGGCTCAAATTGACTCACCGAATCGTCTTGGATGGACAGCCCATTGGCACCATCTACCTGGAGTCGGACCTCACGGAGATGCAATCCCGGATGAAGCTTTTCGCGGGCATGACGGCACTCATCTTGTTGGGCGCGACGCTACTGGCTTTCTTTTTGTCCGCCTGGATGCAACGAGTTGTCTCCGAGCCCCTGCTGCGCCTGTCACGCACGGCCCGAACGGTCTCGGCAGAGAAAAACTACTCGGTCCGCGCCGAGCAGGCTGGGAAGGACGAAGTCGGCCAGCTCATCGACGGGTTTAACGAGATGCTCGGGGAGATCCAGAAGCGCGACGAAGAGCTGAAGCGCCACCGCGACCATTTGGAAGAAGTAGTGGCGCAACGCACGGCGGAGCTTCGGTCGACCAATATCCAGTTGTACGAGGCCAAGGAGAAGGCGGAAGAGAGCAGCCGCGCCAAGAGTGAATTCCTGGCCGTCATGAGCCACGAAATTCGCACCCCCATGAACGGCATCATCGGAATGACCGAATTGACCTTGGATACCGACCTCCAACCGGAACAGCGCGACTACCTGAGCATGGTCAAGGAGTCGGCGGAGAACCTCCTGACGATCATTAACGACATTCTGGATTTCTCCAAGATCGAAGCGGGAAAACTGGCCCTGGACTTGGTCCCGTTCGATCTGGAAGACAATCTCGCCTCCACGCTCAAAGCGCTCGCTCCGCGCGCCCACCAGAAAGGGTTGGAACTCAATTACCGCATCGCACCCGACGTGCCCACGAGCTTGCGCGGCGACCCCGGCCGGCTGCGCCAGATCCTGGTCAATCTAATCGGGAATGCCATCAAGTTCACAGAAAAAGGTGAAGTGTACCTGAATACAGAAAAGGCGTCGGAGGATAGGGAAAAGGTGACGCTTCACTTCAGCGTCAGGGACACCGGCGTTGGAATCCCTCAGGAAAAGCAGAAGTCCATTTTCGAGGCGTTCGTTCAGGCCGATAGCTCGATGACGCGCAAGTACGGCGGGACAGGGCTGGGGTTGGCGATCGTGAAGCGCCTCCTGGACATGATGGCCGGAAGCATGTGGGTGGAAAGCCAACCCGGCGAAGGCAGTACGTTTCACTTCGCCGTCGCTTTCGGCGTCGAAGTTTCACCTGCGCCCCGTCCCGCTCAGGCATCGGTGGCCAAACTCCGGAATATGCCTGTGCTGGTGATCGACGACAACACCACCAACCGGAAGATCCTTGACGCCATGCTCAAGCATTGGGAAATGGAGCCGACTCTCGTGGAAGGCGGAATCGAGGGCTTGGACGCCATGAGGAAGGCAAAGCACGCGGCCGCCCCTTTTCCGCTGGTACTGCTGGACTTTCAGATGCCGGACATGGATGGTTTTGAGGTTGTCGAATACATCAAAAAGGACCCCGAATTGGCTGGGGCGACGATCATGATGCTCACCTCCGCCGGCCAGCGGGGGGACGCGGCACGCTGCCGGGCCCTCGGCATCGTCGCTTACTTGATCAAGCCTATCCGGCAGTCAGAACTGCTGGAAGCGATTCTCCTGGCCCTCGGACAGGCGCCCCACGATCACATTCAACCCCGGTTGATTACCCGTCACACCCTCCGTGAAGCGAGGCGAAAGCTCCGGGTGCTCCTGGCAGAGGACAATGCGGTCAATCAGACCCTGGCCGTCCGCCTCCTCGAAAAAAGGGGGCATACCGTTACGGTGGCCGGGAACGGGCGCGAGGCTTTGGAGGCGCGCCGGAAAGAGACCTTCGAAGTCATCCTCATGGACGTGCAAATGCCCGACATGGATGGTTTTGAGGCCACGGCGCTCATTCGAGCGGAAGAGAAGCAAACGGGCCAGCATATGCCGATTATCGCCATGACTGCTCACGCGATGAAAGGTGACCGCGAGCGGTGTCTGGCGGCGGGCATGGACGGGTATGTGTCCAAACCCGTAGACCCCGAGCAGCTTTTCGACGCCCTCGAGCGCATTTTCGAGGAACCCACGCGAACCGTCGAGACGGAGAAGGCCGATCCAAGTCGTTCAGACACGTTGATCGATATGGACAGTCTGCTGGAACGGGTGGGTGGTGACCGGACCCTCCTGGCCGAAATGGCCGGGCTATTCCTGAAGGAATTGCCCCGCTACACCTCGGCCGTCCGTGAGGCCATTGCGCGTGGCGACACCCAAACTCTGGAGCGTGCGGCCCACACCCTGAAAGGCTCGGTTGGGAACTTCGTCGCTCAACGCGCCTTCGACGCCGCCCTGCAACTGGAAACCATGGCGCGCGACGGAGACCTGGCTTCGGCGGAAGGCGCGTGGAAGACCCTGGAACGCGAATTGGGATGCCTCAAGCCGATTTTGGAGGGGTTCGCAAAAGGCGGTTCGCAATGACCATCCTAGTTGCGGATGATGACCGGGTCCAAACCTTAATGCTTTTCACCCGCCTCAAGGCCAAGGGATTTAAAGTGATCGTGGCATATGATGCGATTCAGGCGTGGATGGCCGCCATTCGAACCCCTCCCGACGTGATTATTCTGGATATTCAAATGCCGGGAGGGACCGGTATCGCGGTCCTGAATCAACTGAAATCCTCCCCGAGAACCAGTGAGATTCCAGTGATCGTGCTGAGCGGCAGTATCGATCCTGAAATGGTTCCTAGGGTAAAAGGTCTCGGTGCAGACGCATTCCTCCCCAAACCCGTAGACCTGGACCGGCTCTTTCAAACTTTGGCGTCGCTATTGGGAGCTACGCTCTAAGCGCCGCCTGCCGGCGCTGGCTACTCGGGGAGATGAGGAGGCGCATTAAGGCGGGGGTCCGCGCCAATCCTCCTGCCGTGCCCAGGAGAGAAAATGACACTTCACGAATTACCATTGACGGGCTGGTGCGATTATCGGCTCGTTGCCTTGTCGCTCCTGATGGCGACGTTCGCGTCGTTTGCCGCGCTGGACCTGGCGGGAAGAACGACCGCCGCGCTCATCTGTGCCCGATTCGCAAGGCTCGGAGGAGGGGCGGCAGTTAACTGAACAGGTTCACTTCCAGGTGCGCGTAAACGCGGCAGAGCGGGCCGAGCTGAAGATCAGCTCGAACGTTCCCAGCCTGGCCAAAAACGTCAAAAAACAGGATCACGGAAGGAAGAGTTGTAATGGCCTCCGGCATAGGTTTTTCGAGGAAACGGAACGTTGAAATGATGATCCACCGGGCTGCCCGCTGGCGGTTGAGAATTGAGCAGCCGTCTGTGCAGAGACAACAGCAGGATCACAGGGTCTGCTTCATCCGCAGCGATTCCGGAAACGCCGAAAACCGAAGTCCAAAGTGGGTTTCCCCGGACTTGGCGCGACCATCCGTTGGAGAGGTGGTTCAGAGAGCCCTATTGGGGGTCATGGTTTGGCTTTTGCTGCTCACAAATCCAGCGCGCGCGCTTGCTCAGAACGAGCAAGACACTCCAAATCTGCTGGACACGGATATCGAAGACTTGATGAAGATTGAGATAGATTCCGTTTACGGCGCTTCAAAATTCAAGCAGAAGATTACCGAAGCCCCCGCCTCCGTCACCATCATTACAGCCGAAGAAATCCAAAAACACGGTTACCGGACTCTTGCCGACATCTTACGGAACGTGCGGGACTTTTATATTACATACGACCGGAATTACAGTTATGTGGGCGTGCGAGGTTATGGACCGCCAGGAGACTACAACAGCCGTGTGGCGTTGTTGGTGGACGGCCACCGGCTCAACGATAACATCTTCGACCAGGCACTCCTTGGAACGGAATTCCCGATTGACGTCGACCTGATTGACCGGGTTGAAGTCATTCGCGGGCCGAATTCTTCCCTTTATGTCGCCAGCGCCTTCCTGGGGGTCATCAATATCATTACAAAGCGGGGACGGGACGCGAAAAAGGTAAGTGTTGCCGCCCAGATGGCCAGTTATGGTACGTACCAGGGCCGCGTCAGCTACGGCAGCAAGTTCAAAAATGGCTTGGAGCTGCTTCTTTCCGGATCCTTCTATGATTCCCATGGCCAGGACCGGCTTTTTTTCAAGGAATTTGACAATCCTGCCACCAACCAGGGCGTCGTTGTGAATGCAGATGATGACGAGTTTCACCAACTGTTTGCCAATGCCTCTTGGGGGAGCTTCACTTTGCACGGGGTGTTTGGATCCCGGGACAAGGGAATTCCGACCGCCTCCTTCGGAACCGTTTTCAACGACACTGGAACCCGCACCATCGACGCGCGCGGTTACCTCGATCTCCAGTACGATCGCGACCTGGGCCGCGGGTGGCACCTCACCAGCCGGACTTATTACGATCAATACAATTACGATGGCACCTATGTTTACGATTATTCTGACTCGGGCGGACCTTCGCGAGTGTTGAACCAAGACTCCGCCCGCGGCAAATGGTGGGGTGAAGAGGTGACCCTCTCCAAGCAGCTTTTCCAAAGGCACCGGCTGAGCGTCGGTTCGGAATATCGCGACAATTTTCAACAAGATCAGGAAAATTATGACCTTCTGCCCTTCACTCCATATTTGAGTGACCACAGGAGCTCGAATATCTTTTCCCTTTACGCTCAGGACGAAATCCGCCTTCACAGGAACCTTGTGTTGAATCTGGGCCTGCGGCACGACCATTATTCCACTTTTGGCGGAACCACCAACCCGCGCGCCGCCCTCATCTATAATCTGCGCGAAAAAACAACCCTCAAGGTCCTTTACGGCCAGTCCTTTCGTGCCCCCAATATGTATGAGCTTTACTATTCCGCGCCCGGAAACGAAGCCAACCCATCTCTCCGGCCCGAGTCTGTCAAGACCACGGAACTGGTATGGGAGCAATACTTTCCCCACCACTTCCGAATGACAGTCTCGGGATTTTATTACCCCATTCATGGACTGATCGGCGAGCGCGTTGACCCCGCAAATGGGAACAGTTTTTTCGCCAACTCCGGAATATTGGACATTCGAGGACTGGGCATTGCCCTTAGGAGAAGATTGCCGTGGGGGCTGGAAGGCGCGGCCAGTTACACCTTTCAGAATATCAATTATATGAACACTCAAACGCCGGCGGTGAATTCTCCCAAACACCTGGGCCATGCCAGCTTCAGCGTACCCCTCATCAGCCAAAAGCTGTTCGCGAGTATGGACCTTCAGTATCTAAGTAAGAGAACAACCCTGGTGGGCAATTATGCGGGGGCATATGTGGTCCCCAACATTACGCTATTCAGCCGCAACATGTTAACGGGATGGGAAGTTTCGGCAAGCCTATATAACGTTTTTGACCAGAGATTTGGCGACCCGGGCAGCAACGCCCACGTGCAGGACATTCTCCTTCAGAATGGCCGGAACTTTCGAATTAAAGTTGGATACAGGTTCTAAACTCCATGGTCACTAATCGCCGGCGGGAGCGTCAAGACGGGAAATCGGACGGAGGTTGGCATTTCCTTGCAAGATTTGATTCGCGCCGGGTCCGTCGAGCCTCATTCTTAATCATGGCCTGCTGGCTCTTTTTGAATGGTTCTGCTCGAGCCCCGTCGCAGGATGCGGACACCGTGGAATATCCGGTCAAGCTCGCTTTTCTGTACAACTTCACCAAGTTTGTCGAGTGGCCCGCAAGTTCATTCCGCGACGCGGGCGCTCCACTCGCACTATGTATCGTTGGTGAAGATCCATTCAGTTCCGAACTTGAAAGTGAGTTGCGAAGCCGAACCGTGAGAAGCCGTCCGGTCTCGATCATCAGGCTGAGATCAACCGACAACCTGAGTACGTGCCACATAGTATTCATTCCGGTCATGGAGAAACACCAAGCCGCCAGGATTGTCAGGGGTTTGAAGGAATCAAGCACTCTCACCGTTGGCGAGTTCGCGGGGTTCGCTGCGCAGGGGGGGATCATCAACTTTGTGGTTGAAGGGAATAGGCTTCGTTTTGAAGTCAACACTTTCAATGCGGAGCGTGCCGGCCTGAAGATCAGCTCGAAACTCCTCAACCTGGCCGAGATCGTCCCTAACTCGAACTGACCTGGCAGGGGTTTCTTATACCAGGCTGAATGAGAGAGGTCTGGGGTTTGATCGGACCGGCTTTCTTGTTCCAACCTCAAGGCGAGTTTTCGGCTGTATGTGACCCCATGAGGTCGCGGCGAGCGGCGCTTGGGAGGCTGCCCTGAAGTGGGAGCGGCTGGGCCTGCGCGCTGGGGGTGACGTCGTTGCGGCGGCTGGAGCAGCGGATGACTCAGCAGGCCACTGGCCGCGCCCTCCGGCCGAGGTGGAGGCCGTCGAGCTGAGCTCAGAAACTATTCAGGTGGCTGTGGACGAGCAAGCGTTTCACCCTTGACGCGGTCCTGCGTGAAGTTCGCAAGGTGCTGGACATGTCTAAAGAATCCTGGAAGCGAAGACCTTGTGAGGGCTCCACCGACCGGGAGGCCGCGCCATTATTTGATTGGCGGTCGCTGGCATTCTTTGGGTTTCCTGGCAGGTGTGGCATGCCGGTATTCGGTAAGTTTCCTCACTTTTCCGAAAAGCGGAGAAATCCGCGACCGGAATGGAGCCGCAAGGACTTTCTATGTATATAATTGATAATACGAGCGTTACAAGTTTAAATGCGGAGGGGCGGAATGTTCAGACGCACTGAAAACACATATCTTATTGGAAAACCGAGCCGCTCAATCCTCTCGAATCTGGCAATTCGCGCCCAACTGGAACGTATCTGGAACATCGCCCTTTGTTGCCCACTCGAGGTCTCGACACTTGTGATGGCTTCGGACTGCCGCGCAGGACGGACAATCCGTTAGATCGTCAACGAAAGCATTGGAGACTTCGCTTGTGAGCCGGCATTTCCTTGACCACGGCTTCCAATGCGGCGTAGGCCTCAGCGCCGACTGAGCGAATTCCCGCGAACGGGTTGTAAGAAGCTTTCGCCAGCAGGAAGGTTGGAGTACTGTCAATCGAAAGCTCGCCTACCCGCGCTGCGTCTCTGGAACACGAGATTCTCATCTTCCCAGCCATCCCGTGCGGATGCGTTAACGCGCGGTCACTTTGAACCAGGAAGGAGTATTACATTGCACCAAGTCGCTCTCGGCGCACTCTGTGATCTGCCAGCCTTTGCGGCTAACGATTGGCCAGCCGCCACACCAGATCGGCAAACAAGACGGTATTTATGAAGCGTGATCGGTCCGCGTCCGCCCAGGATGCGCGGATGGGTATATCCGCACTGGAGATTGCCTCCCGCGAAAGCGGTATCCAACGGTGTTCGTTTGTAGGACCCTCGCGGTCGACTCCCTGTCGGTGGAGCCCGAACAAAGCCTTCGTTGCCAGGATTCTCAAGGTGTGTCCAGAACCTCGCGGACTTTACGCAAGATCGCATCGGGTGTGAAAGGCTTCTGCAGGAAGGCCGTGCCGGGGTCGAGCACGCCATGGTGAACGATGGCGTTATCGGTGTAACCCGACATATAAAGTACCTTCATCTCCGGGCGAGAGAAACCCAAATGATGGGCCAACTTTCGGCCACTCATCCCCGGCATCACCACGTCAGTCAGCAGGAGGCTGATCTTTCCTCCTTGCTGCTCACATATGCGCGCCGCTTCCTCGGCGGTTGAGGCGGTTAATACCGCGTATCCTTTCGACTCAAGGACGCGCCACACCAGGGAGCGAACGGCTTCCTCGTCCTCAACCACGAGGATGGTTTCCGAGCCTCGCTGCGAGGCCGAAACGACTTTCGGCGGCTGGACGGCCCGCTCTGCCTCTTCGACTTGGGGGAAATAAATCTTGAACGTCGTGCCGCGCCCCGGCTCGCTGTACACCCAGATTTCCCCGCCAATCTGCTTGACGATCCCGTAGACTGTCGCCAGACCGAGTCCTGTGCCTTTTCCCATCTCCTTGGTGGTGAAGAAAGGCTCGAAGATGTGGGACTGTGTCTCGGCGTCCATGCCGCACCCGGTATCGCTGACTGCGAGCATCACAAAACGCCCCGGCGCCGCCATGGCGTGGCGACGCACATAATTCGCGTCGAGCTCGGCGTTGGCCGTCTCAATCGTGAGTTTGCCACCCTCCGGCATTGCATCCCGAGAGTTCACCACCAGGTTCATGATCACCTGCTCGACCTGGCCCGGGTCAACCTTTGTTTGGGACAAGTCGGGGTCTAGTTTCGTCACCAGGTCAATATCCTCGCCGATCAGGCGCCGCAGCATCTTGTCCG
>Ga0209343_10011088_pt1 | contig 10180 bp, 7 predicted proteins | sample RifCSPlowO2_02_FD_184026 | JGI IMG/M metagenome (GOLD analysis project Ga0209343, IMG submission 184026) | Groundwater microbial communities from Rifle, Colorado - Rifle CSP2_plank lowO2_0.2 (SPAdes) (version 2) | ecosystem: Environmental > Aquatic > Deep subsurface > Groundwater | place: Rifle...
GATGCAATTACCAATTACCAATTATCAATTATCAAAATTAAAATATTATTTTGTATTTTGTTCATTACTCATTGCTCATTGCTCATTGCTTATCCTTTCTGGCTATGCCTTTGCAAATCCCCTGGATTCGGTTCAACCGCCACCAGCCACCCACCAGCCACAAGATGTCATCAGCCCTCAAAAACTAAAGATAGGCTGTATACTCCCCCTTTCAGGAGAGGGGGCAGATATTGGCCAGAAGATATTAGATGGGATTCAGCTTGCATTTAATTCATTTAATATTCCTGATGAAAAGACAGGGCCTTCATGGCAGTTAGTTATAAAAGAATCTGCCGATGAATTATCTATTTTAAATTTGCTGGAGAGTCTTGCAAAAGATAATAATGTGGTAGTAATAATAGGGCCTCTGTTCAGCAAGGCAGTAATTGCCTCTGCTAAAGTAGCTGATAAATACATGATACCAATATTCTCCCCCACTGCCACATCAAAAAATATAAGCGGTATCAGTCCTTATATATTCAGGAACAGTCTCACCAACCAGATGCAGGGGAAAGCAATTGCAGATTATTCTATCAATCACCTAAACTTGAGAAGGTTTGCAGTCCTTTATCAAAGAGATTCTTATGGTATTGAATTAAAAAATGCCTTTGAAGATGAAACTAAATCTTTTGGAGGTGAGATTATATTCAGCGAGCCGTTTGAGCCTGACCAGAGCGATTTTGCACCGCAAATAACTGCTATTGGAGGTATAAAGGATTCAGATTTCAAGAAGTTATTTGAATCAGGCGAGCTAAAGCCTGAATTAGGATATGAAGCCATATTCATTTCGGGGAGCGCAGGTAGTGCAGGGCTTATACTGCCAGAGCTCGCATATTATAATATACCAAATATCACTATACTGGGAGGAAACGGATTAAATTCCCCTGATTTTGTAAGAACAGGAGGAAAATACGCGGAGGGTGTGCTTTTCGTTGACGGCTTTTTCCCATTTTCTGATAATCCTATTGTAAAGGAATTTGTGGAGAGGTATAGAACATTTTACAACAGAGAGCCTGATATATACTCTGCAAACTCTTATGATGCAATGAGAATTATAATGGAAATACTTAAAAACGGTGCAAAGACCAGAGAGGATGTAAAAAACGGACTTCTCAATATTAAAGAATATAATGGTGTATCAGGAATCACAACTATTAAGCAATCGGGTGATTCAGAGAAGACCTTATATTTTCTGACAGTAAGCCATGGGAAGATAGTAGAAATAAAGTAAGCGGTAAGGAGTAGGCAGTAGGCAGGAAAAATAGATTTTTCTTTTCTTACTAAAATCCTGATAATCTGCGTTTATCTGCGTCCAATAAACTCTGCTCTGAAAATTCAGTCGGTTCTGTCCCTTCAATAAAACACTCAAGTGCAATATCAGATGTCTCAGGTGTGGCAAGGAGACCTGTTTTTATATCTATCTTTGTAAAAACTATACCAGATGGTATCTGAAAGTTTTTTACAGGCATTGCCTTTAAAACCTTTTCCATGAAGCTTACCCATATAGGGCTTGCCGTCCTTGACCCAGTTTCATTTTTACCAATAGGCTCGTCCCTGTCCATACCGACCCATACCCCTGCAATTAAATCAGGCGTATATCCTAAAAACCATGCATCCATATAATTATTTGTAGTCCCTGTCTTTCCTGCAACTGGCCTTTCAAGCGCCTTTGCCCGCCACCCTGTTCCCTCCTGAATAACACTCTGCAGGATGTTTGTAGTTATATATGCCAGCTCTTCACTTACTACCCTATTTTCACTCGGCTTATTCTCCTCAAGCAGACTTCCATCTTTATCTGTTATAGACTTTATTGTTATAGTTTCAGACTTCATACCTTTATTTGGAAACACGCTGTAAGCTGATGTCAATTCCTGCAGTGTAACCCCCGATGTCCCGAGTGCCAGAGAGAGGTCTGGTGTAAGATAACTCGTTATTCCCAATCTCCTTGCATATTCAAGGGTATGTTTAACACCCATACTCTGAAGCAGTTTAATCGTTATAACATTCCTTGAATGCGTGAGGGCAGTTCTGAGGTTAGTCGGACCATAAAACCTCTCCTCAAAGTTTGCCGGCTTCCAGTTTTTCTCGTCATTCTCTTCAAATATTACAGGGGAATCAATAATGATGCTTGCAGGTGTAAATCCCTTTTCAAATGATGCTGAATATACTATAGGTTTAAAAGCGGAGCCAGGCTGTCTTTGTGCCTGTATAGCCCTGTTGAACTTGCTCTTATTAAAATCATATCCGCCAACCATCGCCCGTATAAATCCTGTGGCAGGTTCTATACATAAAAGGGCGCCCTGAACAACTGGTTCCTGCTCCAGTGCAAATTTTAAATTACCCTTCTTATCCTTTTCTTCCAGTATCCTTACATCAATTACATCTCCTATTTTTAAAACTTCCTTTGCGTTCTTAACCTTTCCAAAGGTCATGGCGTCAACAGAGGGGTCAGGTTTATGTGCCCATGCCATATCCTGAATATCGATAAAGCCCTTGGCATCTTCAGTATAAACAAGAGCCTTCTCAGGCGTTACCTCTGTAACTACACCGAGCACCCTGTTTCCGGCCGTTGAACCCTTATATTTTTCCCTCCCATCAGGAAATTTTTTTTGTTCAATCTCTTCAACCTTTTTCCAGTCTATCGCCTCTCCTGCGATTATACCTATATTGCCCAGTGGCCCTCTGTATCCGAGTCTTTTATCAAGTTTTTGCAACCCCTCTTTTAATGCAGATTCTGCCGCCTCCTGAAAATTAATCTTTAAGGTTGTATAGACCTTCATCCCACCCTTATATAATCCAGAGCTTCCATATTTATCCTCTACATACTGACGGATATACTCAGAAAAATATGGTGCACGATTTTTTCTGTCCTCTCTCTCCTTTAATTTAAAATCAGACCCTAATGCACTCTCTGCTTCCTCGGAAGTAATAAACCCGAGTGATTCCATCCTTCTTAATACATGGTTACGCCTATTCTTTACCCTATCAGGAGAAAAATAAGGTGAATATAGCTTTGGAGCCCTTGACAGTCCTGCAATCATAGCCATCTCAGGAAGGGTAAGTTCATTTATATGCCTTCCAAAATAAACCAATGCAGCTGCCTCCACACCATAGGCGCTATGACCGTAATATATCTGATTAAGATATATCTCCAATATCTCATCCTTTGAAAAGTTCTTTTCAATTCTTGTCGTAAGTATAGCCTCCCTTATCTTCCGGAGGAGTGTCCTTTCAGGGGTAAGAAACATTGTCTTAGTAATCTGCTGCGTTATAGTACTACCGCCTTCTACAACCCCACCTGCCTTTATATTGCTCCATAAAGCACCAAGAATCCTTTTAAAATTGAATCCCTTATGTTTGTAAAACTGGTCATCCTCTATAGCAAGGGTTGCAAGCTTCATGAGCGGTGGTATATTATTTAAAGGGAGGAGAACCCTTCTCTCAATATAAAATTCCGATAGTAATGCTCCGCTATCATCATAAACTTCAGTGATTAGGTTTGGCTTATAGTTCTTCAGGGTCAAAACATCAGGAAGATCATTATACGCTTTTGGATATATAATATAGACAGCGGAAGCAGCAAGAATAATGGAAAAAAAGAATATGGACAGAGTAAAATAAAGTGCTATTTTTTTAATACTCCATCTGTTTGATTTCACCCTCCGCCCTAATATTTCCCTTGCTGTTCTTCTCTTCGTCATAAATATATGCTTTCAGCCCCCATCTATCATAACTATTTTGTCCAGTATAATCTCTGCTAAACTATCTTTTGACATGAGAGGGATATCATCAATATTCCCTTTTCTATCAACAATAGTTACTTTATTAATATTACCGCCAAATCCATTTACACTATTTGCCACAATAAAATCCAGGTTTTTTTCTTTTAATTTTTCCTTTGCATTTTTTATTATATCCTCAGTCTCAAGTGCAAAACCGACAATAATGGGATTGCGGATTGCGGATTGCGGATTGCGGATTTTAGATGTAATCTCTGATAATATATCTGGGTTCTTTTTTAATTTTATAGTAATACCTTCATTAGCTTCCTTCTTTATTTTTTTGTCAGAATAATTTTCTGGTGTAAAATCACCTACAGCCGCTGTCATAATTATTGTATCTGCCTTTTTAACCTCCTTGAAAACCTCTATCCTCATATCAGAAGCACTTTTTATAGGTACGAACCTCACACCTGCCGGCACAGGAAGGCTTGTTGGACCACTTATCAATATAACATCTGCACCTCTTCCCTTTGCTGCACAGGCAATAGCATAACCCATCTTGCCAGAGGATGAATTTGATATAAATCTAATTGGGTCAATAGCCTCATGGGTAGGGCCTGCAGTTACTAATATAGTTTTTCCTTCTAATCCCTTCTTTCTCACCCCTTTAGCAAAGGGGTGGGTCGGGGGATTTGATAACAATTCCTTAGCTTTTGACAGAATAGTATGAGGCTCGGCAAGTCTCCCTTCACCGTCATCTCCACAGGCTAATTCCCCAAATTCTGGCTCCATAAACTTTATATTAAAACTTTTTAACTTTCTTATATTCTCCTGTACCACAGGGTTGGCATACATATTATTATTCATTGCAGGTGCGATAAGAACGGGGGATTTAACTGAAAGATACAGGGTTGAGAGGAGGTCATCTGCAATACCATTTGCAAACTTCCCGATTATATTGGCAGTCGCAGGAGCTACAATTAACAAATCGCTTTTTTTTGCTAAATCAATATGAGGCATGGAAATTTTAGATTTTTGATTTTGGATTTCGGATTTATAAAACATATCAGAATAGACACGATTTCCTGAAAGAGTTTGAAATGTCAAAGGAGATATAAATTCCTGTGCACTCTTTGTCATGACAACCCATACATCTGCCCCTTCTTTTTTAAAAAGCCTTGTCAGCTCTGCTGCCTTATATGCAGCAATACCGCCACATACACCAAGGATTATAGTTTTATTATTTAAGCTCATAAAATACAAATTAACCGCAGATGACCGCAGATAAATACAGATTTTTAAAGAAAAAGATTTTTTAAGTTTTATCTGTGTAAATCTGTGGTTTCATTTGGTTTCGTTTTTTACAGTTTTAAGTCAGGCAGCTCTGGTATAAAGTTTGGATACCTGCACCTCTCTGCAAATATTATTGATTTTAATTGATTGACTGCCTCATCAATATTGTCATTTATTATGATATAGTCGTATGTCTTATAGTGATGCATCTCTTCTTCAGCAGTTTTTAACCTCCTCTTTATATCCTCTTCCGAATCCGCCCCTCGTATTCTCAATCTCCTTTCAAGAATTTTCATAGATGGAGGAAGTATAAAGATATAACACCCATTAGATTCGCTTCGCTCACTACAAGTTTTATGTTCCTTTCTTAACTGCTCTGCACCCTGTACATCTATCACAAGGAGCAGGTCCTTTTTTTCTTTTTGAACAATATCTAAATTACTGACAGAGGTGCCATAGTAATTCCCATGTACCAAAGCCCACTCAATAAATTCTCCTTTTTTTATAATCTCTTCAAACTTATTTTTTGATACAAAGTGATAATGTTTTCCATCTATCTCATCCGGTCTCGGATTTCTTGTAGTATGGGATACAGAGTGATGTATATTATCAACCATCTCAGTTACCTTTTTTGAGAGGGTAGTCTTTCCTGCCCCTGACGGCGCCGATACCACAAAGAGTATGCCCTTTGACTTCATAAGGTCTTTAGCCATTAGTCATTAGTCATTTGTCATTTGTAACCAATGACTATTGACCAATGACTTATTCTATATTTTGCACCTGCTCCCTTATCTTTTCCAGTTCTCCTTTAATTGCTATTACATTCTGGGAGACCAAATAATCTATTGCCTTTGAGCCAATCGTATTGGTCTCCCTGTTCATTTCCTGCAGTATAAATTCTAATTTTCTCCCTATGGCTCCATCTTCCTTTAGAAGCTGCCTGAACTGCCCTACATGGCTCTCCAGCCTTATCAACTCCTCTGTTATGTCACTTCTCTCAGCCATTATTGCCACCTCTTCGGATAGCCTGTCACTTGGGATTTCCTTTCCTTCCAGCATTTTCTTAAGTCTTTCACTAAAACGAGTTCTGAACCCATCTATCAGTTCTGTCTGTTTACCTTTTAAAATATTTATATGGTCATTTATAATCTTCAATCTTTCTGTAATATCCCTATCGAGTATTACTCCCTCTTTTTCTCTCATATCTTTAAGCGAGTTAATTGCCCCATCTAATGCCTTTTCTAAAAATTTTATATATGACTCACTTTTTAATGTATCAGAATTTAATTCTTCAAATTTCAATATCCCGTTCAATTGAAGGAGATGGTTAAGCTCTACCTTGCCTTCTATTTTGAGTTCTCTTTTAAGTTCTTCCGCCGCTATAATATACTGTTTCGCCAGATTCGCATCCAGCTTAAGCTCTCTCTCTATATTATTTAGCCTCTCAAATGAAACATATACCTCAAAATAACCTCTTGAAAAGCTCTCCTTAATCTTTTTCTTTACAATATCCTCTATCTCGGTAAGCCTTTGAGGGAATTTTGTTTTTATCTCAAGAAATCTGTGGTTTACAGATTTTGCCTCTACAAGGCACTCTCCTTCTTTATCTTTTACCTCACCTCTCCCGTAGCCTGTCATGCTTTTTATCATATTATATTCAGTATACTAAAACCCTTACATTTAATCAAACTGAGAAATCCCAAAAATCTTATTGCTATTTTTCTGATACGGTATTATTATTTGGGGGAATTGAGAGAGAATTGTCATGGAAAAAATAAAGTCACAAGAAAGCATTGCTAAGATAAGGGAATTCCAGTTAAGGATCCTCCAGCAGGTAAGCCAGGTAGCTATTGCCCCATTTGATTTTAACAGGGTTCTGGATGCCATGATGGAACGGGTAATGGAGGTAATGCATACAGATGCTGGCTCAATTATTCTAAAAAATGAGGACACAGGGTTTTTAGAGTTTAAGGTTACAAAGGGGGAGAAGGCAGAGGAGATAAAAAAATATAAGCTAAAGGTGGGGGAGGGAATTGCAGGCTGGGTATTTAAAAATAGAAGGTCTATTATTGCCAATGATGTCTACAAAGATAAGAGGTTTAAAAGTTCCATAAGCCGTAAGCTAAAATATGAAACCCATAATATATTATGCACCCCGTTGCTTATTAAAAACAAGGCAATAGGCGTTTTAGAGGTTATAAATAAAGAATCAAATTTTATTGCCGATGACTTGAGGATACTGAATATCCTTGCCAATAACATATCCATAGTAATTGAAAATGCCCGACTCTTTGATACATCCCTCAAAAAGATAAATGAGCTTAATACACTTTCCGAGATCAGCAGAAATATAAACTCTATCCTTGACTTAGACCCATTATTAAATGTAGTTATGCATAATGCAACAGCGGTCATGAAGTCTGAGGTAAGCTCTGTCCTTCTCCTTGATGAAAATGAGAAGGAGCTTATTTTTAGAATCGCCCTTGGGAAAAAGGGAGAAAAGGTCAAAAAGATAAGGCTCAAAGTGGGGGAGGGGATTGCAGGGTGGGTGGCAAAAACCGGAAAACCGATTATTGTTAATGATGTAAAAAATGAGCCGAGATTCAATAAGCGGGTTGATAGAAAAACAGGATTCAAGACAAGATCTATCCTATGCGTTCCACTTTTTTCAAAGGAAAAAATGATTGGAGTAATTCAGGTTATAAATAAAAAAGAGCATCTTCCATTTACAAAGGAGGATGAAGAACTTCTGAATACATTTGCCTGTCATGCCGCTATCGCCATAGAAAATGCCAAGCTCTATGAAAATATAAGGGAAGAAGAGAGAAAGAGGGGAATATATCAGAGGTTCCTATCACCGCAGATAGTGGATGAGATAATGAATAAGGCAAAGACCATCTCGCTTGGCGGGAGGAGGCAGAATGTAACTATCCTCTTCTCAGACATAAGAGGGTTTACAGAGATTACAGAGGCAAAACCTGCGGAATATATTGTGGATTTGCTCAATGAATACTTTGCAGAGATGATTGATATTATATTTAAATACGGCGGGACTCTGGATAAATTTATTGGTGACGGGTTAATGGCAATATTCGGGACACCTATATATTATAAAGACCATGCAAAGAGAGGGGTGGCAGCCGCGATTGAGATGCAGGAAAGGCTTAAGGCTCTTAACATGAGGAACAGAAAAAGAGGTTTTGTTGAACTCGCCGTCGGCATAGGGATAAATACCGGCAGTGTAATCGCTGGCAACATAGGCTCTGAAAAGAGGATGGAATACACAGTTGTTGGAAACAGTGTGAATATCGCCAACAGGTTAGAGGGATTAGCACAGGGTGGACAGATATTGATTACAGAGAGTACATACAATGAGCTTAAAGGCTTAAAGCTTGATGTTGAGAAACTAAAACAGGTTCAGGTAAGAGGCAAAAGGGGTGCAATGGATATATATCAGGTCAAGTCAATAAAGGGTAAGGTTTCTACTTTGAAGTTATAAAGGAGTCAGAGTTAATTTTTTTTATTATATCAATAGCCGAAAGCCTTGCTGCAATTTCTGCAGGTGTAATATCCCTCCTTTTTTGAAAATAATCCTCATAACTTTTTTCTTCAATTGATGTCTTCAAGAATTTTGATACGGCTTTGAACAGTGTCCAGTCCAGCTTTTCAGGGCTATCCGGCAGTTTGCAGTATCTTTCAATATCCCCAATCCACAGCATGGCTCCATCCCTTGTACGATATAATGTAATATCCCTTAAAATAACCACGGCTTCCCAGTAATCATTTGCATAGGTATTCAGCTCAATGTGGGAAACCTTCCCTGTAATAATTATATCCAAGTCTTTAAGACGGTTCATATCTTTCCCATCGGTTACAATTATATTCAACCCCTGCCTTAAAAATTCATCGGCTATCGCATAGCTTACAGTTTCAGATAACCCAAAAAGAAAATAGTCTTTCTGCTCATAAGGTATATTTATATCCCAGTGCTGAATTTTCTGCATCATCCCCTTATAATGCCCACCTGATATTTTTGTATCTTCTATATCAAACAAGACCACTGCAATTTTAAGGTTCCTAATCTCATCTTCTATTGCAAGATTTGGCAGTGGAAGGGAAGTATATGGAAATTGACTATATCTCCCTGTTATGCAACCAATAAAAATTATAAATATAATAAACAGGATAATCAGCCTTGAAGAGAAGTTGCTGAATGAATTAATACCAGACATTGGTTATATTACAATCCAAATAGATGGGCGAAGCCCAAGAATGCCAGAGACATTATCCCTGCTGTAATAAATATAATTGGCGCTCCCTTCAGAATATCAGGTATAGGTGCCATCTCTATCCTCTCCCTTATCCCCGCAAAGAGGATAATTGAAAGCGTATAACCGCCTGCCACACTTATAGAATAAATTATAGAATTTAAAAATCCAAGCTTGTAATCAATTATTAGTAATGCAATGCCTAAGACCGCACAGTTTGTTGTTATCAATGGCAAATATATACCAAGGGCATTATATAATGATGGTGCAGTCTTCTTTATATACATCTCCACCAATTGGACAAGGGTTGCTATTACAAGAATAAAGGATGCTGTCCTTAAATATTCTATATTCAGAGGGATGAGGAGAAAGTACCAAATAATCCAAGATGCAGCAGATGCCAGTGCCAATACAAATGTAACAGCCATTCCCATGCTTAAAGACACCTCAATCCTGTTTGATACACCGAAGAATGAGCATAGAGCAAGAAATCTTATTAGCACGATATTGTTCACCAATAACGCACTCAGGACTATCATATACCATGTCATTTGATTGTCTATCATAGCGGTTAGCGTATAGCGATTAGCGATTAGTAAGTTTAAAAATATAAGTTGATAAAAGTTTCATAACTTCCTGATTAAGATTATAAATCTTCTCAAATACACTATTATTACAATATCCTAAATCAAAACTTAATTGAAGCTGAGTCTCAAGTTCCGCAGCAGAACCAAGAGCTATCTTTAAAAACTGGATGTATTCTTTTGATCCCTTCATATAACCTTCAGCAATATTTGAAGGAATTGAAATTGCACACCTTCTTATCTGAGAAGCAAGAGAATACAACTCTTCTTTTGG
>Ga0209343_10011093_pt1 | contig 10178 bp, 9 predicted proteins | sample RifCSPlowO2_02_FD_184026 | JGI IMG/M metagenome (GOLD analysis project Ga0209343, IMG submission 184026) | Groundwater microbial communities from Rifle, Colorado - Rifle CSP2_plank lowO2_0.2 (SPAdes) (version 2) | ecosystem: Environmental > Aquatic > Deep subsurface > Groundwater | place: Rifle...
GGCTTCATGCCGAGAAATATTAAAGATTTTATTTATTAAATTGTAGGAAAAAGCGACTCCACCGTCTATTTTTCACCTGCCGACGAAGGAGGTAGGTGAACATCTACCGGTCTCGAGCATATAGCCTTAAAACAAATGCTTTTGGACCTATTTTAAATTGGTAGATGGTATTGAGAGCCCCTCCGGATAAAATTCTCCATTCGTCAAGCTTTAGACAATCAGGAAATGCTTTGCAAACCATGGCTAATAGCTGTTCATGGTTGAGCTGTATATGCTCATTACTTCTTTCTATTTCCAAGCTTGTTGTTCCATTTTCCAGTCAGTTTTGTTGAGGCGATAGAGCATATGCCTTCTCAAAGGATGTCCCTCAGGAAGTTTGGGATGATCGAAATCGTCTTTGGGATCGTGATGCATACCAATCTTCTTCATGACGTGTCTTGAGCGCATGTTTTCTAACGTTGTGAAAGAGACAATTTCGTTTAGGTTTAGAGATTCGAAGCCATATTGCAAGGCGGCTTGAGCCCCTTCGGTTGCATAGCCTTTTCCCCAGTAGTCGAAGGCAAGTCTCCACCCAATTTCAACAGCTGGTGTAAAATGCGCTTTAAAATACACATCTTCTAGTCCGATCATTCCAATGAATTCACCCGTTTCGATTAGGGAAGCTGCCCAAAATCCCCAACCACATTTTTCGATATGATTTGACATTAGCTTGACAGAGGCATCGCTCTCTTCACGACTTAAAATCCCAGGGAAGTACTCTCTAACTCGTGGATCGGCATTCAGTTGAGCAAAGGGCTCTAGATCACTTTCTTGCCAAGGACGTAAAATCAATCGTTTTGTCCTAACTGTCATGAGGAACCTCATACTTCAGCTGCACTAATCCGCTTGGGTAAGATTGGGTAGAGATTAAGCGGCACTTATGCTCTCGATTCATGGTGCTAAAAAGAGGAATGCCAGAGCCTAGGACCATAGCAATTACGGATATGGTGATGTCGTCGACTAATCCAGCCTCCAAGAATTTAGATACAGTAATCCCTCCGTCAACCCATACACGTTTGATGCCTTCGGAATGAAGCATTGAGGCCAGGTCGGTCAGTTGCCCGCAAAACAGCTCCGCTTCTTTTCTAACCTCATTTAATGTATTACTCAGAACAATGACTTTCTTTCCCTCATACGGCCATTTATCAAAGCTGGAAACTACCTCATAGGTGTTCTTACCGAGAACTAACGCATCAACACTACCGATAAATTTCTTAAACCCGTAGTCCTCATCACCTGTATGACCATACTCGAGCCAATCGAGACCTCCGTTTTTTCTGGCGATGTATCCGTCGATGCTCATTGCTATGTAGATGGAGATTTGTGGGCGGTTCTTTTTAGTCATAAGGGATTTTCCTATCTCGATATCTTGTGAATCCGTTTCGTGACCGTCAGGATCATTGAACGGCATTTGCACATATCCGTGATTACAATAGAATTTATATGCTTTCTGTGAGGATTGAACTAATAACGTTTTGAAGCCTTGATGGCCTAACCAGCGTTCGCAAAGCTTTAAAAATTGGCTTCCAAGTCCAAGATTTCGATAACGCTCATCGATTACGATAATGCGCAATGCAGCTCTATGTCCCTGCCAAAGATGGAGATGAGCATAACCGATTATTTCTGCATTTTTATAGAAAACAAAATGGACGTGATCTTTGTGTTCGAATGTCCACGTGTAGGGGTCTTCTTTCGATTTAAAAAAATATTGTTGCCGTAGATTGCGTACTGCAGACCATTCTCTATCAGTAAGCGCTTTTACAATACGCCATCCATCAAAACCGTCTTTTGCATCGATACTTGCAACAAAAGCGTCTTTTCCATTGCAATACTGTAGGATATCCTCGGGAAATTTTACTGCTAATCCTTCCTTGAGCTTAGCGTACTTTTCAGCATCATCAGGATGAGAACGCATCCAATCCCTAAATTTTAAGTATCTGCTGATTTCGGGATCGCCTTCTTGATAGAGGGAATTGCAAAACTAACGAAAGGGAAGACTTTTTCGGGTCCATTTTAGCAAAACCTACAGCAACTCCGAAAAAGTATTCCCTTTCCTCACTTCTGTAATAGCGTTGCGATTTTTTACCACAAGTCACTTTTAACAAATACCTTGCGTCTGATATAATTAGTTTTCTCACAAACAACCACATCAGAGCAAGGAGCAAACCACGTGGGTCAGCTGACAGACACTTTATCAAAATATTGGGAAAAAATTCAAGGCTCACTTTTCTCATGGTTAGAAGAAGAGCTTGACCCACTGACAGAAAAGCAGCAGCAATTGGTTTCTATTTTGGAAGTAGTCCGTATTGAAGACTTTCTTCCCTGCTACTACGGATGCGAGGGCCGCCCACAAAAAACACGCTCAGCAATTGCCAGATCATTCGTTGTTAAAATGGTATACAATCTCGATACAACGACGTTTTTGATTGATCGCTTGAAAAGCGATAAAAGCCTACGACGTATTTGTGGATGGGAATCCCTGCCTGAACTGCCTAGTGAGGCTACTTTTTCTAGGGCTTTTACTGAGTTTGCTCAAACAGGGCTTCCTCAGAGCGCGCATGAAGCGCTGATTCTAAAGACATTAAAAAATGAGATTGTTTTGCATAATTCACGCGATTCAACCGCCATTGAAGCACGAGAACGACCGCAAACCAAAACTAAGGACAAAGCAATACAAAACAGTGAAGATCGGGATCGGGGATTGGAGCTAAAGAAAAAAGGTCGCCCTAAAAAAGGGCAGGAACGAGCCAAACCAGAACCCACACGTATAGACAGACAAAAAACAATGACCTTAGAGGAAATGCTGGCCGATTTACCGACAGCATGCGACAAAGGCGCTAAAAAAGACAGCAAGGGCAATACGATGTACTGGACTGGATACAAGTTGCATTTAGATACTATTGACGGAGGCATCCCCGTCAGCGCCATTGTTACCTCAGCCTCAGTCCATGACAGTCAGGTTGCGATTCCCCTGGCTACTTTAACTGCCACGAGAATCGTCAACTGCTATGATCTGATGGATGCCGCTTATGACATCCCAGGTATTATCGCATATAGTCAGTCTCTCGGGCACAGGCCCCTAATCGACAAGAATCCAAGGGCAGACAAACAGCTCAAAAAAGACCTTGAAGAAGAAAGTCTTGCAAGAAGAACTCTGAATTTAGTTTTCCCAGAAGCACTGCGTTATAATGAAAGAACAGCAGCAGAACGAACTAATTCTCGTTTGAAAGACGAATTTGGCTTGTAAACTCAGGGTGCGCGGCCTTGCCAAGGTTGCCTGCCATCTTATGTTTGGCGTGTTGGTCTTGACAGCCGACCAATTGATGAAATTAGTCACATAACATTGATCTAGGACGAAAAAGTCTTCCGGCTAACGCCCAAATGGGCTCCCTCTCGTTCACACAGAGAGGATTTTGGGGGCAAAACATCTAAAATTACGAGACTGGGATCGAAAAAGTGATTTTTCGGGGCCTGTAAACCAGTTTGCATTCACTACTCCCGAAAAATCACTTTTTCGTTCCTAGTTTTGCAATTCCCTCGATAAACATGTACATTGTGGGTCCTAGCATTCTGGCCTTTTTGAAAATATCGTCTGAAGGCCATTCCGTATTCACCTTTAGCCTCATATCCTAGAGATTCCATGGCTTTTGTCGCTTTATCGACCTCTTGAATGTCTCTTACCACAGGAAGTATGTCGATGATGGGTTTTGCGCTTAAGCCTGGTACAGAGGTTGACCCGATATGATGAATAGTTATGCAGTTATTCCCCAGGGCTTGTTTGATAAGTTCCGCCTCTGATGCGAACATTTCTGGCCATTCTGGGCTGTAAGGAACAACTTCGATGTTTTTTTTCATACCATATGGTCTCTATTAACTCTCTAAATCAAGGTGAAACTATAACAGAAATTGCAATCTCTTTCACTGTATTTCAGCAGGAACTGGGCTGGATTAAACAGACGCGAATGTCGAATATCGCGAAAGGGGTGGCATCCTGACAAAAGTTCTGACATAATGTCTTTCTTGTTGAGAATAGAACATTACGCCAGAACGAAAATGACTGTTATCTAACAGCTTAAGTAAATGGGGCAACCTGGACTTGAACCAGGGACCGACGGGTTATGAGTCCCATCTTAAGTATCACTCTGAATAAAAGAGATTAAACCAGAATCAGGTTTTCATAGGCAAGGGGATTGAATACTTATTCAGGTTGATTCTAGAAATTTCCCTTATCTTCAGGTCATTTGCGGAAAAAATGCGGAAAAATTCCATGCCACTAATGTGAGAATTGGTTGTACAGGAAGGTGTGTCTGCTTGGCAGGATAAGTGTTACGATAAGGTCACTTCAGAGAACAGGGCGGGATGATCTGAGATCGCATTTTTAGGACGATCGACATTGAAAGTTGGAATGGTTCGAGTATTGAAGGTAGGTGGTTTTTGGAAAAAAGAGAAAAAATAATCGATCATTTTTCCTCTCGGCTGTGCGTTTGAATCATGACGCTAGTTGCGATCGACGAGATAATCAGCTTCGCAGACTGCTTCTGGATTTGGAGCTGATCTATCTGTACATTGATCAAACAAGAGGCCTTGATTGGTATTGCAATCTCCAGAGACAAAAACAGGCTTGCTATTATTGGAAAATTGATCTTGGGCGGTGACTAAAATTCTGGCTTGCTCTTCAGCTCTAGTTTGGATTTCTGGGTCTGTAGGGTGTAAGTCATCCGAGGAGGGGCTTAAATGGGTATTGATGAAATTAGCCACTGGTGTTGAGAAACTAAAGTAGCCTTTATTTACCATGCTTTCGGTCCCTTGGATATCTGCAAAGCTATGGAATTGCGGATTCGTGATGGCTTGTTTACTTGCAACAAAAAGGCCGCTGTTATTTTGCAAAATAAACGGAGTTGCTCCGATATTCAAATAGAACTCGGCAAATTCTGGCGAGAGTTTGCGATAGAGGGAAAGAGCATCTTCCAAGTCGCTTACTTCCTGTAGACAGGCAATATCAGGATTATTTGCTCTGATCATTTTGGCTATCTCTTCTACTCTTTGTTCATCAGAGAGGTCTAATCCGCCAAATAGACGAGCAAAATCACCTGCGGTTAAGCAGCAGTTCAATTGAAACATCGAGAATTTTTTATCGGATGGATTTTGTACTTCTGCATCGCCTGTTAAATGAATGTAGGGTGTGGTTGCGAGATTAAATGCGGTAAAATGAAGCACTTGTCCTAGAGCTAATCCACTGAATGTTAGTGGTAAAAGGGCACAAGAAAGAAGGGTTGATTTTGCAACAGAAGAAATTTTTTGGGATGTTGAGAAAAAAGGGTTTTTGCAATCGCTGATAGTTTTTAGCCATACGCTTGTGCTCTTCCAAAGAGGTGTCACTAAAGAGCGAGCTGAAGAGTAGAAGAAAAGAGCTGCACGGTCTCTTACTTTAGCTGCCGTAGTTTCTAAAGATTTGAATAGTTGTTGACTGCGAAGATTGTTTTGCTCAGCCGCTCTCGCCATGTAAGGAATACTTTGACCGAGTCTCACAATTGACATCAGCAAATGCGATATACCCTCAAGTAAATACCCTTGTTGGAATTCCTTTCTTGAACGATAGATCTCTATGGTCATGCTCAATAAAAGAGAAATAGCAATGATTTCTACGGAGCCAATAAGAATAGTGCCGAGATATAGGCCATGTTGGAATGTTAAAATAAGCCCTTGTAAATCTCCTGCTTGTAGCTGAGTTGTCGCTTCAGGAAGATTGGAAATTAGATCATACAAGGTGGCAATGCATAGGCCAAGGGGGTGCATGAAGATGGTGCCAGCCAATGCTGCGATTGCGATGATTGTCTTAAGAGCTGCTTTACCATCTTTTTTTTTTTCGAGAAGTTGACTGAAGGAAGAGACAGTTCGGGTTGAATCCATCGTCAGTGTGATGATTCTACCAAAGGGTTTATGCAGGGCGATAAAAGGCAAGACAGCGTAGAAGGCCCTAGTTACAAGCGAGTGTTTTCTCACGTCCTGACTATTCCCGTCATCGGGCGCATAATAAGCAGGAGACCTAAGATGAAAAGGGTGGTCAATTGCAGCAGCAGTCACTAAATGGCAATCCGTTTTGATTTTTAGGTAACAGTTCAGCTGCCCCTTCTATCGGAGGGAGCTGAACTGTTACATTTTAATTTATGACCAAGCCCCTTATTGAGGGTTTGGTCGGTACACCATTACTGTGTCCCTAAACCAAAAGCAATGAGGTGAAGTTTGCAGTCTTAATTTTTCTTCAGCTTCTTTGTCTCGTACCCAGCCTCTTTGATGCATTTGAGCTTCGACATAGTCGTTATTTTGTTCATTTACGTGGCCGAGACCGCCTTGTCCTTTTTTAGCCCAGCTCAGTACAATTCCTTTTGTGGCCGTATTGACGACATTATCCAAAAAGGCTTGTTCGTGTTCTTTTGGTAAATGTTCCCCTACTTCAAGAGAGAAAGCCCAATCGTATTTTTCGCCTCGATTTGTTCGGAGATCGAGATCTCTTTGTGCTAAATCAACCACTTTGCAGTGTTCTCCGCCGAGTTTTGGGGTATCTGGGTTGCCGTCACAACCATCGCATTGAAGATTAGCTTTTCTAAGGTCATTGACATAAGCCCCTGTTCCACAGCCTAAATCCATGATAGAGTGGGCATGTTCATTTTGGAAAAAGCCTTGGAGGCCTTGACTAAGTCTGCCGTCGTAGAAATGGGCCCAATCTGCAAATTTTCCTTCCCAAATCCCAGTTTTTTCATCGACTTTTACTGTTGCCCAGGCAGCTGCAAATCCAAGACCCATTTCTAGAGGTTTTGGTAAGTAGCTAAAATAATTCCGAACACCGAAGAGTGCTATAGATGGGAGAATGACTGCTGCACAACCGAGACTGATTCCTCCTAGCAACGTTCCGTAAATTGCTAAGTTACCTAAGAAAATGGCACTTGCAACGGTATTGACTGTAACGATAGAAAATCCCAATTTTCCGCATTGAGCTTCTTCTATCCAACTCGCTTTTTCTAACGGAGCGGCAACATCTGCTGTAGGATCAAGGGAGACTGACATATAAAAATTCCTTTTTTTTAGGATGAAAATAGAGGCATTTTACTCGGAAAGTAAAGATCATGTCAACCTCATTTACTGTTTCTGTTAGGGTTGAACAGAGGTTGTGTGTATATAAAAAAATTTCCTTTCCCTATTCAGTGTCACGTTTGCTTTTCAAACAAGGTCAGGTTTTTTTAGAGAACACCTGCTTTTTGCTTAATCCATTGAACGATAGGCCTAGGAGTTAGCTCAGCTCTTGTAGGATCAAATTTATAAAAACCAAAGCGGATCGGGCAGTGCGTTGGTAGATCCCAGCCCTGGTGCCAATCAAAATTATCGATTAACGTCCAAAAATAGAGGGAACGAACGTTTTTTCCTTCATCAAGGGCTTTCTGAACAACTTGCAAAATTTTTTCAAAGTAAGCTATGCGCTCAACGTCTCCATCATTTTTATTAATTCCCGTATCAATCCCGACCTCAGTTAAATCCAGTGGCTTGCCGAATTGACTGAGTTCTTCAATAGCTGATGCGAGTCCCTGTGGATATTGGCGATAGCAATAGGCTGTAATTTTCTCGTTGGGGACTCGTGTGATAGATGCTCCCCCAAACATAGATAGCTTTACGCACGGATCTGTATAGTATTGCAAACCTAAAAAATCAAATGGGGGTGTTTCGTCTAGTTGAGCTGAATAATTAGAGAAAAAGGGAACCTTTAGCTGAACATTACCTGTTTTTAAGCAGGTCATGACCATGGTGTGATTTACATCTGTCAGGTATTTGCTGACAATTCTTTCTATAGGGGACCAGACTGGGTGCATTTTATGAAAGTAGCGAAACCGAATTGGATCATGACTGAATCCAATTTCAAAATCTGGGTGAAGCTGTTTCAAGGCACGATACACCTTTGTATGAGCCTTCATCATATTTGTAAAAAATCTGGCAGCCCCTTCAAAATCTACTTTGTGATAAGGGGGGAATTCTCCCATGATATAACCCTGAAAGGGCTCAACGCCTACCTCGTTAAATGTAAGAATTTTCCTTACTCCAGCAGCGTACAGCCTTTCTGAAACTGTTGTCGCATAGTTAACAAAAGACTCGATTCCTTCATCGGTTTCAAAAGTCTGATAAAGAGGGCGAGAAAAATGCTCTAGAGTTACCATTGGTACAATATTTCTATGTTGAAGCTCGGTACATAGATCAATAACTTTTTGTAAGGCAGCAGCGTCAAAATTACCTTCCCTAGGCTCAATTAGATCTCGAGGTACAGAAAAGCGGAATGTTTTAGCCCCAATTTCTACAAGTCGATCTACCCACCTTTCGGGATGTTCCCACATATTTGGGAAATGAGATTCCCTATCAAATCGTTCGGGGTGATGTTTTAGGTATAATTCCCCAAAATTTGTTTTGTTATGAACTAAAGGTCCATTGTCATGAAAAGCAGCTGTTGCAGTACCCCATGGAATATTAGGCAAAGGAGCTGCTCCGCTCCATGGAGGAGGCTTTTTTGAGAAAGCGACTAAAGGCGTGTCAATCGAAGCTCGTGGGGATATCCAATTTTCAAGTCCAGAGAAAACAGAAGAGAGGCCAGATAGGGGAAGAAAACAACAAAACTGAAAAAATTGGATGGCATAGGAGGCCACCCTTTTTGTTATCGAGCCTTGTGCAGGAAGAAGACTCTTTTCGAGATGTTCATAGCTCCAGTTAGAAAACTCTGCAATTCTTGTCATAACACATCGATCTATGCGGATTTTTGATGAGGGTATTTTACTGGGGGGTCTGATTTTTTCTGATAGAAAATAATTTTTCCCCTTTAAACGCAGGGGAATTCGCTGATTTAAGTGATTGAAGAAAGTTCTTGTAGGTGCAATTCTCCTAAATCAATAAAAGAATTAACAAAGGAAATATTTGGCTCTTAGTTGCTTCCATTCTTCAGCTGTTAACCCTTTGATCCCCAATTGACCAATTCCTACAGCTAACATTCTAAAATCCTACAGCTAACATTCTAAAAGCATCTGCTCCATGGCTTGCGAAGTTATGCACGGGATGGCTGACCAACACCCGTGGCGATCATTCCACTCCTTGCGGTAGCTTTCTAGAGCGTGGACACCCTTAGCACATTTTTCTTCGTCAAACCAGCATCGGATAAGCAGATTCCGAGCAGCGTCTATTCCCTCGTTCATGCCAATATCCGCCACTACAGTGAAATTGATTCCATGCTCTTTGGCTACCTCTACTCTTGAAAGTCCTGTGCTGTATTCGTGAACAACAGCATCGTGAGGGACCAGGTGTTTGCCATAGGCATACGGTCTACTTTTAACGTATTGAATGTAGTGGGTGAGGGCTTCTCCGCTGATTTGCTGCTTATCCGACCAACCACACGTGTTCCCCATGACGAATTTGGTAAACCCTGCATTGAATTTATTGAGAAGGCCTCCTTTTATGAGTTTGGACTGCTGCCACTCTTGAGATTTTCTATAAACACGGGAAAACTTTTCGGTTGTTTTAGCCCATTCAGAGAACTGATCGGGCAAATAACCCCTTGCAAGAGCGAAATTTTTGTACCAAAGACTATCTTCTCGCTGCATCCAAAGTTCAAATGCATCGGCTTCTGTTTCTATGAATTTAACCGTATATTTTAGGGGGCGACCGCCCTTCTCACATCCTAAATAGGGCTTATGACCTTTTGGCGCTGGCATGTTACCTCTTGCTTTCTGCTGGATTCCTCGATTGATTCATGATAGTTTTCTGGAATTCTTCTATGGTGAGACTCCAGACTAAGCCGTCTTTGACTCCGAAATCATAAAATCCAGGGATAGCCGCAGGATCGCCACCCTTAGCGCAGTACATCCCCCAGTGATACAGTTCTTTTTCACGTCTTTTTTCTGGAGAGAGCCCTCGCTTCAGGGAGAAAAAAGCCAGTTTTTGACTTGGTTTTAGTTTTTTTCACAATTTTGCCTTAAAATTTATTGGTTCATCCGACAAATGCGTACCTGGACTCGTGTAGGTGATAAAGTCGCAATTTAAAATATTCAATATCTCGAAACCCATAAGCCTGCCTTTTCATCGTTTTGATTTTGTTATTTATGCCTTCTGCT
>Ga0209343_10011095_pt1 | contig 10178 bp, 9 predicted proteins | sample RifCSPlowO2_02_FD_184026 | JGI IMG/M metagenome (GOLD analysis project Ga0209343, IMG submission 184026) | Groundwater microbial communities from Rifle, Colorado - Rifle CSP2_plank lowO2_0.2 (SPAdes) (version 2) | ecosystem: Environmental > Aquatic > Deep subsurface > Groundwater | place: Rifle...
TCAGTATCAGGTTTTTCAAAGGAGAGATTTTTCACCTCTGCCAGATTCAGGGAAGGGAGTGTATTTTTTAACCTATCAGGGTAGTTCAGTGCATAAGAGATTGGTATCCTCATATCAGGGATGCCAAGCTGGGCAAGGACAGAGCCGTCGATAAATTCTACAAGGGAGTGGATTATACTCTGTGGATGTATCAAGACCTCTATATTTTCATCTTCTATGCCAAATAGCCACTTTGCCTCAATAACCTCAAAACCCTTATTCATTAAGGTAGCTGAGTCAATGGTAATTTTTTGACCCATACGCCAATTGGGATGTTTAAGGGCATCTTCGGGCTTAATTTCCTTAAATTGTTCCTTTGGATAATTTCTGAATGGCCCACCTGACGCAGTAAGTATCAATTTTCTTATGTTTTCTCTCTTTTCTCCTGTGAGTGATTGAAATATTGCACTGTGTTCACTGTCTATTGGTATAATCCTGCATTTGCCTTCCGCCTCCTTCATCACAATCTCGCCTGCCATGACAAGGGTCTCTTTGTTTGCGAGGGCAATATCTTTTTTTGCCTTTATTGCCGAGATGGTTGGTATGAGCCCTGCCGCACCTACAATGGCAGAGATAACCATGTCTGCATCTTTAGCCGTTGCTACCTCAATTACGCCGTCAATTCCAGATGTTATTTTTATATTTTTGTCCTTTATCTTTTTCTTTAGTTTATCAGTATTTTTTTCATTAAAGAGGGCTGCTATTTTTGGCTTGAATCTATCAATTTGAGACAGGAGGAGTGAGTCATTTTCACCTGCGGCAAGACCCACTACCTGAAATTTATCAGGATGTCTGCTGATGACATCAAGTGCATTTACACCTATTGAACCTGTTGAGCCGAGAATTGATATTTTTTTTATAGGCATATGAATCTGTAATAATAATAAAATACAGGGGCTGAGAATAGGAGACTGTCAACCCTGTCAAGTATCCCCCCGTGCCCCGGAATTATACCTCCCGAATCCTTTACCTGCAGATTTCTTTTTATAATGGATTCGCTTAAATCACCAAATTGTCCAGATACACCGATTAAGATTCCAGCAATAACTGCATTTGAAATACCAATATCCAGAAACCATAGTTTTGCAATTATTGCCCCAACTATACTGCCCATTAATCCTATTATCGCACCCTCTACAGTTTTTTTAGGGCTTATGGCGGGGGCTAATTTATGCCGCCCAAATCCCCTTCCACCATAGTATGCGGTTGTATCCCCCATCCATGTAATAAGTAAAACAAAAAAGATTAACTCTCTCCCATTATCTCCGCTATTCCTGATAACACCCATATAGCTCATAAGGAAACTGACATATAGTATTCCAAATACAGTATTTGAGACATAATAAAATCCCCCCTGCCCCCCTTTAATAAAGGGGGGGATGGGGGGATTATTTCCTTCAAATATCCTTACGATAAAGAGGATTATAACGGATGCCGCAATTACAAGATTGATATATGTCCCTTTGAAGATAGCAATAGAAAGCAGGATTCCAAGAATAATCCCTGCCCATTTATAACATCCAAGCCCACCTTTTTCAATCATTCTGTAAAACTCATATAAGCCGATAAATATTGCAAATTCTAATAGTAAAAAGAAATGAAATGGTTTTCCAAAATATATTATGGCGAGGAGTATTGGTAAGGATACAATAGAAGTTAGAATTCTTGTCAATTATTTATAGGTTATAGGTTATAGGTTATAGGTTATAGGTTACGGGTATTGCCCATTGCCTACTGCCTATTGCCTATTGCCCATTACCTCTCCTTTGTAATTTGTTCCCCTGTCATTCCAAATCTCCTCTCCCTCTTCTGAAACTCTATGACAGCCTTTAATAAATCATCCTCTTTAAAATCAGGCCAGAGGAGGTCGGTAAAATAAAGTTCTGCGTAGGCTATCTGATAGAGGAGGAAATTACTTATCCTGAGTTCTCCGCTTGTTCTAATCAACAAATCAGGCTCTGGAAGGTCTTTTGTATAAAGATATGACTGAAATAATCCGGGTGTTATGTCATCAACAGAGATTTTATTTTTTTTGATGTCGGATGCTATCTCTTGGACAGCATCAACTATCTCTCTCCTTGAGCCGTAACTGAGTGCAAGTGTCAGCACCATCCCTTCATTATTTTTTGTCCGCTCCTTTGCATCCTGTATGATTTTCTGGGCTGATGACGGAAGATTGTCTATAGTGCCGATTGTATTAAATCTTATATCTTCCTTCAGCATCCTGTCCAATTCTTTTTTCAGATACCTTTTTAAAATCTCCATGAGGGCATTGATTTCATTTTTAGGTCTATTCCAGTTTTCTTCAGAGAAAGAATAGAGGGTGAGTGCCTTTATGCCAATTTTTCGGCAGATAGTTACAATTCTATCTACAGTTTTAACCCCTGCCCTGTGTCCTGCAATCCGTGGCAGAAACCTCTTCTTTGCCCATCTGCCATTTCCGTCCATAATGATGGCAATATGCTTCGGAAGGCTGTTAATATCTATTTGTTTGAGTAGAACAGGATTAGACATGGAAACATTTTATAATAGAAGGGGTTAATTGGCAAGAGAACAAACCCCGCACACCTATTCCCATGGTTGATGATGCCCATTTAGAACGACTCAGCTCTCGCAGGAATAGGTGTGGGGGTGTTTTAAGCTACGCTGTCAATAATCTTTTTTATCTCAGCCTTTGGCTTTACACCTACTATCTGCTGGACTACATTCCCATTTTTAATGATAAGCAGTGTTGGGATGCCGCGGATACCATATTTGGTAGCTGTTTTAGGATTTTCATCTACATTCAGCTTTCCTATGTTTACCTTGCCTGCATATTCGTCAGCAAGCTCCTGAATTGCAGGTGCAATCATCCTGCATGGTGCACACCATTCTGCCCAAAAGTCAACCACCGTAGCCTTGTCAGATTTTAAAACCTTTTCATCAAAGTCTGAATCAGAAAAATGCAATACATTGTCTGCCATAAAATTCCTCCTTGAATTATTTTTTTACTTTTTTTTGTTTTCTACAAACTCAAATACAACCTCACCTGGTTTTACAAGCCCTAAATCCTCCCGTGCAATTTTTTCAATATAAGAGGAATCATTTTTTAATGCATATACCTCGGTATTAAGCTTTTCATTTTCTTTTTTTAATTTTGAGATATTATTTTTTAATAACTCAACTTTTTTATTTAGGTGATATACCTTAATCACCCCATCATCTCTGAATATAGCCGCTATTACTATAAAGATAAAAAATGAAATACTTACAAGGAGGAGTATCTTGAGCCTCTTTTTATTTGACTCACTAATCTCTTTTTTTATGTCTCTGTTATCAGGTTTGGAATCGTTCATTTAAGGAAATTATAAAAGTAACCACAGATGAACACGGATGAACACAGATAAAAAATTTTTATTTTTAAATCTGTGTCTATCTGTGGTTTCATTAGGTTTTTGCTTATTTTATATTATAGAAAACACCTCTTCCTTTAAATATGGCGGATTTTCCAAGTTCCTCCTCTATGCGGATAAGCTGATTATATTTAGCAACTCTGTCAGTCCTTGACATTGAGCCTGTCTTTATCTGACCTGTATTACAGGCAACAGATATATCGGAGATTGTAGTATCTTCAGTCTCTCCTGACCTGTGAGATATGATTGTAGTATATCCTGCCCTTTTTGCCATTTCAACCGCATCAAGTGTCTCCGTTAATGTCCCGATTTGATTTAATTTTATCAATATGGAATTTGCAATCCCTTGCGAGATCCCTTTTTTAAGAATGGATGTATTTGTAACAAATATATCATCTCCTACAAGCTGAACCTTTTTTCCGAGTCTTTTTGTCAATTCCTTCCAGCCATCCCAATCGCCTTCTGAAAGGCCGTCCTCTATGGATATTATAGGATATTTGCCTACAAGTTCTTCATAGAGTTTTATCATCTCCTCAGTTGATTTTTCCGGCTTGCTTTCAGCGTCGAGTGTATATTTACCGTTTTCATAAAATTCACTCGCCGCACAGTCCATAGCAATCAGGACATCATCTCCGGGCTTATATCCTGCTTTTTCAATTCCCTTCACCACCATTTGAACAGCCTCTTCATTTGATTTGAGATTAGGGGCAAAGCCTCCCTCATCACCGACAGATGTGTTGTAGCCTTTATCTTTTAAGACATTTTTTAAATTATGAAAAACCTCTGCACCCATTCTTACTGCATCTGACAGGCTATTTGCACCAACAGCCATTATCATGAATTCCTGAAAATCCACATTATTGTCTGCATGAGAGCCGCCATTCAATATATTCATCATAGGCACTGGAAGTTCCTTTGCATTTACACCGCCGATATATTGATAAAGCGATAGACAAGCCTCATCAGCAGCAGCCTTTGCAACCGCGAGGGATACCCCCAGTATGGCATTTGCACCAAGTTTTGATTTGTTTTCAGTCCCGTCAAGCTGGATTAATAGATTGTCTATATAAACCTGATCTGATACTTCTAAGCCTATTACCTCTTCTGAGATAATATTATTAACATTATCAACTGCCTTCTTTACACCTTTGCCGAGAAACCTCTTTTTATCCCCGTCCCTAAGCTCTATTGCCTCCCTTGAGCCTGTCGAGGCGCCTGAAGGGACGGCAGCCCTCCCCATCGCACCGCTTTCACATACTGCATCCACCTCTACAGTAGGGTTGCCTCTGGAATCAATTATCTCTCTTGCAACTACATAGGCTATTTCGCTCATAAATCTCCACTTAAAAATAAAACACTTAAATAATTTACATTATCTGAGAAACCAAATCAAGAAAAAACAAAAAAATTGTCAAAGAAAATTACCAAAAAAAATACTTGACAATCTGAAAAAAAGGTATAAAAATACGAGCAAGAATTAAACTCTAACAATTTTAAGGAGGTTTTATGAAAATAAATTTTTATAAAGGGTATTTGTGGAGCATAATTTTTATCTCTGTCATTACATTTTCTATCGCCGGTTGTGGCGGAGGAGGAAGTAGTGGATCATCTTCTACTACTAGTACTACAACAACCGCTGACACTGTCGGCGCCACGACGGTCTCCAGCTTGAAAGTGGCTGAAAAGGTAAGCGTGGTAGATGCTTCGTCAACATCAACAAAGCCGGCATTAGGCAAGACTACCGTTACGGGCCTCACTATCATGGACGCCAGGTATCTTCCCACGGGGTGGGCCACGACGGTGGATTACTATAAAGACCCGCAGTTTGTGTATATCCATGAACGTTCGGGCGAAGCCTTGAATACCCCAAACGAAATCCTGTGCATGATGGCGCAGGCAAAATACGATACGATGGTAAACAAGGGGAATACAGACGGCTACTATCTTGCCCAAATAGATACAAACCTCTGTTCGCAAAATCAGGATAGTTCATCCAATGCCGATACCTCCAACCAATCGTCTGGCTCTACGACCCCCAATTATGCGATGTGGACGGTAAGATCCATTAGGGCTGATGACGCCGCTACCACCCCGCAATATGTGAAGGCATGGGTACATGAAACGATAGAGACAGGACCTGGAGGCAACGGTCAGGAAATGTTAATCCTTGCCGACGTCAAAATCACCGAGGCGGCTTCCGCAACCAACCCATACGGTCTTTTCACCATGAATTTCGCCGGCTACCCCTATGACAAAGCCACCGCCACTATTACATCAACAACACCCTTGATGAAGGGAACACTCAAGACGGTTAAAAATGCCACAACAGGCAAGGTGAACCTGCAGTTCTGGTCAGCCATGAATATGGGCACCGAAACGTTCTCCGACGCCGCCACGCTGGAAAGAAGCACGGACGGCACAACCGGCGGCGGCGAGGTGCAGTTCACCGACCATGGCTGGGACGAAACCACTATGAAGCAAACCGCTACAACCAAACGCGGCCGATTCGCTTTTGATGCAACTACGTTCAAAAGACAGGCGGTTGATACTACTTCCGGCGCGCTTACCGGCTCCCCTGTCTGTCTGGATAAGACAAAGTTCAACTACTCTGTCTGGAGCTACGGGATGTACGATTCGGCGGGCGCCAGGGTAAACCTGCAATCCGGCTTCCCTATAAAGTTTGTCAAGAGCGGGAAAGACTACTTCGGCTATGTGGGGAACTACGGCATTTTCTTCCCCGGCGATGTAACGCTCACCGATGGGGATTCTGTGTCGAAGATGGATTGGTCGGGCGGCAATGCTACAGCTACCCCCTACACCATCAAGAAGACCGGCGGCAAGCTGATAAAGCATACCCGCAATACCACCACGCTGGACAAGCTGGACGGCATCAAACTCAGCTACGGTTACTTTGATAGTACCACAAACACATTCAGCAACATCAATTTGCATTGGGACAATGCCACGAAGACATTCAAAAAGGATTCCAAGTGGGATATGACCACCCAATCGGAAACCGAGCTCACCGGGACGCTGGACATCAGCTCCATACAATGGAACAACAACCTGATGATGTGGTCGCAGTCGATGGGCGGGCAGGTAACCATCCTTCTCCCTGTCGAAGGGGGCAAATATACCGATGGAGTCACTACCGGTAACGTCCCATCAGGTGCGGGATGCGTTCCTCCCGACTTTAGTCTGGGACAGTTCAACTTTAGCTGTACCAACGCAGTTGGAACTCCGGCAACAGTAGGCGTAGTCTACTTTGTGGAAGAGATGATTTATCCCAAGGATAGCTCGTTCTCGGCAAGCACTTCAATGACCTGTTACAACAACTGTCCGGATGGGACGAAGTTCTCCTCTACCGCGACAGGTTCCGTGTACCATACGCAAGAGTTTGGCAGTGGCGGGCAGCAGAAGTCTTACACTTATACTTTTGACGGGGATGCTTACACACTGAAGGAGGGGACGAATTCTATAAGCGTGACCACGAAGAACACCAATCTGTCCGCCGGGAATTTTGGCGGCAGCCTGGATTTCGGTATCCAGACCGGACCGATGTTTGACCCGACCGCTACCAGTGGTGGCAAGACCTATCTCGCACTGCTGGCATGCGATTGGGACGCCAATCAGGTTTGTGCATGGGACGCCAATACCAAGCTTCCCGAATACTACACATGGGAAACTGGCTGGAGTTCGTGGAATACTTTGACCTCGCTTGTCGCTTCAAACGGCACGGTGTTAAAGTTTGACCAGGAGGCCAACGTTAAGTTTACATATCCGTCAACGGCCACCACGATAAACTCTACTACTACGGACACAAAGTACGCCGGAAAAGCGTTCCAGCTTCAGTACGGCGGGTTCCGCCAACTGTGGGGCATACCCGGCAAGTGTGTGGGTATGGATAAGGGCGAGGCGGTCGCCTGCGGCCCCGGGACGAGATATGTGCCGGAGTTCGTGATACCGGATGCCTCGGAGGTTCTATACTCGTATAAAAAGAGCGACGGGACTTCCGTCTCCGCCGCCACCGGCTATATCAAAGCGCTGGACATGGAGAAGCAGATGCAGGAGGCCACATGCGGAGCGCAATCGCTGACCGCCTATACCCTGCTTACTTCAGCCGATTGGACGGCGCCGACCAATAGCACGACGGAGCCTACCATCACCGATCCGCCCGCGGTTATCGGCGGAGTGGTACAAAAGCAGTAAACCCGCTTTTTTTATCCTATTCGGGCCGCCCCTTGAAAAGGGGGCGGCTTTTTTTTATTCAATTCCGCGACTCCTTCTAAAAAAATATCTGTAAAATCAAAACTAAAGTATGCTAAACTTGTGGCTGCATTTATAATTCCCTATGGAAATAGAAGAAGAGATTGGCAAAATATTAATAGAGAAGAACTTAACTCTATCAGTTGCTGAATCCTGCACAGGAGGATTGATATCTAATCTGATTACAAATGTTGCAAGAAGTTCCGATTATTTTGAGAGAGGATATGTGGTATATAGCAATAGGTCAAAAATTGAGCTTCTTGATGTCCCTGAAGATACAATAAAGAAATATGGTGCTGTAAGCTCGCATACCGCTATTGCCATGGCTGAGGGTGTAAAGAGGAAAAGCGGGACAGATATAGGACTCTCTGTAACAGGAATTGCAGGTCCATCGGGAGGAACAATTAAAAAACCTGTAGGGCTTGTGTATATTGCTGTGTCAGGTGATAAAAAAACTGAATATAAAGAGTATAGATTCAGGGGGAAAAGACATAAAATAAAATCAGAGTCAGCAAATGCCGCCCTCAAATGTTTGAGAGAATATCTTTATAGAGTAAGCAAGGATAAGGGATAAAATAAAACCAATATTTTTTCATTTTTCCTTTTTTCTTTGTATAATATATGCAAACAATAAGGGCATTTATTTCCATAGAGATACCACAAGAAATAAAAGGAAAAATATCCCTTATTCAGGAGCAATTAAAGACTATTGAAACCCCGATTAGCTGGGTGCGTCTTGACAGCATTCATCTTACACTGAAATTTCTTGGCAATATCTTGGAGGAACAGATACCAAACATAAAAAGGTGTATAGATACAGCAGTGAGCGGAATTTCTCCTTTTAATGTAAATATAAAGGGGGGAGGGGTTTTTCCTAATCTGAATCACCCAAGGGTTATATGGCTTGGGCTTGAGGATAAAACAGACAGCCTGTTTAAAATCCAGAAGGGAATTGACAACTGTCTTGAGAAAATTGGTTTTGAGCCTGAAGAGAGGGGTTTTACACCGCATCTGACACTTGGAAGGGTGAAATCATTAAAAGGGAAAAATCAATTAATCCGAACAATCCATATTTATAAAGATATTGAGGTTGGTGAGATTTATGCGGATAAGATAAAACTTATGAGAAGTCAGCTAAATCCATCAGGTGCAATATATACAGTATTGGAGGAAGTCGGATTAACGAAATAAAATTGAATATTTAATACTGACGATTGAAGATTGATAAGGACTGTTTATTTTCAATTTTATAAAGGGAGGTAAAAAATGGCAACAGCAAAAGATGCGAAAGAAACAAAAGAGAAGGATGTAAAGGATGAGAAGAGAAAGGCACTGGAATTGGCACTATCTCAGATTGAGAAGCAGTATGGAAGAGGGTCTATAATGAGGATGGGTGATAGAGAGGTATCCGCCGATATTCCTGTTATACCAACAGGCTCTGTATCCCTTGATGCTGCACTCGGTGTAGGTGGAATTCCGAGGGGAAGGGTTATAGAAATATTTGGACCCGAATCATCAGGCAAGACTACACTTGCCCTCCATGTTATATCAGAATCTCAGAGGCAAAAGGGTATTGCCGCATTTGTAGATGCGGAGCATGCATTAGACCCGATATATGCCGGAAAACTTGGCGTAAATGTTGAAGAGCTATTAATCTCACAACCTGATACAGGCGAGCAGGCACTTGAGATAGTAGAGCATCTTGTCAGGAGCAATGCAGTTGATGTGATAGTGATTGATTCTGTCGCAGCCCTCACCCCAAAGGCAGAAATAGACGGCGAGATGGGGGATGCTCAGATGGGGCTTCAGGCAAGACTTATGTCCCAGGCACTACGCAAGCTGACTGCAGCAATAAGCAAGTCAAAGACGAGTGTCATATTTATAAACCAGATAAGACAGAAGATAGGCATCATGTTTGGAAACCCTGAAACTACAACAGGAGGCAATGCCCTTAAATTCTATGCATCTCTCAGACTTGATATAAGAAAGAAGGACTCCATAAAAGAAGGGACAGATGTTATTGGAACCAGGACAAAGGTCAGGGTTGTGAAAAACAAACTCGCACCCCCATTTAAAGAAACTGAGTTTGACATCATCTACGGCGAGGGGATATCAAAGGAGGGGGATTTACTGGATATCGGCGAGAAACACAAACTGATAGAAAAGAGTGGGGCATGGTATTCATACAAGGGAGAGAGGATAGGACAGGGGAGAGAAAATGCAAGAAAGTATCTGAAGGAAAATCATGCGGCAGCAAAAGAACTGGAAGGAAAATTAAGAGAAGCATTGGGGATTGGTGAAAAGAAACCTGATTCAACAGCAAAACAATGAACAAAGACTCATTAATCCGCAGATTAAAACAAAATATTTTTTTAAAAATCTGCGTAATCTGCGGATAATAATTTCTTTATGCAAAATGATGAGTTTGAAAGGGGTAAACAAATTGCCTATCGGTTTCTCTCTTACAGACCCTGCAGTAAA
>Ga0209343_10011096_pt1 | contig 10178 bp, 13 predicted proteins | sample RifCSPlowO2_02_FD_184026 | JGI IMG/M metagenome (GOLD analysis project Ga0209343, IMG submission 184026) | Groundwater microbial communities from Rifle, Colorado - Rifle CSP2_plank lowO2_0.2 (SPAdes) (version 2) | ecosystem: Environmental > Aquatic > Deep subsurface > Groundwater | place...
GGCGTTACTCGTCGCTCATTTGGAACAACCAAATCACGCTCCTCGCGCCTTGCCTCGCGCAAAAACCGGCTCCGGCGCGGCCGCGAATGAAACGGGAACAGACCCTAGTCGTTGGAGCTTAGGCTGATTTGTCCAGGCGCCCGGTCGGGGCAGGGCAGCCTTGCTCGGGCAGGCGTGGTATCGTCTTGATTTGGCTAAAGAAGCAGTGCGGAGCAGGACATGAAATTTATACATCAACGCGAACATTTGAATGAAGACGACGTGGTCGTCATCCAGTGTTCGCAGACCTGCAACATCCGCCTGATGAGCGACGCGAATTTTCGCAGCTTCAAGAACGGAGGCCGTCACACCTATCACGGCGGCGCTTTTGATAGCTTCCCGGCGAAAATTACTGTGCCCAGCACCGGCTTCTGGAACATCACCATCGACACCGTCAGTCGCCGTGCTATCAGCGTCACGCGCAAACCAAACCTGACCCACTCGATCAAAATCCTGCGCAAATCCTCCTCGCGCCTGAGCTGAGCGGTCAAACCAGGCCGGACTGCATCCGGGTTACACAATGCCGTTCACTTGGCTTAAGTGAACGGCATCCGCTTGGCGTGGCATCGCTTAGTTATTTGCCGAGAGCCGCGCCGCATCGTCCTGCAGCTCCACCGGCAAGCGGTTGGGGCGCACCTCGCTCAGGCTGCCGTCGTCGTTCTTGACCAGGAACGCCCGCCCACTCTGGCCGCTGTCTTGCTGGATCTGCTCGCCGCTGAAGTAGCCGATGGCCGCGCCAACCAGGGCGCCGATGGGGCCACCGGCGGCGCCGCCGAGCAATACCCCGGCACCACTGCCGAAGGTTTGCCCGACGCGATTTTCTTCGGTGCTGCCGACGATTTCGGCGGCGTTGGCCAGGGGCGCGAGCAGTGCCAGGCTGATAAGAAGTTTGCGCATTTTGTTGTCTCCGAGGTTGCTAAAAGAGGCTTGGTAGCCGACGGAGTCAGTGTCGCAAAAGGCTTGCTGGTCAAGAATAGCCAGCTTTTCCAATGGACTGTTTCATTGGCTGGAATGATCTTTCGCTAACCCGTCATGCCAACGCCCGCCCGCGGGGCAGGTAGGCGTTGGCATGACTGGCTTAGTTGAGAAAACGAGTCAGCACATCATGGGGCGCTTGCAGGCCAGATTGATGCAGCAGTTCGCCGACCGCGCCGCGGTGATAACTGCCGTGGTTGACCACATGCATGAGCATTTCGGCGCGACTCATGCACGCCGGCTTGCCATCCACAAAGGTGAAGTGGATGCGTTCCTGTTCGGCCGGCGCTGACAGGGCCGCGGCGTAATGCACATACCAGTCGTCCAGTTGCTGTACGGCCTGCCAGAGTGCTGGCAGGCTCGGCGTGTGTGTGGTGTTCAGCGCCGTGTAGCCATGGGGTTGGCCGAGCAGATGGGTCTGGAAGATGCGGTCGACCACGTACACATGATTGAGCAGGCGCAACATGCCGTGCGCCGGATCGCTCGGGGCGTTGGCATGTACCTGCAGCAGACGGTCGAACAGTTCGCCGTTGGCCCAGCATTTATACGCGGTCAGGGTTTTCAGCATGGCGCGCTACAGGCCCAGTTCACTGAGGCTCGGATGGTCGTCGGGACGACGGCCTTGTGGCCAGTGGAACAGTCGCTCAGCGTGGCTAATCGGCAGGTCGTTGATGCTGGCGTAACGTGCCTGCATCAGCCCCTGGTCATCGAACTCCCAGTTCTCGTTGCCGTAGGAGCGAAACCACTGGCCGCTGGCGTCCTGCCACTCATAGGCAAAGCGCACGGCAATGCGGTTGTCCGTGTGCGCCCAGAGTTCCTTGATCAAACGGTACTCGTGCTCGCGTTGCCATTTGCCGGCGAGGAAGGCGCGGATCTGTTCGCGACCCCGCGGGAACTCATGGCGATTGCGCCAGCGGCTATCGGGCGTATAGGCCAGCGCCACGCGCTCGGGGTCGCGGCTGTTCCAGCCATCTTCGGCCATGCGCACTTTCTGCAGAGCGGTTTCGCGGGTGAACGGCGGCAAGGGTGGGCGGGTTTCGGTGTTGCTCATGGTTGTTCTCCTGGTTGAGCGGCTTAAAGGTCGAGGATTAGCGGTGGATTGCCGGTGGCATCGGCCGCGGGCACGGCGCAGCAGATCAGCGCCTGGCCAGCCTCCGGCAGTTCGGCCGGCGGCTGTGGATAGGTCACCGCGCCGCTGACGATTCGCGTCTTGCAGGTGCCGCAGGAGCCGCCGCGGCAGCTGAACTCGGGCCTCAGGCCACGGCTTTCGGCCAGTTCCAGCAAGCTGCCGCTGCCCGGCGTCCAGCGCGCCTCCTTGGCCGACTGAGCAAATAACACCGGCACCGGGCCACTGGCGGCGGCCGGCAAGACCGCTTGCGCGCTGCCCTGATCGGCCTGGCGGCGCAGGCTGGAGGGGCCGAAGGTTTCCGCATGGATGCGCATGTCGCTGATATTCAAGGCGCGCAGGCCGTCATACAGGTCCTGGGTGAAACGGCTCGGGCCGCACAGGTAGAAGTCATAGTCGTCAAAGGGCAGCAGGGCCTTGAGCAGCGCCACATCGATGCGCCCGGCCAGCTCGAAGTCCTGGCCCTCCAGCGCATCGGGCTCGGGCTGGCTGAGCAGGCGCACGGCGTGGATGGCCTCGCCGCCTCGTTGCAGCAGGCTGAACAGTTCATCGCGAAACGCCAGCTCGGCCAGGCTGCGCGCGCTTTGCAGTAGCCACACCGGGCGCGAACGACGCAGCCGCTGGTTCTGCACGATGACTTCACGGAGCATCGCCAGCAGCGGCGTGATGCCCACCCCGGCGGCGAGCAAAACCAGCGGCCGGCGCTGCTCGCTATCCAGGCAGAAGCGTCCCTGCGGCGCGCGGGCTTCGAGCAGGCTGCCGACCTCGACCTGATCATGCAGGTAGCTTGACGCGACGCCCTCGCGCTTGACGCTGATGCGCAGGAAGTTGTCCGACGGGGCGCTGGACAGGCTGTAGGTGCGGATCAGCGGCTGGGCCTGGCCGGCAATCGATAGACGCAGAGGCAGGTGCTGGCCGGCGCTAAAGTCCGGCAAGCCGGCGCCGTCGGCCGGCTCCAGGTAGAAGGAGCGAATGTGACTGCTTTCTTCGACGATACGCGCCACCCGTAATGGCCGCCATTGCTCGCGCAACGCCTGCGCAGCCAGGCGGGCCTGGGCATCGGCCCAGTCGCCGGTCATCAGGCTGTTGGCCGAATAGCTGTGAAAGTCCCAGCGCAGCTTGAGGGCCGCTGGTCGCCAGACCTGTTCCTCGACCTGGACCTGCCAGAGCCGTTCGGCGCCCTGGAACGCCTTGACCTGCGGGCCGTCGAGAATCAGTTCGGTACGCCCGCTGACCTGCAGCAGATCGCCACTGGCAAAGTCGATAAACAGTAAGCCGGCGCGTGGATTGAGCAGCAGGTTGCCGAGGGTGTTGAAGTGCAGGTTGCCGGCAAAATCGGGGATGGTCAGGCAGTCGCCCTCGACCTTAACGAAACCCGCCTGGCCGCCACGGTGGGACATGTCCACCGAGCGGCTGCCATCGGCGTGTTCGATGTAACTGGCCACGAAGAAGGTGTCGGCCTGGGCAATCAGTGCGCGCGCTGCATCATCCAGACCGCTGCGGCGCTGGGCAGCCGGCCGTGGGAGCCTGTGTTCAGTCGCGTTGAGCTGCAGGTCACGGTGCTGGATATATTGCGGGCAGTTACCAAAGGCATGTTCGACGCCAATCTCCAGCCATTCGGCAGTGCGGCTCAGCACATGTCCATTGAGCCGGTTGCGCCGGCGGCTGTGCAGTTCGATGCCCAGCAGGCCGATGGCCGACCCCGTGCGCAGCGCTGTGGCGGCCGGATCATCCGCCGCCAGTGAGCCGTGCAGTTGCAATTGCTGCGGCGTTGGGGCCTGAACAAAGCCTGCTGGGCCCTCGGCAATACTCGCCCAAGGGCGGCCCTGATCATCAACGGCGGCAAACAAAATAAACGGCAGTTGCTGATAGAAAAGGCGGTGCTGCTCGGGCATGTGATCGCGAATCACCCGCCGGCCAAACACCTCCATGCGCTCGGCCACGCCGGCGCGCGCCTGCAACTGTTTTTCCCCGGCATGCCAGGGGGAGGGGCTGTTTTGGTCGGGCGGGTTCATGCTCGGGCTCCGCGTAAATCAAAAAGAAAAGGCCGGATAGGCACCCAATGTTGTTCGTTTAAGGCGCCACAGCGGTAGCCCGGATGCCGTTCACTTGGCTTAAGTGAACGGCATCGCGGACAGCCACCTGAGTCGCTGTCTGGCTTGGTTCTTAGGCGCTTTGCAGGCCTACGGCAGTGCGCTGCATCGGCACAAAGCCTGGCAGGGCTTCAATGCGTGCCAGCCAGGCGCGCACCTGCGGGTAGTCGGCCAGCGAGACATTGCCCTCCGGAGCGTGGGCGATGTAGGTATAGCCGGCCACGTCGGCCAGGGTCGGCGTGCTGCCGGCCAGGAATGGGCTGTTGGTCAGTTCCTGTTCCACCACTTTGAGCAGGGCATGGCTGCGGGCAATGGTCGATTCGGCATCGTAAGGCGCGCCGAACACGGTAATCAGCCGTGCAGTGGCCGGCCCCGCAGCGATCTGCCCGGCGGCTACCGACAACCAGCGCTGCACCTTGGCGGCGGCAAGTGGTTCTGCCGGCAGCCAGCGGCCGCTGCTGTCGTACTTCTTCGCCAGGTACACGAGGATGGCGTTGGAGTCGCTCAATACGCTGCCGTTGTCATCAATCGCCGGCACCTGGCCAAAGGGGTTGATGGCGAGAAACTCGGCTTGCTTATGGGCGCCCTTGGCCAGATCGACGAAGACCAACTCAGTCGGCAGCTTGAGCAGCGAGAGCAGCAACTCGACACGATGGGCGTGGCCGGACAGCGGGTGACGGAACAGTTTGATGGCGTTGGACATGATGGACTCCGCAAGTCAGTAGAAGACACAGGACGGGCTGGCGGGGTGCCGGGGCTGCCGTGCTGGTGGAGCCATCTTCGCTTTGCATGCGTGTCGATGGAATCGCCATAAATGGCAATCCTTTGTTTCATCTATTGCAATAAAGCGCCGCTGACGGCGCACGGTTGGGCTGCCGGGTTAACGCAGGGCGGGATGTTCGCGCAGCCGGCTGACGGCCAGATCGACGAAGCTGCGCACCCGTGCGGCCGCCTTGCGCCCCTCCCGGTAGGCCAGATACACCGGCAAGGGCGCCGGCTCATAGGCCTGTAGCAGACGAGTCAAACGGCCTTGCTCGAGCAGGTCATGGACCTGGTAACTCATGCAGCGGATCACCCCGCCCGCGTTGCAGGCGGCGACGATCGCCGCCTGGTTGGTGGCGCAGATCAGGCGTGGGCGCAGGCTCACGGTGAGCGGCTTGTCCTGCTCCTGAAAGCGCCATTCCGGCAGGCGCGCATCGGCGCTGGAGTGGATGATCTGCTGGGCGGACAAATCCTGCGGGCGCTGCGGTATGCCATGGCGTTGCAGGTAGTCCGGACTGGCGCAGACCACCCGGCGAATGCTGCCGACCTGCAAGGTGAATAGCGAGGAGTCCGCCAGGGCACCAACCAGCACCGCAACATCGACGCCTTCTTCATGCAGGTTGGGAAAGCGGTCCAGGTACTGGGCAAAAATCTGCACATGGGGGTAAGCCTGCAGATAGTCGAGCAGGGTGGCGGTCATGATCTGCTGGCCAAACAGCAGCGGCATGGCCAGGTGCAGATGGCCACGCGGCTCGGCATGCAGGCCGCTGGCCGAGGCTTCGGCCTCGGCAACCTCCTGCAGGATGCGCTGGCAGTCACCGGCAAAGCGCTCGCCGGCCTCGGTCAGGCTCACCCCACGGGTGCTGCGCTGCAGCAGTGGCGTGCCCAGGCGTTGTTCCAGTGCGGCAATCGCGCGGGTCACGGTGGGGGCGGAGATATTCAGGCGGCGCGCTGCGGCCGCCAGGCTGAGGTCGCTGACCACCGCCTGGAAAACCCGCATCTCATGGTGACGATCCATCCTGTTCAGTTCCGCCCGTCAGGGTTGAGTGCGCGGGACTGGCTCAATTGCGCACTGCAGAAATCGACAAAGGTGCGTACCTTGGCCGGCACCTTGCGACCGCTCTGATAGACCACATGGATGGGCAGGGGAGCTTGCTCGAAGTCCTGCAGGACAATTTCCAACTCGCCGGCCGCCACCTTGCTGGCCACCTGATAAGACAGTACGCGAGTCAACCCCCAACCCAGGCTGGCGGCATTGATCGCCGCCTGGTTGGCGGTGACCAGCAGGCGTGGCTGCGGACGAGTGCTGATGGCGCCGTCAGGGCCGCTGAATTCCCAGTTACTCAGCAGCGGGCTGCTGGTGGCGACCACCAATTGCGCCTGGAGCAGTTCGTCGGGGTGTTGCGGGCGGCCGTGTTCATTTAGATAAGTCGGTGCCGCACAGATCACCCGGCGCATCTCGCCGACTTTCACGGCATGCAGGCCGCTGTCGGGCAGATTGCCGATGCGGATGGCCACGTCGATGCCTTCATCGACCATGCTCACCACCCGGTCCACCAGCAAGGCCTTGATGGTCACGGACGGGTGCTGGGCCAGGTAGTCGATCATCAGCGGGGTGACAAACAGTTCGCCAAACAGCACCGGCGCCGAGAGAGTCAATTGCCCACGGGCGATGGCGTGGCTGCCGGCAGCGGACTCTTCGGCTTCTTCCAGTTCGGCGAGAATCCGTCGGCAGTCTTCCACATAGCGCTGGCCGGCCTCGGTGACATGCACGCTGCGCGTGGTGCGGGCCAGCAGTAGGGTGCCGATGCGCTCTTCCAGGGCCGCCACGGCGCGGGTCACGCTGGGCGGCGACAGGTTCAGGCGCCGCGCGGCGGCGGCAAAGCCTTGCTCTTCGGCGACGGCCAAAAACACCTGCATTTCCTGAAAACGATCCATTGGCGGCTCCTGGTGATCTGCGCCGAGTGTGCGGGATTTGTTTCATTTTCTGCAATAGAGCCTTGTTGGCGGCGGCCGTTCATCTCCTTGGCGTTGCGACCTAGAGTGGCTCCACGTCGAACGCAGTTGGTTTCGACGCACTCAACCCCACTCGATTGCGTCAATAAGGAATTACCCCATGAGCCTGAAAAATTCGTTTATCGCCAGCTCCCTGGCCGTTGCCCTGTCCCTGGGTGCCGGCGCTTTGCTGACCGCGACCAGCAGCTTTGCCTATGACGAGGCCTCGACCTCTTCGATCAACGTCGATGCGGCCCAGGTCATCCTCAAGGGCTATGACAGCGTGTCCTATTTCAAGGGCCAACCAGTGCAAGGTGACAAGCGTTTTGCCGCCAGCCATGCCGGGGCGACCTATTACTTTGCCAACGCGGCGAACCTGCAAGCCTTCCAGGCTGATCCGGGCAAGTTCGCCCCGCAATATGGCGGCTACTGCGCCATGGGTGCGGCCCTGGGCAAGAAGCTGGATGTGGATCCAAGCCAGTACAAGGTGGTCGATGGCAAGTTGTACCTGAACGTTAACGCCGATGTGTTCAAGAAGTGGTCAGAGGATGTGCCGGGCAACATCGCCAAGGCCAATGCCAACTGGCCGGCGATCCAGGACAAGGCGGCTAACACGCTGTAATCAATCCTGACCTGACACTCCGCCGGGGTGTCAGGCTGTTTGCGCCGATCTGGAGTTGGATATGCCTACCTGTCCTCTGTTACAGCGTCTGCCGGCCCTGGGCCGCGACGCCTTATTGTTGTTGGCGCGAGTCGCCCCGGCCGCGATTTTCTGGCAATCCGGGCGCACCAAGGTGGATGGCTGGCAGCTTAATGACAGCGCCCTCTTTCTGTTTGCAAACGAATACCGGCTGCCCTTGTTGGCGCCATCCAGCGCCGCCCTGTTGGCCGCGATTGCCGAGCACCTGTTGCCGCTATTGCTGCTCCTGGGCCTGGGCACGCGGCTGGCTGCCCTGGGCTTGCTGGGCATGACCCTGGTGATTCAGCTGTTTGTCTACCCCGCAGCCTGGCCGACCCACGGCACCTGGGCGGTGGCGTTATTGCTGTTGCTGAGCCAAGGCCCTGGGCGCCTGGCGCTGGATCACCTGCTCAGTGGTTACTGGCGCAAGCGCTTGGCCGCTGAGGGTGTAGGTTCGAGCGGCAATGGCTGTATCGAGCATGCCGACCCCGAGCAATGCCTGAGGACGCCGCAATGATCGAGGTCTACAGCGCCTTTACGCCCAACGGCATCAAGGTGCCGATTGTTCTGGAGGAGCTGGGCCTGGCGTATCGGCTCATCCCGATCGACCTGGCGGCAGGGGAGCAGAGTCGTCCGGCGTTTCTCGCCATCAATCCCAATGGGCGCATCCCGGCGATCGTTGATCATCAGGGCCCGGCTGGGCAGACGGTGAGTCTGTTCGAGTCCGGAGCGATCGTGCTTTACCTGGCCGAGAAGGCCGGCGCCTTGCTGCCCCGTGATCCGCTGGAGCGGCTGCGGGCCATGGAGTATCTGTTTTTGCAGGTTGCCAGTGTCGGGCCGATGTTTGGTCAGGCCGGCTGGTTTCTGCGTTCCACCCAGGCGCCTTGCTCGCTGGCGATTGAGCGCTTTCGCGGCGAGGCCTTGCGCTTAACCGGCGTGCTTGAGGCGCGCTTGCGTGAGCAGCCGTGGCTGGCCGGCAGCGAGTATTCCCTGGCCGACATCATGAATTTTTCCTGGCTGCGCATGGCCCATTACGGCGGTGTCGAACTGAGCAAGTTCCCAGCCGTAGCAGCCTGGGTGACGACAATCAGTGAGCGCCCGGCCGTTCAGCGGGCTCTTGCGCGCATGCAATAAAACCACTGTGAAGAGGAATAAAGATGAATCGGCGAAATTTTAATGCATCCCTGGTGCTGTCTCTGTCAGCCGCGATGCTGATCAGTCACTCAGTAAGTGCGGCCGAGGGCGGGGTAAATGCCGGCCAGGAGAAATGCTATGGCATCGCCAAGGCTGGGCAAAATGACTGTGCCGCAGGTGCCGGAACCTCGTGTGCAGGCTCTTCGAAGGTTGATTACCAAGGCAATGCCTGGAAGTTGGTGCCGGCGGGAACCTGTAGCCATATTGAGACACCCCACGGCACAGGGTCATTGACGCCCCTGGTGCGCCCTTAACGACATGCCAGGCGTTGTGAGTGCCGAGGTAAAAGAATGAACAGCCACTCGCTGTTGCACGGTGCCGGGGTGGCGTTGCAACACGCACACGGCGCCGCGATCTTGGCCGATCCGCAGCGCCTGGATTTTTTTGAAATCCAGGCCGAGGCGTATTTTGCCAGCGATGCCGTCGCCCATGGGCAGCTCCTCGCCTTGTGTCAGTTGTTGCCGTTGTCGGTACACAGCATTGGCTTGTCCCTGGGGGGCGCCAAGCCGCTGGATGGTGAGCATATGCAGGCGTTGCTGCAGCTCTGCCGGCGTTATCCACCGGCGCTGGTGTCCGCCCATCTGGGCTGCGCGCCGCCCGCCACCAGCCTGCTCGGCGACAACCTGCCCCTGGCGTACAACGCCAGCACCCTGCAACGCCTGGTCGAGCATGTCGATCAGTTGCAAACGGCCCTGGGCCATCAACTGCTGATTGAGAACCCGCCGGCCTATGTGCGCCTGGCGGACAGTGACCTGCATGAAGCGGATTTTCTCCATGCGCTTTGCCGGCGCACGGGCTGCGGCCTGCTGCTGGATATTGGCAATCTGCTGATCAGTTGCCATAACTGTGGCGGCAGCCCCGAGGACTACCTGCGCCGTCTGCCTGTCGCGCAGATCGGTGAAATTCATCTGGCGGGCTATAGCCAACTACCCATGGCCAGTGGTGCCTGTCTGCTGGTAAATGAGCAGGCCAGCGTGATCAGCGATGCCAGTTGGACGCTGTATGCCGAGCTGCTCCGGCGCATCGGCACGCGGCCGGTGGTGGTGGAATGGCAGCGCCAGCTGCCGTCCTGGCTGGTGCTGGCCGCCGAAGTCGATTGCGCGCGGGCCCTGCAGTACGCCCCGCTGATGCCTGAGTGCGGCGCCGTGGTTGGGCCATAAGCCTGTGACAGTAGGGCAGGCTTTGCGCGATTGTTGTTAGGGTCTGTTCCCGTTTCATCACGAACCGCGTTGCTGCGAGAAATGGTCCCCGGTTAGGCGCAGGACGCAGGTAATGGTCATTCCCTTATCAAGTCCTGCAACAACAGCGGGGGCCA
>Ga0209343_10011097_pt1 | contig 10177 bp, 13 predicted proteins | sample RifCSPlowO2_02_FD_184026 | JGI IMG/M metagenome (GOLD analysis project Ga0209343, IMG submission 184026) | Groundwater microbial communities from Rifle, Colorado - Rifle CSP2_plank lowO2_0.2 (SPAdes) (version 2) | ecosystem: Environmental > Aquatic > Deep subsurface > Groundwater | place...
CCCCCCCGATCTCCCGCCGTATCTGTCACGCCTCACCACGTCACGCCCCACCAGTCACGCCTTTCCAGTCACGCCTTTCCAGTCACGCCTCACCAGTCACGCCTCACCAGTCACGCACCACCGGTCACCAATCAGCTCACGACGAAGAGTTCGTTGTCGTCGAACAGATTTCCGTACAGGGGAACGGCGCCTGATTCCCCGATGACGTAGGTGTCCGCGAGGGACGCCGCCGCGTGCTTCGTCTTCGCCGTGGGATGCAACGAGATCACCATACCCGCCTGGAGTCTGGCAGTCTCTTCCGGGCGAACCACCGGTCTTTCCACGAGATCCAGTCCCTGGCCATGTCCTGCCACGCGGGACTCGGGCGGGCATCCCCTGCTTTTCAGGAACTGGTCACTTGCTTCGAGGGCGACACCCGGCACCAGCCCGGGCTTGAGGTTGGCCGCCAGAATATTCCGCGCCTCCTTGACGATCGCATGGGCGTCCTGGAGTTCGTTCGGAGCGCTGCCGATACAGATGAACCTTCGCAAGTCGTACCAATACCCGCCTGCCGCGCTTGACTCGATCAGGATATTGATGATGTCGCCTTCCCTGAAGGTCCGGCGGACACGGGTGTTGCCCCAACTGCCCTGCCCATAGTGTGGGCCGCCCGCCCGGCCAAAGGCGATATTAATCTGTTGTTCCTCGCTGCCCGCCAGCACCTGGGCGTGCCGGATTTCCTCCATGACGTCCCCTGCGGTCCTCCCCGGCCGAATCGCCTGCTTGGCAACGCCATAGCTCATCTCGTGCAGGTATGCCGCCTCCCGGTGAAGCTTGATCTCTTCTTCACTCTTTACCATTCGGACCTCATCCACGAGGTCGGTCGCATTGACGACATTCACGCCCTGCAATCCCTTCTTCAGATTTTCATACAGCGCCGCCGACATGTTCCCCAGCCCCACCAGGCCGACCGTATTCGGCTTCTTGCGCGTGATGACTGCCACGGCCTTGTCCGCATCCCAGGCATCCTCCCAGCAGACATTCGGGAACGCCGGCGTATTGATCCGCTCTTTGACGCCTCTCAAGGCCCATTCCGGTGGCGTGGCGGGCGGTGCCGGCGCCGGCGCGCCGTGCGCGATGATCGTCATATCCTCGTCCAGCGGAAACACCGCGGTGATGTGGTAATTCATCCCCGGCAAATCGGTGAACCAGCGTAAGTAGCCGCCGACGAATCGCTGTTGACTCTGAACGACAAGGTGGCTAATTCCTCTGGCGGCCATTCGCTCACGGACGGCCTTCCATCTCCTCTCAAGCTCATGCTGGGATAGCGAATATCTCCGTTGATCTTCCCGACGCAGAGTTTCTTTAACCATGACAGATCTCCTTCCATCGTGAAAAAGAGGGGATAAGCCTCGCGTGATCGACTTCCCTGGTGAGCGCCGAAGAGCGGGGCAACACCGGATGAGCGGTCTCGGGGCCTTCAGACTCGAGCAATTTGATCCAGCCCGGGCGCATACGCTTTGACCTGCGTCAAAGCCTGTTGTTGTTTTTGCACTTGCCCACTACCGGCGCCAGCACCACCCCGCCCAGGGAACTCTGATCGGCACCGGGATACCAGCAACGCGTCACGCCTCACCACGTCACGCCTCTCCAGTCACGCCTCACCACGTCACGCCTCTCCAGTCACGCCTCACCACGTCACGCCTCTCCAGTCACGCCCCACCAGTCACGCCGTATTAGTCACACCCCACCCATCACCCATCGCCCATCCGCCGCATCATTCATCATTCACCCATTACCGCGCCGGTGCATCTCACGCGCTGGGTCGAGCGCAACGACATCTACAACGCGACGTTGCAGCAGATCTTCGACGAGGCGCGGACACACCTACCACCATGACCAGTTGGCGCGGTGGCGGTGGTTGGCTTCAAAAACAGGATCGTAGCCCGCGTCGGCGAGCCAGAGGCGAAGCTGTTTGTCATTGAAGGTGCACAGCTGGCGATCATAGACCTTCCGGTACCAGCACGGTGCCGTGCTGCGCAGCGTGATTTCGCTGTCCGAATGAAAGCGTGCAATGGCGCGGCGCCCGTCCGCCAAATGACGATCGAGCAGTAGGGGCGCGCCCAAAAGCGGCAAATTTTTCCAGTCACGCAGCACCCAGCGATACTCGTAGCGGTGCCGGCGACGCCGATAGGTACGTGACTGACGAGTCTCCTGTGATGGATCACTACGTCATGGCGCACGCTCCTTTCTAGTGATATTTCAGAAACAAGCTGGTAAAGCCCTCATTAATTGTTACATTATGACAGCAGACATGAAAACGATGGCACCATCGAGAGAAACCGGCGCTTCTATACGGCGGTTGCGCGTTCGATTCGGCTCGCTTCGTCAGTACATGCAGCAGCGGCGCAAGGGCGGGGTATGATGCACAATGCGAATCGATGATTCGGAGAAACCACCATGTCAACCGAAGAGCTTCTTGAACAAGCGAAAACGCTGTCCCCGGCGGAGCAACTGGAACTGGTCGAGGGCCTGCTGAACGAGCTGGACCGTCCGGACGAAAACATCGATGCCGCGTGGGCGGCGGAAGCGCAGGATCGCCTTGCGGCGTACCGGAAAGGCCAGATACGCGCGATCCCCCTTGAGGACGTACTCGCCAAATATCGCACGCGATGAACGTCCGGCTGCTCGAACCCGCCGAGCAGAGTCGTAGGGTGGGCACCGCCCACCAGTCAACACCTCAACTGTCGACCTCCCGTTCCCCGCCTTGCCGTTCATCATTCCGCATTCATCATTGACGCTTTTCCTTCCTCCTTCCTCCTTGATTTTCGGCCCGCCCCTATGACTCGGGCGCTTATCCTAAATCAGGTATAATTGCAGCATGGACCCGGCATCCCGCCAGCCGAAGCCCCTGGAATGGATCGGGAGCTCGAAGAAGGATCTCAAGGCATTACCGGAGGAGGTCATTGATGTTTTTGGCTATGCTCTCTATCTGGCGCAAATCGGAGGGAGGCATGAACAGGCGAAGCCGTTGCAGGGATTCGGCTCAGCGGGTGTGCTCGAGGTTGTCGAAGACTCGCGTGGAAACACGTTTCGCGCCGTGTATACGGTTCGGTTCGAGGAAAGCGTGTATGTCTTGCACGTTTTCCAGAAGAAATCGAAATCCGGCATCGCCACCCCGAAGCCGGACATGGATTTGATACGGGAGCGACTGAAAGTGGCCGCCAGGCGTGCCAAGGAGCTGAGAGATGGGCAAACACAAAGTAAGTGAACGTATCCCTATTTACGCGGGGAGCGGCAACGTATACGCCGATCTCGGGTATGCGGACGCGGACGAAATGCTGGTGAAGGCCCAGCTTATCTCCAAGATCGCGGAGATCATCAGGCGGCGGGGTCTTACCCAAGTCGAGGCCGCCAAGGTGCTGGGACTTACACAACCCAAAGTTTCGGCGATGCTCCGCGGCCGGTTCCGGGGCTTTTCGGAGCGGAGGCTGATCGACTGTCTGACCAGTTTGGGCTGGGATGTGCAGATCGTGATCAAGGAAGCGCCCCGGCGCCGCGCGGAAGGAAAGCTTACCGTCGTCGTCGCGTAATCGGCGGCCGCGTCACGCGCCATCAGTCACGTCCCACCAGTCACTGCCTTTAACACCCTTCCTCCTTCATTGACTCAAGGCGCACGAGTGCATACAATGCAATCATTGATTGCACTTGGGGGGTGACTTGTGCCGAGCATCACGATCCGCAAGCTCGATGAGCAAACCAAGGCGCGGCTGCGGGTGCGTGCCGCCCACCACCAGCGCTCGATGGAGGACGAAGCCCGCAACATCCTGCGCGCCGCGCTGGCCAGGGAGGCCGCGACGCCGCGCAATCTGGCGGAGGCGATCCGGCGACGCTTCGAGCTGCTCGGTGGCGTCGAGCTTCCGCTCCCCGTGCGGGAACCGATGCGCACGCCGCCCAAGCCGGGCAAATGATCATTCTCGACACCAACGTCGTGTCGGAGCTGATGAAGCCGGCGCCCGCCGCGAGCGTTGTGCGCTGGGCGGCCGCCCAGCCGGCAAGCGGCCTGTACACGACGAGCATCACGCAGGCCGAAATTCTGCATGGCGTCATGCTGCTGCCGCCGGGTCGGCGGCGGAAGGCCTTTGAGTCCGCGGCCGAAGCGATGTTCCGGGAAGACTTTGCCGGTCGCATTCTCCCTTTTGGCAGCGATGCCGCAGGCTCCTACGCCAGCATTGCCGCCGACCGCCGCCGGGCCGGACGCCCGATCTCTCATTTTGACGCGCAGATTGCCGCCATCGCCCGCTCCAGCGGGGCTGCGATCGCGACCCGGAATGTCGCGGATTTCGAAGGTTGCGGCGTCAAGGTCATCAATCCCTGGGAAAACTGATCGCGGTTCGCCGCGGCCTATGCGCCTTCACCTTCGTCACTGCTTCGCTTAACGGCGCATTCGCGGCATAATTCGGGTGCGAGGCCCGCCATGACGAAATTGATTGAACAACACCGCAACGAGGTAATTGACCTCTGCCGGCGCTACGGCGTACGCCGGCTCGAGCTTTTCGGCTCGGCGGCGACCGGTGCTTTCGAACCGGAGCGCAGCGATCTCGACTTTCTCGTCGAGTTCGACGCCAATCCGTCGAAGCTTTTCGACCGCTACTTTGGTCTTAAGGAATCGCTTGAAGCGCTGTACGGTCGTAGGGTCGACCTGGTCACGGTTGGTTCCCTACGGAATCCATACTTCATCGAATCGATCAACGAGACGCGACAGCTTGTCTATGCAGCCGAAGGCGCCGAAGTTGCTTGAGGACATTCGCGACGCCGCCGCCTTCATCCGCCAAGCCGTGCGCGGCAAGGCGCTGGACGACTATCGGCGCGACCGTTTGTTGAGGCAAGCGATCGAGCGCAACTTCGAGATCATCGGAGAGGCCATGAATCGCCTGGCCCAGCACGATCCGGACACATCTGCCCGTATCAGCAAACACCGGCAGATCATCGATTTCCGTAACGTGCTCATTCACGGTTACGACCTGATCGATCATCGTGTTGTCTGGAGCACCATTGATGAGGAGGTGCCGGCGTTGTTGGCGGAAGTCGAGGTGCTTTTGCAGGCGGCGCGGACGAGTTAACAGCCGTCGCACACTCCTCCTTCCGCCCTCTCGCTCTCCCGTCCCCATTCATCATTCTGCATTCATCATTCGGATACTCGCTCCCGCCCCACCAGTCACGCCGTATCAGTCACGCCCCACCCATCACCCATCACCCATCACCCATCACCCATTACCCGCTACCGCGATGGCGAGTAGAATCGCCTGATAACACTACGCCGAGGGACGGACGTGAAACAAAGGCAGTATCCCGCTGGACAGCGCGTATACGTGCCTGGCCGCCTCCCCGAGCCGGGCGTACATCAGGCCCACGAGCCATGTCCGTTCTGTCCGCCGCCGGCGGACCACATCCTGATCGAGCGCCCGCTCGCATTCGTGAAGCGCGACGGCTATCCGCTGACCAAAGGCCACGCGCTTGTCATTCCGCGGCGGCACGTCGCCACGTTCTTCGAAACGACGGCGGAAGAACGGCAGGCGATGCTTGAGCTGCTCGACGAAGTGAAAGCGCTGCTGGATCGCCAACACCACCCGGACGGCTACAACATCGGCATCAACAACGGCGCTGCTGCCGGGCAGACGGTGATGCACGTTCACCTGCACATCATCCCGCGTTACCTGGGTGATAAGAGCGACCCGCGCGGCGGCATCCGCTGGATCTTTCCCGAGAAGGCCGCGTACTGGACGAAGCGATGACGCTCTCCGAGTCGGAGCTCCTGGAGCGATTTGACCGGATTCGCGTCTGGCAGCGCGGCGGCCAGCGCGCGGTGCACAAGCCGCTGCTCGTGCTGCTTGCGCTTGGCCGGTTATGGCGGGGCGAGCCGGCCGCCGCGCAGTTCGCCGCGATCGAAGACGACCTGCGGAAGCTGCTGGAACAGTTCGGGCCCTCCAGCGCCGCCTCTTCGAGACACTATCCATTCTGGCACTTGAGGACCGACGGCCTCTGGACGCTTGACGGCCCGGCGCGGATTCTCGATCGCCCGTCGGGAGCGACGCCCAACCTCACCGAACTTCGTGACGGGCAGGTCGCTGGGGGCTTTGCGCCCGAAGTCGTCGAAATGCTGCGGCGCGATCCATTGCTCATCCCGCGCATCGCCCGAAGGATCGTGGAAGCGCACTTCCCTGAATCGCTGCAGCAGGACGTGCTGGATGCCGTCGGACTGGATGCCGGTGAAGCGGGGATTGTCCGCGCTCCCGAGCGACCGCGGCGCGACCCGTCATTCAGGGCGCGTGTTCTTCTCGCTTACGAGTACCGCTGCTGTGTCTGCGGGCATGACCTGCGGCTGGGAGGCGAGGTCGTGGGGCTCGAAGCCGCACACATCCGGTGGTTCCAGGCCGGCGGACCCGACATCGAGCCGAACGGACTCGCGCTGTGCTCACTCCACCACAAACTTTTCGATCTCGGCGTGTTCACCGTTTTGTCGCAGCAATATACGATGGTCGTCAGTCAGCATGTGACCGGCAGTGAACAGACAAGAAACCGGATGCTGACCTACCACGGCGCCAGCCTGATCCTTCCCCAGAGCGCAGGCTATCTGCCGCGCCCGGAATTTCTGGCGTGGCACACAGAGCAGGTCTTCAAGACACCGCCTCGGGAACTCTGATCGGCACGGGGTTCAGGCTCCCTCTCCCGATCTCACGCACTCCCGGATTAGCGAGCCCATCACCTCAATGGCGAGTAGAATCATCCGATACCACCGCGCCGGGGAGAGGTAGGTCTTGTCCAGCGAAGAAGAAGCCCGGGCAATGATCGATGCTCTGCTTGGTAAAGCAGGCTGGCCGGTCGCGTGGGGCAGGCAGGCGACCAGTTTGCGCGGCGTGCGGAGGAGCTTCTTGATGGCCATTGCTGGGGTGGCGAACGCCTATACCAGGAGCTCTGTGGGTTTGCTGCGTCGCGTCAGCTCAAACAATACTGTCTGCGGGTGACGGGGATGACGGACCCGCCGACTCTTAGCAGCAACTTTTCTTGCCTCCAGGAACACGACGCGCAGCTCGTGCGGTTGGGCATGCTCGCGGAGCGGTACTTCCCTGACGATCCGAATACCTCTCTCCTGAAATTGCGCCAGCTAGCTGAGCTGCTGGCACAGCTCGTGGCGACGAAAGTGGGGCTATACGTCGCACCGGAGGAGGCACAATACGAGATGCTTCGTCGTCTGCAAGACGGGGGGATTCTGCCGCGCGAGATTGCTCAGCTTTTCGGAGAGGTGCGACGCGCCGGGAATGCTGCGAGCCACTCGATGGCGGGAGATCACGGGGCTGCATTGGCCGCACTGAAAATCACCTGGCAGCTCGGACTCTGGTTTCATCGCACGTTTAAGGACCCGTCATACAAGTCGGGGCCCTTCATTCCGCCCGCTTCCCCAAAGCACGAGAACGAGGATCTTCGAGTTGAGCTCGATCGCCTCACACGGGAGCTAACTGATTACCGCGCTGCACACCATGCGACGGCGCAACGCTTGGAATTTGCGGAAGCGAAACTCAACGCAGCTAAGGATGAACGCTCCTTCTGGGAGCAGATGGCATCTGAAGCCGACCAGGCGAAGAATGCGTTACAAGCACGTCTGGCTGCGGAGCCAGCGCAGGCTGCCACGCAGGTTAGGGAAAACGTCGCGCACTTCGTCTACGCGGCCAACGCCGCGGCGGAAGCGCTTCACCTTGACGAATCCGAGACCCGTAAGCTCATCGACCAGCAACTGCGTCAGGCAGGCTGGGAAGCCGATTCGGTAGTACTTCGATACTCGGAGGGCGCGCGGCCCACGCGAGGGCGGAACCTCGCTATCGCTGAGTGGCCTACGGCTACCGGACCGTCAGACTACGTTCTCTTCGCTGGCCTAACGGCGCTTGCAGGGGTCGAGGCCAAGCGCAAGCATACAGATGTGTCTGGCGCCCTCCAGCAAGCTAAGCGCTACAGCCGTGGCTTCGGCGCCGACGATGGTGTTCAGTCGCCTGGCGGCCCGTGGGCTGAATACCATTTGCCCTTTGTATTCTCTTCGAATGGACGACCTTTCCTGCGTCAGCTCGCGACGCGCAGTGGCATCTGGTTTTGTGACGTCCGCCGGCCAGACAACCTGGCTCATGTGCTCGACGGTTGGTACACGCCGGAGGGACTGACTGCACTACTGAAGCGCGACGAAGCTCGCGCCCACGAGCAGTTGAAGACTGAGCCGTTTGCCTACGGATTCTCGCTACGTCACGATCAACAGGCTGCAATTCAGGCTGCGGAAACCGCCATCGCTAACGGCAAGCGCGAAATGTTGCTTGCAATGGCTATGAAGCAGAGCTTGCCATCGGTCAAGAGTTAAACCAACTCGGACGAGTAGGTTTTCACGTTTTTCATGATTTTCCCGCAAAGGACTTTAGTATTGATCATGTAGCCGTCGGACCAAGCGGTGTATTTGCAATTGAAACCAAAGGGCGTGCGAAATCCATGGCAGGTCCCAATAGAAAATCCGGCTGGGAGGTCGGGTATGATGGCAACCGCCTCGAATTTCCTGGCTGGCGTGAAACTAAACCCTTGGAACAGGCCGTGAGGCAAGCAAAATGGTTAAAGGAGTGGCTCTCAAGCGCGGTTGGAGAGCCCGTGCGAGTGCATCCAATCCTAATATTGCCGGGCTGGTTCATACGGAGGACCTCGCCGTCCGGGATTCCGGTACTTACGGGTACGACTAAGCAAATACTTTCTTTTTTCCCAAAGGCGGGAGACGGTACGCGCTTAAGCGATCAGTTTATTCAGCGCGTCGCTCACCAGCTCGATCAACGATGTCGAAACGTTGCGCCCCGCGCGTATAGGGACGTGCAGCAGAAAAGCTAAGAACGGCGAAGAGGCGCGGCGATTCGCCGAAGGACGTGAGATCGAGTTGATTGGTGGACATCAGTTGGTGGAGATGATTGGCGCTCAGTCTGCGCACGGTGAAACAACTGTTGCCCCTCACCCCAACCCTCTCCCCGCACGCGGGGCGAGGGAGTCATCTACCGGGGTGACGACCTCGGCCACCGAAGCGCCCTCTTGCCCGCAATGCGGTTCAACAATGGTCCTCAGAACCGCACGCAAAGGCAGCAACGCGGGGAGTTCGTTTTGGGGATGTCCGCAGTTCCCGAAATGTCGCGGCACGCGGCCGGCGTGAACGCTGGACACGTCTCGTTTGTTCAAGGTGAAACCGGGTCCCCGCTCCCCGATTGAAGCATTCGGGGACAAGCTTCGCGGGGACGAAAGGCGACACTGGGGTAAACTGACCACATGGCTGCCGCAAAGCTATTTAAGCCTGACGCCGCTGCGCCGTTCCTCTTGAGCCGATCCAAGGTCGAGCTCTTCGCGGATTGCGCGCGCTGCTTCTACCTCGACCGGCGGCTCGGCATCGCGCGCCCGCCCAACTGACAGGGCCGGAGTGACGTTTTTGTCAACGATTGCCTCGCGGCGCCGGCTCTGCGCTGACCTGAACCAACTGTTTCCCCAGATTCTCGCTCTTCAGCAGGCGGAGAAACGCTTTTGGCGTCTCCTCGAGTCCCGTCGCGATATCGAATCTCGACTTCAGAGCGCCGGTTTGATACCAGTTCGCAATCCGACGGCGGGCCGCGGCGTAGCGATCCTGGTAATCGCCGACCAGGAATCCCCGCACACTCGCGCGCGCGATCAGGAGCTGCCGCAGGAAACGCGGGCCGATATCGGGCTTGCCGAACTGGCCCGCGAGGCTCACGGAGCCAACGAGCGCGATGCGCGCGTGCGTCGCCAGGTTCTGCAGCACGGCGTCATGAATGGCGCCGGCCGTGTTGTCGATGAACACGTCCACGCCCCGTGGGCAGGCCTTGGCGACCGCGCCGGCGAGGTCGGATTCCGCGCGGTAGTTGATGACTTCTTCGTAGCCGATCTCGCGGCACCATGCGGCCTTCTGCGGCGAGCTCGTAACGCCGATGGCGCGGCAGCCGCCTATCCTGGCGAGTTGCCCGGCGATCTGCCCGACGGAGCCGGCAGCAGCCGAGATGACAACCGTATCGCCCGGCAGCGCACGTGCTGCATCGAGAAGGGCGAAATACGCCGTCATGCCGTTCATGCCGAGCGCGTCGAGCCAGTACGGCAACGGCGCGAGCTGCGGGTCCACCAG
>Ga0209343_10011099_pt1 | contig 10177 bp, 8 predicted proteins | sample RifCSPlowO2_02_FD_184026 | JGI IMG/M metagenome (GOLD analysis project Ga0209343, IMG submission 184026) | Groundwater microbial communities from Rifle, Colorado - Rifle CSP2_plank lowO2_0.2 (SPAdes) (version 2) | ecosystem: Environmental > Aquatic > Deep subsurface > Groundwater | place: Rifle...
TAAATTTCTAAGTCTGATGAGTCTTTTGTTTACCTCATTTTCTGAGAGTAGCATGTTGACATTATATCATATGCTGTGGTGAGGGGTGTGGATAGTTACTGTTAAAAAAGTCCTATTTTCTATATACTTTTCCGTATGTCTCAAATACTCGATAAAAAAGGCCATCTGCATCCCATAAGCGCGGCGATAATGCAGATCCGAGAGATTTTTTCGGAACTGGGTTTTGAAGTGGCCGGCGGACCTGAAATTGAGGACGAATGGCACAACTTTGACGCACTCAATATTCCCAAAGATCATCCGGCGCGGGATATGCAGGATACGTTCTGGCTCCAGGGGAGCTCGCAGAAGAATGCAGACCAAACGCGGAAGAACACGGAAAATGACGGCGAAATAATTCAGCGTCGTTCTGCGTTAGGTCAGCGTGTGTCCGCGCGCAATTTACTGCGAACGCACACTAGTCCGGTGCAGATTCGGTATATGGAAAAGAAGTTGAAAGCGGGCGTGAAGCCGCCTTATCGGGTGATTGCCCCGGGCAAAGTTTTTAGGAACGAAGCGACGGACGCGACTCATGAGGCGCAGTTTTTTCAGGTGGAGGGACTTTTTGTGGATAAAAATGTGTCGCTGGCGCACTTAAAAGGGACACTGCTTTACTTTTTCAAAAAGTTTTTCGGCGAGGGAGTGGAAATTCGTTTGCGTCCGAGTTTCTTTTCCTTCGTCGAGCCCGGCGTTGAGGTAGACGTGAAGTTTAACGGCAAATGGCTCGAAATGGCGGGAGCGGGTTTGGTCCACCCGAATGTTTTCAAATCGGTTGGCATGGAAGGTTACACAGGATTCGCTTTCGGAGCAGGTATAGACAGATTGCTCATGGTTAAATACGGCATCCCCGATATCCGTTTCCTATACAACGGCGATCTAAGGTTTGTTAATCAATTTTAACGGCAATACCGAGAGTTATGACACATTAACAATTAGTAGCGATATTCCCCCTTGCGGGGGCCGCGGGAAAATCCCGAAAGTGTCTCTACCATAAACGGTAATCATTAAAAGTCAAGCGATATTTTAATTAGAAATACAGAAGTAAGAAGGTTAGGATTAATTACAAGGTTATGATTGTTTCATACAACTGGATACGAACATATTTCAAGCAGAAACTGCCGCCGCCGGAGAAGGTTGCGGAAGCTCTGACATTTAGTGTTTTTGAGATTGATGGAATAGAAAAAAAGGAAGGGGATTTTTTGATTGATGTGAAGGTTTTGCCCGATCGAGCGCATTACGCACTTTGTCATCGGGGGGTTGCGGGTGAGTTCGCGGCGGCGCTTGGCCAGAAAATAATTATTCCAAAACAAGGTGTGGTAAATTCAGGCAAAGCTCGGCCGCTTTCAATCAATATCGAAAATCCTGCCGATTGTCGCCGCTACATCGGTCGTATGGTTGAAAATGTGAAAATCAACCCATCCCCGAAGTGGTTGCAGGAGCGTCTGGCGGTGTTGGGTCAGCGTTCGATTGGAAACGTAGTTGACGCGGCAAACTTCGTCATGTTTGACATGGGTCAGCCGTTGCACGCGTTTGACACCGATAAGATTTCCGGAGCCATAAACGTGAGAAGAGCGAGAACGGGCGAACGGATTACAACACTCGATAACAAGGATGTGGCTTTGGATCCTGAAACTTTGATTATTGCCGACAGCGAAGGTCCGCTTGCTATTGCCGGTATAAAAGGCGGGAAGAAAGCGGAGGTGGACGAAAACACGAAAAACTTGATTTTAGAGGCGGCAAACTTTGAACCCGCGCTTATCAGAAGGACAGCAGAGCGTTTACAAATAAAAACAGACGCTTCCAAACGTTTTGAAAACGAAATTACTCCGGAGTTGGCGGGGAAAGCCATTGATGAATTTTCTGCTTTGATAAAAGAATTAAGTGGAGAGGGGATTGTATTTGGAGAAATTGTTGATGAATATCCTGATCGGGCAGAAATAATCAATATCAATGTCTCCATCTCTGATATAAATGGGATTTTGGGATTGGTAATTAAAGAGAAAGAAATTATCGAAATCTTGGAACGACTTAATATCGAGGTTGAAAGCGGTGATAGCGGCAGACTTTCGCTTAGAATTCCCCCCGAGCGTTTGGATTTAAAAATCCCCGAAGACATCGCGGAAGAGATCGGGCGGTTATACGGCTACCATAAAGTGCCAACGGTCATTCCTTCAAAAATGAATGCGGGCGTGAATACTCCCAAGGATTTTCTCGTTGAAAATCGGATTCGGCAGACTCTTTTCGGCCTCGGTTTTTCTGAAATCCTGACCTCGACATTCGCGCCAAAAGGGAAAATTGGAATTTTGAAACCTTTGGCCGAAGATAAGGCGTTCTTACGGATGAATCTGTTCGACAATATGACTGCAAGTTTAAAACAAAACAGCGTGAATATGCCGCTCCTCGGTTTAGATGATTTAAGAATTTTTGAAATCGGTAAAGTTTTTCCGGGAGCAGGCAAAGAAGAAAAGCATTTAGCTTTAGGGTATTGGAGTGTAAAAAAGAAAGGTTCTGCTATTTTAGCGGAAGCAAAGAAACTGATAGAAAGAGATCTCCATGTTTCCCTTGCCGAGGAATCTAAATCCGGAGTTCTGGAAATCAATCTGGATACTTTGACAGATAAAATTTCGGATTCAGTAAAGTTGGATATAAAAATACCGGAGATGCCGGCCGTAAAGTACATACCTGTCTCCCCGTATCCATTTATTGTCCGCGATGTCGCTCTTTTTGTGCCGGAGAATGAGACAGATGGAGAGGTGTGGAAAGTAATTTCGGGAGCTATCGGCGATTCAATGAATTTGGTTGCAAAGAATTTTCTATTCGACACCTACCATCCGAAAGAGGGCGGGAAAATTTCGTACGCTTTCAGGATCATCTTCCAGTCATCCGAAAAAACGCTCACAGACGAAGAGGTGAATAAAATTATGGAAGGTATTTATGCGCAGGCGGGGAAGAACGGTTGGCAGGTTAGGTGATAATTTTCACGGTGCGTAAATATGTGTAATATATTTCTTACTACGATTAGTTTGTGCGGTCGCACAAACTAATCGTATGCTGCGAATTTGATTAAAGACAACAAATTATAAGAAAAAACACCTTATGATAAAAAACACCCGATCCAAGATCGGGTGTGACTGGGTTGTTTTACTCAGTTAGTTCCAAAGCCCAGAGGCATCTCTGGCGGTTGACTGCTGGGGCCGCTTCCGCCGGGCGCCGGTTCGGTCTCGTCGGGTGGCCCTTGTTCTGTCATATCAACGGCGGCGAAGTATTCCCGGACCAATTGTTCGAAGATCGGTTGCATGACTTCCACGACCTCTTTGACAGAAAGACCTGTCATTGTGGCCGCTTTGTTTATCGTTTCCATTGCCGTTTCGGGGCGGAGATTCAGGTCTTCCTGCAATCTCTTTTTAAACACCAAATTAATGAGCAAGTTCTGATTCGGCGGGAGTTTGCCCCAGTCAATGTTAAATTTTACTGTCATAATCGCTTCCTTTCATTTTGTTGTTTGCGATCTATCCTCAATAAATATTGCATGACATAACAAATATGTCAAGTTTCGGGGTTTTTTTATCCCCACTTTGGGTGTGAAAATTAGCTTGGTTTTTGTCAAAAAATTTGCTATAATCGCCGCATAGAAGCTGATCAACTTCTTTTTAATATATGGCTGAAAATAAGGAGAAAAACAAGGCGGCGGGGCATCATTATACCGCCGAATCCATCACCGTTTTGGAAGGTCTGGAACCTGTCCGAAAACGTCCTGGGATGTACATCGGGACGACGGGTCCCGATGGTCTTCATCATCTGATCACGGAGATTTTTGACAACTCACGCGACGAAGCGATGGCGGATTTTGCCGATGATATTGAGATAGCTTTGCTCCCGCATAATCGCGTAAGAGTGGTGGACAACGGCCGCGGTATTCCGGTGGACACTCATAAGCAGACAAAAGTTTCGGCTTTGGAAACTATCATGACCACCTTGCATGCGGGCGGGAAGTTCGGCGGCGATGGCTACAAAGTGTCCGGCGGTCTGCACGGAGTCGGAGCGTCTGTTGTGAACGCGCTGTCCATTTGGATGGAAGTTTTGGTTCATCGCGACGGCGGGGTTTTCTATCAGGAGTACAAACAAGGCAAGGCGAAAGCTCGGGTCAAGAAGATCGGCAAGTCGAATTTCCACGGGACGATCGTGAATTTCGAGCCGGACCCGGCGATCTTTCCGGAAATAAAATTCGATTTTAAGAAAGTGGTTGACCACATGCGTCAGCAGGCTTATCTGGTAAAAGGTCTGCGTATCTCCGTGATTGACGCCCGTGAATTTTCGGCGGAGATTGATTTGGCGGATGTTGTTTATCTGCGCGAACTTGAGTTGGGTGTGCCTTCTAAATCTTTTTATTTTGAAGGCGGATTGGTTTCGCTCGTGTCTTTCTATAACAAACAATTCAAGCCGGTCCATAAAAATATTTTTTACATTGAGAAAGGAGGAGGAGGGGTGGAGTTGGTTGAAATCGCTATGCAGTACGTGGATGATATGTCCTCTCGACTAATGCCTTTCGCGAACAATATTTACAATCCGGAGGGAGGCACCCATATCACCGGTTTTAAGACGGCTTTGACGCGAACGCTTAACAACTATGCCAAGCAAAATAATCTTATTAAAAACGGAGACGAAAGTTTTACTGGGGATGACGTCTTGGAAGGATTAACCGCGGTTATTTCCGTGAAATTACGCGAAATTCAGTTTGAAGGCCAGACGAAAGCAAAACTCGGGAGTGTGGAGGCGCAGGGGGCAGTCGCGACTATTTTCGGAGAAGCGCTTGCCGCCTTTTTGGAGGAAAAGCCGGACGATGCCAGAGCCATGATCGGCAAGGCGTCTTTGGCCATGAAAGCTCGTAAAGCGGCTAAAGCCGCCAAGGACAGTGTCTTGCGCAAGGGCGCGCTTGAAGGTATGACTTTGCCAGGCAAGCTCGCGGACTGCCAGTCGTCCGATCCTGCCGAGTCCGAGTTATTCGTGGTGGAGGGAGATTCCGCCGGCGGTTCCGGAAAGACCGGCCGAGACAGAAGAACACAGGCAATCTTGCCGCTTAGGGGTAAGATTTTGAATATCGAAAGGGCTCGTTTGGATCGGATTTTAGGGAGCGAGCAGATCAAGAATCTTGTAATCGCGCTTGGCACCGCGATCGGCGATACTTTTGATATTTCCAAACTGCGTTACCACAAGATAATCATAGCCACCGATGCGGACGTTGACGGCGCTCACATCCGGACGCTCCTGCTCACTCTTTTTTACAGGCATTTCAGGCCTTTGATAGAGGGTGGGTTTATCTACATCGCTCAGTCTCCTCTGTATAAAATTACCATTGGAAAAGAGATCGCCTACTTGTTTTCCGATGAAGAAAAAGTGAAATATCTCAAAGATAAGGGTTTTGCGTCTTTGCAGGATGAGGAGGTGATCAACGAAGAAGAGGGTGGGGAAACTGTCATAAATCCGGATGAGGAAGAAACGGAAGCGAAATCGAGAGAAAGGACCAAGAAGCCGAATATTCAACGATACAAAGGTCTTGGAGAAATGAACGCCGAAGAGCTTTGGGAGACGACTATGGATCCAGCTCGTCGTATTTTGAAGCAGGTAAATATAGAGGATGCCTCCGAAGCGGACAAGATTTTTGACATGCTGATGGGCACTGACGTTCCCGCCAGAAAATCCTTCATCCAGTCTAACGCAAAGTACGCGACGCTGGATATCTGACGCGAGTATCTAGTATATTGCATATGGGGATGACGACGCGATAAGACGACGAATGCGAAATGAAAAACTCCGCGATGAACTCGCGGAGTTTTGGACTCATCGCCCCCATGACGTTATCGAAGCTTGCGAACCTGTGTCACACTGCATAGCGAAATTAACGCATTTCAGCGCGAAGCTGATTTCGAATTTGACTCCTTCGCTCAGATGAGGATGCGGTAGCGCACTTTCTGGTACACCCTTGACAATTTCCATAGTGTAGCCTTCGCGCCCTCCCTCTCGAGTAATCACGAAAGATTTGTCATCGGGTAGGACAACGCCGTACCCTGTCTCTGTTTTGAAGCAATCACCGACACTGTATATGATTGTTGGCATTAAGTTTGTTCTTTCCAAATCGGATGTTACATTAATTCGGCTTTAAAAGTCAACCGCCTGTAAGGAAAATATAAGGAAGGCATAAGATGGGACAGGTGGACATCAATGCTACGTTTGAAAGTTCGAATGAGAGTACGAAAAAGGCCGCGAACGGCGGCCATTTTCAATATTATGATACCGTATTAAGTCTCTTTAAAACTTTACGTCATTCATGGTTAATTTTGCGATATTGTTGGTTTCGGATGCTTCGTTTATAGAGTTGGCCGGATCGGCGTTGACCACGAACTCGTTTCCATCTTTCTTGGCTACCTTATTGAATCCGAGCGTAAAGACGATTTTTTCACCGGGTTTTAGAGATTGCTGGCTTTCGGAAGTGAAAATATGGCTCGGGAATGTCGGCAGTACCGCGTTGAAATACCATGTTCCCGTTTCGACGGTGCCGTGGTTGACGATCTCGAACCTCACGGCAATTTTATCGGTGGATTTCAGGGTGGTCGTTGCCGTAAATTCATTGTTGCTATTTAAGGTTCCGTAGGCGGTGATGTTCGAATAAAGATCGGACTTTCCTTGCGCTTGCGTCCCCTGACTTTGCGAAACCTGATATTCCGTGTTTGTCTCCGGCCCTGGGGTTAGTCCCGACGATTGCGTGTTTGTGTTGGTCTGCGGTTTCGGTCTGGAAGTATCGGGAGTCTTCGCTGTCCCGCTCGCGGTGTTGCCCGAAGCCGTTTGCGCCACCGGTTTGATTATGATCACGGCCGCGCCTCGCGCGGACTCGCTGGTTCCGGTCTCGGAATAAACTATTTGTATCTTTAACTCGGATTCCTGGGCGGCGGTCGAGTTTGCCGCCAGAGCCACTTTTCCGTCTCCTGGAATTTGGTAATTTTCTCCGCAGGAAATTTTTCGGTCCGGATTATTCTGTGAAGAATTCTTGACCAATGTCAGCTTCACACGGCCGCTCTCGGCGCATTCATAGTTTATGAAATATGTCCCGTTATTTTCGCCGTAGTTCCAGTTGAGAGTAAAGGGCTTTCCCGACTCGATCGGTTCCGTGATTTTTTCTATCGTGATCGTGTTCAAATCGGCGTCATCGTCGTTTCCGTTTCCAACGATGAGAGTTATGGCGCCGGCGAACAGTTTGTCCGCGAACTCGGACACGTTTCTCGGGATTTTTCCGAAGTTATAAAAGGCGACGACGGTTCCGATCGTAAAAGCGGCGATCAGAATAATGTAGATCGCGGTTTTCTTCCCGTCGGTTTGCGCAGGATTCATTTTTTTTAAGTTTGGTGCGTCCATATTTATGTATATTACAAACTTTAATTTGCCACAGATTCAGTATATAACTATATTGACAGCTGTATCATGCGTGTTATATTTCTTCGGACTTTGTCGGGCGAGGTGGTATTACTTTGATATCCGAAACCTATCATAGTGTTGATGAATAGTAAACATGGGCGAGACATGAACGAGATCAGCCAAAAAACAAAAGAATTGATAAGAAACCTCAAAATCATCTTGTCGGTATTTTTGCTTTCCCTAGCCGTCGTTATCGTCACTGGTTTGATTCCATCCGAAATTGATTTACCAATATTCGGCGCTGTAAGGGAGTTTATTGCCGGAAATGGAAAGACGGCGGCGACAACCTCCGATTTTTCCGGCAAACCCTCCGAAGGCGATGATCAAGCGCTGATTTTCAATACTCTGGATCCGACGCGGATCGTTATAGAAAAAATCGGGGTTGATGTTTCCGTTCAGAATCCTCAAACCAGAGATATCGCGGAGTTGGACAAAGCTCTTCTCAAAGGAGTTGTTCATTACCCGGGTTCGGGCGGACCGGAAGATGATTCGAATATGTTTTTATTCGGGCACAGCACGACATTTCGGGTTGTCTCCAATCCGGCATACAAAGCTTTCAATAATTTGGAAAAATTGAACATTGGCGATCATGTCGAGGTGTTTGCCGGTAACAGCGTTTATTTATATAAAGTCACATCTGTGGTTTTGGTTGGAACGGACACGGCGTTGGTTGAATTTTCAAGAGGTAAGAAAATGCTTACCTTGACCACATGCAACACTTTTGGAGGCAAGAGCAAAGAGGAAAGGATTGTCGTAGAAGCCGTTTATGTGTCGAAGACCGGTTTGTAACGCGGGCGCTGGACAATGCAAATTTTAGGAGTATAGTCGAAAATGAGGAACGATTAAGGGAGCCGATAATATAGTTGATTTCATGTTTTTAGTGGCAAAAAGAATAACCACTGTGGGAGTTGCTTCTGTTTTTGCATTGTATTTCTTGGTTGGCGCTGGCAACGTCGCTCTGGCCTGGAATTTAAAAGCCGATTGTTCTGTCGCGCCGGGATCTCCCGAGATTGGACAGGTCGTTACTTGGACAGCAACGGCTTCCTCGACTGCGAAACCGCATCAAGGCCATTACGAATATTCATGGAGCGGAAGCGACGGATTATCTGGCGGTGAAAAAGTTGTGGAGAAGACGTATTCGTCGTCTGGCGAAAAAACGGCCAAAGTAAAAGTAACTTTGGTTTTAAATTCCGGAGTTCGGGAGTATGCGGAAAAAACTTGCCAGGCGACGGTTGTTTCTGCGCCCCCAGTTGTGCCGGCGTGTTCTTTTACGCCGTCTGCGGGAAGAACAATCGTTATTTTTCCGGAGGGTAAAAAAATCGCCTCAAACGGCTCATTTACGCGATTAGGACCTGTCTCCGCCGATATTTCTGCCGGATCGTATGTTGTCTCGTTGTTTTCTTTTGACGGTTACGCAGGCAGGCAATCCGTGTCTCCGAATATGCAGGGAGATGAGAGATGGTTTTTGGAAATTGGAAATGATTCTGCCGTCGTGGGCGCAAGCGGATCGAGTATTGATTTGGACGACGGTGTGGAAGCGGCATCGCGGACTGATGTCGTCAATTCCTCATCGGCCCCGCTGATTCTTGGCGGCGATGGAAATGTCGCGTATGCCAGACATGCTTATCCGAACGATTCTGCTCGTAACAGTCTTTATCCGGTTTGCGCCGCTCTGGATAAATTGCCGGTTTTGAAGATTACAAAACAGGTTGTGAATACGGAAGGTGGCGTCGCGGAGGCCTCCGATTTTCAAATTTATGTAAAGAAGTCGGGGACGCACGTTTTCGGAAGCCCCTCCTTGGGATCAATGTCCGGCAAGATTTATATTTTAGAGGCGGGAGATTATTCAATCGGCGAACAGGATTTATCCTCTAATTACACCTCTTCTTTTTACGGTGATTGTTCGGCCGCGGGAGCCGTTACGTTGTCGGCTGGCGAAAATAAAACATGCGTCGTCACAAATACTTATGTTCCGCCCGGCCAACCTTTGTCTGGTTCGTGCAATGTCAATCCCGCAAGCGTCAGGGTTGGCGAAAATGCGCTTTGGAGCGCCACGGCTTCCGGTGGCACAGACCCTTACATTTTTTTTTCTTGGGGAGGGAGCGATGGTCTTTCCGGTTCTGGCGATTCCATAAGCAAGACGTACTCGACTTCCGGCGCGAAAACGGGCTCGGTGACGATCACATCCGGTTCTCAATCTGTAACAAAAGAGTGCAGTGTCTCGGTCAGTGATTTGCCCCCGCCGCCTTCTTCGCAACTGTCTTCTTCGTGTAGCGCCTCCGTTTCCAATGTCGTCATAAACTCGGAAATTATTTGGACAGCCACGGTTTCCGGCGGTACCGGCTCTTATGCCTACTCCTGGAGCGGGAGCGATGGACTGTCCGGAGACGCATCTCAAATCTCCAAGATTTACGGCTCTTCCGGCACTAAACGGGCAACCGTTGCGGTTACTTCCGGTTCATTGACTCATTCCTCGACTTGCGAAGTTGATATAACCTCGCCGTTGGGAGGATGCACTTCTTGTGGCGGCGGAGGGGGAGGCGGTGGCGGGTTTGAACAGCCGTCAGTGACGCTTTTGAAGCAGGCAGACAAGGAACCGCTCGCTTTCGTGTATTTAAGCCAAATTCCTTACACCGGGTTTGGGGATATTTTCAAGGTCCTCAGTTTTCTTTTG
>Ga0209343_10011102_pt1 | contig 10176 bp, 12 predicted proteins | sample RifCSPlowO2_02_FD_184026 | JGI IMG/M metagenome (GOLD analysis project Ga0209343, IMG submission 184026) | Groundwater microbial communities from Rifle, Colorado - Rifle CSP2_plank lowO2_0.2 (SPAdes) (version 2) | ecosystem: Environmental > Aquatic > Deep subsurface > Groundwater | place...
GTTAACGACATTCAATTCCGTGTATTCAACGTTGTTTTTCTTGAAAAAATCTTTCGCCATTCTGCAGTAAACGCAGCTCGGCGTGGTGTAAATTGTAACTTTTGGCATAGTAGTTGAATTATGAATTGAGAATAATGAATTATGGATGACCTTTTATTTCTTCGGTTCTTTTTCTTCCGCAACTGTTTCCCCGAAAATAGCCCAGACATTTATGAGAATGATAATTATTCCTACAATCAGATTGCTCCAGGTCATTATTGAAATGCTGGAAAAGCCCAAAAGCCACGGCGAGAGAAGAATCCATATTCCGAGCGCGAGTTGAGCGTAGTTTCGTGTCACGAGAATAATTTTATTCGCAGGCGCGTTCAAAGTCAAAGCCCCATCACATAGTGAAGGGGCTTTGCGATCAGAACTAATGCCTACCGTCCAAACGACTGTTTTCTCGCGCGGTGGCAGTCCCGGCAAAGAAGCTGTCCTATTCTGCTCGGGTCCGGCGCGAAAGGAAGTTCCTCTATGGCGCCGTTACACTTTGAGCAAGCCCATCCTCCCGTGCAGCCATCCGCGTCTCCGGCTTTGTGCATCGGAGGCCGGGTGAAACCCTGGTTATTATCAAAAGCCATCTTTGTTTATTTTTTACTTATTTTCGCCCTTTATATATACTGGGGCGAAATACTTCCGCCTTGGGCGGACGAAACTGCGCCTCGATACTTCATATTGAATATATTACTTGGAATTTTTCAGGATATTTTCTATAAGCGGCTTAAGCGGGATGACGCGAGGGTCGTCGCCGGAATATTCAAACGGCTGAGCGCCATTTATCTGCCGGCCGTTTACAAAAATCGTAGGAGTGGAATTTATTCCGAGCGCTGACGCCTCTTGAGTGCTCTGCCTGACAGTATCGGCGTACTTGCCGCTGTCGTAGCAAGAAGTGAATTTATCAACATCCAAACTTACATCCTTCGCGAGCCCGACAAAAAACGCTTTGTTCATGTTGCCGTTGTTCTCTCTCCCGTCTTTTCCTTCAGCTTGATAAATGGCGTCGTGATAAGTCCAGAAATTATTCTGGTCTTTGGCGCATTCCGCCGCCTGTCCCGCGAGTTCCGACTCCGCTCCGAGAAATTGGAAACTCCTGAAAACCAATTTTACTTTCCCGTCTTTTACATAATTATCCTTGATGGACTGTTCCGTGGTTTGAGAAAATCTCACGCAGTAAGGACATTGATAATCGCCGTACTCTATAATTGTCACCGGAGCGTTTACGTCGCCTAAAATGGTATCGCGCGGATTTTCCTTCTGGACGGACTCATTGATTGCCGCAGGGTTCTGCCCGTTACTGTCTACGGTGCCGGAATTACTTTTCGAAGACCCAACCAAATAGATTATGGCGCCGGCAATCAAAATTGCCGCTACGATTATACTGGACGGCAATAGATAGTCCTTTTTGTTATCCGTTTCCATTGTTTTTTAAAGTATGTTTAATTTAACAAACGGGCTGGCGCTGTCAACCCCGTTAGAGGCAGGACGCCCCCAGGTGCACGCAGCACTCGCCTGCTGGCGAGGGCGGCCTCTAACGGGGTCAATCCCTCTCTAGCTTATTACTCTCTCATTGTAGCATAATCTTTTTTGAAAAGTTCCAATTCGGCGAATTTGAAAATGGCATATGTCATGAAAGGAGCTGCGAAAACATCTATGGAATAGTGAACATGAGCGAATAGAGCCGCTGTTCCGAACAAAATTGACACGGCTATGAAAAAATACCGCCAGAATTTCTCGTTCCAAAAAATCAACGCGCCCAAAAAAGGCATGCCCGTGTGTCCTGAAAAAAAGAAACCATCCTGCAGATTAAGAAGCATATAAAACTGGTCTATGGGACTGTCGCCAAGCGTTATCTGGCTGGGATATATGCCGATATGCGTCAGGGTAACGAAAAACGCTCTTGTTACTATGAAAAACGAAACAACCTTCAGAGAAAAAACGAGATAACGCGGTTTCAAAATTATAAGAAACAGTCCGATGATGATGGCCAAGAACGCTCCATTGACAATTATGTAACTGAAGTCTACGACCGGCAAATTGTCCAAAAAAAGGTCGCCGACGAAACTGGTCGCGCTTTTTTCGGAATATTGATGCGCGACAAATTGAATGAAAAGAGCGACAATCAAAAATAAAATTCCTACGCGAAGAGATTTTTTTCTTTCTTTCGTCCAAAATCCGACATGTTCTCTAAAAAGAGGAATCATCTGAACTTGTCCAGTAAATACTACATTAACTGACACTTTTTGGCAAAACTGACTGACATCCTTTCTGGCTGACATCCTATATTTTATGTCTGTAGCTTTTTAAGCTACAGATAAAATTATATCTATATTAAATTTTTTGGTTGATGTTAATTTTTTTGCTGATGGTTATCATCAAATAATTTACCCTGTTAGAAGCAGAACGCCCAGTTGCCTGTTATGGAATTTATTCTAACCATTTCAAATATAGTACAGGTTGATGTTGTGTACTACTAAACTATTTAACGATCGTTCGATAGTTTAGTTATTATTGACCTCGTTAGAAGCTTGATTGCATATCACAGCTTGCTTCTAACGGGATGAACGCAATCTTGTTTTAGCTAACGCGGGGTTTAATGCCCGCGTGAGCTTCTAACGGGGTTTGCTGATAATCTGCCAGTTTTAGCGATTACAACCATCGTAGCTTAAAAAGCTACAGACAAAACCGGGCAAACGGTATTCAAGTTTATGTTTTATGTTTTTCCCGCAAGAATACCCTGTCCGCTCGCCTCGCTGTAGCTTCGGCGAAGCGGGTAAGCGAAGCGGGCCGCGCCGCCAGCGGGCGGCGCGGTTATTCATTATCCGGCAAAACTGGTATTATTGTTTCTATGGGTATGAATCCCGTTAGAAGCAATAATTGCATAATTTTAAAAAATATGCCCAACGGGATGAAAAAAGTCGTTTACTTTCTGCTCTTGGCCGTCACGATAATATTGCTTATAGCCGCGATTCTGCATTCGGATTTTTACCGCGAAAGCCGCGAGAACTTTTCGGAAATTGCCTCTTTTTCCGGAGCGCTTCAGTGGGTCATCGCCGGAGGATATTTTCTTACGTTTGTTGGAATGTTCATGTTCGGTCCCATAATAATATCCGCGGCGGCTTTTGCCGCCGCTCTCGGTTATTTCAATATCTGGCTCGTTTTCGCAATCGCCGTTTTCGGAGAACTCGCGGCCGACCTTATTTTGTACTCCATAGGTCATTTCAGTCGTGTAACCGTCATAGAAAAATACGGGCACTATTTCGGATTATCCAAAACAAAAATGGAAAATCTTGAAAAGCTTTTCCATTCTCATCCCTTCAAAACCCTGCTTGCCATAAAACTCGCCCCCGTTATTCCCGTTCCCGGACTTATGCTTGTCGGTTCAATGCATATGTCCGTTAAAAAATTCACGCTTATAAATTTTTTAATAGCGTTTTTAAGAGCGGTGATTTTTATTATCATCGGATATTACTTCGGGCAAATTTACGATTCGCTCGCCCACTACGTCAAAAACGCCGGCTATATTTTATTCGCCGGAATAATCGCGGCAATCGGAATTTTCTACGCCTATAAAAAAATAACCGAAAAAATATCAGGGAAGCTGGAAAAGATTTAAACAAATGAAAATAGCCATTTTCTCGGACAATTTTTATCCGGAAATCTCGGGTATTTCCGACTCAATAATCTCGCTTGCAAAAGAGCTTGCCGGGCGCGGACACGAAATAAGGTTTTATGTTCCGCGCTATCCCGCGAAATGCCACGCGAAGGTCGGATTGAAATGCGAAGAAATAAACCTCGGCAAGAATATAAGCGTCAAAAGATTGTTTTCCGTTCCGTATCCGTCAGGCACCGGCCAAGGCAGGGCTGTTATTCCCAATCCTTTTGTTTTTTTCAACATCAGAAAATTCAATCCCGACATTATTCATACGCAGCTTTTTTTCGGCGCCGGACTGGACGCGCTTTGGTTCGCAAAAATGCTGAAAAAACCGCTCATAGGCACGAATCACACCGCCGTAACGGAATTTGTAAGATACAGCCCGTTTAAAAACGGACGGATTGCCGATATGATGCTTAAATATGTCAATTGGTACTACGGTAAATGCGAGTTAATAACCGCTCCCTCGCGCTCGGTGATTGATGAAATGAAATTCTACGGATTTAATAAAGAATCTCACGTTATCTCCAACCCGGTGGATATTCGAACCTTTTCTCCCTTGCCCGATAAAAACCGGCTTAGGAAAAAATTCGGCTTCGGCAATAACACAATAATACACGCGGGAAGACTTTCTCCAGAAAGAAAAATAGACGTCATAATAAGAGCCCTGCCACTTGTCAAAAAAGAATTTCCGAGTGCCGAGCTGGCAATAGCCGGCAACGGAATCGCGCGGAAAGAACTTGAATCGCTGGCGGCAGGACTCGGAGTGAGGTCTTCCGTGAAATTCATGGGGTTTATCGAAAAGCCCGTTCTTGCCGAGGCCTACAACGCAGCCGGAATTTTCGTTATAACGAGTACATCCGACACGCAAAGCATGGTTATGATGCAAGCCATGGCATCCGGGCTTCCGATTATAGGCGTCAAGGCGAGAGCATTACCGGAATACATAAACAGGAATAATGGCATACTTATCGAACCAGATGACCACCGCGCGCTCGCCAAAAAAATAATTTTCCTTTTCAAAAACACCGGAGTAAGAAAAAAATTAGGGGACGGCGCGAGAAAATTCGCGGTAAATTTCAGTTCCGAAAGTATCGCCAAATCATGGGAAAAAATTTACGAAAAGGCAATAAGGGAGTATTATTTACGAAATACGAAATAATACTAATATACGAATAAATTTATCGAAGGTTAAAGCAAAATTCGTGCATTCGTAAAAATTAGTATTTCGTAAAAACAATGAAATTGAGTTTCGTAATACCGGCCTATAACGAAGAAAATTATGTAGGCAACTGCATTTCTTCCATCCAAAATGAACTGGAAAGAAGCTCCAGAGAGGCGGAAATAATAGTTATTGACAACGCCTCGACCGACAAAACCGCAGAGGCGGCGAAAAAACACAAAAACGTCCGCGTCATCAATGAGCCTATAAAGGGTTTGGTGCACGCCAGGCAAAGAGGACTCAAAGAGGCAAGCGGCGATTTGCTGGCGTACCTTGACGCCGACTGCATTTTGAATGAAGGCTGGGTAGAGAGAGTTTTTGCCGAATTTGAAAATCCATCCGTAGTCGCGTTAAGTGGGCCCCGGCACTATTATGATATGCCGAAGTTCAAAAAATTTTTTGCCGATAACGGCTGGTGGGTCGCGCCAATCGTATACCGCATCGTGGGTTATATGATACTCGGAGGCAATTTTGTGGCGCGCCGCGACGCGCTCGAAAAAATGGGCGGATTCGACACGAATATAAAATTTTACGGAGAGGACACGGACATCGCAAGAAGGCTAAGCGAGTTTGGAAAGGTTGTATTCAGAATGGATTTTCTCGTGCAAAGCTCGGGGCGCCGCTTGATGAAGGAAGGAATTTTCAAAACTTACTGGGTATACGCGATAAATTTTGTCTGGCAAGTTGCCTTTAAAAAACCTTTCACCAATCATTATCAAGATGTCAGATAAAAATATAATTTACGCGCGCCGTCGCGCCGTCGCCGTAACGGTTGTTTTCGGAATAATTTTTCTTATCTCGCTTAATTCTATTGTTGACTTGACGGTGTCGTGGCCGTTAGTCGTTTTTTACGCCGCGCTTTTGACAAACACTTATTTTTCGGTGCGTTCTTTCGCGAGCATAACGCCCAAAGAACACCTGGGACAGCAGTTGATTGACGCAGCACTTGCCGCTTGCATGTTCTTGATGGTTTTGAATTTCAATTCCGTCCTCAACTTCACAACTCTGGCAACGCTTCTTTTCATCGTAGCCACTCTTAAATACGTACTTCTGACCCGGCTTGCCGGTTACTCGAAACTTTTATATATGAAAATCCGCATTGACGCGCTGGGGATATTGTTTTGTTTTCTGGCCGTTATCGGTACAGTATTGGGATACGGACAACAGACTTCAGTAATCTGGTCGGTTGTTTTCGTTTTGGCTAATTTTTATGTATTGTGGTGGAAACCGCATTACCGCTTGGAAAATCACTATGACAACAGCAAATAAAATCAGGAATATTTTCATACTGGCCGGGGATGTTCTCGCGCTTTATCTAAGCCTATTTCTGGCGCTTGTCATCCGCTACGGTTCCGAATTCGACAGGTTCATCGGCCAGCATCTTATGCCTTTCAGTTTTCTTTTCGTACCATGGCTTCTGGTTTTTTACATGGCCGGACTTTACGACCAGGGGCGTCTCCGCAACAACATGGAATTCCTTAAGACGCTGTCGCTTGCGATTGCCGTCAATGCGGTTCTCGCGATGTTTTTCTTTTACTTGATACCTTACTTCGGCATAACTCCGAAAACGAATCTTCTTATATTTCTCCTTATCTTCGCGGCGCTTGAAGTAACTTGGCGGCGCTCTTTCAATAAGTTTACCGCGTCGTTTCAATCAAAAACAAAAATAGTGCTCGTCGGTTCGGGCCGCGCCGCCGAAAAAATTTCATCATTCGTGAAAGAAAATCCCCAGCTCGGCTACAAAATCTCCATTAGGCTGAAGGACCTTTCTCCGCTCAAGTCTATCGCCGACTGGGAAAAACTGGCCAGTGACAACGAAATTGACTTGATTGTTATTCCGCGCCATATCAAAAACGAGCCAGAGGCTTCTAAAATTTTTTACCGCCTCATGACGTTTGGCGTGCGAGTTATCGACATACCTGCGTTTTACGAAATCGTTTTCCAAAAAATTCCGCTCGACGAAGTAAGTGAGGAATGGTTTCTTGACGAGATAATCGAAAAGGAAGAATTATACAGGGGCTTTAAAAGAATCATCGAATCGGTTCTGGCTCTGACTATTTTTGTAATGCTTTTGCCGCTGGAAATAATCATCGCGATTCTCGTAAAATTATCCTCTCCGGGACAGGCGATTTACTCACAAGTAAGAGTAGGTCTAAATAGAAAAGAATTTGTCATATACAAATTCAGAACTATGAAAGTTAATGAAAAACACAGTTGGCCGGGAGAAGACGACAAAAGAATCACCGCGGTGGGAAAGTTTTTGAGAAAAACGCATCTCGACGAACTCCCGCAGCTTTTGAACATAATCAAGGGTGATATTTCTTTCGTGGGACCAAGACCTGACTTTGTCGATTTTTACAAAGACCTGGAAAAAACAATTCCTCATTATTCCGTCAGAACGCTGGTTCGTCCGGGTGTAACGGGATGGGCGCAGGTCAATTACCCTATTACCGCTTCGCTCGAACAAACAAAGGAGCGGCTGGCTTACGATCTTTACTACATAAAAAATCATTCCATCGCCCTGGATATTGCAATCATCGCCAAAACTATTAAAGTACTTCTTACGGCGCAGGGACGCTGAATAATTAAAGACATGAATCCCGTTAGAGACAATAATGCTTTGACATTTGCAAATATGTTAAATACTTCACACAAAAGTCGGTTTATCGTAAAGCAGTTTATTTTACGACCGTCCGGGACGGTCTGTCTCTAACGGGATGAAAATTCTACTGACTGGCAGCGCGGGCTATATCGCGCGCGTTCTCCTTACCGAAAAACTGCTTCTCAAATCGAATATCGATGAGATAGTTGGCATTGATATCCTGCCGCAACCGACCGATATTCATGACAAAAAATTGTCTTGGATAAAATACAATCTTTCCGAACACGGCTGGGAGGAAGTCGCGCTGAAGCACGGTCCGTTTGACGCTATTGTTCATCTTGCTTTTAAAATAAGGAGTCCTTACGGCAAAGTTAAAGAAACGGCCGAAGAAAATTTTGCGCTCTGCAAAAATGTATTCTCTTTCGCTTTCAAAAATAAAATCCCGAAGCTGATATACTCAAGCAGCGTCGCCGCTTACGGCGCCTCCGAAGATAATGTAGGAATTTTGTTAAAGGAAACGGCGTCGCTTAAAGAAAAAAAATCTCCTTATGGCGTCCAAAAAAAAGAGGTTGAAAAACTCTTATTTGAAATGCTTTCAGAGGCGCGTCCCGAAACAGACGTTTCCGTTTTGCGGCTTGGCAGCGTTACCGGCCCGATAGGACAAAACTTGAAAAGCAAATCAATAAGCTTAATATCTTTCATGAGAAAAATTCTTCCTTTCATAATCGAGGCTGATCCGTCCTGGGCGCGGCAGTTCGTCCACGAAAAAGACATTGCCGAAGTTATTTGGAAACTAATAAACTCTCCCGCGAAGAAAAACAAAAGTGAAATTTATAATATAGCGCCGTATGATTTCCTTACCGCGCGCGACATGGCAAAACTTCTCAAAAAATTTGTTATCAAAGTTCCTAAGCCGTTAATCAAGCCGCTTTTCTGGCTTGCCTGGAATTTAACGCTGGGGCGGATTCCGACTCACCCCGATTCGTCTGCTGGCTTGATTTATCCAATAAATGTAGACGGGTCGAAAATAGAAAAAGTCGGTTTTCGTTACGGCTATACCGCGGAAGACGCTTTTCTCGCGCGCTCATGAAAAAAATCTTAGTAACCGGCGGCGCCGGATATATAGGAAGTCATGCTGTCCGCGCCCTTCTTAATCAGGGAAAAGAAGTCCTTGTAATAGATAATTTGGAGAAAGGCCATCGCGAAGCCGTCCAGAAAGAAATATTAATCGAAGGAGATTTGAGAGACCGCGCGTTTCTTGAGGACGTTTTTCAAAGTAATCCTATCGAATCGGTAATGCATTTCGCCGCGGATTCATACGTGGGAGAATCCGTTGAAAATCCGGGAAAATATTACGAGAATAATATTCTTTCTTCTTTGAATCTGCTGCGCGCCATGCAAAAGTACGGCGTAACAAATATTATTTTTTCTTCTACAGCCGCCGTATATGGAAACGGAAACGGTAAACCTCTTAAAGAAACCGACCACGCGGAACCGATAAATCCGTACGGATTTACGAAACATATTGTCGAGAGAATGCTTTCCGATTTCTCGGACGCCCATGGTCTGCGATTCGTTGCTTTGAGATATTTTAACGCCGCTGGTGCGGACCCCAATGGAGATATCGGCGAATCCCACATTCCCGAAACGCATATCATCCCGCTCACCCTTGCGGTGGCTGCCGGGAAATTACCTATGCTCACCGTATTCGGCAATGACTATCCAACCCCGGACGGCACTTGTCTCCGGGACTATGTGCATGTCACGGATATTGCCGAAGCGCACCTTAACGCGATTGCCTACCTTGAACAAGGAGGGGCAAATACTATTCTCAACATAGGAAATAACAAGGGATATTCGGTGTCGGAAGTGATAAAAACCGCGCGGCAGATTACCGGAAAAACAATTCCTACTGTGATTTCTGGTCGCCGCGCCGGCGACCCTGCGCTTCTATTGTGTGACAACGCCTTTGCGCGGCAAGCGCTCAATTGGCAGCCGAAACTTTCCTCTATTGAAAAGATAATAGAGACAGCGTGGCGATGGGAACTAGGCAGACATTTCTAGAAAAATCCTGTCAACTTGACTTAGGATTTTTTCGGCAGTTTTTCGTCGAGAAACTTTTTGAGAAGCCATGAACTCGATTGCACTTTACCGCCCTTCCCGATATTGAATACCATAGCGCAGCTTATCGAACGGCAAACATCCACTTCTGGAATATTGCTTTTGTTCCGGTCGCCTCCATTGGCGAAAATGTGCGGTTTTATTTCCAAGAGTTCTCCGCAAACGCTCATATCTGAAGGGTTTTTCTGATGCTTAGACAAAACAACCCTGTCAACACCTTCTATCGCCTCAATGACCTCGCGACGCTCGTGCTGCGGCATAAAAATAAATCCCTTTTTCTTTTGAAGCCAGTTATCGTTATTCAGGATTACCACGAGTTCGTCGCCCAATTTTTTTGCCTTACGGAAAAGACGAACGTGACCGACGTGAATCGGGTCAAATCCCCCACTGACGGCAATCACGAGCTTCTTTTTCTTTTTTCTCTTTTTTTGTTTTTTTGGCATATTATCCGTTTACGAATATCGTTATTTGCTATATCCTTAACGTTAAATTAACGCTTTCATTATAATGCCTTCTACAAAGAAAATAAAAGAGTTTCTC
>Ga0209343_10011106_pt1 | contig 10174 bp, 8 predicted proteins | sample RifCSPlowO2_02_FD_184026 | JGI IMG/M metagenome (GOLD analysis project Ga0209343, IMG submission 184026) | Groundwater microbial communities from Rifle, Colorado - Rifle CSP2_plank lowO2_0.2 (SPAdes) (version 2) | ecosystem: Environmental > Aquatic > Deep subsurface > Groundwater | place: Rifle...
CCGGGGTTTAAGCGAAGAAAACAGAGAAAACTTTGTCCGATGGTATTATTATTTCAAAGGACAAGTGTAAAATTACCAACCAATTTTAAGTATTAAACCCAAAAATTAAAAAAATACCAATAACCAAGAAACAATAACCAAATAGAATGTAATAACTAATAATTCAATTTGGATATTAGAATTTGGAATTTGTTTGGTTATTGTATCTTGTATCTTGGTTATTACAGAGTTTATGGAAAATACTAAAAAGAAAATTAAATTATTAAGCGATTATTTTGCCAAACAGCCGGATATTGCCCTGGCCTTTATTTTTGGTTCCCGCGCCAAAGGCCGGGCGACGGCCGAATCCGATTTTGATATCGCCGTTTATTTTTGGCCCAAGACCAGGGAATTGGAATGGGAGGGAACGGCTGATTACGCCAATGAGGATAAAATTTGGCTGGCCACGGAAAAAATAGCCGGCGCGCGCGTTGATCTGGTCGTGCTTAATCGCGCTCCGGCCACGGTCGCTTTCGCGGCTATCCAAGAAGGCGAACCCCTGGTGGTCAAGGACTATGCTTTATATTTAAGATTTTTTTTGGCCATCAGTTCGGCCGCCGAATATTTCCGGGATTTTACGCGGGATTTTTGGGCGATTAAGCAGCGCTCGGCCTCGCTTAATGAAATTGACCGCGAACGGCTGATCAGAACGGTTGATTTTTTAGCGGCGGAATTGGCTGATTATCCCAAGTTTGCCGGCCTAACGAAAAAAATTTACGAAACCGACGCGGCGGCGAGAAGAAATTTGGAAAGATGGGCGGAGAATATAGTCAATGCCTCGATCGACGCGGCTAAAATTATTATGGCTTCGGAGAAAAAGAGAATCCCGCAAACTTACCGGGAAATATTGCAAGAGTTGTCGCTTTTAAAGAACTTTAACCCGGCCACGGCCGAAAGATTGGCGCAATTCGCCAAACTAAGAAATATTTTGGCGCATGAATATCTTGATATTCGTTTTAATCAGTTGAAAAAATTTGTGGCCGAAGCCGAGCCGTTATATCGGGAATTGGCCGACTTTATTAAAAAATTTTTAGCTTAAAGAGTAAAGCCTATGGCGCAGTCGGGCACAAACAAAGAGCTTAATGACGAACTGGATCAGGAAGCCCAAGCAATGGCGGCTGAAATATTAAGGAAAGACAAAACCGGCCGCATAAAAAAGATAAAAATAACCGCCGAGCAACGTCGAGAGACGTCAAGGAAGATTGGAAGAACTGGAGAAGAAGCCGGTGAGCCCGATGGAAAAGAAAAGGGCGGAGAAGGGCCTGGGGCAGAGTCAGAAGCGAAGACAGGAGACGAAAAAAAATTGGCAGAAAAACTGAAAGAAAAAGAAAAGGGCGAGGCAGACAAGGAAGATGATCTTGGAGAAAAAAGCCGGAAGAGGGCGGGGAAGCGGACAAATCATTGGGAAGCTACTGCGGCCTTTAAAATGGAAAGAGGCGAGTGGAAAAAAACTAATGCCGAAGAGCATGCGCAAATTGCTAGTGCCGAGTTCGGTAAGAGGGCGCCTAGGGCTAATGCTCGCGAGTTTAATAGATTGGCTACTGGAAAACATGTACTTAACCCTCTGATCGGTAAAATGGAGTATAAGTTAACGGATGTTGGTTTAATTTTTTTGCAGTCAATTGATAAAGTAATTAATCAAGACAACTATTTGGATTATGTGCTTTAACCGCCGGTTACCCGCCCGATAGTTTGGAGAGGAAAGCGGTGGAGGAGCAGATAGAGCGCGTAACTCGCAACTCACAGCTCGCAACTCATTAGATAATTATATAATTGACAAGTATAAAATTATCTGATATTATTGTAGTTATAAGTTATAAAACTATTTATGTTATTTTCTAGAGAAATATTAAATAAAATAAAAAAAGTTATTGACCGGGACGAATTTATTATTTTGGTCGGCGCCAGGCAGACGGGAAAAACTTCGCTATTGTTTTTAATAAAAGAATTTTATGAGAATAAGGGCGTAGAAGCGAGCTATTTTAATCTGGAAAACCCCGAACATTTAAAAATTTTGAATGACCATCCTTTTAATATTTTTGATTTGCTGCCCAAACGGCCGGCAAAACAAATCGTTTTAATTGATGAGATACAATATTTAGCCGACCCCAGCAATTTTTTAAAATTGCTTTATGACGATAGGAGAAAAGAAATAAAAATTATCGCCACTGGCTCGTCTTCTTTTTACATGGATCGAAAATTCAAAGACAGCTTGGTCGGCAGAAAATTTATTTTTAATATCTACCCTTTGAATTTTAACGAATTTTTGGAATTCAACGGAGAGACTGAAATGGCCGAAGCCAAGCCGGCTAAGAAGCTGACCTCTTATTATCAGACAAAGCTCTTAAAATTATGGGAACAATATATTATTTACGGCGGCTATCCCAAAGTGGCTTTAGCCAGAGAAGAAGAGCTGAAGAAAATTCTGATTGAAGATATCGGTTCATCGTATATTAAAAAGGATGCCTTAGAGGCCGGTATAAAAAACACGGAAAAATATTACGCGCTGATTAAAATTTTAGCCGGACAAACCGGGCAATTGATGAATTCCCAGGAATTGGCTAATACTTTAAATATCGCGCATAAAACAGTGGAGGAATATCTTTATATTATGGCCAGGTCGTATCAGCTGGCTTTCATCAGGCCGTTTTATAAGAATCTTAGAAAAGAATTGACCAAAATGCCAAAAGCCTATTTTTATGATTTAGGGTTAAGGAATTTTTTTTTGGATGATTTTTCATCGCTTGATAAGCGGCCGGATAAAGGAGCGTATTTGGAAAATTTAGTTTTTACGGAATTTTTAAAACGAGGAGATAGCTTGGACAAGATAAAATATTGGCGAACCCAGGACAAAAAAGAAGTTGATTTTATCATCGGCCGGGAAGCTTATGAAATAAAATATAATTTAAAAAGAAAAGCCTCTGGTTATAAAAAATTTATTGAGCAATATCCGGAGATTAAATTTTCTATGGTTTCCCGCGAGGATGTGATAAAAAAGTTTTACGGCCGGAAAGGAGCTTGAATTTCGCCGTCAGCTACCCGCCCGGCAGTTTAGAGAGAAAAGCGGCGGAGGAGGAGATGGAAAAGGCGGAAGGAGGAAAGAAAAGCGTTAGATGAAGGGGGGGGGTTCTATATAGCTTGTTCATTAGGACCTAGGGCATGGGGATTAGGAAAATTAAAAATGATTTTTTATGAATAAAGGGGGATTGGAAAATCTGGAAATTTACAAATTAGCGGAAAGATTGGAAATATTTATTTTTAAGGTCACCGAGAGATTCCCCAAAGACGAAAAATTTAGAAGCGTTGATCAATTAAGAAGATCGTCCGCGTCAGTTACTGATAATATTTCGGAAAGCTATAATAGATTTTCCTATCAAGATAAAATCAATCGAATGTATATAGCCAGAGGCGAAGCGGGGGGAACTAAAGCTGGAACGAGAAAGGCATTTAAGAAAGGATTTATTAGTGAAAAAATCGCCACTTTTGTTGGCGAAAAATATAATGAACATGATAAAATCGTTAAACATGGAGAATAGAAAAACTATTCTAGTATGCGGTTCAATCGTCTACGACCGCATCATGAATTTCCCGGGGAAATTCAGCGACCATATTCTGCCGGACAAGGTTCATATTTTAAACGTGTCGTTCGCCTTAAACCGGCTGTCCGAGAGTTTCGGCGGCACGGGCGGCAATATCGCCTATAATCTGGCTTTGCTGGGGGAGAGGCCGAAGTTAATGGGCGCGGCCGGGTCGGACTTTGAAAAATACGCGGACTGGCTGAAGAGGAATAACGTCGACATCAGCCAAGTTAAAATAGCTGATAACGAATTAACGGCCAGCGCTTATATTATGACGGATCAGGCGGATAATCAGATTGCCGGATTTTATGGGGGGCCAAAAACCCCCTCTTTTCCGCCCAAGGCGGATCCACCTCTGGCGGAAATCTCCCCCTTAATAAGGGGGAGAACAATAGAAGCTCCCCTCCTTACCAAGGAGGGGAATAAGGGGAGGTTAAACGCTTTGGCCATTGTCTCCCCGGACGCGGTTGCCAGAATGTCAGGATATGTTAAAATATTCAAACGAATCAAATTGCCATATATTTTTGATCCGGGCCAGCAGATTACGGCTTTAAGCGCCAAAGAATTGAAATGGGCAACGAGCGGGGCTAAGGTTTTAATCGGCAATGATTATGAAATTGAGTTGATTTTAAATAAAATTAGAATAAAAAAGTCTGATCTGATAAAATTGGCGAAAATTTTAATCATTACCAAGGGCGAGCAAGGTTCGGAAATATATGATCAGGGCGGTCGTCTGGGCGGGGTGGGTAAAAAGATAATTATTCCACCGGCTAAGCCAAAAGCGGTTTTAGATCCTACCGGCGCCGGCGACGCTTATCGCGCCGGGCTGATTAAGGGGATGGCAGAGGGCTGGAATTTGGAAAAATGCGGCCGGCTGGCTTCAGCGGTGGCCGCGTACACGGTGGAAAAGTACGGCACGCAGACGCACAAGTTTAGCTGGCAAGAATTGGAAAAGAGATACAGAGAAAACTTTAGGGAAAAATTGTAGATTTGATTATTATATTTATCTCAAATGTCAAAATTCAAATCTCAAAACTGCAACGCAAATGTCAAAAGTGCTAAGATAATAGTTTTGAGTTTTTAGATATGGTTTTGACATTTGACATTTGAGTTTTGAGTTAAATAAAATTATTTATGATCCACGATATCAAGGATGGGAAGTTGGTTTCAGCCGGTAAAAAGCGCATCGTCTGGGCCGAGAAAGACATGCCGGTTTTAAATTTGATTAAAAATAAGTTTGAAAAAGAACAACCACTTAAGGGCGTCAAACTGGCCGCCTGCCTGCATGTTACGGCTGAAACCGCTAATTTGGCGAGAACCCTGAAATCGGGCGGAGCCGAGGTTTTTCTCTGCGCCTCCAATCCGCTGTCCACGCAGGACGACGTGGCCGCGTCGCTGGTTAAAGATTATAGTATTCCGGTTTTCGCTATTCATGGCGAGAATAAAGAAACTTATTATCAGCACCTTGAAGCCGCCCTGGATTTTAAGCCCGATATCACCATGGACGATGGCGCTGACCTGTTGTCGCTTTTGCATACTAAATATAGGGAGCAAGCTAAAAATATTTGGGGCTCGATGGAAGAAACCACTACCGGCGTTATCCGCCTGAAGGCCATGGAACGGTCGGGCAAGCTGGCCGTGCCGATCATCGCGGTCAATGACGCCAAAACTAAGAATCTGTTTGATAACCGCTACGGCACCGGCCAGTCCACTTTGGACGGCATCATCCGCGCTACTGATGTTTTAATCGCCGGGAAAACCATCGTGGTGGCCGGCTACGGCTGGTGCGGCCGCGGCTTTGCCGCGCGCGTTCGCGGCATGGGCGCTAAAGTCATCATCACCGAAGTGGATAAAATAAAAGCCCTGGAAGCGGCCATGGACGGCTATTTCGTTATGCCCATGATAGAGGCGGCGGTTTTGGGTGATTTGTTCTGTACCTTAACCGGCGATCTTAACGTCTTAAGAGGCGAGCATTTTAAATTAATGAAAGACGGCGCCATAGTAGCCAACTCCGGCCATTTTGACGTGGAAATAAATATTCCGGAACTTAAGAAACTGGCCGTGAAAGTTAATAAAAATGTCAGGCAGAATGTGGATGAGTACGTTATGAATCTCGCATCTCGCAACTCGCATCTCGCAACTAAAAATAAAAAATACAAAAGTATTTACCTATTGGCCGAGGGACGGCTGGTGAATTTGGCCGCGGCCGAAGGCCATCCGGCCAGCGTGATGGATATGAGCTTTTCCACCCAAGCTCTGGCCGCCGAATATGTGGCTAAAAATTACCGCCAACTGCAACAGAAAGTCTATAATGTGCCGGCCGAGATTGAAGATTGGGTGGCGGGGTTAAAGCTTGAGTCCATGGGCATCAGCATTGATAAATTAACTGAAGAACAGGAGAAGTATTTGAGGAGCTGGGAAATCGGAACATAACGTCATGTTGTCATTGCGAGCCCTTCCGAAAGCTTTCGGAAGGGCGAAGCAATCTCAGGCACAATAAATAGAGATAAAAACATATTTTTTAATAAAACAAGTCGTTCGTGAGATTGCTTCGTCGCCGAAGCTCCTCGCAATGACAATAAGAATAATTATGCCGGAAAAAAATGTTAGGCTAATTACTTCGGAGTCGGTAACGGAGGGCCACCCCGATAAGGTTTGCGATCAAATCAGCGATGGCATCTATGACGCCATGTTAAAAGTCGACCCCATGAGCCGTTCGGCCGTGGAAACCTTCTGCACCACCGGCCTGGTGGTGGTGGGCGGCGAGGTTACTACCAAGGCCTATGTCAATATTGACAAAGTGGTGCGCGAAGTTTTAAGACAGATCGGTTATGATAAGCAGGAATACGGTTTCTGCTCAACCGACGTCGGCGTGCTGGTTTCCATCCATGAACAAAGTCCGGATATCGCCCAGGGCGTTGACGAAGGCAAGGGCGAATTTAAGGAGCAAGGAGCGGGCGACCAAGGCTTGATGGTCGGCTATGCCACCAATGAAACCAAGGAATTAATGCCCCTGCCCATAGTTTTGGCTCATAAATTAACTTCAAGATTGGCGCAGGTGAGAAAAAACGGCCAATTGCCTTATTTAAGGCCGGACGGCAAGAGCCAGGTGACTATTGAATACCATAATGGCCAGGCGGTTCGCGCCGAAACCGTGGTCATCGCCGCGCACCATAGCGATCAAGTCAGCCTGGAAAAATTAAGAACCGATATTAAGGCCAAAGTGATCAAGCCGGTCATGGGAAAATTACTTGACAATAAAACCAAATATTTTATTAATGCCACTGGCAAGTTTACTTTAGGCGGGCCGTCGGCCGATACCGGCTTGACCGGCAGGAAAATCATCGTTGACACTTACGGCGGAGCCGTGCCGCACGGCGGCGGGGCTTTTTCCGGCAAAGATTTAACCAAGGTGGACCGTTCTGGCGCCTACATGGCGAGGTTCGTGGCAAAAAACGTGGTGGCCGCCGGGTTGGCTGAAAAATGCCTCTTACAGTTGGCTTACGCTATCGGCGTGGCCGAACCCGTGGGCGTTTATATTGATACTTTCAGGACCAATAAAATATCCGAAGCCAAGATTTTAGAGCTGGTTAAAAAACATTTTGATTTCAGGCCGAAAAGAATAATTGAAAGCCTTGATTTGAGAAGGCCGATCTATAAGAAAACCGCCGCCTACGGTCATTTTGGCCGGGCGGATAAAGATTTTACCTGGGAGAAAACGGACAAGGCGAGATTATTGAAGAAGGAAGCGAAATTATAATAAAAATGACGAATGACAAATGACAAATCAATGTCAAAATCCAAATATCAAAGGGTCTATTTGAAATTTGTCATTAGTCATTGAATTGTCATTCGTCATTTGTCATTCATTTAAAATTTAAAATTGTAAATTTAAAATTAGGTATGTATAAAACTCGGAAATTAGATAAACCATGGATATTGGGCGCCTTGGCCATCATGCTGGCCGCGTTTTTATGGAGTTTGGACGGAGTTTTTATCCGGCCGAAATTTTATATATTTCCGGCCGGCTTGATCGTCTTGTTGGAGCATGCCCTAGGTCTGATTGTTTTGGCTCCGTTTATAATTTTAAGCTGGCCCAAAATAAAGTTGCTTAAAACAAAAGAATGGGCGGCCATCGGCTGGGTATCGTTTTTCGGCGGCGCTTTGGGCACGCTGATGATTACCCAGGCTTTCTTCGCGGCCATCGGCGGGGAAGTTACCTTCGCCACCGTGGTGCTGTTGCAAAAACTCCAGCCGGTTTTCGCCCTGCTTTTGGCCAGACTGATTATCGGTGAAAAACTGAAGCGGTCGTTTTACGGCTGGGCGGCCGTGGCCATTCTGGCGGCCTATTTTTTAGCCTTTGGCAAGACTGGCCTGAATTTAGGAGAAATAAACTGGCTTGATTCGGCTGCCTTTTATTCCGTCATCGCCGCTTTCGCTTTCGGTTCGTCCACGGTTTTTGGCAAAAGGATCGTCAACCATCTTGATTTTAAGTCAACCGCGGGCTTAAGATTCGCGGTTACGGCAGTTTTGATGCTAATTTATTCATTGTTCACCGGCGATCTTTTTAAAATAAATACCGTGGGAGCGGTTTATTGGGGATACTTGGCGCTGATAGTTTTTACCAGCGGCGCTGCCGCCATGTTTATTTATTACTATGGCTTAAAAAGAGTTACGGCTTCGGCCTCGACTATTTTAGAACTATTCTGGCCGTTTTCCGCCGTCATCCTGGATTATTTTATCAATCATAATGTTTTAAGCTGGGCGCAGATTGCGGCCGCCAGCGTTTTACTCCTGGCTTTTATAAAAATTGTCACGCGAGAAACCGCGCCCAAGTTCGAATTTATGGCTAAAATTAGAGGCGGCAGCGGGCGAGGCCGGGTGCTTGGTTTTCCCACTATAAATTTAGACAAGACGGGGATTGACATAAATTACGGCATCTATTTAGTAGAAAGCCGGATAAATGGTAAAATATATAAAGGGTTATTGCATTTCGGCCAAAAAGAAACTTTTAACGAACCGGTGTCCCTGGAATTGTATCTTAAAGAGCGGCTCGAAAATTTAAATGATCAGGAAATAAAAATAAAAGAGATCAGAAAAATCAGGGGAGTGAAGAGGTTTAGAGACGCGGAAGGACTGAAGAAACAGATGGAGGAAGATGCGAAGGAGCTAGGCAACTAAAATTTTTTTGTTATTGCGAAGATCCAGCTCCAGTTTCTTAAACTGGGGCTGGGGACGAAGCCTGCCGGCAGGCAGGCAATCTCACGAACAAGGAGTTTAAATTGAAATGGAAAATTTTGTCACAATTCGTTGTACCTGAGATTGCTTCGCTCCCCGGGCCAAGCCCGGGGTCGCTCGCAATGACAGTGATATTCATAATTTCCCCCCCATGCTTGACTATCTAAAAAAATTTAACCGCTTGCCGCCGGAGCTAAGGCGGAAAGTTTCTAATCCGACGGCAATGGCCGCGATTGAAACGCTGGAGAAGAAGTATCGGCTGCCTCTGGCGGCTTTAGTTATGAGAGTTTTAGTCAAGGAGATTGATTTGGCGGATTTGGCTTCATATTTAAAAAAAGAAAACCTGGCCGAAGTCGCCGCTTTAGAGTTGGCTCGGGAATTAAAAGACAAGATATTTTCCTCTTTGTCCGGTTATTTGCCGGTTGGCGGCGCTTCGTCAATGGCCGCGTCCGGCCCGTCTCGCCTAAAGGCGTTAGCCGAGGTGAATGAGTCATCGTCTCGTTTTCGGCCGGTTGAAGCGGGCAGGCGGCGGGATGCTAGCGGCCAGCCGGAAAGACCAGCGCTCAAGACCAGCGCTCAAGAACCGGCGGTCAAAGGCGCCAGTTTTTTCTTTTCCGTCGACGACGAGGCGGAAATCAGAGAGCTGGCTAAAAAAATAGATTTAGCGGCCAGAATTAAATTACCCGCCGGGGCGGTTGAGGATAAGCTTAAGGCAATTATAAACCGCGCTCAAATTAACTTCGGCGCCGCCGATTTAGCCGATAGGTTTAAGCAGATTTTAAAAACTTATTTGCGCGGCGTCAGAAACAAGGTGGAAACCAAAGCGACTCTGGAAAAATCGTTTTTGAGCGGCGGCTTGAGTTTCGACCAGGCTTCAGCCCAGCAGGTTATGGATATAACCGATAAAGTTTTAAATTCGGAGTCGGACGAGCCAGCCAAGCCACTGCCAAAAATAGAAATCTCTTTGCCGGCCAGAGACGCGCCGTATGATTTTTTTAAATTAGCCGGAGTAAAAAAAGCGGCGGCTTCGGCAGCCGGGCCTAAGAGCCAGCGAGCTCCAGAAGCCAAATCTGATCTTAGTTTGAAACCGGCCGGCGTCGTATTTAGAAAAACATTTCAGTCCGACGGCACTGAACATGAATTAGCTCCATTGACGCCGGCGATTAAACCCGGAGATAAAAAAGCGGTTAAGCCAGCCGCTGACAAAAAATTCTTATCTCCGAGAAAGGAAATCAAGCCAGCCGCCGGGAGCCAGGGAGCCGATTCGGACCAAACGCCGTTTGTCAGGCGCCGATTTGAAGCGGGAAATTCAACCTCGG
>Ga0209343_10011109_pt1 | contig 10174 bp, 10 predicted proteins | sample RifCSPlowO2_02_FD_184026 | JGI IMG/M metagenome (GOLD analysis project Ga0209343, IMG submission 184026) | Groundwater microbial communities from Rifle, Colorado - Rifle CSP2_plank lowO2_0.2 (SPAdes) (version 2) | ecosystem: Environmental > Aquatic > Deep subsurface > Groundwater | place...
GCAGGTAAGCGCGAAAAAGCTCGTTGTATTATGCCTATCCGGAAGAGGCGACAAGGATATCGGCATAATAAGGGAATATTTTAAGTTATAATGAACAGGATAGACCAGAAGTTCAGAGAACTGAAAGCTAAGGGACAAAAGGCGCTCATCGTGTATTTAACCTGCGGTTTCCCTGAGTTAAGTATAACGGAAAAGTTGGTCCTGGAATTAGAAGGAAGAGGCGTAGACATTATTGAATTAGGCATCCCTTTTTCCGACCCTCTGGCAGACGGGCCGATAATTCAGGCGGCCTCTGAGGACGCGCTTAAGAAGAAAGTCAATCTGCCGGCCATATTTTCATTAGTGAAGTCCTTGAGAAAAAAGACGCAGATACCGCTTTGCCTTATGGGTTATTACAATCCTATTTTTTCCTATGGCCAGGTCCGCTTTGTCAGTGAGGCGGTCCAGGCCGGCGCGGATGGAATCATTATTCCCGACCTGCCTCCGGAAGAGGACAGCTGGCTGTTATCCTTAGCCGGAAAACAAGGTCTGAAAACCATATTTTTCTTGTCGCCTACCAGTTCTCCGGAAAGAATTAAATACATAAGCAAAGTATCCAGCGGCTTTATTTATTATGTCTCCTTAACCGGCGTTACCGGCGCGCGTGAAAACTTATCCGCGGACTTAAGGCAAAATATTCTTAAGATAAAAAAATATACCCAAAAACCTTTATGTGTGGGGTTTGGCATTTCTCAAGCCAGGCATATAGCTCAGGTTTTTAAGATTGCCGACGGCGCAATTGTGGGAAGCGCGGTAATCAGGGTAATCCGGGATAATCTTGGGAAAAAGGACTTGGTTAAGAAGGTGGGCAGGTTTGTTGAGGGTTTAGATGTACGAAAAGAGCGCATTAGCTAACGGCTTAAGATTAGTCACCCATAAAATGCCGCAGAGAAATTCCGCATCCGTGGGAATCTGGCTCGGCGTCGGCGGAAGATATGAGCATAAAGCCAATAAAGGCATTGCCCATGTATTAGAGCATCTTTGTTTTAAGGGAACCAAGAAATATTCGGCGCGCAGTATTAAGGAAACCATAGAGGGGCTGGGCGGCTCGCTCAACGGTTTTACCTCAGAAGAGTTTACCTGTTATTTAACCAAGATTATTTCCAAGCACCTGATGCTGGCCCTGGATATTTTATCCGATATGGTTTTAGAGCCGCTTCTGGCTAATGCTGACCTGAAAAAGGAAAAATCAGTAATCCTGGAAGAAATCAAGATGTACCGCGACCTGCCGCAGGCATACGTGAATGAACTATTGGATGAACTGCTCTGGCCCGGGCATCCCTTAGGGATGAATCTTGCCGGGACTTTAGATTCGGTAAGCGGCCTGAAACAATCCCGCATTGCCGATTTCAAACGCCAGTTCTATCATCCGGCAAATATTGTGGTCTCGGTCTGCGGAAACATAGAACACCAAAGACTGCTTGATGAGTTATCAAGGCTCTTCTCTAAAGCCAGGGCCAAAGCAAATACAAATTTCAAGAAGGTCCAGATTAATCAGGCAAAGCCGCGCAGCAGGTTTTTTTATAAGGATACACAGCAGAGCCACTTGGCAATGGGGTATCATTCATACAGGCGAGAGCATCCGGACAGGCATACGGTAGGCCTACTGCACATTATTCTGGGCGCGAATATGTCCAGCCGGCTCTTTAGTGAAATCCGTGACAAGAAGGGGCTGGCCTATGAGATAGGGACTCAGCCCAGATATTTTAACGATAGCGGGGCATTTTTTGTTCACGCGGGAGTGGATAACCATAAGGTGTTCACAGCAATTTCCGCAATATTAAAGGAAATGCGCAGAATTACCAAGTCCCCCGTAGCTAAAAATGAATTTGCGCGCGCCAAGGAATATTATACCGGACAGCTCTTGATGAGCTTAGAGGATACCCTTGACCATATGCTCTGGATGGGGGAGCAGGAGACCGCCTTAAGAAAAATAAAAAGCGCAGATGAAATTTTAAAAGAAATAAACAAAGTAACTATTGATGATTTATTAAGGGTAGCCGGGGATATCTTCAAGGGCCGCTCTTTGAGTTTAGCCATTATCGGCCCCCAGAAGGAGAAAGAACAGGCAGAAATTGCCCGTTTGTTAGAATGAATCAGCTCAACAATCATCAGCGCGCGCACAATAACCCCGGGCAGCGAACTCTATCCAGGCCAAGCAGCTTTGCGCTCTTTCTGCCGGAGGCAAGGGAATTTTTAGAGAAAAAGGAATTTGCCCAGGCAAGAGACCTCTTAAAAAATATCCATTCCATTGATTTGGCTGAAGGCTGGACCAAGCTCACCCAGCAGGAAAAGATTCTTATCTTTCGGCTCTTAAGCGCGCGCAAGGCGGTTGAGGTATTTGAGGACCTGCGCTTTGAAGAGCAGTCGTATCTCCTTAATAATCTTGATAACCAGGAAGTCGTCCCTATCTTAAATGAAATGGCTCCTGATGAGCGGGCGAGGCTTTTTAAAGACCTGAAACCGAAGGTAGTCAAGAAGCTTTTCTTAGTAATGAAAAAAGAAGAAGTTGATGACGTAAGGAAGCTGCTTACCTTTAAAGAAGGCCAGGCTGGAGGCATTATGACCACCGAGTTCGTGGAGTTAAAAAAGACAATGACCGCCCGCCAGGCAATCATTCATCTTCAGGAGAGCTGTAAAGCCGGCCAATATCCAAACCTTTATTCGGTTTATGTAGCTGATGACGAGCATCGTCTGATCGGAGGGTTGAGCCTGCAGATGTTGATTTCAGCGCCCGCGGATATGCTGATTAAGGATATTATGTCTGATGTTGAGCCGATTAAGGTTGACTGCCATATGTTGAAAGAAGATGTAGCCAAAAGATTTGCGAAATATGACCTGTTAGATGCTCCCGTGGTTGATGATGAGAATAAATTATTGGGGCTGATCACTATTGATGACGTCATAGATTTGATGAACAAGGAAGCCACCAAAGAATTATATGAGATTGGCAAGATGGAAGCTAAGGGCGGCGAGGAAATCCGCTATGCTACTGCCACGGTTGGAGAGTTAGTAAGGCGCCGCGCCGGCTGGCTCATATTTTTACTTATGTTTGACTTTCTTACCGGGACAGTCCTAAAGACCTTTGAACATGCCTTGGGGACGGTGGTGGCATTGACTTTTTTTATCCCGATGCTCTTAGACACCGGAGGTAATGCCGGAAGCCAGGCCTCAATTACGGTTATCAGGGGCCTGGCAACCGGCGATGTCAGGTGGAAGAATGTCAGGAAGATAGTGCGTTTGGAACTGACGGCTTCCTTAGTGATGAGTTTTATCGTAGGGGCGGTGGCATTCCTGCGCGCCTTTTGGTTACAAAATGATATTTCTCTTTCCATAGTTGTGGGTTTAACCCTGACCTCAATCGTTGTTTTAGCCATTCTAACCGGCATAAGCCTGCCATTGATTTCCAAACGCCTTGGCTTTGACCCCGCGGTGCTGGCCGGCCCCATTACAACCAGCGTGGTTGATGTGGTGGGTTTAATCATTTATTTTAACATCGCCAAGTTATTTATACCCGCGTTAGCGCATTAACAATGCATATCCTCCTATCCATCCCTGTTTTTATAATTCTCATTATATTGGCAATATTTTCCTTCTTTTTTTCCGCCTCCGAAACCTCTCTAATTGCCTTAAGCAAAATCAGGGCCAGGCACCTGTTGAATAAGGGCGCAAGGGGAGCGGGTTCGGTTTTTCGCCTGAGCGCCAAATTAGACAGGGTGGTTGCCGCGATATTGATTGGCAATAATTTTGTGAATATTGCCATCTCCAGTTTAGTTACGGTGGTATTCGTCAAGGTATTCGGCGCGAGCTGGGGGGTAGTAATATCTACCTTTTGCGTAACGATGTTTGTATTGATTGCCTGCGAGATTATGCCCAAGACCTTAGCCATCCGCTATTCGGAGAAGACGGCTTTATTTACCGCGCCCATCTTAGAGGTTTTTATCAAGGCCTTTGATTCGGTAATAAATTTTTTTATTGGCGTCAGCAATTTTATCCTCAAGCTTTTCGGCGCGCATCCCCAGAAGCGTTCCCCCCTGATCAGCGAAGAAGAGCTTAAGCTGATGATTGAGATTGGCAAAGAAGAAGGGGTTCTCTCTGACGAAGAACGAAAGATGCTGCATAAGATATTTGAATTTGGCGATACCCGGGCAGGCGAAGTGATGGTGCCCAAAGAGAAAATGGTAGCCATTGACAGGTCTTCTGATGCGGAAAAGCTCTTGGATATCTTAGTTGAAGAAGGCCATGCCCGTATCCCGGTTTATGACGGGACTATTGATAATATCATTGGTATCATTTATGCGCGGGACCTGCTTTATCTCTGGCGCAACAAAGGCCTGGTGGTCCTGGCGGATTTGATTCACCCGGCGTATTATGTAGTTTCCGGCAAGCGGGTCAATGAACTTTTGCGCGAGTTTCAGCTTAAACATATCCAGATGGCCATCGTGGTTGATGAATATAAGAAAACTCTGGGAGTGGTAACGCTTGAGGACTTGATTGAGGAGATTGTAGGCGAGATTGAAGAAAAGAGAAGCTAAGGGGTTACAATTATGAAGAAACAATTGACAGATAAGTTGCATTGTGCTACGATTTAAACCGTTGGTTTGAGCGCTTTAACCGCGGCAATGAGTTTAAAAATAGAAAGGGAGGAAGAAGATGGCAGAAAAAGGATATTGCGTAAAATGCAAAGCGATGAAGGAAATGGCGGATGCCAAGGAAGTAACTATGAAAAACGGCCGCAAGGCAATGAAGGGAAAATGCCCTGATTGCTCAACCGGAATGTATAAGATCTTAGGAGGCGCGAAAAAATAGATTCACTCAAAAAAACGTATCTGGCTGCGCGGCTTGCGCTAAACAATAAGGCCGAAGGGCTGAAAATTCTTGATCTGCGCAAGCAGAGTAACTTTTGCGATTTTTTTCTTATTATGACCGCCTCATCCGGCCGCCGCGCCCAGGCCATTATTGATGCCATCCGCGAAGGCTGGGATAAAAAACGCATACCAATAAAGGCGCAGGAAGGAGGCATTGACTCCCCCTGGATGTTGTTAGACCTCTTTGATATTGTGGTGCACATCTTTAACACTCAATCAAGAGAGTTCTATAATTTAGAAAAGCTCTGGGCCGATGCCCCGCTTATGAAATTCCCCGTAAAGAAAAATGCCCCTTGCCCGGTTAGAAGATGAGCTGCATCAGCTTCTTCAAAAGGCGCTCACCGAAGGCCTGAATCTTCCTGAAAGCACCGTATCCGGGCTCAAGCCACCCTTCTTAGAAATTCCCAAGGAAGAATCCTTCGGCGATATATCCACCTCTCTGGCTTTAAAATTAGCGCAGGTATTAAAAACCTCTCCAAAAGAAATAGCTCAAAAGTTACTCACCTTCCTGAACCGGCGGATACCCGTCTCAGCTATAAAAAATTCTATTGAGAAAACCGATATTGCCGGCGCGGGTTTTATCAATTTTCATTTCTCAAAGGAATATTTTTATTCCCTCCTCAAGCAAATACTCATTAACTCTGAGGATTATTTTGTCTCCCAGCCCAAAAAAACAAAAAGGGTTTTGGTTGAATTCGTCAGCGCTAATCCTACCGGCCCGCTCTCCGTAGCCCACGGCCGCCAGGCAGCAGTTGGGGATGCCCTTTGCAATGTTCTGGCATTATCAGGTTATGAGGTTACCAGAGAGTATTACCTTAACGATGCCGGCAACCAGATTAACATCCTGGGTAATTCCATCCATTTGCGCTTGCAGGAATTAACCGGTAAAACAATAGAGTTTCCCGATGACCATTATCAGGGAGATTATATCATTGCCCTGGCAAGAGAGCTGCTTGAGAAACCAGAAACCAGCCACCGCCAAGGCGGGGTGCCGCCAAGGCGGCAAAACCGGAAACCAGAGGAGTATAAGGAATACTGTAAAGAGTATGGAGTCAGGCGGATTTTAGAAATAATCAGGAAAGAACTGGAGGATTTTGGAGTAAAGTTTGACTCCTGGTTCAGCCAGAAATCTTTAGAGAAATCAGGCAAGATTGAAAAGGCAATCGCCTTCCTGAAAGAAAAAGGCTTTATTTACGAGCAGGAGGGAGCGGTCTGGTTTAGCTCTACTAAATTCGGAGATGATAAGGACCGGGTAATCGTAAAATCAGACGGCTCCTACACCTATCTGGCGCCGGATATTGCCTATCATCAGGATAAATTCAAGCGGGGATTTGACTGGCTGATAAATCTCTGGGGGCCTGACCATCACGGATATGTCGGGCGCCTGAAAGCCGCGGTTAGCGCCTTAGGCAAAGAAAAAGGCGCTTTAAACGTAATTATCGTTCAGTTAGCTACTTTGTTTCGGGCAGGCAAGGTGATTTCTATGTCCACTCGTAAGGGCGAGTATATCACCTTACGGCAGGTCCTGGATGAGGTTGGCTTAGATGCGGCGCGTTTTTTCTTTCTGATGCGCCGCACTGACAGCCACTTGGATTTTGACCTGGAGCTGGCTAAGCAAGAGACGCCGGAAAACCCGGTTTATTATGTGCAATATGCTCACGCGCGCATTGCCAGTATTCTGGAGAACGCAAAAGTCCCCTTTAGCCAAATTCAGGAAGCAGATATATCGCTGCTCAAGGAAAAAGAAGAAATCAATCTCCTTAAGGCCGTTTCCAAGTTTGAAAATTGCCTGCGGGTTGCCGAAATCCAGCTTGACCCTTATTGCCTGACAACATACTTGCAGGAATTAGCCGAAAGGTTTCATCGTTTTTATGACAGCGTCCGGGTGCTGGTTGAGGACGGCGGAGTGAAGGATGCCCGCTTGGCTTTGATTTTGGGCTGTAAAAATATTATTGCCCTGGGGTTAAAACTATCAGGGGTGAGCGCTCCGGAGAAGATGTGATGCAAAAAATCTGGAAGGTTAAGAAACCGGATATTGCCTTGCAGAGGAACTTGAGTTCGGGTTTAGGCATTTCTTCTTCTTTAGCCCAGCTGCTCATAAACCGCGGCATCATCACGCTCTCGGCGGCAGAGGAATTTTTGCACTGCGGCATCTCTTCGCTGCATAGGGCTGAGCTCCTCCCCGACATAGATAAAGCGCGAGCGCGTATTCAAAAGGCATTGCGAAAAGGAGAAAAGGTTTTGCTATTCTCTGACTATGATGCCGATGGCCTGACCTCCTTAGCTGTGTTTAAGGCCGCCTTTAGGAATCTGGGGCTTACGCACCAGCACTATATTCCGCACCGGCTCAAAGAAGGTTATGGCTTAAGCGAGCAGGCGGTTAAATATGCGCAGAGCAATGATTTTAGTTTAGTGATTACCTTAGACTGCGGCATAAGCAATTTTAAAGAAATAGATGAACTCAAGAAATTAGATATTGACACAATTGTGATTGACCATCATTCTCTGCTTTGCGATAGCTTACCGCCGGCCTGCGCAGTGATCAATCCCAAACGCAGGGATTCGCGTTATCCTTATGCGGATTTGGCCGGTGTCGGCTTGAGCTATAAGGTTGCCGGTTATCTTCTGGGCGACCCGCTGTTAGAGGAAGAGTTAGACATAGTCTGCTTAGGCACTATTGCCGATATGGTTCCTCTATCGGGTGAAAACCGCATCATTGTCAAAGAGGGCCTTAAACGTCTCAATATTACCAGGCGCCCGGGATTAAGAGCTCTCATTGAGGTTTCCGGCATCAAAAATAAGGCCATCAATACCGAGTATGTAAGTTATATTCTGGCTCCCCGCATCAATGCCTGCGGCAGGCTCGGCTCTTGCGAGGCTGCGCTTGCGCTCTTACTCTGCGATTCAGAGCCAAAAGCTGCGCTCCTGGCAAAAGAATTACATTCCAGGAATCAGGAGCGCCAGCGTATTGAGGGCAGGATTATGGATGAGGCCTTAAACAGATTAGAATCAGAGATGGACTTTGCCAAAGAAAGAGTGATTATCTTGCATCAGGAGAATTGGCATCGCGGCATCCTGGGTATTGTGGCGGCAAAACTTACTGAGAGGTTTCATCGGCCGGCAATCATTATCTCGGTAATTGACGGAATGGGAAAGGGCTCAGGCCGCTCTATTGAGGGTTTTCATCTCTTTGAGGCCTTATCTGAGGCAAGAGAATATCTGGAGGGTTTTGGCGGCCATCAGCGGGCCTGCGGTTTAAGCATTTCTCAAGCCAAGATAGAGTATTTTAGAAAAGACATAAATAGAATTGCCCTCCAGAAATTGCATCCGGAAGATTTATTGCCCAGCCTGCATATTGATATGGATGTAGAATTATCGGATTTAAGTGCCGAATTACTGGGTGAGCTTAATTTATTAGAGCCATTTGGCCAGGCTAATCCTCAGCCGCTTTTTTCCAGCAGTAATCTCAAGGTAAAATCCAAACCGGCCGTAATGGGGAGGGATACCTTAAAATTCTGGGTGAGCGACGGAAAGGTTACCTATCCCGCGGTGGGTTTCAGGATGGCGAACTATTTTGATTTGATAAATTCTGCCGAAGCAGTTAATCTTGCCTATCGGCTTTCCTTAGACAACTGGAACGGGAATAACCAACTCCAGCTTGAAATTGTGGATGTTAGGCCTTCTTGACCTTCCCGGCTTTGATGCACTTGGTGCAGGCAAAGATAGATAAGCGCCTGCCGTTGATTTTGGCTTTTACCCGCTGTAAGTTAGGTAAAATCAGGCGGTTGGTCCTGCGGGAGACCTTGCTCCCGGTGCCGCCCTTTGCCTTGAACTGGCCCTTGCGGGTCATTACCTTGCCGGCAAGAGGTTTTTTACCGCAATAATAACATATTTTACGCATAATTAGTCTTCTCTTTGTTTTTTAGGAGGAGGGGTTTGTGTAATTTGGGTCTACAGTTGTGTTAGTTACCTTTCCCACAGTTCCTCCCGGCGTTATCCCAAGCTTTATCAGCTGCGTCTGCCTCCTGTGCCTGTCACCGCTATCAGAAATAAGGGGAGTCATATTTGGGGTAGTTGTAGTTCCTTTCTTGAGTCTCTTGGTGGTAGAATCATAGGTGGCGCTGGTAAGATCAAAGCTATAAGAAGAGCCGAGGCAGGAGAAAACAGAGGTAGTGTTTACGTTGCAACTACCGGCAGCAGGGGCAGCGGCGGCAGTATCAGCCGGACAGCGAAATACATTTCTGTTACTGCCATAATATTTTGCCAAAGACTGGGCCAAAGCCGGCTTTATCCCCAGAATATTTCTTAAAACACCAAGCAAAGGATTTTCTTTTGCTTGGCCCACTACTTGAGAATGGGCTAAATAAATCTGCCGCGGAGTAAGCTGGGCTAAGGTAGCCGGAAGCGCGTCGTTTTCCATAGTATAGATATCTATCGCTTTCCATAGCGTCTTCAGGTTTTCTCTGCAAATTCTTTCATTATTCGTTTCTATGGTCTTGCGGTATGAAGCCATAGAAAGAGCAGCCAGGATGGAAATGATAATCAACCCCACTAAAATCTCAATCAGGGTAAAGGATTTCCTTTTCATAGTTTATTATCATTACAAATAAGATAACCGTTGTCAAGGAAAATCTTATTGCAAACGCAGGCCGGGTATGCTAATTTATATTTCATGCGCTATATAAAAGATGAAGAACCGGTCAGGATTTTGTTCCTGGTGGCGGTGATTTTTATCCTCTACAATTTTATCCTCCATCCATTAGGATTTTTACAGACCCCTGCCTTGCGCACTAATGATTTTTTTTCAAGCTTAAGCCGCGCCGGGAAAAAATTACCCCGGGAAATCAAGGATATTGTGGTGGTATCCATTGATAATGCTTCACTTAAAGAAGCAGGGCTGCAATGGCCCTGGAGGCGTTCTGCCTTTGCTGAGTTAGTCGGCAAGATTAGCTCTTACCAGCCCAAAGCGATTTTCCTTGATTTCGCCTTTCTGGGCAAATCCAGCGATGAGTCATTGGATTTACAGCTTGCCGAAGCCATTAAAAATGCAGGTAATGTCATTCTCGCCGCTTACATTGATGAGGAAGGAGAATTCGTAAGGCCGCTGGATATTTTTTCAGCCTCGGCTAAGGCGATGGGTCTGGTAAATAAAAAACCGGATAAACACGATGGACGGGTACGCAGTATGCGCGCAGTATTGCGGACAAAAACCAAAAGCCGCCAATCGCCGGAATACGATTTTGCGGCAGAGATAAAAATTCTGGCGT
>Ga0209343_10011110_pt1 | contig 10172 bp, 10 predicted proteins | sample RifCSPlowO2_02_FD_184026 | JGI IMG/M metagenome (GOLD analysis project Ga0209343, IMG submission 184026) | Groundwater microbial communities from Rifle, Colorado - Rifle CSP2_plank lowO2_0.2 (SPAdes) (version 2) | ecosystem: Environmental > Aquatic > Deep subsurface > Groundwater | place...
ATTCCCGAAGTTTTTATCGGGAATCCAGTGTCTGTAAAATCAATATGTTATGGATTCCCGCTTTCGCGGGAATGACAACTTGGTGCGTAAATACATACTTTTTCAACAACCTGTTAATGGAATAATGAAGTCTAAAAATCTAACAGGCTGTTGGAAAAGCCATCAACAGCCTTGATTACACAGATTAGAGAAAATGATTACACAGATATTTACAGAAATTTTAAGGAGTTTTAATCTGTGTAATCTAATCTTTTATCTGCGTAATCAGAGATTGTTGAGTTTTTCAACAAGCTCCTAATGGTATGTAGGTTTATTAAGATGAAAACATATAAAGCTCTTTTTGCTAACATCTATTGCCACCAGCTTGTGTGGGCGCTTATTGTTTGTGTCTCTATGCTGATGCCTGGCTGTAGCAATGCAGTGCAATACACATTGGCTACTGATTATAACAAAAAAATGCCAAACAGCATTGTAGTGCTTCCTGTTGCTGGGGAGGCGAATGATGCAGATGTGCGACACCTCTTAAGAAGCTTAGTTCAGCAAAGACTTATACAAACAGGATATTCTCCGATTCCTATTGAAATAGCAGATGATAAACTCCTTCGCAAAGGAATAACTCGCGATGACGCTTATACCAGAACCCCCAAGGAAATTGCATCAGTGCTTGATGTGGATGCTGTCTTGTATACTACTGTTACTGAGTGGGATACAACCCTTTTTCTTAGCTATGTCTCTCTTGACACAGGCGTCAAGCTCGAGCTATATAGTGGCGGTACTGGAGAAAAATTATGGGAAGCGGAGTTTGATACTGAGGATTCGGACATGAGCATGGAAAGGGATGTTGTAGAGCTTGGGATTATCAAGGCATATGAGCCTGTGGTTCAGCGTGTGGTTGATGCCGTCTTTTCAACTTTTCCAGCTAACAAAGCAACTGTTCGAGGAAGCCCTCAGAAGTCATATTACGATTGGCTACCTTAAGAATACAAAGGTTGAGGATGAGGTTGAGACTAAGAAAAGATAAAATAAATGAAATCATCTTTTTGTTTTTTTCTCTCAACCTCAAACTTAATGTCAACCCGTTTTTCACTTGAAAACCCCTCACCCCATCCCTCTCCCCGTGGGGGAGAGGGCGAGGGTGAGGGGGGTTTCCATAGTCCTTTGTGCCAACTTGTTGACATGAGTGTTTCACCTGAAAATACCTCCAAATCTGTCATTCCCGCATGTCTTAAGCGGGAATCCAGATAAAGTATAAAAGGCAAAGACTGGATTCCCGATAAATACTTCGGGAATGACAAAATGAAGCAACATTTTCATCCCCCTTTGTGACCGAAGGTCATGTGAGTTTCATATGAATCCCGTTAGAAAGTTTTCTAAAGGGATGGATGGCAATATTAGAGGAGTAATTTTATTTAATGCGGGAGCTTTCTAACGGGATGAACTTACCTAACACACTTACAATATTTCGTATTCTGCTTGTTCCTGTATTTATCATCTTTATTATTCAAAATAATCTCAATATGGCGTTGGCTATATTTATTCTGGCTGGCATAACAGATGGCCTTGATGGTTTTATTGCCAGGATATTGGACCAGAAGACGGTGATTGGCGCATATCTTGACCCCATCGCCGATAAATTTCTGCTCATATCCGCGTATCTCAGCCTTACAATTAAAGAGATGCTGCCGGACTGGCTCACAGTTATCGTGGTAAGTCGTGATATTATAATTATTACTGGCGTTGTGGTGCTGTCTGTAATGGATAAAAGTCCAGCCATTCGTCCCTCTATCTTGAGCAAGATGACGACAGTTTTTCAAATATTAACAATAGGTTGGATACTTTTTTATGCAAAACCTCAGGGTAGTCTTCTCTCACTGCTCATTATAATAACCGCAGTGCTTACCGTATTATCCGGCCTTCTCTATATCTATCGTGGAACAAAGATAATGGGTGAAAGTAACAAGCCGACGTCATAACCCAAAAATCAATCTCTATTTTTGGCAAGGCATTTTTGTGATATAGTTTGCGGCGGATAATACTTGACAAAATTATTAAGGTATATTAGAATGAGTTCCATTAATTGACAGTTATGTGTTTTATGCTATGATTCTCAAAGGATTAAATCTATTATGAGACTATCAACAAAAGGACAATATGCAGTGAGGGCAATGGTCAGCCTTGTCTGCCATGCAAATGGTAAGCCTGTAACCCTTAAGGATATATCAGTGTGGGAGGATATATCGCTGCCATACCTTGAACAGCTTTTTGTTAAGCTGAGAAGGGGCAGTGTTGTAAAAAGCGTGAGGGGGCCGGGCGGCGGCTATATGCTCGCAAAGCCTGCAAGTGAGATAAAGGTTGGTGAGATAATAACAGTCGTGGAGGAATCACTGAACCCGGTTCCATGTCTTGATGAAGATCCATCTAAGTGTACAAGGATAAATAAGTGCGTGACGCAGCGGGTCTGGAAAGGTCTCGGCGCAAAGATGAAGGAATTTTTGAATTCAATCACAATAGAAGATTTGAGCCGAGAGGCAAAGCAAATAACAGTAAGCAGTAAGCAGTAGGCAGTATGCAGAAAACAATGTTTTGTGTTTTTTACTGCCTACTCCTTACTGCCTACTGCCTACTGTATTACAAAGGAGGTTGTTTTGAAAAGAATCTATCTCGATAATAATGCGACAACACCAATACATTCTGAGGTTCTGGAGGCAATGCTTCCATATTTAAAGGATGATTTTGGAAACCCATCCAGCATCCACTGGGCAGGCAGGAATCCCAGGAAGGCGATAGATGAAGCAAGAGAGAAGGTGGCACGGCTTTTAAATTGCGATGTAAGCGAGACTATCTTTACAAGCTGTGGCTCAGAGGGCGACAACCTTGCAATCAAGGGTATCGTTGAGGCCAAAAGAGACAAAGGAAACCATATCATTACTACAAAGGTAGAGCATCCGGCAGTTCTTACGACATGCAAATATCTGGCAAAGGTTGGTTTTGATGTAACATTTCTTGATGTTGACAGTGAGGGGGTGCTGGATTTAGACCAGCTCAGAAAGGCAATAACACCAAAAACCATTCTTATCACTATAATGTTTGCCAATAATGAAACTGGTGTCATATTTCCCATTGAAGATATCGGCAGGATCGCAAAGGAGCATAATATCACTTTCCATACTGATGCTGTGCAGGGTATTGGAAAGGTTCCTATAGATGTAAAAAAAATTAATGCAGACCTGTTAACGCTTTCAGGCCACAAACTCTATGCGCCAAAAGGGGTGGGCGCAGTATATGTTAAGCGAGGGGTGAGACTGGTTCCATTAGTGCATGGCGGCCACCAGGAGAGAAACAGGAGGGGTGGCACAGAGAATACTGCTGGCATTGTTGCACTCGGTAAGGCGTGCGAGATTGCTGCAAGAGATATGGATAGCGAAATGAAATACATGACAGGTCTGCGGGATAGACTCGAAAAGGGTCTGATGGAGAGAATACCCTATGTGCGCCTTAATGGACATCCTACAAAGAGAATCCCCAACACAGTGAATATAAGCTTTGAGTTTGTGGAGGGAGAATCGCTGCTCTTAAATCTTGATATGAAGGGTGTAGCAGCCTCATCTGGTTCTGCTTGCACATCCGGCACATTGGAGCCATCCCATGTATTGGTGGCAATGGGTGTCCCAATGGAGGCGGCTCACGGTTCTGTAAGGTTCAGCCTTGGCAGGGGAAATACAGTAGAGGATATTGATTATGTGAAGGAGATTTTGCCACCCATAGTAGAACGAATGAGAAGCATGTCCCCGCTTTATTCTGCTGCTACGGGCGGCGCAGCGAATATAAGCTTTACTGAAAGCGGTTCATGCAGCCACTGAATAAGTTGCGTTTATCTGAATTTCCCCTCCCTTGATGTGAGGGGATAAAGGGGAGGGTGAAAAAGAAATTTCCCTCACCCTGCCCTCTCCCACAAGAAGGCTTTGTCATGATGTCATTGCGAGGGAGCGCAGCGACCGAAGCAATCTGCAACTTATTGAAAAACAAGAGATTGCCACGCTCCCTTCGGTCGCTCGCAATGACAAAAAGAGGATTATGACACAGCCTCAAGGGGAGAGGGAATAAGGAAAAGGTTTATTACAGGAAAGGAGTTTGAAAATGTATAGCGAAAAGGTTATGGATCATTTTAGCAATCCGAGAAATGTTGGAGAGATAGAAAACGCTGATGGTGTCGGCACAGTGGGAAATCCTGCATGTGGAGATATCATGAAGCTTAGCATTAAGATAGAAGGCGAGGTCATAAAGGATATTAAATTTAAAACCTTTGGGTGCGGCGCTGCAATTGCAACCAGTTCAATGGTTACTGAGCTGGTAAAGGGGAAACGCCTCAGTGAAGCAGAGGAGATATCCAATGCGACTGTTGCAGAGGCGCTGGGCGGTCTGCCTCCTGTAAAGATGCACTGTTCAAATCTTGCAGCAGATGCGCTGCACGCAGCCATAGAGGATTATAAGAAGAAACATGCAAAGTAGTTGTTTGCGTAAAACAAACAACTAAAAACTTATGTGTGGCGGACTGAAATGTCCGCCATTTTTTTAAGAAAATATGGATAAAATAGATAAATATGTAGGGGAGGGGCTTGTCCCCTCCCAACAGGAGACCACAAGGGTCTCCCCTACGAACAAACCTAATCGCGTCGTCGTTGCCATGAGCGGCGGCGTGGATTCATCCACTGCAGCAGCGCTTCTCAAAGAGCAGGGCTATGATGTAATCGGCATATCCATGCAGTTATGGGACTATACTGAAGGGGAACGGGACAGCTTTGGAAGCTGCTGCTCCCTTGATGACCTCTACGACGCACGGAGGGTCGCTGATAAGCTCGATATTCCGTTTTATGTGGTTAACTTTGAGGAGATGTTTTCTAAGGCAGTTGTGGATTATTTTGTTGAGAGCTATTTAAAGGGTGAAACGCCGAACCCATGCCTTAAGTGCAATCAGATTTTAAAATTTGAAGTGCTTTTAAAGAGGGCTCTGGAACTTGAAGCAGACTTTCTCGCAACAGGGCACTATGCAAGGGTTATGTATAATGCCGATAGAGGGAGATACCTGCTTTTAAAAGGGAAGGATATAACCAAGGACCAGTCGTATTTTCTCTTTACAATGACTCAAAAGCAGCTTTCAAAGATTATCTTTCCCCTCGGCGATTTAACAAAGACAGATGTAAGGAAAATTGCAAAGAGGTTCGGCTTAAATATTGCTGAAAAGAAAGACAGTCAGGAGATATGTTTTGCGCCAGAAGATTATCCATCTTTTGTTGCTCAATATACAGGTCACCGTGAGGATACAAAGGGTGAGATCGTTGATGTACACGGGAAAGTTCTCGGCATCCATAACGGACTTTACCGATACACTATTGGCCAGAGAAAAGGGCTTGGTGTGGCTGGGGGGGAACCGCTCTATGTTTTGAAGATAGATACAAAGAAAAATCAGCTTGTGGTCGGCCCTGAAAAAGGGTTATTCTCAGAGGGCCTCATTGCACGAGAGGCTAACTGGATTGGAATTTCTTCCCTGGAGTCAGAAATAGAAGTTCTCGCAAGGATACGGTACAGGCATAGAGGCGCTGAGGCTGTGGTTTCTCCTTTAAAGGATGGCAGGGTTGAGGTTCGATTTAAAAGACCTGAAAAATCCATAACCCCTGGCCAGGCAGTGGTATTTTATAAGGGTGATGAAGTTATCGGCGGGGGATGGATAGAAAAATATAATTCCTAATTTCCAATTACCAATTCCAAACGCGGTTTAAGCATTAAGCATTTCATTAGAAATTTGTAATTAGAAATTGGAAATTGCTTGTGGAGGTTCTTTGCGGGTTTCTATCACAACACTTGGTTGTAAATCAAACCAGTATGACTCATCTGCAATAGAAGACATCCTGAGGCAAAATAATTTTGAGATAGCCAGTTCCTCTGCATCAGCAGATGTCTTCATCGTAAACACCTGTACTGTTACAGGCAAGGCTGATTATCAGTCCCGCCAGCTCATCAGAAGGGCAAAGGCAGAAAATCCAGATGCCATTATCGTAGTTACCGGATGTTATGCCCAGGTTACAGCGCAGGAAGTGGCTCAGATAGAAGGAGTGGATTATATAATAGGAAACCCGGAAAAAGGGAAGATTCTGCAATACATAAATGAAGGAAAGAGAAAATCTCCGAGAATAGAGATAGGCGAGGTTTCCAGCGAGAGATCATTAGGCTTAAGGGCAAAGGGTTCTTCAGGCAGGACTCGATCGTATCTCAAGGTCCAGGATGGATGCAATAACTCATGCTCATACTGCATCATACCAAAGGCAAGGGGTGTATCAAGGAGTTTGCCTGTCCCTGAAATTCTGCAAGAGATAGAAAGCCTTGTTGCTGATGGATACAAAGAGATTATACTTACAGGTATACATCTCGGCGCATACGGACTGGATTTGACGGTAAAAGGTAACAGACAATCTGGCCATTCTGCGAATATCGCAATCCTTATAAGAGAAATTGACAGGAGAAATTATCCATGCAGATTCAGAATAAGCTCATTGGATCCCGACGAGGTATCAGATGAGTTAATAGAAATAATAGCTGATTCCAGAACAATCTGCAATCATCTACATTTGCCATTACAGAGCGGAGATGATAATGTCTTACAGAGGATGAATAGGCTATGTATCGGAAGGTTATTCGCAGAGCAGGTGGAGAAGATAGCAAAAATGATACCTGATGTTTCCATTGGCGTGGATATAATTGCAGGTTTTCCAGGAGAAGGGGAAAAGGAATTTTCAAACACATATAATCTTCTAAATAACCTTCCTATTTCATATATGCATATATTCCCATTCTCAAAAAGAAAAGGGACGTTAGCAGCAGATTTTCCAGACCAGGTAGAGGCAAAGGGCATAAAAGAGAGATGCGAGAGACTCAGAGCGCTGGACAAGATAATGAGAAGAAGATTTTGCAAAAAATTTATTGGCAAAAGCCTCTCGGTTTTAGTGGAGGCCTCAAGGGACAAGGAAACAGGGTTTTTTATGGGGAGGTCAAAAAATTACATCCCTTTTCTTGTGAAAGATGACGATGCAGTTGAAAACCAAGAAATAGATGTGGTAGGTATTGAAATCCGAAACAATAAAGTATTGGGGACTTGTTTGCTTGATTCATAATGTATTAAGTAAAATAAAATAAGAGAGTAATATGAAGAACAAATCTTTCATAGCATGTGGAATGGCTTTTGTCCTTTTGATTTCAGGATGCGTTGCGAATCTCTCTGAGATACAGAAGGGGTTTTATTTAACCAAAGACCAAAAATTTGAAGAAGATAAACTTGTATATTCAAAAGAACAGCGCTGTTATAAGTATAAAGATAAAGTGCTGCTTAATGAGACTGGTGAAAAGGTAAAGACAAAAGAAGAAACCCTTGAAAGAGCAAATTCTTTATCTACCTTCGAGAAAACCACGACTGGGGGAGTGGTTTTTACATTTATAAGTTTTATAGGTCTGACATTGAAGATGGTATTGATGCCTGTGGAAACAATACTTACTGGTGTTCTGTACATACCTCTTGCCCCCTATGTTTTTTATGAGGACAATAAAAATAAAAAAGGGGTTTTCAAAAACTACAGGCAGGGTGATATCTTACTTTTAGAGGGACAATATAAGGAAGCAAGAGAGCATTATATAAAGGCGCTATTATTTGCGCCAAATCTTGTTCAAACTTCTGACATATACTATAAAATGGCAAAGACATACGAAGGAAATGGCGATAAGACGCAGGCGAAAGACTATTACCAGAAGTTTCTGAATTACTCTCTAGGCCAATATCCAGGATTTTTTGAAAAAATTGACAAATTTTACAAAAATGATTTGAGCGAACTCGATAAGAAATTCAGCGAAGCCGAAGAAAAACTATAACAAACAAGATAATTATGCAATTGACTGATAAAAGGGAACTGGAAAACCTGTCATCCCGACTCTCCTATACATTTAATGATATCAATCTGCTTGAGAAGGCTCTTGTGCACAGGTCTTTTACTAATGAGAGGCTTGGGCAGGCTATTGAGAATAATGAGAGGCTTGAGTTTTTAGGCGATGCTGTTTTGTCTACAAGTATAAGCCACCTCCTCATTAAAAAATTTCATGATGCTGATGAGGGAAGACTTTCTAAATTCAGGGCAAGGCTTGTAAATGAAAATATTTTGGCGAAGCTTGCAAGAGATATGGATTTGGGAAGATTTATCCTTCTTGGCAAGGGCGAAGAGCAGACAGGAGGTAGAGAAAAGTCGTCTATACTCTCCGATGCTTATGAGGCAGTTATTGCAGCAGTGTATTTGGATGGTGGATTTGAAAATGCATTTTCTTTCGTAGTCAGACAATTCTCAACGCTCATAGATGAAATTTCTCAAGTGGAGATTGCCAGAGATTATAAAACGGAATTGCAGGAGAAGACACAGGAGTTATTCAAGGTTGCCCCAAAATATCGTCTTATCAGTGAAACAGGTCCTGAGCATGACAAGATCTTTGAGGTAGAGGTTTTCATCAACGATGAAATACTGGGAAAGGGACAGGGTAAGAGCAAGAAAGAGGCAGAGCAAAGCGCTGCAATGGAGGCCTTGGGAAGATTAAGGACAAAAACCCTCACACACAAAGATGTTGATTGATGATAGAAAACACGTAATTTGAGCAAATAATTTCTGTCTATTTATACCTTCTTGCAGCGACTTAATTTCCCCTTGCCTGTGTTTAAACCGTGGGTAATAATCGGCTCATATTTTTTTCTATGAAAAGAATACTCGTCACCGGCGCTACCGGACAGATTGGCTCTGAACTTGTCCCTGCCCTGCGAAAGAGGTACGGGTCTGGCAATGTTATTGCAACAGGGCATAAGACCCAGCCAGATAAGGAACTCCTTGAAGGCGGGCTTTTTTTCTCCATTGATGTAAGAGATTTTAATTCTATTGAAAAGGTGGTAAGGGAGTTTCGCGTCGATACTATTTATCATCTCGCAGCGCTCCTTTCCTCTGCTGCTGAAAAAGACCCACAGCTTGCATGGGATGTGAATATGAACGGGCTGAGGAATATATTGGAGGCAGCCCGTAAATTTCAATGCTCTGTATTCTTTCCAAGCTCCATAGGCGCATTCGGCCCATCTACCCCTCCTGATAACACCCCACAGGATACAATCCAGCGTCCAACCACCATATACGGGATAGCAAAGGTAACCGGCGAGCTCCTCTGCGATTACTATTTTCACAAATTCGGCGTTGACACCAGAGGTCTCAGGTTTCCCGGCCTGATTTCTTATAGAACTATGCCCCGCGGCGGCACAACAGACTACGCGGTTGAGATATTTTATGCCGCTATCAGAGAGAAAAGATATGAATGTTTTCTGAAACAAGGAACGCATCTTGACATGATGTTCATGCCTGATGCCATAAGAGCAGCCATTGAACTCATGGATGCAGACTCGTCAAAACTTATCCACAGAAATGCCTTTAATATAACAGCAATGAGCTTAGCCCCTGAGGATATCTATGCAGAGATAAAAAAGCACACCCCGGAATTTACAATGACCTATAAGATAGACCCTGTAAGACAGGCCATCGCTGATTCATGGCCTCATCGCATGGATGACAGCGCAGCCCGTACGGAATGGAACTGGAAACCCGAATATGACCTTGCTACGATGACAAGAGAGATGATAGAAAAACTATCTATTTCACGCTGAAAAACGCCCATCTGCTGTGTTGTCTTTGTCGCTGCGCTGCTCACATACCTAAAAAAGTATGCTCCGCTGCTTGCTCCTCGGCGCCTTGCATTTGGGTCATTTTTGAGCATGAAATTATATGCATCATTTTTCAGATAAATGACGGGCACAGCCCACCCTACGACTTTCTGGAAAAGATATGTGATTACACAGATAATGGTTTTTCATGAGTGAGAGTGGTAAACCGAAGCCTATAGCAAAGCGAAAAGAAGGCAAACTTCAGCGCAGCAATTCCGCTTGTCAATACCCCGCAATTGTGATATTTTTCAATAAAACTGAACTATATAGGGGTGCCCTTTGAACTGGGAAAAAGTTGCAAAATTTTGGATTGAGGAAGCAGAAGAGGACATTGATGTCGCAGACCATCTTTTTGAAAAGAGAGACTTTTCTTATTCTCTCTTCTTTG
>Ga0209343_10011111_pt1 | contig 10171 bp, 9 predicted proteins | sample RifCSPlowO2_02_FD_184026 | JGI IMG/M metagenome (GOLD analysis project Ga0209343, IMG submission 184026) | Groundwater microbial communities from Rifle, Colorado - Rifle CSP2_plank lowO2_0.2 (SPAdes) (version 2) | ecosystem: Environmental > Aquatic > Deep subsurface > Groundwater | place: Rifle...
GCAATCCGGGAGCGGTCGTCGCTGCACAGATTTCCCCCCGGATTACATCCGGGCTACGGGTGGCCGCAGTCCTCGGACTGCGTCCGGCAACAGACACAAAAGCTCCACTACAAGGCCGCGTGGCCGCTGGTCGCGCCTTTGTATCCACAACAACAAAGGAGAACATCCAATGTCAGGTAATCGTGGCGTCGTCTATCTCGGCGCAGGCAAGGTCGAAGTACAGAAGATCGACTATCCGAAAATGCAGGATCCGCGCGGCAGGAAGATCGAACACGGCGTGATCCTGCGCGTGGTGTCGACCAACATTTGCGGCTCCGACCAGCACATGGTGCGCGGCCGTACCACCGCCCAAACCGGCCTGGTCCTCGGCCATGAAATCACCGGCGAGGTGATCGAGAAGGGTCGCGACGTCGAGAATCTGCAGATTGGCGATCTGGTCTCGGTGCCGTTCAACGTCGCCTGCGGCCGCTGCCGTTCGTGCAAGGAACAACACACCGGCGTCTGCCTGTCGGTCAACCCGGCGCGTCCCGGCGGCGCCTACGGCTACGTCGACATGGGCGACTGGACCGGTGGCCAGGCCGAATACGCCATGGTGCCCTACGCCGACTTCAACCTGCTCAAGCTGCCGGACCGCGACAAGGCGATGGAGAAGATCCGCGACCTGACCTGCCTGTCCGACATCCTGCCGACCGGCTACCACGGCGCGGTCACCGCCGGGGTCGGCCCGGGCAGCACCGTGTACATCGCCGGCGCCGGTCCGGTCGGCCTGGCGGCTGCCGCCTCGGCACGCCTGCTCGGCGCCGCGGTGGTGATTGTCGGCGACGTCAACCCGGTGCGCCTGGCGCATGCCAAGGCGGTCGGCTTCGAGATCGCCGATCTGTCCCTGGACACTCCGCTGCACGAACAGATCGCCGCCCTGCTCGGTGAGCCGGAAGTCGATTGCGCGGTCGATGCGGTGGGCTTCGAGGCCCGCGGCCATGGCCATGCCGGCGTGCAGCACGAAGCCCCGGCCACCGTGCTCAACTCGCTGATGGGCGTGGTGCGGGTCGCTGGCAAGATCGGCATCCCCGGCCTCTACGTCACCGAAGACCCGGGCGCGGTCGATGCGGCGGCGAAGATGGGCAGCCTGAGCATCCGCTTCGGCCTCGGCTGGGCCAAGTCGCACAGCTTCCACACCGGCCAGACCCCGGTGATGAAGTACAACCGCCAGCTGATGCAGGCGATCATGTGGGACCGGATCAACATCGCCGAAGTGGTCGGCGTGCAGGTCATCAGCCTGGACGACGCGCCCAAGGGCTACGGCGAGTTCGATGCCGGGGTGCCGAAGAAATTCGTCATCGACCCGCACAAGCTGTTCAGCGCCGCCTGAAACCTACGCCTAACCTGGGCCGCCCCCGCGTGTGGGCGGCGCCAGTCTTTCGGGAGCCCTGTGGCTCCCTTTTTTATGGCTGGATTCCAGTGACGTGGTGCATGGCGCAACTCCTTGTAGGAGCGGCCGGGCGGCGCTCCAACGTATGGGGGTGTTTTATCGTTTGCACGCTCTGCATGGAGTGATCGAAGTCTGTAGGAACCAGCTTGCTGGCGATTCACGGCGACGAAAAGCATCGCCGGAACGCCGAACCGGGCACACGTGCGCCTGCGAAGAGCGTCAGCGTTGCAAGACCCGGATCCGCGACAGCAACTCGTCGCGATCGATATAGCAGCCCTGGAAATGCCGCGCGCCGCTGGCCGGGTCGAACTCGCGGCGGGCGTGCAGGGTGCGGCGGTTGTCGAAGCACCACATCTGCCCCGCCTCCAGCCGGCGTACCAGCTGGAAACGCGGCTGGCGGGTCAGGCCGATGAAGTGCCGGTAGGCGCGATACAGCTCGCTCATGCGCTGCGCCGGCGCGTCGAAGGGGCCGCGCAGGAAGTTGGCGATGCGGATCTCGCTGACGTTGCCCAGCGCATCCAGGGCGATCAGCGGCGCCAGGCAGCGGTAATCGCTGCGGCGGTCCTTGTTGCGGAACTCGATCGGCAGTTCGCACAGGCTGCGGAAGTCCTCCGGCGCCTCGCGGCGCAACGCCTCGGCCACAGCGAAGCCATCGACGAAGACGCTCGCGCCGCCGCGGGCATCGTTGACCAGGCAGTGGAGGAACTGCAGCCCCGGCTGCAACTCGCGGGTCGGCAGGTCGGTGTGCAGCGGCAGGTTGAAGGCGGTGTAGGCATTGCTGTCGGCATCGGCCTTGGACTGCACGTTGAACAGCACGCCGAAGTTGCTCTCGCGGATAAAGGCAATCCGCCGGGCGATGCCCTGCAGGCTGTTGACCGCGGTGGGCATGCCGGTGACCTGGCTGATGCCGAGGTCGCGCAGGGCCAGCAGCCACTGCAGCAGGGCCTGATCGTCGTGCATCAGCGTCGGGTAGTCGAATACCGGCAACTGCTGGTTCATCTCCGCCTGCCACAGCCGACGGCTGCGCTGCTGCGCCAGACGCTCGGCCCGCGAGTCGTCGTCATAGGCGTGGGCGCGCAGCCAGCCGGGGTGATAGCGGCTGCGGTGGCCGCCCTGCCAGTCGATGTCCAGGTAACCGTCGGCGGCGATGGCGACCGCGAGCGGGGCGATGTCGGCGGCAACATCGACGATTTCCAGCAGCTGTTCGCGGGTCACGCTGTACACGCACTCGGCGCAGGGACAGTTGTCGCGCAGCCACTGATGATGGAAGGGGCTGAGACGGTCGTCGCTCCAGCGCAGCTCGAGCAGGTCGGGATGGCGCGCGAACTCGAGCAGGTCGGCGACCCGCGGATAGCTGCGGTAGTCGGCGATGGGGTTATGCACGGCACTCATGGGTGGTCTCCTGTGGTTCTGGTCAATCAGCCCGGCAAGGCGATCACCCGCCCGACCCAGGCGGGCGGCGGCAGGCCGCGATGCGCCTCGCCCAGCGCCAGGACCCGCGCCAGCACCTGCTCGTCGAACGGCGCCGAGCGCGCGCTATGGCTGTCGATGTTCATCAGCATCTGCTCGCTGGCCGCCAGCAGCTGCTCGCCGCCCGGGTAATAGAGGCCGTGGTGGATATGCAGGCGCTTGCGGTCATGGGCCAACAGCTGGGTACGCACCTCGACCTCGGCGCCGAGTTTGACCTCGGCCAGGTAGTTGAGGTGGCATTCCAGGGTGTACAGGGTGTGCCCCGTGCGCGCGCGCCCGGCCTCGTCGAGGCCGAGCCGGTCCATCAGTGCGTCGGTGGCATAGCTGAAGATCAGCAGATAGAAGGCATCACGCAGGTGGCCGTTGTAGTCGACCCACTCGGGCTGGATGGCGGTGCGGTAGGGGGTGAGCATGGCGGGGCAACCTCGGGCCAAGGCGTGGCATGTTTTTGTAGGAGCCAGCTTGCTGGCGATCGGCTGTCCATTCGAAGAGCATCGCCAGCAAGCTGGCTCCTACAAGATTTCGGTCGACCTTCACTCGGCGAAGGCGAAACCATGCTGCGCCTTGGTCTGTTTGATCGCCCCGAGCACGGCGAGCAGGCAGTCGTCGCGGTAGCGTTCCAGCTCGGCGATGCTGCGCTCGCCCAGTTGGGCGCTGGTGCCTTCGACCACCTGGTCGATCAGCGTTGCAGTCAGTTCCGGCGCCTGCAGGTAGGTCCAGGGCAGTTGCAGGGCCGGGCCGAACTGGGCCATGAAGTGGCGCATGCCGGCATCGCCGCCGGCCAGGGTGTAGGTCAGGAAGCTGCCCATGAACGACCAGCGCAGACCGGCACCGAAACGGATCGCGTCGTCGATCTCGCCGGTGGTCGCCACGCCGTCGTTGACCAGGTGCAGCGCCTCGCGCCAGAGCGCTTCGAGCAGGCGGTCGGCGATGAAACCCGGCACTTCCTTGCGCACGTGCAGCGGGCGCATGCCCAGTGACTCGTAGACCTGGATCGCCGCCTGCACCGCCGCCGGCGCGGTCTTGGTGCCGCCGACCACTTCCACCAGCGGCAGCAGGTAGACCGGGTTGAACGGGTGGCCGACCACGCAGCGCTCGGGGTGCACGGCGTCGGCGTAGAACTCGCTGGGCAGCAGGCCCGAGGTGCTCGAGCCGATCAGCACATCGGGGCGCGCCGCGGCGCTGATTTTGGCGTGCAACTCACACTTGAGCTCGAGACGTTCCGGCGCGCTTTCCTGGATGAAGTCGGCGTTCTCCACGCACGCTTCAATACTGTCGACGAAGCGCAGCCGCTCCGGCGCAGCGCCGGGCGCCAGGCCCTGCTGCTGCAAGGCCGGCCAGGCATTGGCGATGCGCGTGCGCAGCGCCGCCTCGGCGCCGGCTGCCGGGTCCCAGGCGATCACGTCGAGGCCATGGGCCAGGGCGCGGGCGATCCAGCCGGCGCCGATCACGCCGGTGCCGAGGGCGGCGAAGGTTTTGATGTCGGTGACGAAGGGCATGCTGGCTCCTGTAGCCCGGATGCGATCCGGGGCTGGCAATTCGATCTGTCCCGGATGGCATCCGGGCTACGGTTTTCGGGTGTTTCGTAGGAGCGGCGGGGACGCCCAGTTCCATGGCCGCGATATGCGGTTCGCGGGCATGGGCTAGGCGCCGCCGCCCCTCCTACACAAAGATAAAGCGTTCAAGCGCGGCGTTTGAGCTTCATCTTTTCGCGGCCCTCGGCCGGGGTCAGGGCGCGGCCGCCGAGGCGCTGGATGATCTCGACGGCACGCTCGACCAGTTGTGCGTTGCTGGCATACACACCGCGGTCCAGCCAGATGTTGTCTTCCAGGCCGACTCGCACATGGCCACCGAGCAGCATGGCCTGGGCGACCATCGGCATCTGCATGCGGCCGATGCCGAAGCCGGCCCAGGTGGCGCCCGCCGGCAGGTTGTCGGCCATGGCCTTCATGCTCGTGGTGTCGGCCGGCGCACCCCAGGGGATGCCCAGGCAGATCTGGAACAACGGGTCGTCGAGCAGGCCTTCCTTGAGCATCTGCTTGGCGAACCACAGGTGGCCGGTGTCGAAGATCTCCAGCTCGGCCTTGACCCCCAGCTCGGTGATGCGCTTGGCGCCGGCCCGCAGTTGCGCCGGGGTGGAGACGTAGATGAAGTCGCCGTCGCCGAAATTCAGGGTGCCGCAATCCAGGGTACAGATTTCCGGCAGCAGTTCCTCGATGTGCTTGAGCCGCTCCAGCGGGCCGACCAGGTCGGTACCGGCGCCGAACTCCAGCGGTTGCTCGCCGCGGCCGATCTCCAGGTCGCCGCCCATGCCGGCGGTGAGGTTGATGATCACGTCGGTGTCGCTCTCGCGGATGCGCTCGACCAGCTCGCGGTACAGCGCCAGGTCACGGCTCGGCTTGCCGGTGTTGGGGTCGCGCACGTGGCAGTGGGCGACGGTGGCGCCGGCCTTGGCCGCCTCGATGGCGGCGGCGGCGATCTGCTTGGGAGTGACCGGGATGGCCGGGTGCTTGCCGACGGTATCGCCGGCGCCGGTCACCGCACAGGTGACGATGACTTCGTAGTTCACGGTTAGGGTTCCTTGGTTCAGGCGAGCGGAAGCCGTGCGCGGCGAACCGCGCAGGCGCTTTAACAGGGTTTACTTGAGTGCGGCGATGGCCGCGTCGGCGCTAGAGCTGCCGTCGAAGGTGGTGACCCCGGCCAGCCAGCCCTTGACCACTTCGGGATTGGCCTTGAGCCAGGCTCGAGCGACCTCGGCCGGCGCCTCGCGGGCCATGATCGGCTGCATCAGCTCGGCTTCCTGGGCACTGGTGAAGCGCAGGCCGCTGAGCAGACGATCGGCGTTCGGGCAGCGCTGGGCATAATCCGGCGCAGTGACGGTGGAGACGGTAGCGGCACCGTCATTCGGGCCGAACAGATCCTCGCTGCCGGTCAGATAAGTGATCGGCATCTGGATATTCATCGGGTGCGGCTTCCAGCCGAAGAACACCACCGGCTTGTTGTTCTTCACCGCGCGCGTGACCGCGGTGAGCATGGCCGCCTCGCTGGACTCGATCAGCTTGAAGCCGCCGAGGCCGAACTGGTTGCTGTCGATCATCTTCTGGATCGCGGTATTGGCCCCGGAGCCGGCTTCGATGCCGTAGATCTTGCCGTCCAGCTGCTCCTTGAAGCGGGCGATGTCGGCGAAGGTTTTCAGCCCCGCTTCGGCGCTGTAGGTCGGCACCGCGAGCACCGCTACCGCGTCATCCAGCGAGGGCTCGGGCGCCACCCGCACCGCCTTCTTGGCCAGGAAGGGCTTGATGTTGTCGTCCATGATCGGCTTCCAGTAGCCGAGGAAGACGTCGATCTGCTGCTTCTGGATACCGGCGAAGATGATCTGCTGCGACGCCTGGGTCTGGGTGGTTTCATAGCCCAGGCCTTCGAGCAGCTCGGCGGCGACCGCAGTGGTGGCGACCACGTCGGTCCAGCCGACCACGCCGATACGGACCTTCTGGCAACTGGCGTCTTCGCCGGCCAGCAGGGTGGAACTGAACAGCGTGAGTAAACAGCCAGCGGCGAGTGCGTTGAGACGTTTCATGGATGCTCCCAGCCTTACGGTTGATTTGATTATTGTGATGGAGCCTGGCGGCTCCCTCCGTACTCAGAGGTTGTGCAACTATCGAGCGCCGGGCGCCCGATGTGGCCAGATTACGCAGCGCTGTTGGGCAAAAAACGAACTATAACGACTAGCTGTTGAACAGAAGCGACCAGTTGGCTTGCACGGGCGCGCGTCCTGTCTTGTAGTACGGCGATGCCCAACCCAACGGTGCAGCGCCGTAGATCCTATGTTCACGTGCAAGGTTTGCGGCATCGTAGGTGGATGACGCTTTACCCATCCACCAAACGACGATGGTGGATGAAAAAGGCGTCATCCACCCTACACGGCTCTCGTAACCCCCAGTACCGGCGGAACACCAGCCATGCCCCAGACCCTGTGCTTTCTCCTGCTGCCCGGCTTCTCCATGATGGGCCTGATGGCGGCCATCGAGCCGCTACGTGTGGCCAATCGCTTTCGCGGCGAGCTGTACCGCTGGCGCCTGCTCAGCCTGGATGGCGCCGCGGTGGCGGCGAGCAACGGCATGTCGCTCAACGTCGACGCCGCGCTGGAGCTGCCGGCCACTGGCGCCAGCCTGTTCGTGGTCGCCGGCTTCGAGCCGCTGGCCAGTTTCGACGCGCGCCTGGCGCACTGGCTGCACCGGCTCGAGCGCGAAGGCGTGCTGCTCGGCGGCATCGACACTGGCAGCTTCGTCCTCGCCGAAGCCGGCCTGTTCGGCCAGCAGCGCCTGACCCTGCACTGGGAAGCCATCGAGGCCTTCCAGGAACGCTATCCACGCCTGGCGGTGACCCAGGAACTGTTCGAGATCGACGGCAAGCGCATCACCAGCGCCGGCGGCACCGCCAGCCTCGACCTGATGCTCACCCTGATCGGCCGCGATCACGGCGAGGAACTGGCGCTGGCGGTGTCCGAGCAGTTCGTCCTCGGCCGCATCCGCTCGCGCCAGGACCATCAGCGCATGCAGATCGCCAGCCGCTATGACGTGCACAACAAGAAGCTGGTGCAGGTGATCGGCGAAATGCAGCGCCACAGCGAGCAGCCGCTCGGCTCCCGGCAACTGGCCGAGCTGGTCAACGTCACCCCGCGCCAGCTGGAACGCCTGTTCCGTCAGCACCTGCACGAGACCCCGTCGAACTTCTACCTCGCCCTGCGCCTGGACAAGGCGCGCCAGCTGTTGCGCCAGACCGACATGAGCGTGCTGGAGGTCGGCCTGGCCTGCGGCTTCGAGTCCGCCTCGTATTTCTCCCGCTGCTACCGCAGCCGCTTCGCCAGCAGCCCCAGCCAGGACCGCCACGAGCATCCAGCGGCCACGGCCTAGCCTCGGAGGGTGCGCGGGGCCGCCTAGGCGATGCACACCAGGGATTATTTCGAGTGCCCTGGTGCGCGCGGCGCACCCTACGCCTGGCAATCAGCGTTATTGCGCAGCCCCAGGGGTCGGTGTCTGCGGTGCGCCCTGCCGCGGATCGGCTTATCCGTTCGCGACCTGTTCTTGACGCTTTCGGCAATACCCCGGTCGCTTTTGCATCGGGGTGCCCGGCCCCCCAGGGATATGCTCCCCACAAAGCGCCAACACCGGGATTGGCGACAGCAGACAAAGGGGACAGCCTGATGAGCCCAGCAGAAGTACACGCCGACAGTATCGTCATCGACGGCCTGATCATCGCCAAATGGAACCGCGAACTGTTCGAGGACATGCGCAAGGGCGGCCTGACCGCGGCCAACTGCACGGTGTCGGTATGGGAGGGTTTCCAGGCCACGGTGAACAACATCGCCGCCAGCCAGAAGCTGATCCGCGACAACAGCGACCTGGTGATCCCGGTACGCAGCACCGCCGATATCCGCAAGGCCAAGGAGCAGGGCAAGACCGGCATCCTCTTCGGCTTCCAGAACGCCCACGCCTTCGAGGACCAGATCGGCTATGTCGAGGTGTTCAAGCAGCTCGGCGTGGGCATCGTGCAGATGTGCTACAACACCCAGAACCTGGTCGGCACCGGCTGCTACGAACGCGACGGCGGCCTGTCCGGCTTCGGCCGCGAGATCGTCGCCGAGATGAACCGGGTCGGCATCATGTGCGACCTGTCCCACGTCGGCAGCAAGACCAGCGAGGAAGTGATCCTCGAATCGCAGAAGCCGGTGTGCTACTCGCACTGCCTGCCGTCCGGCCTGAAAGAACACCCGCGCAACAAGTCCGATGAAGAGCTGAAATTCATCGCCGACCACGGCGGCTTCGTCGGCGTGACCATGTTCGCGCCCTTCCTGGCCAAGGGCATCGACTCGACCATCGACGACTACGCCGAGGCCATCGAGTACGTGATGAACCTGGTCGGTGAAGACGCCATCGGCATCGGCACCGACTTCACCCAGGGCCACGGCCAGGACTTCTTCGAGTGGCTGACCCACGACAAGGGCTACGCGCGGCGCCTGACCAGCTTCGGCAAGATCGTCAACCCGCTGGGCATCCGCACCGTCGGCGAATTCCCCAACCTCACCGAGACCCTGCTCAAGCGCGGCATGCCCGAGCGCGTGGTGCGCAAGGTGATGGGCGAGAACTGGGTACGCGTCCTGGCCGACGTCTGGGGCGAGTAAACGAACGTAGGGTGGATGACGCTTTTTTCATCCACCAATTCACCTTTGCGGTGGATGGATAAAGCGCCATCCACCCTACACCTGACTTGAATTCGGAGTTGATCCACATGACCACCCACGCCCCCGAAATGCCCATCCTGGTCGACGACGAAACCGGCGTCTGGACCACCGACGCCCTGCCGATGCTCTATGTGCCGCGGCATTTCTTCGTCAACAACCACATCGGCATCGAAGAGGTGCTGGGCGCCGAGGCCTATGCCGAGATCCTCTACAAGGCCGGCTACAAGTCCGCCTGGCACTGGTGCGAGAAGGAAGCCGAATGCCACGGCCTGGTCGGCGTCGAGGTGTTCGAGCACTACATGAAGCGCCTGTCGCAGCGCGGCTGGGGCCTGTTCAAGATCCAGTCCATCGACCTCGACGCCGGTACCTGCGAGGTGCGCCTGGATCACTCCGCGTTTGTCTACGTCTACGGCAAGTGCGGGCGCCCGGTCGACTACATGTTCACCGGCTGGTTCGCCGGCGCCATGGATCAGATTCTCGCCGCCAAGGGCAGCCCGTTACGCACCGTGGCCGAACAGGTCTACGGCGCCTCGCAGGAAGGCCACGACCATGGCCTGTTCGTCGTCAAACCGCTCTGATCCGGGGATAGCACCATGGCTTTCGAAGCAATGTTCCAGCCGATCCAGATCGGCAAACTGACCATCCGTAACCGCGTGCTCAGCACCGCCCACGCCGAGGTCTATGCCACCGACGGCGGCATGACCACCGAACGTTACGTCAAGTACTACGAAGAGAAGGCCAAGGGCGGCATCGGCCTGGCGATCTGCGGCGGCTCATCGGTGGTGGCCATCGACAGCCCGCAGGAGTGGTGGAGTTCGGTCAACCTGTCCACCGACCGGATCATCCCGCACTTCCAGAACCTGGCCGACGCCATGCACAAGCATGGCGCCAAGATCATGATCCAGATTACCCACATGGGCCGCCGCTCGCGCTGGGACGGCTTCAACTGGCCGACCCTGATGTCGCCGTCCGGCGTGCGTGAGCCGGTGCACCGCGCTACCTGCAAGACCATCGAACCGGAAGAAATCTGG
>Ga0209343_10011113_pt1 | contig 10170 bp, 11 predicted proteins | sample RifCSPlowO2_02_FD_184026 | JGI IMG/M metagenome (GOLD analysis project Ga0209343, IMG submission 184026) | Groundwater microbial communities from Rifle, Colorado - Rifle CSP2_plank lowO2_0.2 (SPAdes) (version 2) | ecosystem: Environmental > Aquatic > Deep subsurface > Groundwater | place...
GCGCGGCATATCGGTATACAGCCGCCAGAAGGATCCCGTGTTTGACCGCGTGCTGCTGCGCGGCCGCACCCGGTTTGTGACGCCGGTGCTGTTCTCGCGTCAGGACGGCATCCGGCCGGTGGTCAAGGCGATGCGCGGGGGATTGCCGTTCTACTACCTGCCCGACATGGATTTCGGCAGCCGCGATTCGATCTTCGCACCGTTTTTCGGCGTACCGGCAGCGACGATCACTGGGTTATCTCGCATCGCGCGCCTGGCCGGCGCCGTAGTCGTGCCGGCGGTGACGCGACAATTGCCGGGCAGCGACGGCTACGTGCTCACGTTCTACCCTGCGTGGACGGGCTTTCCAACCGACGATGTCGAAGCCGACGTGCGGCGGATGAACGAATTCATCGAGCAGCGCGTGCTGGAAATGCCGGAGCAATACTTTTGGCTCCACAAGCGCTTCAAGACGAGGCCGCCCGGGCAGGAGAAGATTTATTGACCGGAGTGATGAACGCTTCGCGGCAGGCTAACTCTGATGCGAGGCCTGACACGGTTGGTGAACGGATGAACGCCGCGGATACCCCCTTTGCAGCGCTGGTTCGACGGGAAGCTCTCGCGACGTTGATCGCCCCTGAGGCCTCACCGGGCGAGCCCGCGCTCATTGAGCTGGGACGCGCGGTCGTGAGCGCCGTGATCGGGAGCCTCGCGCTGGGTGGTGCTGAGCGTATCCTGCTCGATTGGGCGGCAAGTTGCGCGAAGCGGTATCGCGTGCGGATCGTTGTGCTGCGTGATGTGCAGCCAGAGTGGCCCGTGCCGCGCGGCCTGGAGGTCACACGGCTCGGGAGCAAGGACCTTATCCCGCAACTTGAAGGGGTTGGCGCAGCGATAGCCGCAGCCGGAAATCGCGTGGTGCTGTGCCATATGCTCACGGCAGCCGAGCGCCAAGCGCTGACACGTGGCGGCGCGTACCCCGTTCCGGTGCTGCATAACGCGTCGGCCGGATGGATCGAGCCGGCGGACGCACTTTCGGATTCGCATTGCGTGATTGCGGTGTCGAGGACAGCCGCAAAGGAGCTGCAGGCGGCGGGGTGCCGCACGCCGAGCGTTGTCATTCACCATATTCCCGGGACGCCGACGCCGCGTCCGGATGCGCGGCGCGAATGGCGTGTGTGCTGGGCAGTGCCGCAGGAGGCCCTTGTGATCGGGATGATCGGCGCCGTGAAACCGCAGAAGGCCTATCCGCGGGCATTGCGAGTGCTTGCGGCGCTGGTGGAGCGGCGCGACGCGTATCTCGTCATCCTTGGCGGCCCGATCGGCCGCGACGGCATGCTGGCCTGGCGCGCCGCGCTCACACAGGCGATGCGGCTCGGGATCGAAGAACGTGTGCGCCTGCCGGGCTTTGTGCCGAATGCGGCGGACTGTCTGCCCGCGTTCGACCTATTGCTTAACACCAGCCGCTACGAGGGGCTCTCGATTGCGACGTTGGAAGCGCTTGTCGCGGGGTTGCCCGTGGTGGCGAGCGACGTCGGCGGACAGGGTGAAATCTCTGCGCCGGGACTTGCGCTGCTACCCTTCGCCGCGTCGGATATTGCCTGGGCTTGCGCGGTCGATACCGCATTGCGGCGCCGTCCTGCGTTACCCGCTTGGCGGGGCTTCCCCAGCCATCGGCTGTGGACGCTGTTTCATCTGCTGCCGCCTCTTGAGCGAGGGGCTGACGTGTTGTTCGTGACCGCCAATCTCAATGCCGGCGGGGCGCAGCGTTCGCTTGTCAATCTTGCGCTTGCCCTGAAGGAATCGTTGCGTTTCGAGATCGCCGTTTGCGGCAATTCCTCGAGCGCCCATTTCAGCCACAAACTGGAGCAGGCGGAGCTGCGGGTGTATCGAAGCGCCGCCTCGCGCGACTGCTTCGATCACGCCGAAGCGATTTTGCGGCGCATTGTGGCCGGCCGCTTCGGCACGGTCTGTTTCTGGAACGTTGATGCCAAGGTGAAGCTCGTGCTCGCCAAAGTCCTCGGCGTTACGGAGGTGCGGCTCGTTGATGTCTCGCCTGGAGGCTACAGCTTCGAGGAAATGCGAGCGACGAGGGCCTTTCAGGAGTGGATTGCGTTCTCGGAGGACGAGTACTACGCGCGCCTCGATCGTCTGGTACTGAAATACTGCGGCGCGGCCCCGCCGGCGGCAACTGGCAAGGTGTCGGTGATACCGAACGGTGTTGCCGGCCAGGGCTGCGCGCCAATGCGGGCCGCCGCAGCGGTGCCGCGCATCGTGGTGAGCGGCCGCATCGCGCCGAGCAAGTTTCTGATCGAGGCTGTCGCGGCGATGCGCGTGCTGTGGCGCGAGTATCCGCACGCCGAATTGCACCTGCTTGGCAGGGCCGAGCAGCGCTACGCCGCATATGCGCAGGACCTGCTCAATGCGATCGGACCCGATCTCGGGACGCGTGTGTTTCTGCACGGTGCGGTGTCCGACGCCCCTGAGCGGCTTGCCGGGTTTAGCGTGGCCCTGGTGCTGGGCGAGCGCCAGGGTTGCCCGAACGCGGTGCTGGAAGCGCTCGCCGCCGGCTTGCCGGTGATCGCCAACGACTCCGGCGGCACGCGCGAACTGGTGATCGACGGACGCACCGGCCTGTTGCTCCCGGGGTGTGACCCGTGCGAAATCGCCGCGGCGCTGGCACGAGTGATCGGCGACCCGGCGTGGGCCCGGTGCCTGTCGGAGGCCGGGCGGCGCCACGTTGTTCGGCGTTTTTCAATGAAGCGGATGGTTACCGCATATCGTAATCTGTTCAGGTGCGCTTGAAAGGGGGGGGCTATGCTTACACTGCGGGTGCAGGTAGCGGAGGCGCGCGAACGCACTGCGCTCGCGACGCTGCGCGATGGTTTCAAGACCATAGCTACCGATCATGCTGTTGCCTCGGCTACGCCGGCCATTGCCGCGCAACGGGGCAACCCTGGCTGCGATCCGCTGCGACTATGGGGACACCCGCCGCTCGGTAACTACCGCATGCTGCGTCGCCTGCCCACGGCGCCCGACCGCGCCGGCGAGTACGGCGGCCATCTGTTGCTTTTCGAGCCCGAATCTGGAGTGGCGCTCGACGCCGAGTCGTTCGGGCGGCTCGCGCTACTCGTTTACGGCGGACCGACCGGCAGCGACGGGCGTATGCGTCGTACTCAAGGAGGACTGCGTCTGACCAATACGATGCTGGACACGATCGTCGAACGGCTACAGGCGAGCGAGGATATGACGCTGCAGCTGGTATCGCTCCGCGCCCCCTCGTGGTGGCAGTTCTGGGGGAAACACGCGGAGACCCAGCCTCTTTCGGGGAATATGCTCAAGCCGTTGCCGCCGCCGGTCGACGAAGCAAGCATACTCGAAGAACTGCTGCGCAACGTCGTTCGGCGTGGCCGACGCGACTTGCGCGACAGCCGTGAGGATACGCGTGACACCGAACATAGGGATGATAGCCGAACTTCGAGTGCCGGTTCCGAGCGCGATGAGTTTCGGGGCAAGGGAGGGGAAAGCGGCGGCGGCGGCGCGGGCGGGGGTTGGGATAGCGCTGCCGGTGGCGCGCGGGGTGTCGATCAAGCGGGGCGGATAATCGGGGGCGCGGCTGTGGGTGCGACGCTCGCCGCCTTAGCCAGCGAAACCCTGGGCGCAAGCGCGCCGCAGGGAACCGACGGCAGTAGCGCTAGTTCCAATGACGCCGATGCGCCCTCGATCACCGACACGACGACGGGCACGTCTTACTAGGAGTTCGTCGGACTTAGACCCGACAAACTCCTAATGCAAAACCGCCTGCGCGAATACGGGAGGAAAAGCCAGTGAAAACCTCATTTCTGGCCTGCTCGCGTGCTTTTGGGAGGGCACGAGCGGTTGTTAATCCGGGGTACATTCAAAAACCGCAGGCGGTTTTGCTGTTAGCAGCCTGTCGGATACCAAGTCCGACAGGCTGCTGGAGCGTCCATGAACGCGGATAACAGCCAACAAGCCTGCTCGGGCGAATCGGCACCCGCGAGCGCAAAAATCCTCCCCGTCGACCCGCACGACGTGGAGTTCATCGCCGGGCTTGCTGGCGAGATCTGGCGCCGGCACTACGCAGACATCATCAGTGCTGCCCAGATAGAATACATGTTGAAGCAGCGCTACGATCCGCGGGTCATTCGTGCCGAATTGCGGCGTCACGATCTTTGGTGGGACAAATTGCTCGTGGGCGATGCGATCACCGGGTTCGCCTCATATTTCTTGACCGCGCAACCGGGCGAGATGAAGCTTGACAAGCTGTATGTGCATCAGGATCACCAGCGCGAGGGGTATGGCGGCATGCTGATCGCGCACGCGTGCAAGCGCGCGCGCGTGCAGGGCTGCTCGCGGCTCACGCTGGCGGTGAACAAGAACAACCGAATTGCGATTTCCGCTTACCGCAAGCACGGCTTCCAGGTGAGCGAGGCCGCAATGAAGGATATCGGCGGCGGTTTCGTGATGGACGACTACATCATGGTGAAGGCGCTCGAAAGCGCCGATGAAGAAAGAGGTGATCGGTGAACAGTGAACGGTGACGGATTCTGGAATGTTCGAAAATCCCGATGCGCGGGCGCGCTGCGCGCTCTTGAAGCGCGTGAAGAACATCGCCGTGGTCGGCCTGTCGCCGAACCCCGCGCGGCCGAGCCATGGCGTCGCACGGGCGATGCAAGGGTTCGGGTTCAACGTCATTCCCGTGCACCCTGCGGTCAAGGAGGTGCTCGGGCAGAAAGCTTATCCCCGATTGGCCGACGTTCCGATCCCGATCGACTTGGTCAACGTATTCCGTCGCTCCGAGTTCATTGACGCCGTTGTTGACGAATGTCTGGCCCTCGGATTGAAAGCCCTTTGGATTCAGGAGGGTATCGTTAACGAACCGGCCGCAAGGCGCGCCCGGGAAGCGGGGATGACGGTGGTGATGGACCGCTGTATCTACCGCGATTTCGAGGTATATTGCGCCTAAATGCAGCTAACGTTCACTAAAATGCACGGGCTGGGCAACGACTTTGTCGTTCTTGATGCATCAACCCGCCCACTCAGTCTGTCCTCTGAACAACTGCGCTTCATCGCCGACCGCCATTTCGGCATTGGCTGCGACCAGATTCTCCAAGTCGAGCCGCCGCGTGAGCTTGGTACCGATTTCTACTATCGCATCTTCAACGCCGACGGCACCGAGGTCGAGCAGTGCGGGAACGGGGCGCGGTGTTTCGTGCGCTACGTGCATGACAGGGGTTTAACCACGAAAACGGAGATCCGCGTCGGCACGCTGAGCGGCGTCATCGTGCCCAGACTCGAACCCGACGGCCGGGTGACCGTGGACATGGGCGTTCCGGTATTCGCCCCGCCACTTATCCCGTTCGATGTCTCGAAGCAAGCGCTCACCTACGCGCTGGAAGTCGACGGGGAAACCATTGAAATCAGTGTCCTATCCATAGGTAATCCCCATGCGGTGCAGGTCGTCGGCGACCTCGATGTTGCGCCCGTGGCAAGCCAAGGCGCCCTGATAGAGAAGCACCCGCGTTTCCCGCAACGGGTGAACGCCGGCTATATGCAGATCGTCAATCGCGGTCACATCCGGCTGCGCGTCTACGAGCGCGGAGCGGGGGAGACGCTCGCCTGCGGCACCGGCGCGTGCGCGGCCGCAGTTGCGGGCATCGCCCGCGGCCTGCTCGATGCGCGTGTCACGGTCACGACGCGCGGCGGGGACCTCGGTATATCATGGGCAGGGGAAGGCAGGCCGGTGATGATGACCGGCCCGGCGGTCACCGTATTCGAAGGCGAACTCAGTTTGTAACGCAGGGAGAAAAATGAAACCGGAAGACGTGGCAAGTTATCTGCAGCAGCACCCCGAATTCTTCGAACAGTACGCCGACGCGCTGGCCGAAATCTTCATTCCGCACCCGCACGGCGGGCGCACGATCTCGATCAGCGAACGCCAGATCCTCACCCTGCGCGAGAAAAGCAAGCAGCTCGAGGCCAAGCTGCGCGAAATCATCCAGTTCGGCGAGGAAAACGACGCCATCGGAGAAAAAACGCACCGGCTTACGCTGGCGCTGCTCGCTGCGCGCGATCTCAGCGCTGTGCTGAGCTCGGTCTATCTCAACCTGCGCGAGGATTTCGCCGTGCCGCACGTGGTGCTGCGGGCGTGGCGCACTGACGGACGGGCCGATCTGCCGGAATTCTCTCCCGTCAGCGGCGCGGTGCGCGACTTCGCGGCAAGCCTGACCCACCCTTACTGCTGCGCGCATGCGATGGTCGACACCGCAACCCTGTTCGGCGAAGCGGCGCCGCATTTGCGCTCGTTCTCCTACGTGCCGCTGCGCGCTGGCGAGGTGTTCGGGTTGCTCGCGCTCGCCAGCGAGGACCCGCAGCGCTTCTACCCGGAGATGGGCACGCTCTACCTGAAGCGCCTCGGCGAGCTCATTGCGGCGGCCCTGGCGTGGCACCTGAATGCGTGAGGCGCGAGGCGTGAGGCGTGAGGCCCAACAGGCCCGCGACATGCAAGCCGCGACGGCGCAGGAATTTCTGCGTCATTACCTTGCCCACCTCGCCAACGAGCGGCGGCTGAGCGCCCACACCGGGAGCAACTACAAGCGTGACATCGATGCGCTGATCGGGCTCGCGGGCAGCACACCCCTCGACCGCCTCCAGGTACACCAGATACGGCGTTTCATCGCGCAACTGCACGCGCGCGGCCTGGATGGCAGATCGCTGGCGCGCATGCTGTCGGCGTGGCGCGGCTTTTTCAAGTATCTCTCGCGCGACCATGGGTTCGGCCAGAATCCCTGCCTCGGAATCCGCGCCCCCAGGGCGGCGAAAAAACTGCCGCACGCGTTGTCCCCCGATGAAGCGGGGCGATTGATGGACATCCGCGGCGAAGGGCCGCTGGCCGTGCGCGACAAGGCGATCCTCGAGCTTTTCTACTCCTCCGGCCTGCGGCTGTCCGAACTCACGGGGCTTAAGCCGATGGATATTAATTTCGGCGACGCCACCGTGCGCGTGACCGGCAAGGGGTCGAAGACGCGCATCGTGCCGGTCGGCAGCCACGCGCTCACGGCGCTTCAGGCATGGCTCGCCGAGCGCAGCCGGATCGCCGGTTTGCAGGACGATGCGCTGTTTGTAAGCCTGAACGGCACGCGCCTGGGCCCGCGTGCGGTGCAGCTTCGGCTCAAGCAGTGGGCGGTGAAGCAAGGACTCGGCAGCCGGGTTCATCCGCACGCGCTGCGCCACTCGTTCGCCTCCCATGTACTGCAGTCGAGCGGGGACTTGCGCGCGGTGCAGGACATGCTCGGCCATGCCAGCATCTCGACGACGCAGGTGTATACGCAGCTCGATTTCCAGCATCTGGCGAAGGTCTACGATGCCGCGCATCCGCGGGCGAAGAGAAAAAGCTGAGACGCGAAGGAAAAGCAAGAAACAGAATTAACCGCCAAGCCCGTCCTGAGCTTGTCGAGGGGACGCCAGGAAAAACAGGACAACAATCGAACCGCAGATGAACGCCGATAAACGCACACAGATCTTCCTCGGCCGGAAGCTTCCCGTGGGGCCGCGACCGTGGCGTGTCTTGTGCTTTGGCAGCTTTCTTATCCTGGTCGTGCTGGGCGGGGTCGGCGGCATGCTCGAACAGGTCGTTGAGCCGCCGCTACCCTATCTCGTCGTCGTGTGGGGGTGCATGGGGCTGGCGTTCCTCGGCTTCATCATCAGCGTGCCGCCGGTGGTTATTCGATTCTTTATCGCCGGGCAGGAGCGGATCGGAAATGCGGAACACGCGCTCGTGCGTTTTCTTCGCGAGCATGAGTGGCAGGTGGTCCGCGCCGTTTGGCTCCTGTGGGCCCTCGGCGCCCTGATCGCGGTTCCTGCTGCAGTCTACGACTGGATGCAGGCGCCGTGAGCCGCGTCCTAAGCCCTTGGTAGTTCAGCTTTGGGATTATCTGCATTAATCTGCCGTTCCATCGCTTCTCGGATTTTCCTGGTGGCCTTGGCGGTCTTGCTTCTGCCGTTATCTGCGTCTAGCGGCGTTCGGCCCTCACCCCCGACCCCTCTCCCCGCGTGGAGAGGGGAGGCTCGAGATTCCCTTCCCTCGCTTGCGGGGGAAGGGCATGGGATGGGGGCTGGGCGGTCTCAAAATGCATAAGCTTATCCTCAAGCCCGGGCGGGAGAAGTCGCTCAAGCGCCGTCACCCGTGGATATTCTCCGGCGCTGTGGCGCGCGTGGAAGGCGATCCCGCGGTGGGCGACACGGTAGAGGTGCGGTCGAGTGCCGGCGAGTTTCTCGCCGTTGCGGCCTACAGCCCGCACTCGCAGATCCGCGCCCGTGTCTGGGATTGGCGCGAACGCGCGATCGACGGCGATTTTTTCCGCGAGCGGATTGCGCAGGCGTTAAACATGCGCTCGGCGCTGCTGGAGGGCGGGAGCACGGACGCGGTGCGCCTGGTGCACGGGGAGTCCGACGGCCTGCCTGGCATCGTCGCCGACCGCTACGGCGATACAGTGGTGGTCCAGTTCACGAGCGCGGGGGCCGAGCGCTGGCGCGAAGATATCGCCGAGGCATTGCAGGGCTTGCCCGGTATGGGGCGGGTGTGGGAGCGGTCGGACGCCGAGGTGCGCGAGCTCGAGGGCCTCCCGTTGCGCAGCGGGTTACTGCACGGCACCCCGTTGCCGGAGCGGCTCGCCATTCGCGAGCACGGACTCGAGTTCGTGGTCGATCTCGAGCACGGGCACAAGACCGGCTTCTATCTCGACCAGCGCGACAACCGCCTGCGCCTGCGCGCGCTGGCGCGCGGACGCGACGTCCTCGACTGTTTCTGCTACAGCGGCGGCTTCACCGTCAACGCGCTCGCCGGCGGCGCGAGATCGGTCACTGCTGTCGACAGCTCGTCGGATGCGCTCGGGCTCGCGCGCACCAACGCCGAGCTGAACCGTTTGCCGGCGGCGCAGTGGCTCGAGGCCGACGTGTTCCAGGCGCTGCGTAGCTTTCGCGACCAGCGCCGGGACTTCGATCTTATCGTGCTCGACCCGCCCAAGTTTGCGCCAACCGCCGCGCACGCGGGGAAGGCCGCGCGCGCCTACAAGGACATCAACCTGCTCGCGTTCAAGCTGCTGCGGCCGGGCGGGATGCTGATGACGTTTTCGTGCTCGGGGGGCGTCGCGACCGATCTGTTCCAGAAAATCGTCGCCGGCGCGGCGTTGGACGCCGGTGTTGAGGCGCAGATTATCGCGCGCTTGGGACCCGGCGCGGATCACCCGGTCGCGCTCAATTTCCCGGAAGGGGATTATCTGAAAGGATTGCTGTGCCGCATCAGCGGCTAAAAGCAGGAAAAGCGAGAGGCGATAGGAGAAAGGGGAGAGGCGTCAAAGGCTGAGCGCGCTCGCTGTTCTTACTCCTCTCTCCTCTCTCCTCTCTCCTTTCTTGCCCCGCGCGCTCCAGCGCGCGGGGGCACGGGATCCACGCCGCCCGGATGCCAGGGATGGCAATTGAGGATCCGTTTCACGGCGAGCCAGGAGCCGCGCAGCGACCCGTGCACCTCGATCGCCTCGCGCGCATAGCTCGAGCATGTCGGGTAGAAACGGCACTGGCTGCCAAAGAACGGGCTCAACAACAGCTTGTAACCGTCGATGAGCGCGAGCAGGAGGGTTTTCATAAAGGTTGCCGGCTCATTTTGACGCGCGCTTTTCGTGTGGACCAGTGTAGCAGCCTGTGGGACTTCGCGCTTCGACGGGCTGCTAAAAGTGATCGTGCCCGCGCTCGCGACACATCGCACACGCCGCGGACGGCTCGCGGCCTGCTATGCGTTGGGCGCCGGGGGCTATGCGCTGGGACTGTGGGCCTCCGCCGTGTTCGACCTGCCTTCGGGCGCGGTGACCGTGTGGGCGATGGCGGCGCTTGCAATCGTCGTGTTTGCACTTGGCTCGAGGCGCGAGCAGCCCGCGCGTTAAAGCACGGGAGAATTCGCCGGCGAGGTCGCGTGTGTTAAGGTAACGAAGTCCTGCGCATTCGCGGCACTGGACTGGAATCACGCGCTCCGTCGGGCTCCAGTTGGGCCATGGCACGTTCATCCGACATTTCTGAGTTGACTGGCGAGACTGCGCCGGGCCATCGGCAGCGCTCCTTACGGGTGTTGCTGGCGGCCCTTTTTCTGAGCCTCGCGCTGCACGCAGCTCTGTTCGCCGC
>Ga0209343_10011114_pt1 | contig 10169 bp, 6 predicted proteins | sample RifCSPlowO2_02_FD_184026 | JGI IMG/M metagenome (GOLD analysis project Ga0209343, IMG submission 184026) | Groundwater microbial communities from Rifle, Colorado - Rifle CSP2_plank lowO2_0.2 (SPAdes) (version 2) | ecosystem: Environmental > Aquatic > Deep subsurface > Groundwater | place: Rifle...
AATGTTTCAATCACTTCACCTCTGTCTGTTCCACGGAGTCTCTGATATCCAGCTAACGCGTTATCTACATAGCGCTCCCACCTCGAAAGAAACCCACGCCTGAGTTCTTGAGCTGCATTATCAAGAGCACGTTGCACGTCTTCTGGATTTGGATAGTAATCCACAAGCAATTCCGCCTCAAGCTTAGTTCTTCCATCTGCTGATAACGTAAGCCTTCGTATATTGTCACGAATAGGATCGGTTAAAGCTCGCAATCTGTTTTGCGCCTCCAACACACCAGTAACGTCATCCACACGAGTATCAGCTTGCCCTGCTGCTGCAAGATCTGCCAGAGATCTTTGATGTGCGGCTTCCCGCAATGTTTCTTCGCGGTCAAGTTCTTCCTGACGACGGGTCATCGCAGCCTCGACTTCAGCCGCAACCCTCTCTGTTCCTGTCCCACCATCTCGGCGAATAAACTCTGCTGACCTGCCCGGAGCCGTAGGTCCTCCGTCTGGAAAAATTTGTTCGGAAGACCCTGCTCTCAATATCAAGAGCACTTCGTATATTTTTCTTGCTGCAAGCTCCGCTTCCTGAGGAGTTCTACTATAGTCATATGATAGAAGTTGCATAAGCCCGGCCCGTGTTACATCATCCACTGGTAAAAATCGTCCATCCCGTATAATTTCCCGTATATATATTAGAGCATCGCGTGTATTATCCTCGTATGGCAGTGTTCCGTCAGCAAAGTAACCTAGAGTTGCTTGGGCAATATCCAGAAGATCGTTTGCGCTTTCTGCTCCCGCAGCGATGTGAGATTGAGCTCTCTGACGAGCCTCATGGTCACGAGTTTTGCGTGTGCTTGTTTCTGCAAGCCGGCGCCGGGCTGCATCAGCAGGGGACTCAGGGAGTGGCTCACTAGGTTCGGGTTCTTCGGAAGGCCCACCATTACCAAGTTCAGGCTCTTCTTCTAAGACTTCCGCTTCATCCTCACTCGCTCCAAGCTCAATTTCTGCTTCACCATGAAGAGCCGTCTCTATCCTATCTCTTACAGCTTGTTTGTCGTCTTCATCACCTGGACTATCTAACAACTCCATATACCCACGCATGATATGTGCTATATCGTATGATCGACGCCCAATAATTGGTGCAATAATTCTGTTGAGGAGTACTACAGCGAGCTGAGCTTGTATTGCAGGCAAGCGCGTTTCAAACAAGGCCCTTAAGACGGATAAGGTATTTTCGTCGATGCCTGGAATAACACCTCTTTCAAGATATACGACAACCTGATAGCCAGCAGCTCGCATGAGTTCTAACGCTCCTCCCGCAGCAGTGTGCTCCCTAAATACATTAACGGCTGACTCAAAAGCCTCCAAAATTTTATGTTTATTGTCTCCAGCCTCAGTAAGGTTTTTATCCACATCTGCTTGTATGTGATCCCGTAGACGTTGGTATTTTTCATCAGCCGACAATTGCGCCTCACCCTGGCTATCAGGAAGTTGAGGGGCCGATCCAGAATCATCACTTCCGGGGCTATACATAGTCCCATCTACAGCGTCAATCATTTTCTTATCTTCAACTGATAGTGAACTTTTTGTTCAAGAAAACTTTTCCCCACAGCAGCTACCATTGCGGCCGACAACGAGCTTGTTTTCAAATACTCCACAAGCGAGCCACAGTTCAGGCATGTTGGTCTCGTCATCCAGTAATTGAGTGAATCAAATGTGAAGCTGATGGGAAGGATAAGCACGAGAAAGAGAAGGGGAACGAGAGCAAGACCAAGCCTGGATATACTACGTACAGCCTTCATCATCTGGATATATCATAGTTGGGAAAAGTATAACAAGCCCGATCTATGTGTCAAGTACAGTCACAATACACTCACTCACGTGTTCCTGGCTCTCAGGCACCATACACACTGCACTCACTTTTAGTGTAACATGAAAAAATTATGAAATGGAGGGTCGCACCCTTTTAAGGTCGCACCTTTTCAATTACCAGCTGGCGAAATCTTCCTTCGCCTTCGGAGTGTGATTGTAGAGACTGATAATTTTGGCTGATATGCTCGTGGATAATTTTTCGCTCATATGAGGAAAAAGAAGACAGGCGAGCAGGACGATCTTCTTCAAGCACTCGTTGTGCAATATTGTCAGCAATACCAATGAGACGTTCTTTCTGGCTATCCCGGTAATCATTCACATCTACAAGGACATCAACTGCTTCCCCAAGTTTTTTAAATAACATTGCGCCAAGAACTCGTTGAAGATCTGCAAGCATGCGGGCATGTTTACCTATAAGCATTGAGGCGTCATCGTCGGTTGTCATGCGTATCGTGTAGACATTTTCATCATGCATCACTTCTACAGTGGCTTTAAATCCAAGTTTCTGAATAAGTTCGCTTGCAAGAGCTTGAATTACTTTTGTTTTGTCTTCCATGTTTTTTGTTGCTGTGCCTGGAAAATACTAAAAAGTGAAAATACGTTCCAGTACAGGGCCAGACCAACAGGCAAAATGTAAGAAAAGTAGCCAACCATCATAGGAAACATAAACTTGGACTGTTTTTGAAAGACTTCCTGGAAGCTTTCTTCCCGAGGCTTACCATCCTTTGTATCCTTTTCTGCTGATTCCTGTTTTTTTGGAGTCGCTTTCTGCGTTGACGCAATCTGCCAATATTGTAAGGCTGCTGTTATTATTGGTATCAGAAGGTAATGTGGGCCATGTTGTTGAAATTGAGAGGGCGTATAGGCGAGATTAAATCCGAAAAACCAAGGATCAATAGATTTTATCCTAAGAAAATTTGTGTATGCCATTTGTGTGGTGAGATCTGTAAAGTATTTTGCCCCATCTTTTTCGAAGACTTTCAGGAGAACCTGATAGAGAGCAATGACTAACGGGATCTGCAAAAGTCCAACCAAGCATCCAGACGCTGGATTCAGACCTCGCGCCTGATACAGTTTCAATTGTTCCTGCTGTATTTTTTGGGCGTTGCCCTTGTACTTTTTCTGAATTTTTTCTAATTGCGGTCGAAGCTCTTCCATATGCATAGCCATTTCGATCTGCTTTTTATACATGGGAGCAAAGATCAGTCTAAAGAGGGCAGTGAGACCAATAATAGAAAAACCCAATGCCCCAGGAATGCGCCATGTAGATAATACAAACATGAAGACAAGAAGAATATTGAAAATTGGCTGGATAAGAATCGTATTAAATAGTGTACCGATATTCATATCCGTATTATGACAGCGCAAGGCGCTGTCTTCCTTTAGCCTGACGTCGTTTCAGCACTCTACGCCCCGATTTCGTTGCGTTTTTGGCCAAAAAGCCATGCTTTCTTAATCTTTTAAGTTTCTTTGGTTGATATGTTTGTTTTGCCACGGGATTTAGTTATAACTAGTTATAACTAGTTTTAACTAGTTGAACTAGTTGAACTCGTTAATATCGAGCTCTCTTTGCCATACAACTCCTGCCACACTGCTTCTGTCACAAAGGGCATAAATGGGTGGAGAAGTTGCAAACAGCCGGAATACACTTGCTCCAACGCTCCAAGAACTTCTATATTACCAGATCGCACCTCATCTTTCAATGATTCTATATATTCATCAGCAAGTCGATGCCAAACAAATTCATACAAATCATCAAAGGCTCGTGAAAACTTATACGTGTCAAGATTTTTTGAACATTTGCTCCTGAGAGCCTCAAACTCTGCTTGCATTTTCTCCAAAGTTTTGTGAACGTCTTTTGACAGATTGTCCGCATGGTCAGCCTTATTCTGTTTGCCTAACCATAGAAATCTCCCAATGTTCCAGACTTTATTCGCATAGTTACGCATGGCTTTTACTTTGTCTTGTCCAAGCGCTACCTTTCCTCCCTGCGCCACGCCAAACAAAAGCGCCCCGCGCAGTGCATCTGCTCCAAATTCATCAACAAGTTCAATAGGGTTGATCACATTGCCTTTGCTTTTACTCATTTTCTGGCCTTTTGAATCAGCAACAAGTGACCATAAATACACATGTTTAAATGGTACTGCACCGCGACGATACAAAGAAAATATCATCATGCGCGAAATCCAGAACTTGAGGATGTCAGACAGTGTCCCCATGAAGTCGGTAGGGAAGCGGGTGTCAAATTCATCATCGTGAAGTGTCACCAGTGGCCATTGTCCTGATGAAAACCAGGTGTCAAAGGTATCTGTTTCGGGAAGGTAATCACCCGAGGGCCTGTTACGCGAGATAACATATTCGGCAGATGGTTGGGCCACAACTTTTTGCAGGCCTTTCTCAATCTGTGCAAGAGTTACGCCTGATTGTAGTAGTTCCGCTACTGTGCCATGCTTCATGCTCCTATCTATATACCAGACATAAACATCCTGAGTTTGAGGCCCCACTTTATACCATACGGGTATCCGAATACCCCAGACAATTTGCCTGCTGATTGGCCAGTCACGCATAACATCCAGCCAGTCAAGCATGTGTTTTTTGAATTTTGCAGGGTGAAATTTCACCTCATCATTTTCCACATGTGCCCGCACCTGTGACTTAAGCTCATCAACCTTTACAAACCAATTTGGAAAGATCATAGGCTCAAGAACACGACCACAACGATAGCAGGTTGCAACGTTATGTTGATAATGTTTATTAATCTTTTCGATCAGGTTTATGCCCTGCATATGGGCAACTATTGCTTCTCGCGCTGCTTTGACTTTCATACCGGCATAGACCCCTGCATTTTCCGTCATACGACCTTGCCAATTTATTGCCTCGCGCACTGGCACGTTGTGTTTTTTACCGACAACAAAGTCCTCATGGTCATGCGCAGGAGTAATTTTGACAATACCTGTACCAAATTCGGGGTCTACAAATTCATCTGCAATAATATCCATTTCTTCATCGGTCAGGGGATTGCGCACACGTCTGCCAGCTAAGGCACTCCGCTTTGTATCTGAAGGATTCACGGCAAGATGTGTGTCCGCAAAAATGGTTTCCGGACGTACTGTTGCAACCACAACATATGATTTTCCTTCAAATTCTCCTTGTACAAGGGGGTACCGAATAAAGTAAAGAGGGTCCTCCTGATCAACATACACGACTTCAAGGTCTGCCAAAGATGTCCCATCATGTACACAGTAATTCACAATGTACGCGTCCCGATAGATATACCCGTCCTGTACCATCTTGGCAAATGTTTCATCAACATATGCCTTGACATGTTCATCAAGTGTGAACACACTTCTGTCCCAATCTGCGAGAAAGCCAAGTCTCTTGAATTGTTTATAAATTAAGCCTGCATTTTCTTTGACAAACGTATTAATATTGTCATAAAGGGTTTCCCGGTCAAAATCCATACGAGACTTACCTTGCTTTTGCAGATGTTTTTCATAGACTGTCTGCGTTTCAAACCCTGCATGGTCAAGCCCAGGAATCCATAACGATGCATATCCATTCATGCGCTTCCAGCGAATCAAAATGTCATCAATTGTATACATTCCATGACCAGCGTGGAGTGAAGCATTCGCATTTGGAGGAGGCATAAGGATTGTAAACGGTTCCCCTGAATCTGGTTTCAGATATCCTTTCTTTTCCCAAAATTCATATAATCGAGACTCGTGTTCTGATGGCTGAAAGGTCTTCTGCATACGCCGCAATATATCAGAAACGGCTTGCAATTTCAATCCAAAAAGGCTATCTTTGACAGCATGGACTGGCTGTTGTATGCCTCTACATGGTATGTGATGTTACTCCTTATTGGAGTTATTTTTTTTCCATTAACGCGCCGCATCTTTCATACTTTGTATGATCAGGGATATGGCTTCACAAAGGGCATCGGCATTCTTTTGCTTTCGTACAGCATGTTTGTTCTTGGCACCATCAAGGTTTTGCCGTTTACATTCTTTTCATTACTCTTATTGCTGGGCCTTGCAATCGCTTTTAACTATTTTCTTACTCGACATCGCACTCATGTAAAGCCCCTCCCTTTGAAAACTATTCTCTTTGAAGAAGGACTGTGTTTTGTTGCATTTTTCTTCTGGGCAGCTGTGCGAAGTAGAGAACCCTCCATTCATGGTCTAGAAAAATTTATGGACTTTGGGTTTATCCAATCTGCACTTCGCGGTACATATTTCCCCACAAAAGATATGTGGCTTGCCGGCAAAACGATTAACTATTATTACTTTGGTCACATCACAGGCGCTGTGCTGACCAAACTTAGCACCATTCCTGCTTATATCACCTATAATCTTATTCTGGCACAGCTTTTTGCTCTGAGTGTTGTCGAAGTATTTTCGCTGGGACTCTCAATTGGGTATACAGCGTTTAAAAAAAGCTTAAAATTTGCGTTTGTTACCGGAGCCTTGGCCTCTTTTCTCGTGAACCTTGCGGGTAATCTCCATGCCATTTATGCCTTTACAACAGGCTATGGCAGTGATAAACCAGTGCCCGTGTGGACCCTTCCTGCAAAGTTTATCGGCCAAGAAATTTTTAATGTTGAGCTCGTCTGGACAAAATTACCACTGGGATATTGGTACCCTGATGCAACGCGATTTATCCCATTCACAATTCATGAGTTTCCTATATACTCATATGTAGTCGCAGATCTACACGGACATGTATTTGATATCCCCTTTGTTTTGATAACCATTACTGTCCTCTATGTGATATTTGCCCATCTTAAAAGAAGTTCATTGATCATTTCTTTAAAATCCCTATCTCAACTTTTCACTGCTTTTAAAGATGATTTGTCTGTCACAAAAGGCTATTTAGGTTACGTCATATTCTTGAGTTTCATGATGAGCATTCATCTTATGACTAATGCTTTTGATGCACCAATATACCTCTTGCTAAGTGCTTTTGTTTTGTTTGTGCTTTTTGGCCTTTCAACAAGGTTTTTTCTTTATATTGGGGTACTTATCGGAGGTTTTGTTCTGTTCAACCTACCATTTTCTACGAAGTTTGAGCCATTTTCGACAGGATTTGGGGTAAACTGCCTGTCGGCAAACCTTACGCGTACACTGCATAATGTCGTTCAAGGCACTTTTTTGCAAAACCGTATCGTTTTTGAAGGAAAATGCCAGTCTTCAGTGTGGTGGATGCTCATTACATTATGGGGCTTCTTCTGGTTTAACGCGCTGTTCCTTCTTGCACACGCCACCATCAAGCGCTTTCATATAAGCCGTACAACAGTATTCATGCTCATGGTATGTGCCTTTTCAACCATTCTCATCCTCATGCCAGAGTTTGTGTATGCCAAGGATATCTACCCAACACACTTCAGGGCAAACACCATGTTTAAATTAGGGTATCAGGCATTTATTATGATGGGTATTGCCAGCGCATTTACTTTCGCGAATTTCAAATGGCACCTCAAAGATCTATTTTCCCGCTTTTATATCCTTGCTTTTATGCCCCTTTTCATCCTTGTTACAGTCTATCCATTTTTTGCAATTAATTCATACTACGGAACAGATCAACGACAACTTTCCTTTGACGGACGATCGTGGATGCTTACATCATATCCAGAATATTATGAAATTATTAACTATTTACAGACACATGTTCGTGGGCAACCAACGATCCTCGAGGCCCAAGGAGACTCATATACGGATTACAACGTCGTCTCTGCCTTTACAGGCCTTCCTACTGTAGCAGGGTGGTGGGTGCATCAATGGCTATGGAGAGGCGATTCACAGGTTGTGGGGAGACTCATTCCAGAGATCGAAGCACTTTATGAAAGTAATGATTTTACACTTACTCGACAGTTACTGCAGAAATATCGGATCAAATATGTCATTATTGGAAGAAATGAGAGGGGGAAATATTCGACGTTGCAAGAATCAAAGTTTGAGGCTCTAGGAAAGGCTATTTTTAGATCCAAAAGTGGGTCTGGAATTATCTTCGAAATACCTCTTGACAGCTATTAAATTTTCTGTTAAGTTGTACGATAACTCCGATCCTCGGAGACCCATAAGAGGGCATTACTATTCGTCGACGGTAACGCGAACGGTAGTGATGCTCTTTTTTTCCATAGCCTGCCCCAGAGCCTCAGAGCCTCAGATTTCGATCCTCGTCAAAGCTGAAACCACTTTACAGGAATACAAAGATTCCTCTTTTTCAACATGTCAAGCTGTACCCTCGTAAACATTCTTAAATTTTTTGACTCATGAGCGTTCGTAGCTCTTGCCGTTTTTAATTTAAAGAGAATGCGTGTTTCCATAAATGGAGTTTAGGGCAGGGGATTACAGATGTCAAGTCCTATAATATTTTAAGCTAAGCTTATGGGACAGCCTATAAGAAAGAGCCCGTACTCTAGACTGTCTTGAAGTCCTATTTTGAATTATTCAAAAAATGTGGATAACTATGTGGATTATCGAATTGATTATGATGAAAGAGCGTTTTTGACTTTTTGGGCGTATTGTCGAAGCTTTCCTGTAAAACTTTTTTGGCCGTTATTTGGTAGGGAATAGTGTTGGCCCCCCATCTCGTAATCAAAAATGCGCTCGTGAATTTTTTGGCCTCGTACGGTATGGAGCGTAGAAATAAGATATTTTGTAATGACCTTCATTCTTCCTTCTTTTTGAAATCTGCGCATCGAGACATATACAAAGAGATCCTTTGGTACAGCGGCCTTCACGCCAGATACACGTGCGCGCTGCACCAAATCGTGATCCTCTGAAAGAAAAAGTTTTTTATTGAATCCTCCTAAAAACTCAAAGAGTGCATGTTCAACAATCATCCACCCACCGCATGCAAAAGGTTTTTTAGTCAGTTGTGAAAATTCGACAAGATAATTGAGGGCATTGAAAATATACTCGTCATAAAGCTCTTTCTCTGACTCTTGTGGCAACATTCGAAGTACCAGAAACAGTTTTCTATGCTTTTTAAGGTATTGCTTCGCCTTTTTTAGAAAATCCTTTTCCAACCGACAGTCTGCGTCAAGGAATACAAGGTAGTGGCCATCTGAGTATTCTGCACCTGTATTTCTTTGATGTGAAACATTGCGGGTTTTTATTGAGTGGAAATTAGGATTAAGTGTTGATGCAAAGGCCTGAACACATTTTTTTGTATTGTCAGTAGAGTTACCATCCACAATAATGACCGAGAAATCCTTCTCTGTCTGCTTTGTTAGGTCGCTGAGAAGTCCCGGAAGGTAGGTCTCTTCATTCAAGGTTGGTATAATGACAGAAAAGAACGGTTGTTTCATACAAAATCCTAGTTTCTATTATATCAATATGAGAATTGCCGTATTTACTGACGCGTGGTCTCCTCAAGTTAATGGTGTTGTGACACATCTGCGTGAAACATTGCCTCTCCTAGCCCATTCTCATGATGTTCATCTTTTTACATTTCGCTCTCAAGATATGGACCTCCCAGAAAGTATAAAAACATATACTGTGGGTAGTATACCATCTCGGGTTTACCCAGAGGTTCGTGTTACAAATCCCTTTTCAACAGTGTGCTCGCGTGCGGTAATGGATATAAAACCCGACATTATCCACGTACACACACCAGGGACCGTTGGAGCATCAGGTGTTATGCTTGCACAAAGATTCCATATTCCGCTTGTTATGACCTTCCATACATACCTTGCTGATCCAGAGTATTTAAGAACAATAGGATTTACATGGTTTGGGTTATATAAGAGTAGCCTTTTGCAGGGGGCTATTTGGGGGTGGATGGGTTGGTTCTACAATAAGGCAGATATCATTATCTCACCATCACAGACTACCCAGGACGATATCAAGCAGCATTTTGGAGCCCTGCTCACATATAAGGTTATTTCACCAGGGGTAGTTTTAGAAAAATTTCATAAACCAGATATGACTGAAAAAGAGATGTGTGATACGTATGGCCTTAAACAACGATATTTTTTGTACGCTGGTCGTCTGAGTAAGGAGAAGAATATCGACGAGCTTATCCATGCATTTTTTGATAGTAAGGTATGGCAAGATTATGAGCCAGTAAGCCTTGTCATTGTCGGATCTGGCCCGCAGGAGAAAGCTTTACGTAGAGAAGCTTCACGACTTGCAATTGAGCATCATGTCATATTCACAGGCTTGATCCCACATCGCAAGTTGCAAAGTTCTGGGATGTACAATCGTGCAATTGCTTTTGTATCAATGAGCACTTCTGAAACATATGGTTTGACTTTCGTGGAAGCGATGGCCGCAGGAACTCCACTCATTGTCGTGCGAGCAAAGG
>Ga0209343_10011120_pt1 | contig 10163 bp, 6 predicted proteins | sample RifCSPlowO2_02_FD_184026 | JGI IMG/M metagenome (GOLD analysis project Ga0209343, IMG submission 184026) | Groundwater microbial communities from Rifle, Colorado - Rifle CSP2_plank lowO2_0.2 (SPAdes) (version 2) | ecosystem: Environmental > Aquatic > Deep subsurface > Groundwater | place: Rifle...
CGATGTCGATATCCTCATTTTCCAGCGCAAGATGATAGAGGTGTCGGCCAATTTGGCCCAACCCCATAATGCCGATTCGGATTTTCTCGGTAGGCATCATCGCAACTCCGTCTCCGCCAAAGATTAACACCAATCCTTCTGCAGTTCATGTTACACCCACGAGCCAGAAAAGGCGAAGGTGGAAAATCTTTTCTGGCAGAGTTCTATTCTTCCGCCAGGATTCAATCGAACGGCGCTTCAGTGCGATGCGCTATTTCCTATTAGAGACCAGGCGGCTATCCCGTCCTTTTATTGTCTCACGAATGCCATAATCAACGCCACGATTGAGACGACTCCTATGCCGACAGTAGCCAACGCCCAAACCTGCAAAGACTTCTGAATGCCAAGAACGCATGCCCGACCCTCTTACCGCTTTGGCGTAAGCTCTACGAAACCTGATCCCTTCGAGATTTCGAGAATTCCCGAAACGTCGAAATCCCACGAGCACGAATCACCATTCGACAAACTCATGCCCCTGAGCATAGTCGAAGGGCGAGCACGGCTTTTTCCAATTTGGAATTACGAAAACGTGAAAGCGTGGCGGTCGATGAAGATTCGCCCGTGGGGCGTGATTCGGTCATGAGGCGAGGGAGAAGAGCATCGGTCGAAGATTGTCGAGAATCAAAAGCCTGACCCCCTAGCCGTGTCAGGAGAAGCGGCAACGAACTTACCTGTAAACATCGACGAAGTGCCCACGCCCCTTACGGATCAAATCTTTAAGGCTCGCCTCTATTTCTTTGTTGATGAGCGCTTGCCTAAGGGCTTTGGTGATCGCTTCGGTGTTCGAGCTGGCTTTTAAAGTCTTCCTCGCTTTCTTAAGCAAGGTTTCATCGAGAAGGACACTGGTCCGCTTCTTAACAGCCATACCTACTCCTACATTTCAGATATTACCAACGTAGCACAGAGGTAATATTGCATCAATCCAGGCGCCGTTGAAAGAAAGACCGAAACGAACGTCTTTTGGGATGAAGCAGACCTAAAATAATCAATGGATGGCTTGCAGGAAAACGATCACCTCCGGGATGATCCCTTCCCAGGACTGGCTCTGCGGGGTGAAAGAGATCCTGCCGCCGGGGGCGAGACGGGTGCGAGCGTTATCCTTGGCGATCAGCTCGAGGAGCCGGTCAACCTTCACGGGAGACTCAGGATGAAACAGCAAGGAAACCCGCCCGTCATGGTAGCTCACCTGCTGCACCAGATAGTCCTTGAGGACGCGACGGAGCTGCATGACGCGAAAGAGGTTCTCCACCTCCTGGGAAAAGAGGCCGTAGCGATCCTCTAGCTCCTCTTTGATCGCCTCCAACTCCGACAACTCGTCCAGGCTCGCCAGGCGCTTATAGAAAAGCAGCCGCTGATTGGTATCCGGAATGTAGTGTTCGGGAAAATAAGCGGGAATCCCGAGCCGAATCTCCGGCTCGACCTCCGGCTTGACGGCCTCCCCCTTAAGCTCCCGCACGGCGTTTTCCAACATTTCGGTGTAGAGTTCAAAGCCCACGGCTGCAATCTGCCCCGACTGCTCCCGCCCCAGCAGGTTACCGGCCCCGCGGATCTCCAGATCGTGCAGGGCGAGCTTGAAGCCTCCGCCGAGCTCGTCCAGCTCCTGCAACGCTCTGAGCCTCCGCTCGGCGTCGCGCGTCACGATCTTTTCGCCGGGGATGAGTAGATAGGCATAGGCGCGCCGATGGGAGCGGCCGATCCGGCCCCGCAGCTGATAGAGTTGGGCCAAGCCGAACTTGTCGGCCCGGTTAATCATGATGGTGTTGGCATTGGGGAAATCGAGCCCCGACTCGATGATTGCGGAGCAGACCAGCAGTTGGACCCGGTTTTCCAGAAAATCCAGCATGACCTTTTCCAGCTCCCGCGGGCGCATCTGCCCGTGAGCGACCGCGATCTTCGCCTCAGGAACCAAATCCTGAAGCTTTTGCGCCATGCGGGAAATGGTCTCGACTCGATTGTGCAGAAAAAAGACCTGCCCGCCGCGCAGGATCTCGCGCAGGATGGCGTCCCGGATAACCTGCTCGTCGTACTTGCTGATGTAGGTTCGGATCGCCAGGCGGTCCAGGGGCGCGGTTTCGATGATGCTCATGTCGCGAATCCCGATCAGCGACATGTGCAGCGTGCGCGGGATCGGGGTAGCCGTCAGGCTGATGACATAGACCAGGTGGCGCAGCTTCTTTAGCCTCTCTTTATGGGCGACGCCGAAGCGATGCTCTTCGTCGATCACGACGAGACCGAGATCCTTGAACTGGACGTCCTTTTGCAGCAAGCGGTGCGTCCCGATCACGATGTCGACCAGCCCCCCGGCTAGATCCTTGAGCACGCGCTGATTTTCTTTGGGCGTGAGAAACCGGCTCAGCATCTCCACGCGTACGGGATAATTGCGCAGGCGGTGGCGAAATGTCTGCAGATGCTGCTGGGCCAGGATCGTTGTCGGAACCAAAACCGCCACCTGTTTGCCCTCCATGACGGCGAGAAAGGCGGCCCGAAGCGCCACCTCGGTCTTGCCGTATCCCACGTCGCCGCAGATCAGCCGATCCATCGGCCTCTTTCCCTGCATATCCTTCAGCACCTCCGTAATGGCCCGTAGCTGATCCGGGGTCTCCTCAAATTCAAAAGAGGCCTCAAACTCGCGGTAGAGCTGATCGGGAGCCGAGTAGGCATGCCCCTCATGAACCTCGCGCGCCGCATAGATCTCGAGCAGTTCCTGGGCCATGGCCAGCACCGAGCGGCGGGTTCTCGCTTTGACCTTTTCCCAAGAAGTCCCGCCCAATCGGTCCAGCGCCGGTGAGGCCCCATCACCTCCGATGTATTTCTGAACCAGGTTGATCCGGTCCACCGGCAGATAGAGTCGGTCGCCACCCTGGTATTCCAGGTGGAGGAATTCGCCCTCCACGCCCTCCACCTTGAGAACTTTGAGCCCGCGATAGATGCCGATTCCATGATCCAAATGGACGACATAGTCGTCCTGTTTGAGTTCGCTCAGACTGGTGATGAAGTGGCTCGGGTGAGTTCTTTTCTGACTCGGCCGCTGGCTCCTTTGGGTGCCAAAGATCTCATCCGCCGTGATCAGAACCAGATGCTCCTCAGGCAGGCGAAACCCCTCGGTCAAGCCCCCCACCAGGATGGAGCGGGAAGGTGCCGCGCCGGCAAGGAGGAGCGGAAAAGGGGTCTCCTGCTGAGCGATCGGCACCTCATAATGGGCGAGCAACTCTCTGAGCCGGGTGGCATCCGCTGGGGTGGGAACGACGAAGAAAACCCTCTCCCCCTTCCAATCCTCCAGCCGCTGCACGAGAGGCTTGAGGGAAAGCTCCCTGGCGTGGCCGGCCAAAATTTCGAGCCGCAGGTCGCTGTTCAGATAAGATTTGACAACGAGCAGCGCCTGCGCCGCTTCTCCATGGGACGGGATCACCTCGAGCGACTCCGTACGGACCCGGGGAAAGAGCGAAAGGCCCTCCTGCCATTCCTCCTCGCTCAAATAAAGACTCTCCACCGGCGGAATAAAGCGGCCCTCCTCCTTTGCCTTAGCCGATCTCTCCCGGCACTGCGCCGCAAACCGCTCGGCCTCCGCTTCCACGCGCGCGGCCTGGTCCAGCCAGACCAGCGTATCGGATGGCAGGTAGGCAAAGACGGACGAAAGCCCGGGATAGAAATACGGCACGAGAAGCTCCATCCCGACAAACGGCACTCCTTGTTGGAGCGATTCCACGAGCGAGTTTTTTTCCTTCCGCTCGAGCTCCAACTCCTCCGCCCGGCGCTCGATGCGCCGCACGATCTCACCCATCTCCTCGTTGTGCCCAAGCGAAAACTCCCGTACGGGCAAAACCAGCAACTCCTGCTCGGAGCTCTGCGAGCGTTGGGTGGCGGGATTGAACTCCCGAATCGACTCCAAGCGGTCGCCGTCGAACTCAAGCCGCAGCGGGAGGGAATAAGCAGGCGGAAACAGATCCACGATCGCCCCGCGCACGCTGAAATCTCCACGCTCCTCGACCAACGGGACGCGCTGAAATCCCCATCCGACCAGATGCTCGACCAAGCCTTCACGCCGCAGCTCCTGGCCCGCCACGAGATAAAGATAGGACTCTTTAAAGACCTCCTTCGGGATCACCCGTTGGAACAGGGCCGCCGGCGTGGAAACCCAGATCGGCCATCGGGATTCGAGCAGATGGTAGAGACCTTCCAGCCGCGTCGCCACGTTGTCAGGATGGGGAGAGAGCCTTTCAAAGGGAAGCACCTCCCAAGAAGGAAAGAGATGGAGCCGTTTTTTCAGTGGCCCCGGTGAGCCATCTTCGCCCAAGAAGAAAGCCAGGTCCGAAAAGAGATTTTCGGCCTCCCGCTGCGTGGGGGCAATGGCGAGTATGGGCCGCTCGCCTAGCGCGGCCAGGCGAGACAGGCAAAAGGCGCGCGCCCCTCCCTTGAGGCCGTGAACGCTCCTTTCGCCTTTCCAATCCGGGCTTAGAAAGGGCTTAAGTCTTGGTTCCAGGCTTGCTGAAATCATCCGAAGAAGAGAAAACGTCGCCGGCGGATTTTCGGGATCTCCTCGCGCACAGCCCCCCTATCGACTTCGGCAGGCTTGGCGGCTTCGGCACGCTTGGCCCACGCCTCCATCCCGGCGATCAGATCTTTCACCCTTATCTGAAGGTAAGTCGGCTGGTAATTCTCCAAGCGGATCAGGGCCTGGTGAACCAAACGGACCGGCCCCTTGATCTCGCCGAAATCACAAACGAGCCGGCAGGCCGCCGCGAGCTGGATCAACCCTTCGAGAAACGGCTTGTGCTGCTCCTCGGCCCCGACATAAAGCTCCTCGAAGCGCTCGTGCGACTCGAAGTAGCGCCCGGCATTGAATAAACGAATTCCCTCTCGCAGCCGAGCATCCATACTAAAAACCTACGTAAACCTAGCAACTTCGCGCTAGGCGCTCAAGGGGTTCTCCGCCTTCCGTTCCGCATCCACGTAATTGATATACGCACGGCTACAGCCCCGCGCGACCGCAAATCACGGCGGCTCAAGCCGTGCAGGGTGTTTTTCTCAGAAGCTGCCAGGCGTAGAAAGCCGCTGGATCAAGCGGCGCATGGAGAGCATTAAAATCAGGGCGATCAAAGCTAGAATGACGGCCGCAGCGGCCGCCTCGTGGTGCAGGGCCCTATTCCAGAGGTTCCATATCTGCACCGGCAAGACGACGCTATCAACCGATGACAACATCACGGCCATCGTCACCTCCCGAAAAGAAAGGAGCATGACCCAAAACCAGGCGGCGAACAGGGCCGGTCTTAAGAGCGGCGCCGTGACTCTTCTCAAGACCCTGACGATCGAGGCCCCGCTGGTCCGGCCGGCGTCCTCCAAGTCCGTGTGGATTTGGAGGATGGCGCCGTTCAGAGCCCTCGTCGCAAAGCTCATAAACGCGATGATATGGACCAGCGCGATCAGGAAAATGGTTCCATAGATCGGGAGGAAGTGCCGAGCCAAAAGGGCGAGATAAAGCAGGGATACCGCCAGCACGATCCTAGGGACTGCAAGCGGTAGAAAAGCGATGTCGTCGATAACAAACCGGCCCCTTAGCCGGGAGCGGACGACGATCCAGGAGATAGCGGTTGCAATGACGACCACCAAAACCGGAACCACGGAGATCAGAATAGCTGTGTTAATAAGCGGTCGAGCTCCTTGTCGGGTATAGACATTGATATAGTTTTGCAGTGTAAGCGACGAGAGAAGCTCAACAGAAGGAAGCTGGAAATAGGGTATGACGGAGTAGTAAAGCAGCACCAGCAAAGGCAGCCCAAGGGCAAGCGCGAAATAGAGCGAAACCAGTGCGCAGGCGAGCGGACGCCACTTGCCCAGTTGGAGGATCCTTGCCCGCAGCCCTTTGCCGGTTATGGTCGCATACTTCCGACCCTGCTTAATGAGGCTGGAGTAGTAGGCCGCCATCAGCAAGCTGGCAATCATCACGACGCTGCCGTAGGCTGCGGCGAGGCCGTACTCTGGAACCGCACCCTCTTGAAAATACACGAAGATGTAGAGCATGGTGCTGAAAACAAAGATCCTGTCCGGAAGGCCAAGCACAACTGGCACTTCGAAGACTGCGAAGGCCAGCACGAATAGGTAGATGCCCGCCGCGACAAGAGACGGAAGGGCCAGCGGCAGGTTGATCCGGAAAAAAGTTCGTGCTTTGCTTGCGCCGCTGATGTAGGCAGCTTCTTCTAAACTGGCATCGATGCCCATAAAGACGGGCAATAATATAAAGAACGCCGGCGGTACGAGGCTCAGGCCCTCAGAAAAAGTCATCCCGCCCAGGGTATAAATATTGAGCGGCGCCTCCTCAAGGCCAAACGCCTGCATCAGGAACCGGTTCACTATCCCGATGTTCGGGCTGAGCAGGAAGGCCCATCCCATAGCCTGTAAGAAGCCCGGGATAATCAGGATCATCCCCAACAAGAGGCTTATGGCGTGACGAAAAGGGAGATCAGTTCGGGCTACAAGCCAGGCCAACGGAGCACCCGTGGCCAGCGCCAGTGCCGTAGAGCCTAGAGCGAAGAGCAAGGTGTTCAGAATCACTCGATGCCCAAACGGATCCAGGAGGACCCTCTTGTAATTGGCCAGGGAGTATTCCCCTTGACCCGGAATTCCAAGCGTGAAGCTGATCCAGCCTGCAGCAAGGAGGGGAATGAGGATGAGCACGACTCCGGCCAACGCGATGCTCAGCACCGGAATGGATGTGGAAGAAGATCTCACATCGCCAGTCCGTTGAAAAAGGCCCATCTGCCATCAGCCGGCCTGCGGATAGGGTCTTTCAACACGCTGTTGCACCCTGGCTATTTCTCAAGGAGAATCGACCTGATTTTTTTGATGAGATCGCCGTAACCTTTCTTCAATAGAAAATCGAGGTCGGGCAGCAGGACCCTGTGCTTAGCCGCAAATTGCGCCGCGGGTGTGCCAGGCCTAAACATGGAAGTGGAATAACGGTACTTGTAATGCAGCTCCTGCCCTTCCTTCGTCATCAAAGCCACTGTCATCAGCGTAGCGGCATTCTGGTTGCGTGCTCCCTTCGGAACAACCAGGACATAAACCCAAACCAGGGCTGGCTCGACCTCTTCTGCGACGCCCATCGGTGCGCCACGTTGATCCCTATAATAGAGGGTGCGTTCTCGCAACGCTGCCCATGCTAGCGGTGTCTCACCCGAGAGTACTTTCTGGTGAGATTCCGGAAACCGTCCAAGCTTAGGTCTCAATTCCATCAGCTTTTTCAAGTAAGCTAACGTCTTCTCTTCTCCCCACGCATTTGGCTGAGACAGCATGGTCCAAGGCTCATGATTAACCAGGACCCCAAGCTTTCCCTTCCATTTGGGATTAAGGAGATCGTCCCAACTCTTAGGCACGTCCTGGGCTTTGACGAGGCGGGTATTGTATGAAGGCATGACGAATTGCGTATCCACCACTGGGACTAAGCCGCTCCACGTCAGGTCCTTTGGTGTGAGCTGGGGGAGAAGTTCCAGCCAGGGAGTAGGCTCGATTGCTTTGTTTTCGAAAAGCGGTAATCCCGACACCAGATTCTGAAACATCAGGTCATAGCTCGGCGGCGCAGCGCTTTTAAGTTCGGTCAGGACCTTTGCCGTTGAGGCAGGGAAGTTGAGCGAATTATCGATCTTCACCCTTATCTTAACGCCAAAATGTTTCTCTGTGAGAGCCGACATGTCCCGCAGGAACTCGCCGGTAGGAAGTCCCGTGTCGGGATCCGGGGCCTGATAAACGATCTCCCCCTCCTTGGCAGCCTTATCGATGATGTCGGCAAGCTTTGGACTCGTCTGCGCCGCGGTTGCCCGCATCGTAGATGAAAACAAACCAATCATTCCTAGGGATAACAAGACTCGGAGAAAAAAGTTGGCAGCACCCATTCTCCACATCGAAGAGCTCCTCCTCTGAATTCCCGGTAAGAAACAGGTCAATCCGTATGGCAAGGACAAATTCTCACCAAACATATGCTACTAAAATTGACCGTGTCAAGGACCCGGGCGCTCCGCCCTTTACCGAACTGATGATTTATTATAGGCTACCTCACGATTCGCTAAAATCGGGCCACGCCTCTTAGGAAAATTCATCGTGAGGAAGGAAGTCGCCGATTCCCTTGCAACATCGCCCGCCTCTGATGCGTCTGCGGAGGTCCCCCCGCGAAGGTATCCCGACCTGCACGATCACCTGGAGAGTCTCGAGCGCGAAGGCCTGCTGATCCGAATAAAAGAACCGGTGGACAAAGATCAGGAGATGCACCCGCTGGTGCGCTGGCAGTTTCGCGGCGGCATCAAGGAAAAGGACCGCAAGGCTTTTCTTTTCGAACAGCCAGTTGATTCACAGGGAAAAAAGTACGACATCCCGGTGGCCATCGGAGTCTTGGCAGCAAATCGGCAAATCTACGGCATCGGCCTCGGAGCCGATCCGTCAAAAGTCAACCAGCTCTGGGCCGACGCCAAGGCCAATCCCATCCCGCCGGTCGAGATCCCTTCACAGGCCGCGCCGGTTCATGAGCTGATCTTTGAGGGAGAAGAACTCAAGGTTCCCGAGCGGGGGCTCGACGCCATCCCGGTGCCGATATCGACGCCGGGCTGGGATAACGCTCCCTACGTGAGCGCCGCTCATTTCATCTCCAAAGATCCCGATAGCGGTATCCAGAACATCGGTACCTATCGCGCCATGATCAAGGCCCGCGATCGCCTCGGCTGTAATCCTTCGATCGAGCTGGGGCAGGGCATCTATATCCACTGGGAAAAATACCGGGCGAGAGGCGAGAGCATGCCGGCGGCTCTGTGCATCGGAGGGGTCCCGGTGATCTCCTACGTGTCGGCTCAGAAGCTCGCTTACGACACCGACGAACTGGCGGTGGCCGGAGGGCTGGTCAAGGCCCCCATTCGCGTGGTCAGGGCCAGGACCGTACCGCTGCTCGTGCCGGCCGACGCCGAGATCATCATCGAAGGCCTCATCTCGACTGAGTGGCTCGAGCCCGAGGCCCCCTTCGGCGAATCCCACGGCCACGTCAATCCCAAAGAGTACAACCCTTTCATGGAAGTGACCTGCATCACTCGCAGAAAGGCAGCCATCCTCTGCTCGATCATCAGCCAGGTGACGCCCTCGGAATCGAGCGTGATGAAGAAGATGGCCTATGAGCCGCTCTATCTGGACCATCTGCGCAACGGGCTCGGGGTGAAAAGCGTGGCGCGGGTTGTCCTCCATGAACCGCTGACGGCCACGCAGAAGCTGACCATCGTGCAGATGGAGAAGCCGACGCGCGCCGAGGTCTGGCGGGCGCTTCTGGGTGCGGTCGCCTTTCGCCCTTCGATGTCGAAGATCGTCATTGCGGTGGACAAAGATATCGACCCGGAGAATCTCGATGCCGTGTTCTGGGCTTTGGGCTATCGCTCCCGGCCGCACGAGGACGTGCAGATTCTGCGCGGGACCGACGTGGGGCATGCCCCCCGACATGACACGCGGGGCTCGGCCGATGACTCCTGCCTGTTGTGGGATGCCACGCTCAAAGGGACCTTCCCGCCGATCTCCCTGCCGAAGCGGGAGTACATGGAACGTTCGCGCCGCCTGTGGGAAAAGCTCGGCCTTCCTAAGCTCGAACCGGAATCGCCCTGGTACGGTTACTCTCTCGGAGACTGGAACGCGGAACTCGACGAGGAGGCCAGGCTCGCGGCTGAAGGCAGGTATTGGGAAACGGGGAAAAAGATTGCGCATGAAAGGCGCTCCACACGGGAGATCTCGCCGAACACTTCTTACTACCCGCAAAAAAAGGACAACAGAGATAGCTAAGAAACTAATACTAGCGTATTAAATAAGTCCACATGCCAGAGGAACAAGCCTTCCGGCCGCAGCCGATGGACCCATCCTCGCTCCGCTCGGAATCTCAAATGGCAGATCTCAAATTCAAATTGGCCATCTGAGATTTAGAATTTGCAATCCCGCAGGGCTCGTCTGCGGCCTTCAGGCTCGCTCCTCTTTCAACACTTTGGAGGAGGCAAACGAATGGAGTACAAAGCGCTGAAGTGGTCGGTTCACGAAAATCCGAAACGGCCCGGCGAGCCTTGTATCGGTCTCATCACGCTCAACCGCCCGGATTACCTCAATGCCATGGACCC
>Ga0209343_10011122_pt1 | contig 10162 bp, 7 predicted proteins | sample RifCSPlowO2_02_FD_184026 | JGI IMG/M metagenome (GOLD analysis project Ga0209343, IMG submission 184026) | Groundwater microbial communities from Rifle, Colorado - Rifle CSP2_plank lowO2_0.2 (SPAdes) (version 2) | ecosystem: Environmental > Aquatic > Deep subsurface > Groundwater | place: Rifle...
CTCTTCGCCGGCGGCTACTGGCTGAATCTGTCGCAGCCGGTGCTCGCGAGCGCCGGCGCGCTGTTTGGCGGCGTGGGGTATCAGTACTTCGTCGAGGGCCGCGAGAAGCGGAAGATGAAGAAACTGTTCGGGCAGTACGTCTCGAAGGACGTGTACGATCACCTCGTGTCGGATCCGTCGCTGGCGCGGCTGGGCGGGAACCGGCGGGAGATGAGCGTGCTGTTCTCCGATATCCGCGGGTTCACCACAGTGTCCGAGAAAGGCCAGCCTGAAGACATCGTCCATACGCTGAACGAGTACTTCACGCGGATGGTGGCCATCGTGTTCCACCACAAGGGAACGCTCGACAAGTTCGTCGGCGACATGGTCATGGCCCTGTTCGGCGCGCCGCTCGACGATCCGCTCCACGCCGACCACGCCGTGGACACCGCACTCGACATGCTGGACGAGCTCCACAAGCTGAACATCGGGTGGGCCGCCCAGGGCCGGCCGACGCTGGACATCGGCATCGGCGTCAACAGCGGGCCGATGATTGCCGGGAATATCGGCTCCGATCAGATCATGAGCTACACCGTGATTGGCGACTCCGTGAACCTGGGGTCGCGGCTCGAATCGGCCAACAAACAGTACGGCACCCGGATTATCATCAGCGAGTTCACACGAAGCCGCCTGACAAAGGACTACCCGCTCAGGCCGCTCGGGGATATTGTCGTGAAGGGCAAGACGCAACCGGTGGCGATTTTCGAGGTCATTGGCCGGACGAACCCTCTGGCGCCGGCCGGCGCGCCGCCAGAGCCCGTGAGTCCTGCCGATACGAAACATGAGGCACGAACATGAAGAAGCTGGTACTCGGAGTGGTATTCCTCGCGCTGTGCAGTCCGGTCTACGCCCAGTTCGGCGGCATGCTCGATAAGGCGCAGCAGGCGAAGAAGGCCAAGGACAGTCTGGATTCGCTCAACATCACCGAAGAGGAAGAGATCAAGCTCGGGGCTGATGTGAGCCTGAAAGTGCGAACGCGGTTCGGCGTGGTGCAGGATGCCGCCGTGCACCAGTACGTCACGCTGCTCGGCATGGCGATCGCCGAACAGACGGAGCGGCCCAAGCTGCCGTGGCAGTTCATCGTGCTCGACACCGACGGCGTGAACGCGTTCGCGTCGCCCGGCGGCTTCGTGCACATCACGCGCGGCGCCCTCGGCCTGATCAAGAACGAAGCCGAGCTGGCCGCCGTGCTCGGTCACGAGATCGGCCATGTCGCGCACAAGCACACTGTCGACGCGATTCGGAAGGCCAACGCGCAGAAACTGTTATCGGAAGCCACGCTCGCGAATCGCGGGCCGTTCCTCGATCGCCTCGCCAACCTGGCGTACGACATGGTGCTCGAAGGCAAGTTCGATCGCGGCGATGAACTGGACGCCGACAAGTACTCGGTCAGCATGACGCAGAAGATCGGCTACTCGTCCGGCACCCTGAGTGATTTCCTCACGCGCCTCGCCGAGCGCAACAAGGATCAGCCGGAGCGGAACGGCCTCTTCGCGTCGCATCCCGAAACCAAGGAGCGCATCGAGAAGATCCGCCAGATGGCCGGCTCCAAAGCCGGCGCGACGGCACAGGCGCGCTACGCGAAGAACATCAAGTACGAGGCGGCGGCCGTGACCACGATCGCTGTTGTCACCGAAGGCTCCGCGGGCCTCACCGGATCGAGCAAGGACTCGGGCAAGAAGGACGACAAGGACGCGAAGAAAGAGGAGCCGAAAAAAGGGTTCGGCCTCGGGTCGCTCAGAAGGTCGACCGGCAGCGAACAGCAGACGGCGCAGGTGTCGGCATCGGGAGGTTCTCGAGGAGTCGGACCGGATCGTGCGGCCAAGGGTGGCGACAACCCGGCCGTCGTGAAGGTGACGGTCGGCGCGGCCGAAGTGGCTGCGTTCAAGAAAGGGATTGCCTGATCTGAACCTGGCGCCTCGGGCGTCGGCCCGGGGCGCCTCATCGCTCAGACGGAACGGATTCTCGGCGCCAGCTCGATTTCGGTAATCGGGTGGGTGGGCCGGTAATACTCGTCGGTGTAGGCGACGTTGTAGATCGGGATGCCTGTGTGCTCGAACCGGCCGAAGGCGCGGTGGATGTGGCCGCAGATCACCAGCCGCGGCCTGACGCGCTCGATGGCGGCCAGCAGCTCCCGCGATCCGACATGGTCGAGCTTGTCCGTGGCCGTGCGCTCGAGGTCTCCGTAGCCGAACGGCGGCTGATGGCTCACCAGGATGTCGATGTCGTCTGGAATTGCCGCGTACACGGCCGCGAGCTCCTGAGGTTCTTTCATCAACGCCCAGTCCATGTAGCGGTCGGACCACGGCGTGATCCAAATCCGCAGGCCGAGGCATTCGACCATTTCATCGAAGCCGATCGTGACCGGCAGATCGTCGGCCAGGCGGTGACGATTCCGGCCGCGCTCGGCGACAAAATCATGATTGCCCCAGGTGACGAGTTTCTGTTCGCGCGGGAGGGAGATCGCCGCGGCCCAGTCGCGGAAGGGTCCGTGTATCCAGCTCTCCTGAACGTCCGGGTCCTGGCGCGCGGTCTTCGAACCCTCGACGCGATCGGGACAGATGTCGCCGGCGACGATCAGGAGATCGCACGCCGGCACGGGCGGCAAGCAGCCGTGCAGATCCGAGAGGGCTATGATCTTCATCGCTCACCCGATTGTGTCATGAGTGCGGGAGGGCAAAATTAGCTGACCGAAAAGGGGCCGTACCCCTTTTTCTCAATCGTGGCCAGAAAAAGGGGTACGGCTAACGGCTGGTTGCCCAATCGGCGAGGAAGCCTGCCACCGCCGGCACGTCCGCGCCCATGAAGTACACGCCTGCCCGGTATCTGAGCGGCCCGCCTGAGGACGGTGGTTCGAGGCGCGCCCACACGATCTTTCCTCTGCAGGCGATCGGCGTGGTGTCTGACGGCAACTGCAGTTTCACGACGCGATTCGGCTTCAATGGCGTCGGCGAGATGACCTGCGCGCCGGTCGTGGAGAGATCGACGAGCGCGGCGGCGCCGCCGTCGATCAGCACCGGCACCGCGTTGTGGAACGCATGCCGGCTCGCGGTGCGGAGGGGTTGATCCGGCCGCCCCGGCGACGCGTCGACCATCGGCATCGCCGCCACCGGCCCGTCTTCGAGCGTCAGTTCGTTCAGCGAAATCGCGATTTCCACGTCAGGCGACTCGACGGCCACGAGCGCGCGATCGGCGAGCTGCTGCTCGAAATCGCGAATGCGCCGTTCGAACGATTCGCGCATCTCGTCGTGCTTTGCGCCTGCCGCCATCGCCATCTGACGCTCCGCCAGCAGTTCGGCGCTGCGCGCCTCGAGCTCGCGCGTGGCTGCTTCCGCGCGCGCCTCAGCGTCGTTCCATGCGTTCTCGGTTTCGGCGAGTTCTGTGTCGCGCCGTGTCGATTGTGCCTGCGCTTCGGCCTCGATCGCGCCAACGGCCTGCTTCAGGTCGTGCAGCTCCCTGGCGAGGGCGTCGCGATCGCCCACGGTCGCCTCGGCCTGCGCGGCCGCCTCTTGCCAGGCCCGCTCGAGCGCCGCGCGGGCCTTTTCCGTGGCGACGTGATGCGCTTCGAGGCCGTCGAGCTGGGCCGCCGCGGCTTCGAGATCGTCTCGCCGTGCCTCGGCGGTGCGACGCGCCTCGTCGAGCTCTTCCTGGCGTGCAGCGGCCGCGCGACCGGCGTTCTCCAGGTCCGCCTGTCGTGCCTCGGCGGTGCGACGCGCCTCGTCGAGATCGCGCTGACGCGCGGCGAGTTGCTCCGCCAGCTGCGCGGCTGCGATCCGATCCTGATCGCGGTCGCGCTCCGATCGCTCCTGGATGGCGCGGATGTCGAGCGTCTTCTCGCGTTCGGACGCGGCGATCCGCTGCTCCGCCTTGTCGAGTGCGCTGTGCAGGGCGGCAGTGGCCGCGCGTTCCGCCTCGATCGCCGCGCGCGCCTCATCGAGAGTGCGACAGAGCAGTTCGCCGGCGGCGTGCTCCGCCTCGAGCGTGGTCTGCGACTCCTGGAGCTCGTGCCGCAGGCTCTCTTCTTCCGCGCGCGCCGCCTCGATCGCCGCGCGCGCTTGGTCGAGCTCCCGGCGGAGTTGAATGGTCGTGCGGCACTCGTCGTCGAACGCGATCTTCGCCTGCTCGAGGCTCGAGCGCAGGGCGGCAGCGGCTGACCGCTCGGTGCGGAGCTGTTGCTCGCCGTCGGTTTGCGCGGCGGCGACCTCTTCCTGCGCCTCGAGCCGCGCCTGAAGGCACAGGCGAGTGGCCGTCGCGTCGGCCTCGGCCGTGGCGACGCGCGCGAGCTCGATGACGAGGGTTTCAAGCGCCTCGGATTCGTCGGGATTGGCGAGCGCGGCCTCGAGCACGGCAAGCCGTTTGTCGAGCGCCGCGCGCAGCGCGTCGAGCTCGTGCTGCGAGGTGTCCGTCAGGTACTGCCGGACAGCGGCGGTCGAAAGACCCGTTTCAGGCTGGGAGACGACGGCGGGGCTCATGCGGTGGCGCGACAAGTCGCCAGACTGCTTTTGCAAGTGGAGCGCCAGCCCTGCGCGTCGGCCAATCGCCGATCGCCGGCCGGTCTTCCGAGGCCGACCAAGACGGTTTCGTAACAGCGATTACGATCTTGTCGCGTCAGGGGGGGTCGAATACCGTTTCTGCGCCCGAGGGCCGAGTCGAACGCTCGGGTCTTCTTCTTGCACCAGGACGAAGGATGCTTCACTCGTCCAGCCTGGCGCTCCCGGATCACCAACGGGGTATCACGGCCGCCGCCAACGCCACGGCGAGCTGGGTGCGTGCGCAGCGGGCAAGGAGGAGCGACGCCGCGATCGTGGACAGCGCCGAACTCGTGCCCACCGTGGCGCTGGAAGCCGAGCGCCCCTTTGAGGACCAGAATAACCAGAATAATCCGTCGGCGGTTGACGGCGCCTGGCTGCGATCGCTCGGCGCGCGCGTATGGCTGATGAGCGTCGGCGTCATCGCCGTCGTTGCGGTCATCGCGACGCTCGCGGCGGTCGGCAGCAGGGTCACCTCGTACTGGAGGAGCGGAACGCAGAAGCCGACGATCGAGCGGCCGGTCGGTCCTGCAGCTCCCGTGGCCGCCAGCGCGGCGGTGCCGATTCGGAAAACGACCGGACGACTGCAGGTCAGTTCCGTGCCGCCGGCCGCGCGCGTGCTCGTTGACGGCAAGTTTCGCGGGATGACCCCGCTCACGCTCGATGATCTCAATCGTGGCGAGCACCAGGTTGTGCTGGAGAGCGCCGAAGGTTCCGTCAGCCGCACGGTGACCATCACCGCCTCGGAGTCCGTCGTGCTGGAGGAGATGATCTTCTCCGGCTGGGTCGCGGTGTACTCGCCGTTCGACCTCATCGTTCGGGAGGGGACCAGGGCGTTTCCGCTCGACGACCGCCATCAGATCATGCTGCCGCCCGGCCCCCATGAACTCCATCTCGAGAACCGCGCGCTCGGGTACGACGAGGTCCGTCGGGTGGATGTGAAGCCCGGGGAGGTGCAGACACTCCAGGTGACGCCGCCGCGTTCGGCGCTGACGGTGAAGGCCACCGCGGACGCCCAGGTGTGGGTGGACGGCGTGCTCGCCGGCGACACGCCGCTCGTGGCGTTCTCCGTCGCCCTCGGCACCCACGAAGTGATCGTCAAGCGCGCGGGAGACGAGCGCCGGTTCATCGTGACGTCCACGGTGAAGCCGGTCGATCTCAGCGTGGACTTTTCCCGGCCAGCCGCCTGAAGTCAGCCCGCCGTCGTGCCCGGCATCGGGATCGGATATCCTGAGGCAGGGACATGCCATGAAACCTGTCTATATCGCCGCATATCACCAGTCGCCCTTCGGCAAGCTCTTCGACATCTCCGTGCCGCAGATCGTGGAGCGCGCGGTGCTCGGCGTGTGCGGTGAGATCAAGATCGACGCGTCGGCCATCGACGTCGGTTCGATCGCCGCGGCCTGCAATTTCACGCTCAACGAGCAGGGGCTGCTCGCCGGGCTGCTTGCCGGCGTGCCCGGTCTTGAAAGCAAGCCGATCGAGGCCGTCGAGAACGCGTGCGCGTCGGGCGGTCAGGCCGTGCTGTCGGTGATCCACAAGCTGCAGCTCGGCATGGGTGAGGTGGGCATTGCCGTCGGCTACGAGAAGATGCGCGACGCACAGGGCAAGATGGACGGCAAGCTCGTCGGCAAGGTGCTCGGCTACTTCTCGCACCCGGACGAGCGTGAGGGCAAGGTGTTCGTGTTCCCGCACCTCTTCGCCGAGGTGATGGCGGCGTACATCAAAGAGCACGGCGCGACCGCCCGCGATCTCGCCACGATCGCGGTCGCCGAGTACAAGAACGCGCATTTCAACCCGTTCGCGCAGATGCGCGACGTCAACCTCACGCTCGATATGGCCGAGAAGCTCGAAGGCATCAACCGCTGCGTCGTGGACGGCTTGCCGCTGAAGACGTACGACTGCTCGCAGATTACGGACGGGTATGCCGCGATGATCGTGGCGACGGAGGAGGGCCTCGGGCGGCTTGGCCTGAAGCCGTCCACGTGCGTGCGCATCGCGGGATGGGCGCAGGCCACCGATCCGTTGAAGAAGGCCGGCCGGGATGTGCTGCGTCCGGCGGGCGCGTATCGGGCGATGCGGCATGCCTACGAGATGGCGGGCAGGTTGCCGAGCGACGTGAACGTGGTGGAGCTGCACGACTGTTTTACCGTGATGGCGGCCATCGGCACGGAAGTGATCGGGAAGGCGAAGCCGGGCGAGGGCGCGAAGTACTGGGTGGACGGCCACGCGGAGGTGACCGGCGAGTGCGCGATCAACTCCTCCGGCGGTCTCATCGCCAAAGGGCATCCCATCGGCGCCACCGGCGTCGCGATGATCGGCTGGGCGGCGTGGCAGCTCCTCGGCAAGGCGCCGAAGGAATTGCAGGTGGCGAACCCCCGCTACGCCGCGACGTTCAACATCGGCGGACTCATCTGCGCGTCGGTCTGCACGGTGCTCGCGCCGCCGGCGTAGGCGATCTTGACTGTCGTGGAAGCTGAGCCTACGCTCTGACAGAAATCTCTTCCCCTCGCTTGGTGCTCGAAAGGAGCTGCCATGGATCTGCGGACTCGCGTGATCAACATCCTGACTCGACCCCGGACGGAGTGGACCGTCATCGCATCGGAGCCGACCGATGTCGCGACCCTCTACAAGAGCTACATCATGATGCTGGCGGCCATCCCGCCCGCCGCCGCGTACATCGGCATGACGGTATTCGGAATCAGCCTGCCGCTCATGGGCAGGTATCGCGTCGGCGTCGTGCAGGGCTTGACCTCGGCCGTCGTGCAGTACGTGCTCTCGCTCGTCGGCGTGTACGTCGCGTCGATCGTGATCGACAAGCTGGCGCCGACGTTTCAGTCGGAGTCGAATGCGATGCAGGCGTTGAAGCTCGTGGCGTACGCGTCCACCGCCAGCTGGCTGGCGGGCGCGCTGAGCGTCATTCCGGCGCTCTCTCCGCTCGCGATCGTCGGAGGGCTCTACGGGATCTATCTCTTCTATCTCGGTGTGGCGCCACTGATGAAAACGCCGAGCGACAAGATCATTCCGTACATGGTCGTGTCGGCCGTTGTCGTCATCGTCGTGATGTTCGTGACGGGCGTTGTCGCGACGGCAATGACCGGCGTGATGCGCTAGTTTAGAGCACGTAACCGCTGAGGCGAGCTCCCGATGTTCGCGCGCTGCACAGAATCCGCGAATCGACCCTGAGTTCGAAGACGTGACCGAAACACGTCGAAGACTCACTGGCTCGGTTTCCGCCACCGGCTGAGGTCGGAGAATCGCCTGCGCCCAGCCCGGCGCGCCGGATCGCAGGCGGGTGGATCGGCGGGCGTGAAGAGCACGTACGTGGCGTCCTCGTGTACCAGCGTCAGCCCAAGGGCGCCGACAGCAAACGCCTGGAGATCGGTCGACGCCCGGTGTTTGTTCACGACGACGAACTTGACGCACGACCGTCGGAGGAAGGCGTTCCGCGAGTGACGGGCGGCGTCCATCCCCTCCGCCGAAAGTTCACGGCCCTCGCTGAGCGCGAACAAGGCCCGGAGCATGGGCACGCGCGCGGTTTCCGCTTTTCGCCAAGGGGAGACCCTGGACAGGTATCCGCCGATCAACGGCCGCCGGTGACTGGTCTGAAAGTACTGCGACGACGCGTTGAAGTCGCCGAGTGACGAGGTGCCATCGCGGATGCCCACGGGCAGTTCGAGCAGCCGTCCCGACTCGTCGCCCGTTGTTGCAATGAGCCGATACACCTCCGGGACAGCCGCCGAATAGAGAGGGCGCGGCGCCGGCAGCAGCTCTATCGCGAGGATCCCGGCGAGAAGCGCCCACGCCCAACGCGGTGTGGCATAGCGGCGACCGAACTCCTCGAGGGCGAACGCGGCCAGCAGGGACATGCCAAGAACCGCCACGACCGCGAACCGGGAGGGGGACCGCGCCATCCCGATCACTGGTACGTAGCGCAACAACGCCCACGGTCCGATCACCGACGTGTTGATGCCGGCGATGTATATGAATGGCCCGAGCGAGAGCCAGACAAAGAAGCCGGTAAATGCCACCCAGAACCGTGGCAGGAGGCGAAGCCACGCTCCCGCGGCGATCACCGCAAAAGCCACGATCGAGAAGGAGCCGACGAACTCCGGAAATGCGTCCTGCCGGTCCGGCATGAACCACGGGCGCGTCACGTCGCCGAACCACGCATGATTCGGGTTTGGGACGAAGTACGCGAGCGCGTCGACTCCGCGTGGACTGCTGCGCCAGTAGATCTGCGTGCCGGGCAGCCGATCACTCGCGAAGCGCAGCGCGGTCCCGATGAGCTGGGGCAACAGCAACACCAGGCAGACCCCGACCGAGACCAGCCCCAACCGCAGCAGGCGTGTCAGACGTGCCTCCGGGTCATCCAGACGAAGGACCGGACGCCACGCCAGCCAGGCTCGGAGCGCGACGGCCAGCACGAGGACCAGGAGTGGTGTGTAGAGTGTCTGCAGCGCGATCTGGACGGGGCCAATGGCAATCCGAGTCGTACCGCTCAGAACACGCCACGCGATCAGAGTGCCGAAGAACACGATCACGACGTTCAGAACCAGGGCGTGCCGCGGCCATGCGGTCACCCGTCCAGGCCACTCGACGCGGCTGAAGCGCCAGGTCACCATGAAGGCGCCCATAATCGCGCAGTAGATTCCGTAGTACGAGTCCGAATACGTCGCCGCGGCGACGACAACTCCCACGAGGACGGCGTCTCTCATGCGCCCCATGTCGAGCGCCCGCAACAACGCCCACAGGAACAGGGGAAGTGAGGCGGCGATGACCAGACTGAAATGTGCGGTCTCCCTCGCCGTCAATACGGGTGAGGCCATGAACAGGGCTCCGGCGCACCATGCCGCCGCCGTTCCGAGTCCAAGCCGCCTGGCCAAGACGAATACACCAAGCCCCGAGGCCGAAATGAACGCGAGCAGCACGACGTTGAACGCGCCGACGACCCCGAGCGCGCTGATCAATGGCGCGCCGAGAGCACCAGCGATAGGCGTGTAGTTGTGCAGGCTGAAATCGGCGCCGCCGCTGTAGGCAAACACGTGATCGGTCGAGAACGGGAGGTGCGCGTGGTCGAGCAGCTCGTGCCGGAAGATCCAGAGGTTCCAGACGTAGTTGCCGAGATCACCAGACGGGTCGCCGAGCAGGTGCGTCCGCAGATGCCGCGTCAGTGGCCACGTGAGGATGCACGCCAGCAGGACGTACCCGGCCGCAGCCACGGACCAAACAGCCGCCGTTGGGAGGCGTATCGATTGGCGCACTGGCACGCATTCTACTTCTCGCGGATGAGCCCGGCAATCGAACACGGTTCGCCGCGGACTCGTCAGGCGGGCCTTCCGCCCCTTATTCGCAACTATCGTCACCGGATGGAAGGCAACCGATGATCAGACAGAGAACGTTCAGGTCGGCCGACGAAGGTCGACCTGAACGTCGGAGTCAGGCAAGGTCGAATCGATCGAGATTCATGACCTTGTCCCACGCGGCAACGAAGTCGCGCACGAATTTCTCCCGTGCGTCGTCGCATGCATAGACCTCCGCAAGTGCTCGGAGCTCGGAGTTCGAACCGAAGACGAGGTCGATGCGGCTGCCGG
>Ga0209343_10011123_pt1 | contig 10162 bp, 8 predicted proteins | sample RifCSPlowO2_02_FD_184026 | JGI IMG/M metagenome (GOLD analysis project Ga0209343, IMG submission 184026) | Groundwater microbial communities from Rifle, Colorado - Rifle CSP2_plank lowO2_0.2 (SPAdes) (version 2) | ecosystem: Environmental > Aquatic > Deep subsurface > Groundwater | place: Rifle...
TGGAAAGAGTATAGGGGATAGTCAGCTTGTAGAAAAGGCATCAATAGAGCAGGCACAAAAAGATATGGCCATTGGGTGGCTGCTCGCGAAAGGAATTATCAAGGTTGTTGATGAGACAATAGAGAAGTCTGTTATTCTCACGGAGACAGGCGAGAAGTACAGAGATTTGAAAGTCCCTGAGCTTCGTATATTTCAGGCTATAAAGGATAATCCTGAATGTACCATGGCAGATATCAAGGGACGTGCTGATCTTGACCCTACAGAGGTAAGCTCTGCAATCGGTGCCTTGAAGGATAGCGGGATAATAAAGATTGCACAGGGCGGACGATTTGAGATTGTGGATTCAGCACTTATAGATGAATATGAACGGAGTCAAGACGTGATTGTGACTGTTAGTAACAAAGGGGAAATCAAATTATCTGAACTATCTGAGGGAGAACAGGAAATAATAGAAGGGCTTCACAGGAAAAGAGGAAAATCCAAAGGAGTGTTCAGGGTAAATGAAAAGTTCAGCAGGACTTATACGCTGACAGATCTGGGTATTAAGATACATTCTGAGATAATTCAGAGAGGTAAGCCTGTTGACGAGATCTCTCAGTTAACCCCTGAGATGTTAAAAGACGGTTCATGGGAGGGGAAGTCCTTCCGGAAATATAACATAACACTTCCTCCCCCAAGATTAACCCCTGGCAGAAAACATCCGTATAAAGAGTTCCTCGATAATGTAAAAGATAAGCTCGTTGCCATGGGTTTTGAGGAGATGCGGGGAGGGCTTGTTGAGAATGAGTTCTGGAACATGGATGCCTTATACATGCCACAGTTCCATCCTGCGAGAGACATCCATGATGTATATTATGTGAAAGGGCCTGGATCATCAAAAGAGCCGGCATTTGCAAAAGAAATCGAAGAACCTTTTATGTCAAACGTATCAAAGACACATTACTCCGGTGGGGAGACAGGCTCACGCGGATGGAAATATCATTTCGATGTGAAAAAGGCAAAACGGCTGATGCTACGGAGTCAGGGGACGGCTGTATCTGCAAGGACACTTGCAAAGGGGCCGAGGGTACCTGGAAAATATTTTTCAATCGCACGCTGCTTCAGGTATGAACAGGTTGATGCCACTCATGCCCAGGATTTCTTTCAGATAGAAGGGATAGTGATAGGTGAAGATATAAATTTCCGTACACTGCTGGGTCTTCTTGAGCTGTTTGCCCTTGAGGTAGCAAAGGCAAAGGAGATTGAATTTCTCCCTGCCTATTTCCCTTTTACAGAACCATCTGTAGAGCTTCATGTTAAACACCCAAAGCTCGGATGGATGGAGCTTGGCGGCGCAGGTATATTCAGACCGGAGGTGACAATACCACTGGGTGTTAAAGTGCCGGTCATTGCTTGGGGGCTTGGTCTTGACAGGATGGCTATGGTAGCCCTTGATATACATGATATCAGAGACCTCTTTTCAGCAAATCTCGATATGATAAGGACTAAGAGGACACAGTGGATATAGTATATATAATGGATATAGTGGCTAACGTGGCTATCGTGGATAGGTCAGGCTTCCAGCCTGACTAATATAACTGAACAGGAGTTATTAATTGCCCACAATAAGTATAAAAAAGAAAGACCTTGAATCACTTGTCGGGCAATCCTTTTCTTTAGATGACCTTGAGCATAACCTCCAGCTTGTGAAGGGTGAGCTTAAAGGATATGAACTTGAGAGTGATGAACTGAAGATAGAGCTTAGTGACAGCAACAGGCCTGACCTCTGGTGTTGCGAGGGGATTGCCAGGCAGATAAAAGGGAAGCTGACAGGCGACTGGCCTGATTATACATTCTTTTATTCAGAAAACAGGGAGAGCATAGGGCAGATAATAGTTGATGAAGGGCTGAAAGAGATAAGGCCATATGTGGGAGGTTTTACAGCAGCAGGTATTACAGTTGATGAAGATATGCTTGTACAGATGATCCAGACCCAGGAGAAGATATCCGAGATATTCGGCAGCAAAAGGAGAAGGATATCTATCGGCATATATAATCTGTCACAAATTAATTTCCCTGTTCACTATAAGGCAGTCAATCCTGAGGAGTTCTCCTTTACACCACTCGGTTTTGAGGAGAAGATGAATCTCAGAGAGATCATTGAGAATCATCCGAAAGGACAGGCCTACGGAGATATACTGAAAGGAATAACAAAGTATCCGATCCTTGTTGACAGCAAAGATAATGTCCTATCCTTTCCTCCCATAATAAACAGTAGAGAGGTTGGTGAGGTCAGGGCAGGTGACAGTGCGCTGTTTGTGGAAGTAACAGGGTTTGATATCAGGCTTGTGATACTTGTACTGAATATCCTTGCAGTAAATCTCCATGACAGGGGTGCAGTGATTGGAAAAGTAGAAACAGTTTTTCCATTTGATACTGAATTTGGGAAAAATCCTGTTATACCCTTTGACCTTACAGGGCCAGTGACTATTTCTATTAAGGATGTTGAAAGGATCATCGGTGAGCGGCTGAATCTGGATGAGGTTGCGGGCCTGCTTGACTGTTATGGCTACTGGGTCAGGAAAAAGAGAGAGATTCTTGAAGTAACACCTCCGCCATACAGAGATGATATCATGCATCCTGTAGATATCTGTGAGGATATTGCCATAAGCCGCGGCTATAACAGCTTCAAACCGGTTATGCCTTCTCAGATGACAGTTGGCGGGTTGACTGATATTGAGGTATTCGCTGACCGCATAAGGGGCTATATGACAGGTTCAGGATTTCAGGAGATCGTCTCTAATATCCTTACCTCAAGGGAAGATATTCTGGATAAGATGCGTATTGATGAGGATAAAGTTATAGAAGTGGACAATGTAATGTCATTGAGTTATTCAGTGCTCAGGCACTGGTTGATTCCATCCCTCCTGCGTGTAGAATCAGCAAGTACCGAGAGTTTCTATCCGCATAAGACCTTTGAAGTAGGTGAGGCAGCCTTATATGATGAGGGGAGTAACCTTTACAGCAGCACTTTTGTTAAAGGCGCTGCCCTAATCTCTCATCACACTGCTAACTTCTCTGAAATACATTCGATACTGGAAACCATCATGTATTATCTCAAGATGGAATATAGACTTGTTCCAGGAGATCACAAATCGTTTATAGACGGCAGAATGGGTTGGATATACATCGGAGAAGAAATAGTTGGTTTCATAGGAGAAATACACCCGGAAGTCCTCACCAGATGGGATATACACACACCATGCAGCGCCTTTGAAATTGATATTGATAAGCTACTGAGGATTTATAAACGAGGTGGCGAGGCGATGTTGAAATAAATTCAGTCAGATTAAAAAACTGTTGACAACAGTATTTCATTTCATTAGAATTCTTCCAGAAGCTAAAAATAAGACTTGATTAAGGGGTCTCTATACAAAAAAGTTAGCCGAAGAGGATCAGATGATATGACCCCAGCAAACGCACCATCCGTGATAACTCAAGTATCCCTAACCCGCCAGCAAAGCAGTCTCCGCATGGCCTGCAAATTGCAGTCAGTCAGTCAGTCAGTCAGTCAGAAAACCTCCCCTGCTTAACCTCTATTCTTCTCATAGATGAATTAATCAGTAGGGACAGTTCTGTTAATTATCATCTGTCCAGCAGAAATGTTCCCAAAGGTTTCCACCTGCATAAAAAGATAAATCCATACAATTACTCAAACCCGGCAGTAATCTTCTTGCTTCCATCTCTTATGTCGATCTTGATGAATATGACAAATGCTGCCCTGTTTGAAGTAGAGAAAGGAGGTGATTAGTGAGACACATCAATTAATGCAGAAGATGTTTGAAACTAAATTAACAACTGTCTACCTATCCTGTCTCAACAGGAAAACATTAAAACTTAAAACAGGAGGTTACTATGAGTGTGCCGAGCAAAGCGTATTAGTTCTTGCTGGTGAAAGTCCAGCTTGGGCAAAGGTTAACCACCAGCCCAACACTTAATCCCCCATGCAATCGGGCAACTGGTTGTGTGGAGCGGGAAGCGGGAGGTATCGAGCCGCAACGTAAGTGAAGGGATTGAGCCCCGAAATAATCATCGTGTCGGAGGCCGATACTGTTCATTAAGGAGCAGGCAGCATTCTTGTAATCGTTAAGGTGAGATTACGAGAACCCGACGGGGTCTAAGACCGCAGCGAGATACCATAAGGAACTGATATGAACTCGGGAGAGCCAGAGAGAGTACCTGATTTTGCAATAGCACACAAGCCATAAAAGGCAAGGTGTAATTGGCTTTCTGGCAGTCGGACTAACCCATAGTAGCGGAGAAGCTTCTGTAATGGAAGTGGAGCGAAGGGGTTAGCGGTAATGCGAAGTGTGATAGGGGAACATCTTCTGTACACGGGGGCAGGTAAGGGATGGAAACGAGACTATTACACAGAACTAACAAACCGATGGAGGGAAATCCATCAGACAAATGGACATCATTGATGCATCATTTACTGAAAGAGGAATTTCTCAAAGAATGCTTTCAACGGCTAAAGAGGGACGCAGCCGCTGGAGTAGATGGAGTAACAGTCAAGGAGTATGAAGCGAACCTTGAAGACAACATCAAGGATTTAGTAACAAGGATGAAAGCATGGAAGTATCGTCCCCAAACAGTAAGGCGGGTATATATACCAAAAGGAGATGGCAGCAAGAGACCTTTAGGGATACCAGCGGTAGAGGACAAAATAGTTCAGATGGGGATGAAGCAAATCCTTGAAGAAGTCTTTGAAGGTGAGTTTCTGGATGTATCTTATGGATTTCGTCCTAACAGAAGCTGTCATGATGCGCTTGATGCGTTAGATAAGTGCATTATGACAAAACCAATCAACTATGTAGTGGATATGGACATTGAGAAATTCTTTGACACAGTAGACCACAAGTGGCTAATAGAGGCCGTAGAACAGAGAATATCGGATAAGAACATCTTGAGGCTGATAGTGAGATTTCTCAAGGCAGGCGTAATGGAAGAAGGCAAATACAGGGAGACGGATAAAGGAACGCCGCAGGGCGGTATAATCAGTCCCATATTAGCCAACATCTATTTACATTACATATTGGACAAATGGTTTCAGGAGAAGGTCAAGCCCCAGCTTAAAGGATATGCCCAGATGATAAGGTATGCAGATGACTGTGCGCCGCAGGCGCACAACGGAAGTCCTTTAAGGGACTGAGATTGTGCAAAAGCTGCACAAGAGATGGAGGGAGGCCCTCCAAAGCCGGCCTGCAGGGGCAGGCTTTAAACAACCATGAGCTGCGTTGGTAAAGAGCCAGGGTGGTGAGCGTCATGGAAAAGGCGCATAACAATGCGTCATGTAAGAATCAGAAAGACGAACGAAAGTGAACCATCGATGAAGTGTCGAAAGCGTAGGGACGACATCAAAACCAGGGGGGAGTCGTTAACCTGGGATAAATCCATCGGAAACCTGTTTACTGGATGGGTGGTGTCCGGCATAAAGATGGCGTGAGGCTGATTCAGGCTCTTGAGCGGAACTGCGGGAACCTGTCGCTCCGATGCCAAGGGAGAAATCCAAGGGGCAGAACCCCAAGGATGAGAGTACCGATGCGGAAAACAGGGGCGGAGCAGCCTGTAGTAGCAAAGAAGTTCCTGTAATGGGAATGGAGCGAAGGGGCTGCGTTATTCAGTTTTATGTAACTGTCAACCGGGAAAAAGGGAGGAGCAGTTGGATAAAACAAAGTCGTTTAGTATTTCCAAGCAAATGGTTTGGGAAGCGTATCTGCGGGTAAAAGCGAACAAAGGTGCAGCTGGAGTAGACAAAATCTCGATAGACAGATTTGAAGAGCAACTGAAAGACAATCTCTACAAACTGTGGAATCGGATGTCATCAGGGAGTTATATGCCTCCTCCTGTGAGGGCAGTATCAATACCCAAGGCCAACGGTGGAGAAAGGATACTTGGAATCCCCACCGTAGCCGACCGCATTGCCCAGATGGTAGTCACAAAGCAACTTGAGCCGGAGGTAGAGCCGCACTTCCATCCCGATTCCTATGGGTATCGTCCAGGGAAATCGGCATTGGATGCAGTGGCAACTGCACGGCAGAGATGCTGGAAAAGTGATTGGGTGATAGACCTTGACATCAAGGGGTTCTTCGACAATCTTGACCATGAACTGGTGATGCGGGCGGTAAAGAAACATACAGAGTGCCGGTGGGTCCTTCTGTATATTGAGCGGTGGCTAAAAGCACCGATGCAAAGAACAGACGGCACATTGGAAAATCGGCACAAGGGAACTCCACAGGGCGGTGTATGCAGTCCACTTCTGGCAAATATATTCATGCACCATGCGTTTGATGAATGGATGAGAAATAAACATCCCCATGCATCATTTGAGAGGTATGCGGATGATGCGCTTGTGCACTGTAAAACAGAGCAACAGGCAAAACTTATGCGACAAGCGATAGAAAAGCGCTTAGCCCAATGCAAACTGGAACTGCATCCCGAAAAGACACGGATAGTGTACTGCAAGGATGATGACAGGCGAAAAGAAAATACCATAGAAAGCTTTGACTTCCTTGGCTACACATTTCGGCCACGAAGGGCAAAGAACAAGCATGGGAAATTCTTCGTATCGTTTCTTCCAGCTATCAGCAACAAGGCAAAAAGCAGGATTCGTGAGACCATAAGGGAATGGCGTATTCATCTCATAACCTGGACATCACTGGAAAAGATAGCGGAGAAAGTAAACCCGGTACTTAGAGGCTGGTATCAGTACTATGGACGGTTTTACAAATCCGAGATGTATCCGGTGCTTAGAAACGTAGAGCGTTACCTTGTACTATGGGCAAGACGGAAATACAAGAAACTGGCAAGACATGGACACAATGCACGATGGTATCTTGGCGGCGTATGCAAACGAGAGCCTGGATTATTTGTTCATTGGGAATTGGGCTTAGGTTCAGCGACTGAATAATGGGAGCTGTATGAGTCGAGAGGCTCACGTACAGTTCTGCGAGGGGTTGGCGGGGAAGTACCGCCGGTCTACTCTCCTCATAGTCACTGCGGAAAGCCGGGAATTACTGGGAAATAATATAATTCCAGCCATCAAAGATTTTCTTAAACCGAGAGGTTTGAAATTATCAGAGGAGAAAACCAAGATTGTCAGGATAGAGCAGGGTTTTGATTTTCTCGGACAAAACTTGAAAAAATACCGCAACAGGCTGATTATAACGCCTTCAAAAGAAAATACTAAAAGTTTTCTGGAGAAGGTGAAAACTGTAATCAAAAAATGTTATGGACGGAAAACAACAGACCTGATTAACCAACTCAACCCGATGATATTAGGCTGGGCGAATTATCAGAGATATGTTCAATCCGCCAAAGCATTCTCCCATGCTAACAAAATAATCTTTCAAGCGCTATGGCGTTGGACAAAGAGAAGACATCCCGAAAAAAGTTGCGGATGGAGAAAAAAGAAATATTTTAACCATCCGAAACGGAAATGGGGATTTTGCTGTATTATTAAGGAAAAAAGTGGTAACAAAAAACTACTTGAATTAATAAAGCCTACATATATAAAGTTAGTCAGGTATATAAAGATAAAGGGAGAAGCAAATCCCTTCAACCCGAAATATGCCGATTATTTTAAGATGAGGCGAACATACAGCAATGTCGTCCCGATAAGCTGATAATTTAACTGCTGGGTTTTAGTAAAATAAAACCATACAGAGGCTTGAGCTGTGTGCTGGGAAACCCGCTCGCACAGTTCTTAGAGGGCGAGGGAGGCGTGAGCCTCCCAATCTACTCGGTAAATGGAAACTGAATGAAGAAATATCAGTCAAAAACTATCCACACAGGAAATATTGGGGAGCATCTAATAGCCTCTAAGCTATCTCCATATTGCATAGTAAGGGATGTCGGACAAGGCAAAGATACTGGAATAGATTTATATTGTGAAATACTAAAAAAAGATAGTCTTCAATTAGCGCTTCATTTCTTTTGCCAAGTAAAAACCTATAAAAACCATATCAGCCAATCAGCAATAGAAAAAAATTTGGAGTATTGGGGCAACCAACCAGTCCCAGTTTTTTTGTTTTTAGTAAAATATTCCAATTTAAAGACAATAAATAGTGATTCGAATATATGGATCTATGATTTGCCTTATTTTATTGCTTCAAATGATGCGAAAAGTAAAGGTTATAGCGAACTAAAAAGAGCTGTGAAAGAAAAATATTTAATATGTGATGAGAATAATAATAGAGATAAAATGACTCTTGAAAATTTTCTCTATCATCACGTACCTTTTTCTTATGGAATGTGGCAAATGAGACGTTATGGTTTGGTTTTACCTAATCCAGAAATAAAAGAAAATATGCCTCCGGTTTTTGTCGGAGGTTTAACAGCAATCTATAAAGAAAAAATTGAAAGAGCAATTTCAGATGCTAACCATCTGCTGTCTATAGAATCATTCAAGAACTAAAGAGTAGAATAGAGAACTGGCGTAGTAGCTGTCAGCCATGATATGAAAATGGATATAGAGTGATAACACCATTATTCATTGCATTGGGATTCCTGACGGTTCTTCCCATTAGACCGCTATAGTCAGACAGATCAATGGGGCGATGCTACTATGATGTGTCGCATAGGAAATTAGTTTTCTGAGGGTTACTGTGGCAGTATGTCAACTTGTCTGTCAACTAAACTGATATCATCAATCTCGATCAAGCATCCTTTGCCGAGGTTATTCTCAAAGATAATCAGATTATTACCTCCACTCGTTGCTGATGGTACAATAAGCCCCCGGAATCCAGCCTCTCTTGCTATCATGCTGATTGCCTGGGTAATTGAATAATCGGAGGAGATAAGATCATTTTTTGATAGGCCAAGAATCTTAAGAGTGGATGCTTGTGTAAGGTCGAGCACCTTATCGAGCCTGATATTAATCTTAGCCATGACTAATTTCCCCTGTAACATGGTACGAGTCGCATGACGTTCTATTTCTTTTAATGCAATTTCCTTTGTAAGTGAGGTATAAAGGATTCCACCTTCTCCTGACAGGTGATAACGGCCGGGGAAAAACCTGTTGCCTTCTGTAGAAAGGACCTTATCCTTAAATCTTTCAACAACGACTCTGTAGACAGATCTTTCAAATGAGACTGTTGTGAGGGAGGATAAAGCTGTGAGGTTGAGCTTAAATGCCATAGACTATGAATAGATTCCCCATTCCAGCATTCCAAGTACATTTTTCACATGGTCAACTTCACCCCGACTCAACAAATCTACCGGAGATTCTTCTCCCAATGTGTGATTGGGAGAGTGAAACCACGCCTTCCAAGAGTCCTTTCCAAGTAGTCTTGCAGCCAACTGATATACGGTCTCCAACTTCTCCAGGGAGCGCAATGCTGACTCACCTGGTTCTGCAATACCTTCTCTCCATCGTTGAATGGTTTTTGGGTTAACAGCAAGGCAGGAGGATAATATTTTGCTGTCAATGCCTAATGCCTCACAGTGTGTGATTATTTTAAGTGTACTACTCTTTTTGTGTGCTTTGGTATCTTTACGTGTTGTTATCACCCTCTTCTTTGCTGCCTCTTTTGTCTGCATAACATTTACCCCCAAGTCATGAATATTACATGCTAAAGTATAATATCTTAATGGACATTTGTCAAGACAGATGTCCTCTATGTCCTCTACTTTTCCATCTATCTTCTGGATAGCGAAATCCTCACCGGTGCAGGCGACGATCTTCATGGGGTGCAGACACCTGGGACATACCAGATGTGCAGAAAATACGGGAAGTGTCCCCCGTTATTCCCCATGGGGTGCAGACACCTGGGACATACCAGATGATGCAAAGATTGGTGCAATCAGCGGATTATTAGAACTTATCCATGATAAAGGCGGTAATGTAGATATACCTGTTCTTGCAGATGATTTGAGTATGGAAGTGGATGACATATTTCCATTAACAGAGGCTGCTGCATTTCTTGAGTTTGGAGAGATAAAGCAGGGGGACATATTACTTACAGAACGTGGAAAGGTATTTGCAGAAGCTGATGCCCTTAAAAAGAAAGAAATATTCAGGGAGATGGCACTTTCAAATATCCAGTTGATAAAACAGATAGTCCAGGTACTTTCCACATCTGCAAAACACAGGATGTCTGAAGACTTCTTCATTGAGATACTG
>Ga0209343_10011125_pt1 | contig 10161 bp, 9 predicted proteins | sample RifCSPlowO2_02_FD_184026 | JGI IMG/M metagenome (GOLD analysis project Ga0209343, IMG submission 184026) | Groundwater microbial communities from Rifle, Colorado - Rifle CSP2_plank lowO2_0.2 (SPAdes) (version 2) | ecosystem: Environmental > Aquatic > Deep subsurface > Groundwater | place: Rifle...
CGGGTCGTCCTCCAGTGTGATGCCGTAGGCCGAGAACTTGCCCTGCGCGGTGGTGACGTCGGCGCTTTCGCCGGTCCTGGACGGAATGATGCGCGCCGGAATGCCCACCGCCGTGGCGCCTGCGGGCACCGGCTTGATGACCACGGCGTTGCTGCCGATCTTGGCGCCGTCGCCGACCAGAAAACCGCCCAGCACCTTGGCGCCGGCACTCACGACCACGTTTTTTCCCAGTGTCGGATGCCGCTTCTCACCCTTGTAGAGCGAGGTGCCGCCCAGGGTCACGCCCTGGTAAATCGTGCAGCCGTCGCCGATTTCGGCGGTTTCGCCGACCACCACACCCATCGCATGGTCAAAAAACACGCGCTCGCCGATGAGGGCGCCGGGGTGAATTTCAATGCCGGTCATCCAGCGCGCGATGTGCGAGATGAAGCGCCCCAGCCATTTGAGCGCATGGGTCCAGCACCAGTGCGCCAGCCGGTGCAGCATGATCGCGTGCAGGCCGGGGTAGCAGGTCAGCACCTCCCAGCCCGAGCGGGCGGCGGGATCGCGTTCGAGAATGCACTGGATGTCGGAGCGGAGTCTGGAGAACATGCTGCGAGTTTATGGCTTGACCGGGGTCTGTGCTGGCGCGCCTGTTTCGCCCCCGGCAAGCAGGGCTTTTTGCGACATGGCCTTGGCCACGCCGCGCAGGATATGAATCTCCTCGGGGCTCAGTTGCGCCCGGTTGAACAACTGGTTCAGGCGCGGCATCAGTTTCTTGGGGGAAGCCGGGTCCAGAAAGCCAATATCGGCCAGCGCCTGCTCCCAGTGCCGGAGCATGCCCGCCACCTCGGCCGCATCGGCCAGCCGGGGTGCCGCCGTCGCCGATTCAACCGCAAAACCACCGAGCGCCTGGCGCCAGTCATAGGCGATCAGTTGCACCGCCGCCGCGAGATTGAGCGAGCCGAAGGTCGGATCGGTCGGAATGCTCAGCGCCACATGGCAACGGTAAACGTCCTCGTTTTGCATGCCGAAGCGCTCGGAACCGAACAAAAAAGCCACGCCCTCGGGTTTCGATGCCACATCGGCACGCTGTCCGGAAGGTGAGCCGGGGCCGCCCAGGAGCGCGGCGAAGTGCTCACGCGGTGCCCGCGTCGGCGGGCCGAAGTCGCGCGGCGTCATCGCGGTGGCGCACAGGTGGGTCATGCCGTCCAGCGCCTCGTCCAGCGTGGCGACAATGCGGGCGCGCTGAAGGACGTCCAGCGCCCCGCTGGCGCGCTGTATGGTTTCCTCGCGCCTGAGCACATTGGCCCAGCGCGGCGCGACCAGCACCAGGTCGCCAAAACCCATGACCTTCATGGCGCGCGCGGTGGCGCCCACATTGCCGGCATGGCTGGTGTTGATCAGGACAAAGCGTGTTTTCATGGATAAAAGCCGCATGGCTGGGCAGAGCCGGTAAAATATGACGTTATTGTCGCCTGCCCTCCGGTTACCGGAACGCAGCCCTGCCGCTCTTTCTTAGTCCTATATGTCCAGCAATCTCCACCCCATGCTCAATGTGGCCATCAAGGCTGCGCGCGCCGCCGGCGCCATCATCAACCGTGCTGCGCTTGACGTGGAGTCGGTCCGTGTGTCGGCCAAGCAGACCAACGACTTCGTGACCGAGATCGACCATGCGGCCGAAGCAGCCATCATCGAAACCCTGCTCACCGCCTACCCCGGCCACGGGATCATGGCCGAGGAATCGGGCAGCGAACACGGCGCCAAAGACTCCGAATTCGTGTGGATCATCGACCCGCTGGACGGCACCACCAACTTCATTCACGGTTTTCCGGTGTACTGCGTCAGCATTGCCCTCAGCGTCAAGGGCAAGATCGAGCAGGCGGTGGTTTACGACCCCACGCGCAACGACCTGTTTTGCGCCACCAAGGGCCGCGGGGCCTATGTCAACGACCGCCGCATCCGTGTGGCCAAGCGCACCCGCCTGCAGGAATGCCTGATTTCCACCGGTTTCCCCTACCGGCCCGGCGACAAGCTCAAAACCTACCTCCACATGCTCGGCGAGGTCATGAGCCAGTGCGCCGGCGTGCGCCGCCCCGGCGCGGCGGCGCTGGACCTGGCCTATGTGGCCGCGGGTTTCAGCGACGGATTTTTTGAAAGTGGCCTGCAGCCCTGGGACGTGGCCGCCGGTTCGCTGCTGGTAACCGAAGCGGGGGGCCTGATCGGCAACTTCTCCGGCGAAGCCGATTTCATGAGCCAAGGTGAATGCATGGCTGCCAACCCGAAAATTTATGGCCAGATGGTCGCGACGCTGGGCAAATACAGCAAGTTCGCCAGTGCCGGCGACAAGGCCACAGTGCGGCAGGCCACGCCAGATGCCGCGCAGACGGCTGACGCTGCCGCACCGACCCAAACCCTGTCGGTGTCGCGAACCGTCAAGGCCAACAAGCAGCGCGGCGGCGGCGAACCCCTTTGATCGTCACTATCAGGTCTTGTTGACCCGGTGAGGCCGACCCCGCCAACGGGCAGAAATGCACCCGACACGCCCTCCGTTACATCTTGTTTCGTTTGCGGCTGACACGCCACCGGCCTGTAGGCTGACAACGGCGCTGCCGGTTGCCAATAATGTCAGTTACCATCATGTCATCACCGAAACTCGGGTGCGGTCAGCCATGGCGCAACACCCGGAAATCCTGCAAGCCAATGTCCCTGTCCACGATGTCTGAATCTTCTTCACACCCTGCTGCCGCGTCTGCAGCCGATGCTGCACTGCTGCGAGAAGTCGCCGAACTGGTGGCCTCTGCGCTGAACCTGGAAACAGCCGCCGCCGACATCGAGCCCGACGATCCGCTGTATGGCGACGGTCTGGGCCTCGATTCGATCGACATCCTGGAGATCGCACTGGTGGTGTCCAAACGCTACGGCCTGCAACTGCGTGCGGGTCACGAGGACAACCACGCCATCTTTCATTCGCTGCGCAGCCTGAGCGATCACATCGCGCGGCAAAGAACACAGTGAAATCCGGCTCGACGGCAACACTGCTGCGCAGCGCTCGCTGGGCCGCCGTTGCCGCCTTCTGTCTGGCCTACTCGGTCCTTGCACATCTGGCGGCGGCCAACCCCAGCCCCGACCTGTTTGACGCGGCGGTGGCCATCGTGCCCCTGATTGCACTGGCCGGGGTGCTGGCCTGGCGCTCGCCCCACCGGCCCTGGATGCTGCTGTTGTGCCTGTCGGGCTGTGCCGTCCTGTATGGCCTCAGCGCTTGGCTGGTGCAACATTACAACTGGGTTTTCCTGTTGCAGCACGCCGGCATACAGGCGCTGCTCGGCCTGGCTTTCGGCCGCACACTGCGCCCCGGCCAGATGCCCATGGTGTCGCGTTTTGCCGCTATCGTGCATGGCAGCCTGTCACCCGCGCTGCTACGCTACACCCGGCAAGTGACCTGGGCCTGGACCTTGTATTTCGGCGCCATGAGCGCGCTGTCGCTGCTGCTGTTCTGGCTGGCCCCGGTCGCCGTCTGGTCGGCCTTTGCCAACCTGCTGAACCTGCCGCTGCTGATCCTGATGTTTGCAGCAGAGTATGTGGCGCGCCTGTGCCTGCTCGCGCCGTCCGACCGGGCCGGCCCGCTGGAGGCGATTCGCGCCTACCGGCAGGCTGGCGCGGGCATGCAACCACCGGCCGCCTGAGAAGCCGCGTTTGTCCATGACCACCTTCGCGCTGACCGCCCACGCCAGTGGTGACGACCTCCTGGCCTGGCGTCACGGAAAAAGCATCACGGTGCGTCAATTTCTCGCCGATGTGCGGCATCTGGCCGCAGCATTGCCGGCGGGCAAACACATGCTCAACGCCTGCAGCGACCGCTACCACTTCACGGTCGGCCTGGGCGCCGCGCTGCTGACACAAAAAATCAGCCTGCTGCCGCCTACCCACACGCCGGAAATGGTGCGCCAGTTGCGGGTCCTGACACCCGATGTGTTTTGCCTGTCCGACGCAGCGCACACGATTGACTTGCCCGGCTTTGCTTACCAGGATGCGTTTGCACCAGGTCCGGCAGCGGTGGATTCTGAAGCGCCCTGCGACATTCCCCACCTTCCCGGCAACCAGCCGGTGGCCGATGTGTTCACCTCGGGCTCGACCGGCCTGCCGCTGCCGCACCGCAAAACCTGGGGCGCCCTGGTGCAAGGCGCGCGCGCCGAAGCGCTGCGGCTGGGCCTGAGTGAGGGCCGACCCTCCAGTATCGTCGGCACGGTGCCGCCACAGCATATGTTCGGCTTTGAATCGACCGTGCTGCTGGCCCTGCAAAGCGGCTCGGTGATGCACGCCGGGCAGCCGTTTTATCCCGCCGATATCGTCAGCGCCATCCAGGCCGCCACCCGCCCACGGCTGCTGGTCACCACACCGGTGCACTTGCGGGTGTTGCTGTCATCCGGCGTCGAACTGCCAGAACTGGACCTGGTGGTATCGGCCACTGCGCCCATGCCGCCGCAACTGGCGCAAAGCTGCGAGGCCCGCTTTGCCGCCCCATTGTTCGAAATCTACGGCTCCACCGAAACCGGCCAGATCGCCTCGCGGCGCAGCGCCCATACCGATGAATGGGAACTCTTTCCCCTGGTCACCCTGACACCCCACGACAACCGGATGTGGGCCTGCGGCGGCCATGTCGAGCAGGTGATGCCGATGAACGATGTGCTGCAATCCATCGACAACCGGCGTTTTTTGCTGCACGGTCGCCTGGGCGACCTGATCAACATCGCCGGCAAACGCAACTCGCTGGCTTACCTCAATCACCAACTGGGCGGCATCCCGGGCGTACTGGACGGCGCGTTTTTCATGCCCGACGACAGCCGCCACGACACGGTGGTGCGCCTGATGGCTTTTGCGGTAGCGCCCGGCATGACGGCCGCCGCCCTGCAAGCGGCGCTGAAAGAGCGGATTGACGCCACCTTCCTGCCGCGCCCCCTGGTGCTGCTCGACGCCCTGCCGCGCAACAGCACCGGAAAGCTGCCGCGTCAAGCGCTGCAGGCGCTGGCCCGGTTGCATCAAACGTCTCCGGAGCAGGGGACAACCCCCATGCGAGGTGAAAGCACCTTGACCTTTGCCGCCGATCACCCGGCTTTTGCCGGGCACTTTCCGGGCCGGCCGATTCTGCCGGGCGTGCTGCTGCTCGATGCGGCCCTGCACGCGGTGGCCCAGACGCACGAACAACACGCATTCGGGCCAACAGCAAGCTGCCACATTGCCTCGGCCAAATTCCTCAGCCCGGTGCAGCCCGGAGAAACGCTGACGATTTCCTGCACCCGCACCGACAAGGGCCAGACCCGCTTCGAGATCGTTGGCAGCGGGCGCCAGGTAGCAACCGGCCTTCTTGTCTTCGGGAGCGCGCCGTGAGTCCTGCACCCGGCGCGGCCCCTGCCCAGACCGCCTGGCGGCAACGCCCGGAGCGCAGCAACATGCTGATGCTGCGTGTGATGACCTGGATTTCACTGCGTCTGGGTCGCCGTGCGGGCCGCTGTGTGCTCTACGGCATCGCCGCCTATTTTCTTGTTGCCAACGCAGCGGCGCGGCGCGCCTCCAGGGATTACCTGCGCCGCGTACGCAATGCGCCCGGCACTGCCCGGGTCGGCTGGCACCCCGTGTTCCGGCATTTTTTGAGCTTTGCCTCCAGCATTCATGACCGGGTTTACCTGATCAATGACCGCTTCAATCTGTTCGACATCCGGATTCACCAGGAGCATCTGGTCGCGGAATTGACGGCTGCGCACCAAGGTGCCTTTTTGATGGGCGCACATGTCGGCAGCTTCGAGGTGCTGCGCGCTGTCGGTCGCCGGCAACCCGGCCTGCGCGTGACCATGGTGATGTACGAGGACAACGCGCGCAAGCTCAACGCGGCCCTGAGCGCCATCAACCCCGCGGCCCGGCAGGACATCGTTTCACTGGGCCATGTCGATTCGATGCTCAGAGTCAATGAACTGCTGACCACCGGCAGCGTCGTTGGCATGCTGGCCGACCGCTGCCTGAACAATGACGCCACCCGTGCGGTGCCGTTTCTGGGTGAGTCTGCCGAGTTTCCCGTGGGTCCGTTTCGGATGGCGGCCATTTTGCGGCGCCCGGTCCTGTTCATGGTCGGGGTTTATGGCGGCAACAACCGCTACGATATTCATTTTGAAACACTGGCCGATTTTTCCAGCATCGCCGCGGGCGGACGCGACGCCGCAGTACAGGCCGCGATGGCGCGTTACGCACAGTTGCTGGAGCGGCATTGCCGCGCGGCGCCCTACAACTGGTTCAACTTCTTCGACTTCTGGCAGGCGAGCAAGCCCTTGCCTGCCGCCACCCCGGTCCCGCCCCATGATTGACGCGCACCCACCGATGACCCGACCCCTGAAGACCTGGCTGGCAGGAGTCGGCCTGCTGCTGGGCCTGTGCTGTGCGCCGGCGCACGCCGCCTGGGATTTGGCGCAACTGATGCAGGCGCTGGCCCAGAACAAATCGGGCCGCGCCAGCTTTGTCGAAACAAAATACATTGCCCTGCTCGACAAACCGGTGGAGTCGTCCGGCGAGCTGCTTTACAGGGCGCCGGACCGGCTGGAAAAACGCACCTTCAAACCCAGGCCCGAATCGCTGCTGATTGAAAGCGGCACCTTGACCGTCGAGCACGGCAAACGCCGCATGGTGCTGCGCCTGCAGGACTACCCGGAACTGGTCGCCTTCACCGAAAGCATACGCGGCACCCTGGCCGGCGACACGGTTGCGCTCAGGCGCATCTACAACCTGGACCTGGAAGGCTCCGAAGAACGCTGGACGCTGACTCTGCGACCGATCGAAACCAAAATGCTGGACGCGGTCCAGCGCATCCGCATTGGCGGCAGCCGCGCCGAGCTGAAGTCGATTGAAATCGAGCAGACCGACAAAGACCGCTCGGTGATGGTGATCGCCCCGCTGCCCACGCCATGATGAGAAATTTTTTTCGGCGGCAGTTTTTACCGGTCTGGCTCTGGCTGGCTTTTTTGCTGGCCTGCGGCGCGATCATCAGCCGGACCCACGTCACCACTGACTTGTCGGCATTTTTACCGCGCAGCCCCACGCCTGAGCAGCAACTGCTCATGGATCAACTGCGCGACGGCCTGGCCTCGCGCCTGATCCTGGTGGGCATCGAAGGTGCAGATGCGCCAACCCGAGCCCAACTTTCCAAGCAGATCGCTCAGCGTCTGCGCGCCGATCCGGCTTTTGTCTCGGTCAACAACGGCGAGCCCGTCAACACCGAGCGCGACCGCGCCTACCTGTTCAACAATCGCTACCTGCTCAGCCCTGCGGTGGCGCCTGAACGCTTCAGCGCAGAGGGTCTGCATGCCGCCTTGAGCGACAGCATCGACCTGCTCGCCTCGCCTGCCGGGCTGCTGGTCAAGTCCCTGCTGCCACGCGACCCGACCGGTGAAATGATGCAATTGCTCGGGCAACCGGGCAGCGGCGCCCGCCCGCCATTGGTCGACGGCGCCTGGGCCTCACGCGACGGCGCGCGCGCCTTGATGCTGATTCAAACGCGCGCTGCGGGATCCGACACCGACGCCCAGCAGCGCGCCATGGCCGCCATCCGGCAAGCGTTTGACACCGCCGCCCAAGCAACTCCTGCCGCCAGGCTGGTGATGACCGGCCCCGGGGTGTTTTCGGTGACCTCACGCGAAACCATCCAAAGCCAGGTCAGCCGCCTGGCCCTCATCAGCGTCGCGCTCATTGCCACGCTGTTATTGCTGGTTTACCGCTCCGTGACCGCGCTGGCCCTGGGCTTTTTGCCCGTCGCCAGCGGTGTGCTGGCAGGTATTGCGGCAGTCAGTCTGGGTTTTGGGACGGTGCATGGCATCACCCTGGGCTTCGGCACCGCGTTGATTGGCGAGGCGGTGGACTATTCCATCTACCTGTTTGTGCAATCAGAGCGCGATGGCTCAGACCCGCAGCATTGGGTCAAGCGCTTCTGGCCCACCATCCGGCTCGGCGTGCTGACGTCGATCATCGGCTTTGCTTCGCTGCTGCTGTCGGGCTTTCCGGGTCTGGCGCAACTCGGCCTGTATGCGATTGCCGGGCTGGTCGCCGCCGCCGCCATGACCCGTTTTGTTCTGCCGCACCTGTTGCCGGCGAAGTTTCGCATCCATGATGTATCGGCGGGCGGCCGCGTGCTGAGCCGTCTGGCACAGCGCGCCGCTGCACTGCGCTGGCCGGCGGTCCTCCTGTTGCTGGCTGCCTGCGCCATCCTTGCCGGCAACCGCACGACCTTGTTGAACGAAAAAATATCTTCATTAAGTCCGGTATCGCAAGCCGAGGTGGCGCTCGATGAGCGCCTGCGCGGCGACATGGGCGCACCCGATGTGCGTTACCTGGTGCGGGTATCGGGCACAAGCCGGGAAGCCGTACTGCACTCTTCCGAGCAGGTTGCCACGCTGCTGCAGACGCAAGTCGATCAGGGCGAGCTCGCCGGCTTTGAAAGCCCCAGCCGTTATCTTCCCAGCACGGCCACGCAGCGCGCGCGCCAGGCCAGCCTGCCCGCGCCCGACCTGCTGCAAGCGCGCCTGACGCAAGCTGTGCAGGGCTTGCCGGTAAGGGCGTCACTGTTCGCCCCATTTCTTGCCGACATTGAAACCGCCCGCAGCAAGCCTTTGTTGCAGGCAACCGACCTGGCGCAGACCTCCATGGCCATGGCGGTAGATGCCTTGCTGCTCCAGCAGGGCCGCGGCTGGACGGCCCTGCTGCCGCTCAAGGCGCCTGAGGGTGTCGGCATCCATGCCGACCGAATTCGCGCCGCCTTGCGCACCGCCGGTTTGCCCAATGTGCTGTTTGTGGACATGAAAGCCGAATCCGACCGCCTGTATGCCGGCTACCTGCACGAGGCCGCCCTGCTGTCGCTGGGTGGGCTGCTCGCCATTGTCGGGTTGCTGCTGGTGGTTTTTCGCTCGCCCCTGCGCGTGCTGCGCATCATCGCGCCGCTGGTGGCCGCCGTCATCACCGTCACGGCGGGCCTGGCCGTGCTTGGCCAGCCACTGATCATTCTGCATCTGGTGGGCTTGCTGCTGGTGGTCGCGGTAGGCTCGAACTACGCCCTGTTTTTTGACCGCGCTGATCCGCACACACCCATCTCGCCGCGCACACTGGCCTCGATGCTGTTTGCCAACCTCACGACCGTCGCAGGTTTTGGCCTGCTTGCGTTTTCCAACGTCGCCATCTTGCAGGCGATGGGTGTCACCGTGGCGCCGGGCGTCATTCTGGCGCTGGTTTATGCAGCGATTTTTGCGCGGCCATCTCATGCTTGATCCGCGCTGGCACGCCACACCGCTGATCCGCGCATCCATCGCGCTGCATCTGCTGGCATTGATGGCCGTCATCACGGCACCCGGGCAATGGCCCTGGGCGCTGGCTGCCGTCGCAGCCAATCACCTGCTGATTGCCGCCGTCGGCCTGTGGCCGCGCAGCCACTGGCTGGGTCCGAACTGGACGCGGCTGCCCGCAGCCGCCACGGCCAGAAATGAAATCGCCCTGACCATTGATGACGGCCCCGATCCCGTCGTCACCCCGCAGGTGCTCGACCTGCTCGATCATCATGCCGTCCGGGCCACCTTTTTCTGCATCGGGGAACAAGCGGCGCGCTACCCGGATTTATGCCGGGAGATCGTGCGTCGCGGCCACGCCGTCGAGAACCACAGCCAGCGGCATCGCCATCATTTTTCACTGATGGGCCCGCGTGGCCTGATGCATGAACTGCAAGCAGCCCAAGACACGCTCACCCGGATTTCCGGGCAGCGTCCCCTGTTTTTTCGCGCCCCGGCCGGCCTGCGCAACCCGTTTCTCGACCCGGTGCTGGCCCGACTCGGCCTGCGACTCGCCACTTGGTCAGCGCGTGGTTTCGACACCCGGGTCAGCGATGCCGGGCGCGTTAAAAGCAGCCTGTTGCGCGGTCTGCGAGCGGGCGCCATCTTGCTGCTGCACGATGGCCATGCCGCACGCACGGCCGGGGGTATTCCGATGATTCTTGAAGTGCTGCCCGCCGTGCTCGAATCCGCTGCGGCGGCCGGTCTGCGTGTTGTCACCTTGCGCCACGCCCTGTCATGACCGCCTTCTCCTTCTGTTTCCGTCCGAGGTGTCTGCGTAAAACCGGTTTGCCTGAATCGAGGCAATGCAACAGCCTCTGCGTGGAGT
>Ga0209343_10011128_pt1 | contig 10160 bp, 8 predicted proteins | sample RifCSPlowO2_02_FD_184026 | JGI IMG/M metagenome (GOLD analysis project Ga0209343, IMG submission 184026) | Groundwater microbial communities from Rifle, Colorado - Rifle CSP2_plank lowO2_0.2 (SPAdes) (version 2) | ecosystem: Environmental > Aquatic > Deep subsurface > Groundwater | place: Rifle...
GGAAATTCACGCCCAGCTCAGCACCCAATCGAAGATTTTCTCCGCCAGCGCCATCGCCTTCGGTGCCGAGCCCAACACCCAGGCCAGCCTGATCGACCTCGGCATGCCCGGCACTCTGCCAGTGCTGAATGCTGAAGCCGTGCGCATGGCCTGCAAATTCGGCCTGGCCATCGACGCCGAGATCGCGCCGAGCAACGTCTTCGCCCGCAAGAACTACTTCTACCCGGACTTGCCGAAGGGCTACCAGACCAGCCAGATGGATCACCCCATCGTCGGCAAGGGCTTCCTCGATATCACCTTGGAAGACGGCACCCAGAAGCGCATCGGCATCACCCGCGCGCACCTGGAAGAAGACGCAGGCAAGAGCCTGCATGAAGACTTCCACGGCATGAGCGGCATCGACCTCAACCGCGCCGGCACGCCGCTGCTGGAGATCGTCTCCGAGCCGGATATCCGTTCGGCCAAGGAAGCGGTGGCCTATGTCAAAGCCATCCACGCCCTGGTGCGCTATCTGGGTATCTGCGACGGCAATATGGCCGAAGGCTCGCTGCGCTGCGACTGCAACGTCTCGGTACGACCGAAAGGCCAGGCCGAGTTCGGCACCCGCGCCGAGATCAAGAACGTCAACTCGTTCCGCTTTATCGAAAAAGCCATCAACCACGAAGTGCAGCGCCAGATCGAGCTGATCGAGGACGGCGGCAAGGTGGTGCAGGAAACCCGCCTGTACGACCCGAACAAGGACCAGACCCGCTCCATGCGCAGCAAGGAAGAAGCCAACGATTACCGTTACTTCCCCTGCCCGGACCTGCTGCCGGTGGTGATCGAGCAGAGCTTCCTCGATGAAATCCGCGCCAGCCTGCCGGAGCTGCCGGTCGAGAAGCGCGCGCGCTTCGAGCGCGAGTTCGGCCTGTCCGCCTACGACGCCGACGTACTGGCCGCCAGCCGCGAGATGGCCAACTACTTCGAGGCAGTCAACGCCGTGTGTGGCGATGCCAAGCTGGCCGCCAACTGGGTGATGGGCGAGCTGTCCAGCCTGCTCAATAAGGACAACCTGGAAATCGACCAGTCGCCGGTTAGCGCCGAGCAATTGGGCGGGATGATCCTGCGCATCAAGGACAACACCATCAGCGGCAAGATCGCCAAGATGGTCTTCGAGGCCCTGGCCGCCGGCGAAGGCGCAAGCGCCGATGAAGTGATCGAGAAGAAGGGCCTGAAGCAGGTCACCGACTCCGGAGCCATCGAGGCCATGCTGGACGAAGTGCTGGCGGCCAACGCCGAGCAGGTCGAACAGTACCGCGCGGCGGACGAAGCCAAACGCGGCAAGATGTTCGGCTTTTTCGTCGGCCAGGCCATGAAGGCCTCGAAAGGCAAGGCCAACCCCGGCCAGGTGAACCAACTACTGAAGAAAAAGCTCGAAGCCTGAGCCTTGCCGTAACACACAACGCCGGGTAAGCCCGGCGTTGTTTTGTCCGCTGCAACCTGCCCAGGAGCCGCCATGCGCCTGTTATTGATCGCCCTAACCAGCCTGCTGCTCAGCGCCTGCGCCAGCCAGAGCCTCTCCCCCGGCGGCTACAGCGCCGAGGGCAAGGCCTCCTATTACGGCGCGCGCCACCATGGCAACAAGACCGCCAGCGGTGAACGCTTCGACCAGCATGCCCTGACCGCCGCCCATCGCAGCCTGCCCTTCGGCACCCGGGTACGGGTGACCAACCTGCGCAACGACAGGCAGGTGGTGGTGCGCATCAACGACCGCGGTCCCTATGCCAGGGGGCGAATTATCGACCTGTCGTACAAGGCCGCCGAGCAGCTCGACATGCTGCGCGCCGGCGTGGTGCCTGTAAGGGTTCAGCAACTGGCGGACTGACCCGGCCCTGCCCCACGGCAACCGCCTGCACAAATAAAGATACAACCCCCACTGGCAGCCCAACCGGGGATGATTAAACTAGCGCCACTTTTATGGAGCCCCCTGCAATGACCCTGATGACCTTTGTTTATCTGATCGCCGGCCTGGTGCTGCTGGTCGCCGGTGCCGAGGTGCTGGTACGCGGTGCCGCCAAACTGGCCGCCCAGTTTGGCATCCCGCCACTGGTGATCGGCCTGACCGTGGTGGCCTTCGGCACCAGCGCGCCGGAAACCGCCGTCAGCGTACAGGCCGCCTTCAACAACAGCGGCGATCTGGCCATCGGCAACGTGATCGGCAGCAATATCGCCAACGTGCTGCTGATTCTCGGCCTGACCGCTGTGGTGGCACCACTGATCGTCTCGCGCCAGCTGATCCGTCTGGATGTGCCGATCATGATCGGTGCCAGCCTGGTGGTGTACGCCCTGGCCTGGGACGGCAGCCTCAGCCGCCTCGACGGTGCCCTGCTGTTTGCCGGTGTGGTTGCCTACACCAGCTTCCTGATCATCAGCTCGCGTCGCGACAAGAGCGCCAGCGAGGACGACGAGTTTGCCAAGGAGTTCGGCCTCAATGAGCCAGCCAAACCCTACGCCTGGGCGATCAATCTGGGGCTGATCATTGCCGGCCTGGTGCTGCTGGTCAGCGGCTCCAACTTCCTCGTCGAAGGTGCCGTCACCATGGCCCGCGCGCTGGGCATCTCGGAACTGGTGATCGGCCTGACCGTAGTGGCCATCGGCACCTCGCTGCCGGAACTGGCCACCTCGATCATGGCCGCCATCAAGGGCGAGCGCGATATCGCCGTGGGCAATATCGTCGGCAGCAATATCTTCAACCTGCTCTGCGTACTGGGCCTGGCTTCGCTGGTGTCGCCACAGGCGATCAATGTGGCGGCCAACGCCCTGGCCTTCGACTTCCCGGTGATGATCGCCGTGGCCGTGGCCTGCCTGCCGATCTTCTTCGCCGGCTACCGCATCAACCGCTGGGAAGGCCTGCTGTTCCTCGCCTACTACGTGGCCTACACGGTGTACCTGGTGCTGTCGTCGACCGGCCGGCCGTTCGCCGAAGTCTTCGGTGACGCCATGCTCGGCTACGCCCTGCCGCTGACCGCCGTGACCCTGGTGATCATCGCCGGCCGCGCCTGGCACAAGCAGCGTGGCGAGGAGGTTTAGCCATGAGTGACAGCCACGAGCAGGGCCTGAAAGTCCGCCGCGAGGTGATGGGCGACGCCTTTGTCGACCGCGCCCTGGGTAACGCCACGGACTTTACCCAGCCGCTGCAGGATTTCGTCAACGAGCACGCCTGGGGCGGCGTGTGGACCCGCGAGGGGCTGGATCGCAAGACCCGCAGCCTGATCACGCTGTCGGCGCTGACGGCGCTGAAATGCCCGCAGGAGCTCAAGGGTCACGTGCGCGGCGCGCTGAACAATGGCTGTACGGTCGCGGAAATCCGCGAAACCCTGCTGCACTGCGCGGTGTACGCCGGCGTGCCGGCGGCCATCGACGCCTTTCGCGCGGCGCAGGAAGTGATCGACGACTTCCAGCAGGCCTGATCGCCGCAAAACAAAAGCCGGGCACTGCCCGGCTTTTTTATGCGCGCACGCTGGCTAAATCCAGCCGCCCCACTGCAACAGCAGCAAGCCGAGGTTGGTGGTGATCACCGCCACCAGAGTGGTGATCACGATGATCGCCGCCGCCAACTCGTGATTGGCACCCACCGCGCGGGCCATGACGAAGCTGGCCGCCGCCGTGGGGCTGGCGAAATACAGAAAGAGGATCGCCAGATCCGCCTCGCGAAAGCCATACAGCCAGGCACCCAAGGTGGCCAACAACGGCAACCAGACCATCTTCATCAGGCTCGCACTAAGCGCCGTGCCGCTGCTCTGGCGCAGCGAGGCCAGGCTGAGGGTGCCGCCGATGCAGATCAGCGCCAGCGGCAGGGTCATCTGCGCGAAGTACTCGGCCGAGGTCATCAGCCAGCCCGGCAACGGAATCCGCCAGTAGGCGAAGGGAATCGCCAGCAGCACGCCGATGATCAGCGGATTGACCAGAATGCTCTTGCCGATGGCCAGCGGCCCGGTCTTGGCTCCCGGGCTGTAGATGGCCAGGACAATGGCCGAGAGCACGTTGTAACAGAGGATCACCACCCCGCCGAGCACCGCCCCCAGAGACAGGCCGTAATCGCCGTAGAGGCTGGTGGCCAACGCCAGGCCGATGATGCCGTTGTTACCGCGGAACGCGCCCTGGGTATAGATGCCGCGATCTTCATGGGGGATGCGCCAGATCGCCCAGCCCCAGGCCAGGGCAAAGCAGACCAGGGTGGCAACGACAAAGAACAGCAGCAGCGCCGGCTGCAACGCCGTGCTCAGGTCGGCTTTGACGATGCCGAGAAACAGCAGGGTCGGCATGGTGCCGCGAAAAACCAGGCTCGAGGCCATGTTGATAAAGGCTGTGTCGATCCAGTGCAGGCGCTTGAGCACCACGCCGAGAAACAGCATGGCGAACACCGGCGCAGTGATGGCGAGGGTTTGCTGGACGACGGCAAGCATGGAAGCACCAGAGGGGTTGTCTGACAACCTATGTTAGCTGGCTAACCATTGCCTTGCTACCGTCGCCTGTACAAGCACGCAGCCCTCTTCAGCGGCGTACCGGACGCTTCTGCAGTTTGCGCTGCAGGGTGCGCCGGTGCATGCCCAGGGCGCGGGCCGTGGCGGAGATATTGCCTTCATGCTCGGCCAGCACGCGCTGGATATGCTCCCATTGCAGGCGATCCACCGACATTGGGTTTTCCGGCACCAGGGTATCCAGGTCGGCATGCTGGGTCAGCAGCGCGGCCAGCACATCGTCGGCATCGGCCGGCTTGCACAGGTAGTTGCAGGCCCCGCGCTTGATCGCCTCCACTGCGGTGGCGATGCTCGAATAACCGGTGAGAATCACCACCCGCATCTCGGCATCCAGCTCCAGCAGCTTGGGCAGCAGCACCAGGCCGGAGTCGCCTTCCATCTTCAGGTCCAGTACGGCGTAGTCCGGCAGGTCCTGCTCGGCCAGGGCCAGGCCTTCCTCGGCGGAACCGGCAGTGGACACACGCAGCCCGCGACGGCTCATGGCGCGAGCCATGACACGGGTAAAGGTCGGGTCGTCATCGACCAGCAGCAAATGCGGTTGTTCTTCGCCTTCGAACAGCACTTCATCGCTCATTCGGGTATTTCCTTACGCTCGGCCATAGGCACGCGGCAACTTCAGCTCGGTGAGCGTGCCGCCTTCTTCATGGTTATACAGTTTAACCGTGCCGCCGGCACGGGTGACGCTGGCCTGGCTAAGAAACAGGCCCAGGCCGAAACCCTTGCCCTTGGTGGTGAAAAACGGCCGCCCCAGCTGCTCGGCGATCGCCAGCGGCACGCCCGCGCCGAAGTCGCGGATGCTCAGGCGCAGCCACTGGTGATCCCAGTCCAGGCGGATATCCAGCTTGTCCGGGCAGGCATCGGCGGCATTGTTCAGCAAGTTGAGCAGCGCCTGACTCAGATCGGCCGGCGGCATCATCCGTGGCGGCATACCGCGGCCCAGGCATTGATAACGATAGCTGGCCTCGGGACGCATCAGGTGCCAGCGATTGAGGGTGGTTTCCAGCCACTCCACAGAAGACATGTCGACCACCGCCTGACGACGATCCGCCTCGGCGGCGCGTACCAGGTGCTGCAGGGTCTCCTTGCACAGTTTGACCTGCTCCTGCAGCACCGCCAGGTCCTCCTGCAGGGTCGGTTCCTGATGCTCGCGGCGCAGCTCCTTGATCAGAACGCTCATGGTCGCCAGCGGCGTGCCCAGTTCATGGGCGGCACCGGCGGCCTGGGTCGCCACCGCGAGCAGCTGCTGGTCGCGCAGACCTTCCTCGCGGCGCTCGGCGCGCAGCTCTTCCTGATGGCGCAACTCCTCGGCCATCTTGGCAACGAAGAAGGTGATCAAGCCGGCGGCCAGGGCAAAGCTCAGCCACATGCCGTAGATCAGCAGAATTTCCCGCGGCCCTGCGGGCAACTCCAGCGGGTGCGACCAGACCAGCAGAAAGGTGTAGCCGCCCAGCGCCAGGCCGGACAGGGTGATGGTGTAAAGCCAGGGCAGGGTCGCCGCAGCAATGGTCAGCGGCACCAGGTAATAGGACACGAAGGGGTTGGTCGAGCCGCCCGAGTAGTACAACAGCAGGCTATGAATAATCAGGTCACAGGCCAGTTGCCCAGCGTACTCCAGCTCCGTAACCGGCCAGGGGCCACGCAGACGCACCGCCGTAAGCAGGCACACCACCAGGGAAATACCGAGGGTGACGCTCAGCTCCAGCCAGGGTAACGGCAACGCCCCGGACTTGTAGGCCAGGCCCACGGAGCCGGCCTGGGCGGCCAGCACCAGAATACGGATCAGGGTCAGACGCCAGAGATTTTGCCGACTGGCCGACAGCAACTGCACGGGTGCGAGCATGGGCTCTCCAAAAAATGCTCGGTCAACGAGCGGCAGGAGTATAACCAAGCCACTGTGCGCCCAGCTGCGGCAACACGCCGCAGCTGGGCAACCTGAAGAATAGTGGAACCGGCTTTAACCCGTTTAATCAGATAGTACCGTCTACCCTCTGGAAAGCCGCGCATACCCCATGCGCCCAACATATAAAGGAATCCTCATGCTGCCATTGTCCCGCCTCGCCACCGCCCTGCTGCTCAGCGCCACCAGCCTGTTGAGCGCCACGGCCATGGCCGAAGAAGCCCGCTACAACCAGGTTTCCCTGCGCGCCGAGGTCAATCAGGAAATCGCCCACGACCTGATGCACGTCACCCTCTACAGCGAAGCCCAGGACAGCGACCCGGCCGCCCTCGCCGCGCAGATCAGCAAGACCCTCAACGCCGGCATCGCCCAGGCGCGCAAGGTCAAAGGCGTCAGCGTTACCTCCGGCAGCCGCAACAGCTACCCTGTCTACGACCACAAGGGCCAGAAAATTACTGCCTGGCGCGAGCGCGCCGAGCTGCGCCTGGAAAGCGCCGACTTCAGCGCCCTGTCCAAGCTCACCGGGGAAATGCTGCAGACCCTGAAGATGGGCGGGATGAGTTTCAGCATCGCCTCGGACACCCGCAAGACCCACGAAGACGCCCTGCTCAAGGACGCCGTGGCGGCCTTCAAGGCTCGCGCCCAGCTTGCGACTGAAGCCCTTGGCGGCAGCGGCTACAAGCTGGTCAGCCTGAGCCTGAATAGCGGCGGTTTCCAGCCGCCAATGCCGATGCGCATGGAAGCCATGAAAGGCGCGGCGATGATGGATGCGGCGGTGACCCCGGAGATCGAAGCCGGCACCAGCCAGGTCAATATCAACGCCGATGGTGTGATCGAAGTGCAGATGCCGTAGAAACTGCTACAAACAGAAGCAGCGCCGTTATCCGACGATAGCGGCGTCTTGCCATGTTTTTCTCGAACTTTTATAGATATGCGACACCAACATACAGCTGCATCGTCATTCCTGTTCTCTCTGCGACATGCCCCTTGCCTCCGGCATACGCCCTGCATAGTTTCTCCCAAGGTCTCCACAAGAGGCCCCTCAGGATCACAACCACAATAACCATGAGGTCACTATGCGTAAGAACGCCGTCATCCAGGCTTTACTCGCCGCTGGGCTGATCGCCAGCACCCCGTTTGCCAGCGCCGCCGGCAACCTGGTGTTCTGCTCCGAAGGCAGCCCCGCCGGGTTCGACCCTGGCCTGTACACCACCGGCACCGATTTCGATGCCGCCGCGGAAACCGTATTCAACCGCCTGAGCCAGTTCGAACGTGGCGGCACCAAAGTGATCCCCGGCCTGGCCGAGAAGTGGGACATCAGTGAAGACGGCCTGAGCTACACCTTTCATCTGCGCCCCAAGGTGAAATTCCACACCACCGCATACTTCACGCCGAGCCGCGACTTCAACGCAGATGACGTGCTGTTCACCTTCCAGCGCATGCTCGACAAGGACCACCCATTCCGCAAAGCCTACCCCTCGGAGTTCCCCTACTTCACCGATATGGGCATGGACGCGAACATCGCCAAGATCGAAAAACTCGACGACATGACCGTCAAGTTCACCCTCAACGAAGTCGACGCCGCCTTTATCCAGAACCTGGCGATGAGCTTCGCCTCGATCCAGTCCGCCGAGTACGCCGATAGCCTGCTCAAGGCCGGCAAGGCCGCCGATATCAACCAGAAGCCCATCGGCACCGGCCCATTCGTGTTCAGCCGCTACCAGAAGGACGCGGTGATCCGCTTCAAGGGCAACAAGGAATACTGGCAACCCGATGAGGTGAAGATCGACAACCTGATCTTCGCCATCAACACCGACGCCTCGGTGCGCATGCAGAAGCTCAAGGCCGGCGAATGCCAGGTCACCCTGTTCCCCCGCCCGGCGGATCTGGACTCGCTGAAAAAAGACCCGAATCTGGACATGCCCGAGCAGGCCGGATTCAACGTCGGCTATATCGCCTACAACGTCACCCACCCGCCGTTCGACAAACTCGAAGTGCGCCAGGCGCTGGACATGGCGGTGAACAAGCAGGGCATCATCGACGCGGTGTACCAGAGCGCCGGCCAGCTGGCGGTTAACGGCATGCCGCCAACCCAGTGGTCCTATGACGACAGCATCAAGGACCCCGCCTACGACCCGGAAAAAGCCAAGGAGCTGCTCAAGGCTGCCGGCATCAAGGAAGGCACCGAGATCACCCTGTGGGCCATGCCGGTGCAGCGCCCCTACAACCCCAACGCCAAGCTGATGGCTGAAATGCTGCAAAGCGACTGGGCCAAGGTCGGCATCAAGGCCAAGATCGTCAGCTACGAGTGGGGCGAATACCTCAAGCGTGCCAAGGCCGGCGAACACGACGCCATGCTGATCGGCTGGAGCGGCGACAACGGTGACCCGGACAACTGGCTGGGCACCCTCTACGGCTGCGACGCGGTGGACGGCAACAACTTCTCCAAGTGGTGCGATGCCGACTACGACAAGCTGGTGAAAGCTGCCAAGCGGGTGACCGATACCGCAGAACGCACCAAGCTGTACAAGCAGGCTCAGGTGATTCTCAAGCGCGAAGTGCCGATCACCCCGATCGCCCACTCCACGGTCTATCAGCCCATGAGCAAGAAGGTCGTGGACTTCCGCATCAGCCCCTTCGCGCTGAACTCCTTCTACGGCGTCGGCGTCAAGTAACCACGCGCTGCACTCCGCTTGGCGGCCACCTTCATGGCCCGCCAAGCGGACACCACCCGCATAACAGCGCCCGGCCATTGCAGCCGGGCGCACACGGGAGCACCCATTACTATGCTGTCCTTTATCGCCCGCCGTTTGGGGCTACTGATCCCCACCTTTTTCGGCGTCACCCTGTTGACCTTTGCGCTGATCCGCATGATCCCCGGCGACCCGGTGGAAGTGATGATGGGTGAGCGCCGCGTCGACCCGGTGATGCATGCCGAGGCCATGGAGCGCCTGGGCCTGAACAAACCGCTGTATGCCCAGTATTTCGACTATATCGGCCAGCTGGCCCAGGGTGATCTGGGGCAATCGCTACGTACCCGGGAAAGCGTGTGGAGCGAGTTTCTCACCCTGTTTCCCGCCACGGTCGAACTGGCCCTGGCCGCCCTGCTGTTCGCCGGAAGCCTGGGTCTGATCGCCGGCGTCATCGCCGCCCTCAAGCGTGGCTCGCTGTTCGACCATGGGGTGATGGGCATCTCGCTGGCCGGCTACTCCATGCCGATTTTCTGGTGGGGTCTGCTGCTGATCATGTTCTTCTCGGTATGGCTGGGCTGGACGCCGGTGTCCGGGCGCATCGACCTGCTCTACGACATCCCGCCGGTCACCGGTTTTATGCTGATCGACACCCTGCTGGCGGACGAGCCCGGGGCCTTTGTCGACGCACTGCGTCACCTGATCCTGCCGGCCATCGTGCTCGGCACCATCCCACTCGCGGTCATCGCGCGGATGACCCGCTCGGCGATGCTCGAAGTACTGCGCGAGGACTACGTGCGCACCGCCCGCGCCAAGGGCCTGTCGCCGGCCCGCGTGGTGTTCGTCCATGGCCTGCGCAATGCACTGATCCCGGTGCTCACGGTATTCGGCCTGCAGGTCGGTGCGCTGCTGGCGGGCGCGGTACTGACCGAAACCATCTTCTCCTGGCCGGGTATCGGCAAATGGCTGATCGAGTCGATCGGCGCGCGTGACTACCCGGTGGTGCAGAACGGCATTTTGCTGATCGCCTGCCTGGTGATCCTGGTCAACTTC
>Ga0209343_10011130_pt1 | contig 10159 bp, 14 predicted proteins | sample RifCSPlowO2_02_FD_184026 | JGI IMG/M metagenome (GOLD analysis project Ga0209343, IMG submission 184026) | Groundwater microbial communities from Rifle, Colorado - Rifle CSP2_plank lowO2_0.2 (SPAdes) (version 2) | ecosystem: Environmental > Aquatic > Deep subsurface > Groundwater | place...
GAATTTTTATACAAAAGGCATTCTGATCCGGCCCTGGGCGCCGGCCCCTTTGCCACCGTCATCCAGGACACCTTGAGCCTAGTCATCTATTTCCTCATCGCCGCATTGATAATCCGGGCCTGACATAACAAACTTAAATCTAATGAGACTTGACCTATCATTATTTTTAGATTAAAATAATGGAAATGCAAAAAATAGTTTCAATCACCAGCCAAGGTCAATTAACCATTCCTCAATCCATGCTTAAATCACTGGGAATAACAGGCCCGGTTAAAGCCATAATCAGAAAAAAAGAAAATACTTTGTTAGTTGTGCCGAAAAAAGATTTCTGGTCACTGGCTGGAGTATTAAAATCTGATGTAAAATTATCAGATACCCAATTGAGGGAAGCCCGGGAGGTTTTTTCATCCAAATGGAGCAGGCAGTAGACACCAATATTATCCTCAGATACCTGGTTGGAGACGATAAATTGCAACAGCAAAAGGCCCAAACTATATTTCAAAAAGCTAAAGATGGGAAAATATCATTAGTCATAAAACCCTTAATTGTGGCGGAGGCTTGCTTTGTGCTGGAATCGTTTTATCAAAGGGGCAGAGAAGAAATTGCCGATGCTTTCGAAGTCTTCTTATCCCAAAAATGGCTGAAAGTGGAAGAAAGGGAAACATTACTGGCTTTGTGGGATTGGTATAAAAAAAACTTTCATTTCGTTGATAGTTATTTGCTCTCCTGGGCTAAATTAAATGCAGGAAAAATAGTCACCTTCGATAAAAAACTACTATCCTCTTCCTCATAGCCGCCCTGATCATCCAAGCCTAACTATTGCCTAAGATATCTGTTAAACATCCCATAGTATTTGACTTCCAATCTTAATTCCTCTATACTTCCAGCCTATTATGACAACAAAAAATGAGTTTAACGATCAAATTAATAAAATATTGCTTATGAAATTAAAAACTCTCATTCTTAAGAATCTAAGAAACGAAGATCTGCCTGAATTTAATGAGCTTGTAAAACAAAACAACGCAAACATTCTTCTTCAATTCGCTAATTCCAGAATTCCTGATCTGGGTAATCAATTATTTAATGAAATATATAACCTAAAACAACGGTTAGAAAGCAGTATAAAATAAAATGCTAAATTTAGAACAACAAGAAACTAGACCTAGCTTAACTGGAGAAGAATTGTTAACTGCCAGTCTGGCTCTTGAAAAACAATTAGCTCAAATAGATTTATATAGTACTCTTAGGCAATCAGATATCCCAACAGACATTGCTGAAGTTTATGAAAAATTAGGAGCAGAATTAACTCCATTGGAGGAAAGAAAATCATCTACTTTCAAACGTCTTGGTCAGGGAATAAAAAGAGAACTTTGGGATAGTACTCTTGGAAGATCTATTGCTGGGACAGTAGTGATTACAACCATCGGAGAAATCATAAACCAAGGCGGTCCAATAGAAGCATCAGAGGTTTTTATTGCTTTTTATAACAGGTTAGTAGGTTGGGCTGGTGAAACAATCGAAAATATTGAAGCTTGGCCTATGATTTCAGCTGCTGGTGTAGCTTTGCTCTGGACGCTATTCAGTCCCAAAATCTATGAAATAATTTCTGCACGAGACAGTGCAAAAACTGTAAAAACTTTATCACAAGATGCGGAGGCGAGAGAGAAACGCACAGCTGCTTTGCTTTTACATCAGGAAGGAAATGCTGATTTATTTGGCATAGGACCAAACATCCAGATTGACGTTGGCAAATCTGACCCCTCTGCACTTCTATTGATTGATTTATTTCATAAGTTAGGTATCGAAGTGGTGACTTATTGGGATCAAAGGAATATTCACTTCGCTCAAAACAAATACTGGGAAAAAACATATAACGATTGGACAAATCGTGAGACATTATTAAGAGGCAATGTTCAAGAAAGTCTTTGTTCAATAATTTTAGTTTCCAATGGTGATGATGTCTTTCTATCGTCAAGAATACAAGATCCAACAAGGGAAGCGCAGGATATGACCGATAATGAAGCTATTGGTTCGATCAACGCTAGAAATTCTGTCCGTAATAACTTAGGGCTCCCGGCAACGCCGCATATTATGGTCACCAACCCTCAACGCCTGATCGATATCGATTTGGTTAAAAGTGGAAGTGAATCATTTCATCCTAAAACAGTTGGTCAAGTTATCCGGGAAAAATATCCGAATGTGCATATTATTGATCCGGATCAATTGATTTTTGAAGAACTGGCTCAATTAGCCTTCAAAGAAAAATCTAAAAAGAATCTCCCCCTTGAATTGATTACTAATTCTGTCAGGGCATCTGAATATAAAACAAATTTAAGACTAGTAATAAATGAATACAATCAAAAAATCGGAAATGATAAGACAAAAAATATCAGATTTTCCACAAAAAAAGACGGTCTAGAAACGTTGAGTATTATTTATGGTTCAACGGATGAAGATACTATAGCCCAACTCGAGACATATAAAGATGATTTTTCTCAAGAAGGTGAACTTGTAGCCATTATAAACGACCCAGAGAAAGTTGCACGATTACCCGAAGGATCAAAATATATATGTGTCGGTACCGTTATTGCTAAAGCTATATTCAAAAAGTTTATTGAATTAGTTGCTCAAGGAGCAATTGAATTACCACAGCAAATAACCCTACCCCCAGAACCGGTACAAAATCAAGAATTGGCAGACTAATATTGCAATAAATATTCGTCTCCGCTCATAACTTTTATCTTTTTCATTTGCTTGCTATAATTAACATATGCGTTTTTTGATTGATCTTCTTATCCGGGCTTTGGTGCTTCTGTTAACCGCCTATATCGTGCCCGGTTTTAAAATCGGTGATTACACCACAGCAGTTATGGTTGCTCTGGTTTTAGCCCTTCTCAATCTTTTGCTTAAACCCATTTTGGTTATCCTGACCCTGCCGGCCACTATCCTTACTCTTGGCCTTTTCATGTTTGTCATCAATGCGATTCTTCTTATTATCGCCTCCCGTTTAATTTCCGGCTTTCAAATTGCCGGTTTCGGCACAGCTATCCTGGCCTCAATCGTCATCACCGTCATCGGGAGCCTCCTTAATATCCTCATCAAATAAGCTATAATAGCGGTTCCAGATAAAATATCAAAAAGCAATTGGGCAAAAATGCAACTCCAAAAAGAATTCAGCAGGAACTCCGAAAAAGATTCTATATCAAAGATAAGGATAAAGCTTATTAAATATGCTTTTAATTCTTTTGGATTAGACTTCGAATTTATAATTTATTTTAGGTCCTTGACCATGAAGAATTTAGGTTTGCCGTTTATTTTTCCCTGCATTACTAATTTAAACCCTTGTCTTTGATAATAAAACCTGGTTTGGGATACCGATGAAACCCAAAGTTTCTCAACTCCCCTGGCTTTTATTATTTCTTCCAGCTTTTTTAAAAGTCCAAAGCCCACCCCTTTTCCCCGGAATTCCTGATCGACTGTAAAAAAACCGACCCAGTATGCTTCTTCTCCGGGAAATTTATCCCCCATGGCTTCAGTTGCCCAGTTGACGTTATCCTGGTACCAACCGATGACACCGATTATTCTGTCATCCTTCAAAGCTATAAAATGGGCATCGAGATGTTCCAAATGATGTTCTATCTCCTTCCGGGTATCCAGTTCAGATCTTAAAACCAAATCGACAGCCTCCGGAAAATGTTTTCTGGTCAATTGCCTGATCTGATAATTAATGCTCATGGTATACCCGCTATGGCTTTGATTATAAAATTACTTGTGAAAATTCCGTCATTTGGGCAAAATCAGTTTTCCTTCAAAACCGTTACTTTTCTTTTGCTGTCTACCACCAGACTGTATTTTTCTTCAAAAATATCTTTTTTTCCCAATAAAAGCGGCATTGAATCTGCCTGTGTTTCAACTGCACTGCAGTATATTTTTATTATTTTCCGGCCGATTTTTACGGGAATATGAAATTCCCAACTTTTAACCGAGATGCCTCCGACACCCATCGTGGAATTAACGACCAGATTCTTCTTTCTCAAGCCCAACACAGGCAAGAGATGTGAAGGGACTGTAGTGACATCGGCTCCGGTATCGACCAAGAACTCAAATTCCTGCCAACCGGCAATGGTCTTTAACTCTAACCGAATGATGGGATAAAATAATTTGCCTAAACCTGTAATTTCCGCGTATTCAAAGGGAAATTCTAAAGACATATTTGGAGTTTTTCTGGGGAATCCAGGAAATAGTTATATCCGCTTTTTTACCGGTTTTTTTGAAAAGAACATCCAGCCTCTTGGCATGAGCAACGATCTGCCCTGTTTTACGGTTTTTAGCCACATAGCCTGAACCATATTTTTTAATCAGTTCAGAAATATCGGTTGGTTTCATATTTATAAGTATATCTTTTACTACCGACTTTCTCAACCGTCACGGGGATTTGAAGTACTCCTGTAAATCCTAATTCAGTAGATATCGAAGCTGATTTCCTTACAGCCGACCTTGAGGTTGGTCACCGGATGGAAAGTCCCCAGCTGCAGTGATTTGGAAGTCGGTGCCAAAACCGTCGGCTTGGAATTGTCGAAATCAGGAATTCCCGTCGGTGTCGCTACTGCCAGAGGCTGAAGATTGTTTCTGTTATTCAACAAAAATACTCTCGACAGGAAATTGAGCAGGGAATCAAGAAGAGTCGTTTTTTTGGGTGTTTCAGTGCCCAGGACCGAGGCTGTGATACGGCCGCAGGCAATTTTCACCCAGATGCGGTAATGACCGGCGACACCCTCTCCAACCGGTACCAAAAAATCCCATTGGGTCTGGTATCTAGTGTCTGATCCGGGAACTTTTTCGGCTGTAATGGGATCGGAAACGGCGATTTCCGTTCCGTCTTTCTCCACATGGTATGTCATTGTCCGCACTTCCGTTGTATCCGGAAAGAGCGAGACTGCAAATGTCGTTATTGTCACTGTTTCCCCGCCGATGAAATTGCCGGCATATGTCACGCTGTCGCAATTGCAGGCTGCCGGAGGTGTCGGACTAGGTGATGCACTGATCCGCGGTTCGCGGTCCACATCGCATTGCGGATTGGATTCCGGACAGAACGGGCATTTGTCAGGACATTGGTTCGGCTCGTCAGGACTGCATGGTTCACCGCAGGCAGGACCTTCGGGAGGCGGTTCTGCCGGCACGCATTTGGGGTTGGTGGCCGGGCACGATGGACACTCCTGCGGGCAGTCAAAGGCTTCTTCCGGATTGCAGGGTTCGCCGCATGCCGGGGCTCCTGGTGTCGGAGTCGGCGGAATATCATCCCTGTCGACACAGATCGGATTGGTATCGGGACAGAAAGGGCATTCCTGCGGACAGACATTTATCTTGTCCGGGTTGCAGGGTTTGCCGCAGGCAGGACCTTCGGGCGGAGGTTCTGCCACTTTACATACAGGATTAACTACCGGACAGGACGGACAATCCTGGGGACAATCAAAGGCTTCATTGGGATTACAGGGTTCTCCGCAGACCGGGGCTCCCGGTGTCGGACTTGCCGGCGGCGGTGTTCCCGATCCGCCGGGTGGAGGTGTTCCCGATCCCCCCGGTGGCGGTGTTCCCGATCCGCCGGGTGGAGGTGTTCCCGTTCCGCCGGGTGGAGGTGTTCCCGTTCCGCCGGGTGGAGGTGTTCCCGTTCCCGGACCCGGTGTATTTGTCGCAGGCGGTGCCCCACGGCTTAAGCTGACTACACAGGCAGCTTCCGGTGCCGACAGTCTACCGTCGGGTGTTACAAAATAAGCATTGATAGAAACTGAACTGGGTATCGCTCCCGTACTGGTATCTTGTACGAATACGTCTTCATATTTCAAATCTCTTGAACCTCCCTTATTTGATGTTTTGTTGCCGTTGTAAATTAGCTGGACGGAACCGGTAGGACATCCTTGAATTTCAGTCGTACTTTCCCCTGTTCCTTTGGTAACGCAAAAGGGTTTGGCATTGCCCGGACCATAAAGATTGTCCTTATTGTAAAAAGCATAGAACAGGGATGCGATCTCCTCTTTTGCTTCAGAAGTCAATATGAAACTGCCTCCGGGAAATACCTCATTCTTGTCAATTGTTTCCTTAAGGCAAATTCCCGGTCTGGCAGGGGTCGGCGTCGGCGTTTCCGTCGGCGTACTGGTGGGAGGCGCTGGAGTGTTTGTAGGCGGTACCGGAGTACTTGTCGGTGACGGTCCGGGCGTATCGGTAGGCCCCCTTCCACCCTTATCCTGGCATTTGTAACAAACTGTTGTATTATTACATTCGCCGCAATCAATAGTCTTCTTATCCACCTCTTCTTCACCGGCTTTACATTCATTAGTCTGATAACTTGGCGGACAATCAGGTGCCTCACAAATAGTAATACATTTTCCTTTATATTCAGTACATTCTTTTATCCCGTCGCCATCATCATCTCCTACCTTTACACAAGGATCACAACAACCCTGAAATGTACATTCTGTGCTTCCGCAGCTGGTTGAACAGGTGTCACAACTTCGGCAACTGTCTGCGCCTGCTCCGCTTACTCTATTTGGGGAAAAAAGAGACAGACCAAAAAAGATAATAAATATAATAAATAATATTATTTTTGGTTTGCAAATTATTCTCATTCTAATTAAGTCATCTCATTAAACTGTCTAATTATCTATTTGAATTCATTCTGTCAAATCTGCCAGTACCCCGGCAATCAAAGCGTTAACACGGGTATGATATGTCTTGCTTTGGAAATTGTGGTACAAGCTTAACTCTCTGTTATAGCTTTTTGACATTAATAACTGGACAACTTTATTTAATTCCGTTTTAATATCCTGATTATTATTTATTTTAGAGAGTTCTTGTAAAAACATTATGTAATAAGCACAATCTTCTGCAGAGTTACAGCCTATTTTGGATTTGGCTTGAAGAAAATAATTGGCAAAATCAAGATATTTTGCTTCTTTTGTAGCTTTGTAAAGATCTATGCTGGCTATACCCAAAACGGCATCTTCGAGTTTATTATCCTTATTGCTAATAATCTGTAACGCCATATCAAAATAAAATTTTGCTGCATCTAAATCGTCATTATTACCAAGATAGTAGTAGACATAAGTTAAATCAGAAGCATAGAGAGCATATTTATTAAAAGCCAAAGAATTAGCAATTTCCCATTTATCTAAAACTTTTCCCTCTATGACTTCATCTATTTTCGGATCAAGGTCATATTTTTTTTGTTTGATACTTCTATTAAACTCATTCATTTCAGGACCGAAATGGATACTACCTATACAAACTTGATCAATTGCCTCTTTATTTTCTTTATCAAAGACTTCACTCTGACTCATCTCCCACATTAGCTTACAGTTATAGCTGTCATTTTGAGCCGGGAATCCGATTTCCGGTGTCGTTAATATAATTATGTCATTCTTTATTTTTACTAAATCCACTTCTTTATTTGTGTTAAGGAAATTCTTGTACCTTGCCCAAAGTACATAAAGTCCGTATTGTTTATTTGTCTCTGTTGATTTCTGACATCCCTCACCGCCCAAACAATCCTCAAAAAGCAAATATCTACCCTTCTCATTCTTCATGCTATCCAACCATTTGATGATATTTCCGGCGATTTCCCTGGCTTTTTCCGGTGAGATTTGGCCTGAACCCTGGGGATTAATGTCTTGTTCGATGGGTCTGAGATCGACTTTAGGGATAGGTAGAGGTTTACTTAGTGAAAGACGCCAGAAAACTATGGCGGAAATGATAATTAGAAGTCCAATGGAGGAAAAGATGAGCAATTTCTTTTTCATCTAATTCCAGAATATGTAGAAAAGCGGCAAGAGTCAATATGTGTACAGTACAATATGTAGGCGGACATTTGATAGCTTTTATACTATAATCTGACTATGGATGTTGACCAGTATAAACAATCAATCAGAGATTTTTTTAATATTGAGCCGGTTGAAGCGGTATATCTTTATGGATCAGAGGCTATCGGAACGCCTAATAATCAGTCGGATATTGATATTGCCGTACTTTTCCGGAATGGGATTAACCCAAAAAGGCGATTTGATTTACGCCTGAATTACATTGGATTTTTTTCCCGGTTACTGGGGAGGAATGATGTGGAAGTAATTGATCTCGACGCAGTTTCACTCGCACTGCAATACTCTGCAGTCGGTCCCAGGAAGATTCTTTTTGAAAAAAAGGGGGGTAACAGACGGACCCGTTTTGAAGCCGAAGTATTATCCAGATATTTTGATTACCGGTATTATATTCGCCAGAATTCCCTCCGGGGTCTTTCTTCGATGGTAAAAGGATTTTAGCTATGGATACGATTGATAGAATAAACATCAGATTGAAAAGCCTAAAGGAATATGTGGTTTTTTTAGAGAAATATCAGGGGATTGCGGCTGCGGTATTGGAAAAAGACCTTGAAAAAAGAGGATTTATCGGGCATTACCTGCATTTGTCTGCTGAAATAGTGATTGACATCTCTAATTTGCTTAACGCTGAATATAAATTTCGTCCTGCCCAAGATGCCTCAGAAAGTATTCTCATTCTGGGTGAAGAGGGAGTAATTGAAAAAGATTTTGCAAAACATTTCTCTAAAATCGCCGGATTTCGGAATATTTTGATTCATGAATATCTGAAAATAGATTATAAGATTGTCGCTGACAATTTAAATAAGTATTTGGCAGACTTTGAGAAGTTCGCCCGTCAGGTAGCCAAATATCTTACCTGATTGTAAAATACATATCCTTGCAGCCCAGTTTGAGACTGGCAATGGGATGGAATGTCCCCAACTGTAAAGAATTAACTCCGGAGGGAGCGACGACAGTCACGCTGGGAAATAGTCCGTAATCTTGAGCTGAAACAGGCTTGATTAAAGAGGCGGTCTTTTTGATGCAGATAAATTGTGCGCTTATATGGTAGTTGCCGGGAGAATCCTTGCCTGCCGGCAGGCGATATTTCCAGGACGTTTGGTAGCGGCCGTAGGAATTGAATATTTCAGAAGCGGGAATAGTTTTCGATTTGGCGATTTCTACCCCGTTTTTAAAAACATGGTAAATCATATAACCCACTTTGGTTGTTTCGGGAAAAAGGGATCTGGCGCGGGTGGTTACGGTAATCTGCTCCCCTACCCTCAGATTATCGCTGACAGTCATATTCTCGCAGTTGCAGGCTGAGGCGGGGGTGACGGTAATATTCGGAGGCCTAGTTCCCGTTGGTGTTACAGAGGGCGGAGGGCGGTAATTCGGATCGTAAATTATGTCTACTACTTTGGCCTCACCCATGGAGTTATTCAATTCATTCCCGGGTGCTGCTTCAAACGGAGGAGGCACGGAAAAACCGCCCTTCCAGCTTTTCGGCATGACGGCTGTAATTATATGGGGATTGGTACTGCAGCCGAATCCTGCGCGTATATCCTCATTTTCGCCTTCCGGCATGACATTACTTTCCCGGCTCTCGGGGACTCCGTCATGATCCGTATCGATCATAGTTTGATACATTTGGTATCTTTTTTCTCTTGGAATTAAATTATAGGTCGTATAGTAAAAATAGCCTGCGGGATTGGTAAAGGTATACCAGATATTGCCTGCGCTATCGGCCCATTTGACGGCTATCCCTGCAAGCGGCGCTCCGGTTTTAGTTTTGACATAGCCCCAGACCGGCGGCGCATAGGCTTGGGCCTTTTCCGGCAGGAAAAATACAAACAATGTTAATATCGCTAAAAGTATATTTTTTTTAAATTCTTTCTTCATACTAAACACTTAATACCAAATAAATACTAATTCTGTATCTTTTTCTTTTCTATTTTGGCAAACATGAAGACAGCGTCAATGGCCGGAGAACCGGCGCTCGGCATATCCTTGTCCACAGGAGGCTGTCAAATTGCGGATCCAGGCTTATTTTTTCGCCTTCGCGGACATCGAAGCGGAAGGAGGCGTTGGATTTGTATGACCTGTCAATCTGTTCCAGTTCCCTGTCATTTTTGATGATATCGATAGCTTCTTCCATGGTTAAATTGCCGTTCTTGACATTCCTTTGCAAAGCATCGATCTTAACATAAGCCATTTCTTTGCTTTTCTCATAGCCCAATGGCCCGATTTTCTCATTGTAAAACCAGATGGAGACGATCGTTCCGGAGAGGCTGTTCAGACGCGAGTCAAAA
>Ga0209343_10011132_pt1 | contig 10157 bp, 8 predicted proteins | sample RifCSPlowO2_02_FD_184026 | JGI IMG/M metagenome (GOLD analysis project Ga0209343, IMG submission 184026) | Groundwater microbial communities from Rifle, Colorado - Rifle CSP2_plank lowO2_0.2 (SPAdes) (version 2) | ecosystem: Environmental > Aquatic > Deep subsurface > Groundwater | place: Rifle...
CCCCGACGCGCGCCAGAATCACATTGCTGGGAATCTCGAAGGCGACGTAGCTCAGGAAGAAGATACCCGCGCCGAGGCCGTACGTCGTGGCCGAGAAGCCGAGTGCCGCGTTCATCTGCAGCGCGGCAAACCCGACGTTGATGCGATCGAGATACGCGAAGATGTACAGGAGAAACAGGAACGGGACCAGCCGGCGGCGGACCCGAGCCGTCGCGCGCTCGAGATCGCTGGCTGGCGCTGGCCCACCCGCTGCCACCCCGTCGGGGACGACGTGGCCGGTGGTCACTGCGTGAGGAGCTTCTCCACCTCGTCCATCACCCGGTTCATCTCGCGCAGGGTGAGCTGCAGCGGCTCGTCGGTCGTCATGTCGACGCCGGCCTCTTTCAAAAGATCAATCGGATACTTCGATCCGCCCGAGCTGAGGAAGGTCAGGTAGCGCTTCGTCGCTTCACGTGCGCCCGGGCCGCCGGCCTTCACTTTCTCGGCGAGCGCCAGGGAAGCCGTGAAGGATGTCGCGTACTGGAAGACGTAGAAATCGCGATAGAAGTGGGGCACGAAGCTCCACTCGTGCGCCACGTAGTCGTCGACGATGCAGACCCCCTGATCGTGCCCGTAATACTTCTGCGTGATGCCCAGATAGAGCTTCGCGAGCGCATCGCCCGTCACGGGCTCGCCACGCTCCGCCATCTCGTGCATGCGCAGCTCGAATTCCGCGAACTGCGTCTGGCGGAACACCGTCGCCTTGATGTTCTCGAGATAGTTGCCGAGAATCGAGAGACGCGCGTTCCGGTCCTTGATCTGCTCGAGCATGTGGTCGATCAGGAGCGCCTCGTTGAACGTGGACGCCACTTCGGCCACGAACGTCGGGTAGGACGCCAGCGCGTACGGCTGCGTTCTGTTCGAGTAGTAGCTGTGCATCGTGTGACCGAGCTCGTGCGCCAGCGTGCTCATGTCGTCGTACTTGCCGTTGTAGTTGATCAGCATGTACGGATGGACGTCGTACGCGCCGCCGTTCGAATAGGCGCCGGACCGCTTGCCCTCGTTCGGGAACAGATCGATCCAGCGCTCGTTGAAGGCGCGCTGCACGACCGAGACGTAGTCGGAACCGAGCGGGGCGACAGCGGCGAGAATGTGCTTCTCTGCCTCCTCGGGGCCGTATTCAAGATTGGCGGAGGCGACGAGCGGCGCATATAAGTCGTAATAATGCAGCTCGTCGACGCCCATCATCCGCTTCCGCAGCCTCAGATACCGGTGGAACGTCGGCAGGCTGCGATTGACGCCCTCGACCAGGCGCGTATAGACGGACACCGGGAGGTTGGGGCCGTCGAGCGCCGCCCCCACCGCCGAGGGATACTTCCGGGCCTTCGAGAAGAACAACACCTTCTGGACCTCGCCGTTCATCGTCGTCCCGAAGGTGCGGCTGAAGCCGCCGAGCGCCTGGAAGAACGCGGACATCGCCTTCTGGCGATCCGTTCGGTTCGGCCGCGCCCGAAGCATGTTGTATCCGGCCTGATCCACTTTCGCCGTGCGGCCGTCGCTCAGCGTGATCGCGGGATACGGAAAATCGGCATTCGACAGGATGTTGAAGATGTTCGAGGGCGCGCCCGACAACGGCCCCACGTCGGCGAGAATCTTCTCTTCCGCGTCGCTCAACGTGTGGGACGCGCGCCGGGCGATGTCTTCGAGATAGAAGCGGTAAATCGTGAGACGAGGCTCTGAGGCGATAAACCGTTCAACGGTGCCTTTCGGGAACCGGAGAATCTCCGGCTCGATGTACGACGCCGCGGCGGCGAAGGAGGCGGCGAGCTGCACCATCTCCTGCCGCATGCCCTGATGCCGGGCGTCTCTCGTGTCCTGGTCCGCGAGCATGCTCGCGTACACGTACAAGCGAGACAGCTCCTTGTCGAGCGCGTTCAGCGTGTCGAGCGCGTCGGCCAGGATAACCGCGGAGCTCGCGAGGTGCCCCTTGAACCGGCCAGGCCGCGGAACGTCGGCCTGCAGCCGATCCTTCGCCACGCGCCACGCGGCGTCGGTCGGGTAGATGTCCGTCAGATTCCACGTGTACCGGTCGGGAACCTTCGCCCGGTCGCGCTCTTGAGCGATGCTCGTGAGCGTCAGAACGAGAAATGCGAGCGCGAGCGCGACCAATCGAGCCGGGAGACGGGTCGGAATCCTGGTCATACGCATGAGTGAGCGATCACGAAATGGAGAGCCAACAGCCGTGTGATCGCCACACGGCTGTTGCGGCCGGCATCCGCGCGACGGTCACTCCGAGTAGACCGACGCGCCCGCGATCGAGGCGAGCACGACCTCCGCCAGGCCCCACACGGTGGCGATCACGGTGAGATTGGCCGGAAAGATGCCCATGATCACCATGGACGCACTCGGATACGCGTAGGACAGGAACCACACCATCACGCCGGCGACGACGGCAGTCGGCACGCCGGGGCCGAAGCGCGTGCGGATGGCGGCGTATACCCACACCATCGCGATCCCGAGCGCGAAACCCAGCGTGACGAGCCCCGTGATCGCCTGACTGCCGACCGCCGGCACATTCAGCGCCAGCATCGCCGCATCGACCTGCTCCTTAATCACCACCATGTTCAAAATGGCCTCGCCGATGTTCACCACCAGTCCCGCGAGCAGCCCGCCAAGGATGACGCGACCGAGATTGATCTTGCCCATGTGTCACCTCTCCTCTTTGTGAAGGGTCCCAGGACAGCCGAGCATCTGGCGTGGAGAACGCCGCGACCTACTTCGTGCAATCGCCGAGGCGCTTGCCCGAGTACTTCATCGTCATGGCCTGACCCTGGTGGTCCATCTTCATGACGCCCTCGTACGTGTTCTCGCCGTACGTGATCTCGCCGGTCCCCGACATCCCCTCGGGGCCCTCGCATTTCATCGACCAGGTCGCCTTGTTTCCAACGACTTTGTAATCGGACACTTTGCAATTGTTCGGCGCGCCGCGTCCCGCCTGCGGGACCGTTCGCTGCGGGTCTTCCGCCTGCTCCTTGGTGATGCATTGGATGCTCGCCATCGGCGGCATCTTCATGGGCATGCCGGGCATTTCCATCTCCATTTTCACTTCCCACCGGCCGTCCCGCCGAGGCCCCTGGGCCAAGGTGGAAACGGAAAGGCCCAGCGCGATCGCGACAAGCACGGCATGACGCACGCTCATGAGAGTCCCTCCTGACAGTAGACGGATTATAGACGGGAAGTTGAACCAGCGGACTCCTCCCGGGGCGGGCCGGCGCCGCCCAGGCCGTCAGAGGGGCGGAGTGAGGGCTGCACGTGCCTGCAAGACGCGGGTTCGGGCCTCCGCACACGTCGGGGCCAGCGCGGTCAGGTGGCCCATTTTCCGGCCCGGCCGTGCCGCGGCTTTTCCGTACAGATGCAGTTTGACGTCAGGCAGCGCCAGCGCTGCTGCCCAGCGAGGCTCCCCGGCGCTCCATAAGTCGCCCAGCAGATTGGCCATCGCCGCCGGCTGCAGCAGCTCGGGCGACCCCAGCGGCAGCCCGCAGATCGCACGCAGTTGCTGTTCGAACTGGCTCGTCCGGCAGGCATCGAACGTCAGGTGCCCCGAATTATGGGGCCGCGGCGCCAGCTCGTTGATCAGCAGTCGAGCGTCCCGCGTCACGAAAAATTCGATGCACAGGACGCCGACGTACTCGAGCGCTTCCATCACCGCTCGCGTCGCGTCGATCGCCGCCGCGGCCGTGCGGGGCGTCACCTCCGCCGGGGCGACCGAGACGTCCAGAATGTGATGCCGGTGCGCGTTGTCGATCGGACCGAAATACACCGACGATCCGTCGACCGCGCGCGCGCCGATGACCGAAATCTCGCGGTCGAGGTCGACCAAGGTCTCGAGAATGGCCTCCCGGCCTCCGACCACGCGCCACGCGGCGGCCAGGTCGCTGTCGCCCGTGATGGCCACCTGGCCTTTCCCGTCGTATCCAAGCGCCGCCGTCTTCAGCACCGCGGGGCGGCCGAGGCGCTGGACGGCCTCGGCCAGATCGGCCGCCGTCCTGACGGCGACAAACGGAGTGACGGGCAGCCCGTGCTGCGCCAGGAAGGTCTTCTCGCGGATGCGGTGCTGCGCGATCGCGAGCGCGCGGCCGCTCGGCCGCACGATCGCGTGCTCTTCGGCGGCGGCGGCGGCCGCGGCCGGCACGTTCTCGAACTCGAAGGTGACGACGTCGACCGCGCGGGCGAACGCGCGGATTCGATCGAGGTCGTCGTAAGAGGCCTGAATCTCGAGGTCGGCAATCTGCCCCGTCGGCGTGTCGTCCTCGGGCGCGAGCGTATGGACGCGATAGCCGAGGCGGCGCGCGGCCATGGCGAACATCCGGCCGAGCTGGCCGCCGCCGAGCACCCCAATCGTGGAACCGGGCGGGATCACGTGAGCGCGTCGCGGCGCACGCCCGCCGCGCTCTCGTCGCGGAACGCCTGCAGCTTCGCGCGGAGATCGGGCCGGCTCGTCGCCAGGATGGCCACCGCCAGAAGCCCGGCGTTGGCCGCACCCGGCGCGCCAATCGCCATCGTCGCCACCGGCACACCTTTCGGCATCTGGACAATCGAGAGGAGCGAGTCGAGGCCGTTGAGCGCGGCGCTCTGGACCGGCACACCGATCACGGGAAGCACGGTGTGGGCCGCCACCATGCCGGGGAGGTGCGCCGCACCGCCGGCCCCGGCGATGATGACCTGCAGACCGCGGTCGACGGCCGTGCTCCCGTATTCGGCCATCCACGCCGGTGTTCGGTGCGCGGAGACCACCCGGCATTCGTGCGGGACGTCGAACCGCGTCAGGACGTCGCCGGCCTCCCGCATGGTGTCCCAGTCCGACTGGCTGCCCATGATGACGCCGACGATCGGACGCGTGTCTGGCATGCCGCTATTTCACCATAAAAGCGCGGCGCCTGCGGCCATGCGAGCCCGAGGCCATGGAGAGCCGAGGGCGACTTCAGCAGGCTCAGGGTAAAATCGCGTCATGAAGCGCCCCGCTCTCCTTTGCGCCCTCGTGCTGGCGTTGCCGGCCCCCGCTTGGGCACAGACGCCTCGCCTGCACGTCGACTACTCCGCATTCACGCTTCCCAACGGCCTGCGCGTGATCCTTCACGAGGACCACAGCGTGCCGGTCGTCACCGTGAACATCTGGTATCACGTCGGGTCCGCCAACGAGCGGCCGAAGCGCACCGGGTTCGCGCATCTTTTCGAGCACCTGATGTTCATGGGCTCGGGGCACGTGAAGCCGGGCGAGTTCGACACGTGGCTCGAGGGCGCCGGCGGCCAGAACAACGGGTCGACCTCGAACGATCGCACGAACTACTGGATCACGGTGCCGTCGAACGCGCTCGATCTCGCGCTGTTTCTCGAATCCGACCGCATGGGATATCTGCTCGATACGATGACCCCGGCGACGGTCGACGCTCAGCGCGACGTCGTGAAGAACGAGCGGCGGCAGAGCGTCGAGAACCGTCCGTACGGGATCGCCGAGGTGGTGCTCGAGGAGATGCTGTATCCCGAAGGACACCCGTACCGCTGGCCGGTGATCGGCTACATGGAGGACCTGACCGCTGCGAGCTATGAAGACGTGGTCGAGTTCTTCAAGCGCTTCTACGCGCCATCGAACGCAAGCCTCGTCGTGGCCGGGGACATCGACCCGGCCGCGGCCCGCGCCAAGGTCGAACGGTGGTTCAGCGACATCAAGCCGGGAGCCGAGCCGGAGGCGATCACGATTCCCGGCGTCGCGCTCACGAGCGTGCACAGGAAGACGATCACGGATCGCGTGCAGCTTCCCCGTCTCTACCTGGCCTGGCTCACCCCCAGGCTGTACGCGCCGGGCGACGCGGCGCTCGACGTGGTCTCGTCGGTGCTGGCTGGCGGAAAGAATTCACGGTTGCACAAACGGCTCGTGTACGACATGCAGGTCGCGCAGGACGTCTCCGCGTTCCAGGTGTCCCGCGCGCTGTCGTCGTACTTCCTGATCGAAGCGACGCCGCGGCCCGGTCACACGGTCGAGGAGATCCAGAAGGTCATCGACGAGGAAATCACGACGCTGCAGCGCGTCGGCCCGACGGCACACGAGGTCCAGCGCGCGCTCAATCAGACCGAATCGTCCTTCTTCAACCGCCTGGAGCGCGTCGGCGGATACAGCGGCAAAGCCGAACAGCTGAATTCGTATTACACCACCACCGGCAACCCGGACTGGTTCAACGCCGACTTGGCGCGGTACCGTGCGGTCTCGCCCTCGGACGTCCGTGCAGCGGCGGAACGATTCCTGCCAGGGAATCGGCGCGTCGAGCTGACGGTCGTTCCCGCGAAGTGATAGGCATCTCTTATGCACCGCGAAGGCACGAAGCACACGCTTCGTGACCTTCAGGGCGAGACCTCTTATGAATGCACGTCGCGTGATCGTCGCTCTGCTGATCGCCACCACGACGCTCGGGGCCCAGGCGCCCGATCGCCGCGAGCCGCCGGGCCTCGGGCCCGCGCCGGGGCTGAAGCTGCCGGCCATTCAGAAGCGACAGCTGAGCAACGGCCTGCCGGTGTGGATCGTCGAGTTGCACGAAGTGCCAGTGGCGCAGGTGAATCTCGTCGTCCTGAGCGGCGCCGGCGACGACCCCCCGGGCACGTACGGCATCGCGAGCATGACCGCCGCGATGCTAACCGAGGGGGCCGGCTCGCGCTCGTCGCTAGAGATCGCCGACGGGATCGACTTTCTCGGCGCCGACCTGTCGGCGTCGAGCGGGACCGACTCCTCCGGCGTCCGGCTGCACGTGCCCACCTCGAGGCTGGCCGACGCCCTGCCGATCATGGCCGACGTCGCGCTCAGACCGGCCTTCCCGAAGGAGGAGCTGGAACGGATTCGCCAGCAGCGCCTGGTGGGCCTGCTCCAGGCGCGCGACGACCCCCAGACGATCGCGTCGATGGCCTTCTCGCGTGCGATCTTCGGACCCGCTCACCGCTACGGGACGGCGACGACGGGGACCTCTGACACGGTCAAGGCGTTCACCCGGGACGATCTCCGTTCGTTCTATGCGGCCGCCTTCCGGCCCGACAATGCGGCGCTGCTGGTCGTCGGCGACGTGGTCCCCGGCCAGGTCCTACCGCTGCTCGAATCGCACTTCGGGGCCTGGAAAGCCGCGCCCGGCGCCGGCCTCGCGCGCGTGGCGCCGCCGGCCCCGTCCGCGCCCGCCCGGCGGGAGGTGTACCTCGTCGACAAGCCCGACGCGCCGCAATCGCAGATCCGCATCGGCGGGGTCGGCGTCGCGCGGTCGACGCCGGACTTTTTTCCCCTTCAGGTGATGAACACCATCCTGGGCGGGGCGTTCAGCTCGCGGCTGAACCTCAACCTGCGCGAGGAGCACGGCTACACCTACGGGGCGGGCTCGTCGTTCGACATGCGCAAGTTTCCCGGCCCGTTTTCGGCGGGCGCCGGCGTGCAGACGGACAAGACATCCGAGTCCCTCCGGGAATTCTTCAACGAGCTGAATGGCATCCTGAAGCCGGTTCCCGCCGAAGAGCTGGCGAGGGCGAAGAATTACGTCGCCTTGCGGTTCCCCGCCACCTTCGAGACGAGCGGCGACATCACCGCCCGCCTCGAGACCGTCTTCGTGTATCAGCTTCCGGACGATTACTTCCAGACCTATGTCGAGGCGATTCAGGCCGTCACGGCCGCCGACGTGCAGCGCGTCGCGCAGAAGTACATCCAGCCCGATCGCTTCGCCGTCATCGTCGTCGGAGACAGGAAGACGATCGAACCGGGAATTCGCACCCTGAACCTCGGTCCGATCAAAGAGATGGGACTCGATGAGGTGTTCGCCTCGGCCCGATAACGGTGACCGCTCCTCTTGATTTGACCGTCACCCTCCCGCGCTCGGCAGCGCGGAAGGGGTCGCGACGCTGATCGCCATGCCGACGACGACGACCACAACGGCGCCGATGAGATTGTGCCAGAGGAATGCGATCGGCGTGGTGAAGGCCACGACCAGCACGACCGCCATGCCGGCAATGAGACCCCAGAAGGCGCCCGTGGCGGTCGCGCGCTTCGTGAGCATCGCGAGGATGAACACGCCGAGCAGCGATCCATAGAAGAAGGACCCGTAGCGGTTGACGACTTCGATCAGCGAACCTTGGGTGGCCGCGTACATCCCCACGCCGCAGGCGAACACGCCCCAGAACAGCGTGGCGAGCTTCGAAACCCGCAGGTAATGTGCATCGCTGGCCTCGGCGACGACGTGCCGGCGGTAGAAATCGATGACCGTCGCCGTCGAGAGCGCGCTGAGCTCGCCGGAGGCCGTGGACATCGCCGCGGCGAAGATTCCCGCAATCATCAGGCCCACCAGCCCAATCGGCATTCGGGTCGTGATGAACGTCGGAAACACGTAGTTGATGTCGCTGTACCGCTGGTCTCCCGTCGTCAGCTTCACGACGTCGACGGCACGGGTCCGGATGTCCAGCAGCCGCGCGTCGCTTGCGAGAAAGGCCGCGTGATCGTTGGCCGTGCCCGCCTGGTGCCGGGCGGCCGCCACGGCGTCGAACTCGCCTTGAAGCGCGGCGTATTCCGCGGCGTACGGACCTGCTGCGACCCTGGCATCGTACGTGCGGTTGAAGAGCATCGGCGGTGTCTGAAAGAGATAGAAGATGAAGACCAGGACGCCTGCGCCCAGGATGAGGAGCTGAAGGGGGATCTTCACGTAAGCGCTCATCAGCAGCGAGTGCCGCGCCTGGTCGATCGATTTCGCGGCGAGATACCGCTGAACCTGGCTCTGATCGCATCCGAAGTACGACAGCATCAGAAACAGGCCGCCGATCAGGCCGGACCAGAACGTGTACGTCTCACGCAGATCAAAGCGGAAGTCGATCGCGTCCAGCCGTCCTGTCGCGCCTGCCAGATCGAGGGCCTGGCCTAAGCTCACTTCCTGCAGGATCCCGTACAGCAGCACGGCAACCACGGCGAGCATGCCGCCGACGATGACGAACATCTGCTTGACGTCGGTCCAGGCGACGGCCTGGACACCGCCGATGCTCGTATAGATCACCGTCGGCACGCCGAGGATGAGCACGGTCACGGGAAGCGTCCATCCGAGAATGGCGGACATGACGACAGCCGGCGCGGCCAGGACGACGCCGAGTGAGAGCGCCCGGCCCAGCAAGAACAGCAGGCTGGCCAGCGTCCGCGACCGCACGTCGAACCGGCGCTCGAGATACTCGTACGCGGTGTAGACCCTGGCGCGATGGAAAAACGGGACAACCGTCAGCGAGAGAATGATCATCGCCAGCGGGAGTCCGAAATAGAACTGGATGAATCGGAGCCCGGTCGCGTACGCCTGTCCCGTCGTGCCCACGAGGGTGATCGCGCTCAACTGCGTGGCCATCACGGAAAGTCCCACGGTCCACCAGGGGAGCGACCGATTCGCGAGGAAGTAGCCGTCGACCTTGTCGGTCCCCTTCGAGCGGCGGACGCCGTCCCACACGATCCAGATCAGATAGGCGGCGACGACCGCCCAATCGATGCTGTGCATCGGCTAGTACGCCCTCCCCAGAATCCACAGCAGCACAATGATTACCGCCTCGACAATCAGCACGGCGACATACGTGCCCCTCATCGGCGTGTCGCCAGCGCTTTCTCGCCTGTCTTCGTGTTCGTCAGGCATTCGCGGTCGCAGGTGTGCAGTCACCATGCGGCGGCCGCGCTGCGGCGAGCAGACGCCCGGCCTCGGTCAGTGGCTGTGCACGTCATCACGTTCCAATTGCTCGATGCTCAGGTAGTGCGCCGCGCTCGTCGGTTGCGCGCCGGGTGTGCGATTGGACGCCGAAGACCATCTCGCGATGGCGGTCGGCGAAATCCGGGAGGGAACCGCTCTCCACCTCAGGCGAGGAGAACGCCGAGTCCGATGACCGCAAGACCACCGACCAGGAGCCAGGGTGCAAGCGTGCCGGCAGTCCCGGACGCGACCGAGTCGCCCGCGTCGGCGCGGACGAGGCCGCGGGTGACCGCGGCCTGGCCGACGAAGGAGGCCGCCAGGGCGGCGAGAAGCAGCAGCCAGCCGCCGGCAAGCGCCATTCGGCCCGCCGCCTCACCGCCGGCGAGGCGCGCCGCAAAGAGCAGGGTGCCGAGCCAGCTGGCGACGGCCACCCCCGCGAGGAGCCGCAGG
>Ga0209343_10011134_pt1 | contig 10156 bp, 9 predicted proteins | sample RifCSPlowO2_02_FD_184026 | JGI IMG/M metagenome (GOLD analysis project Ga0209343, IMG submission 184026) | Groundwater microbial communities from Rifle, Colorado - Rifle CSP2_plank lowO2_0.2 (SPAdes) (version 2) | ecosystem: Environmental > Aquatic > Deep subsurface > Groundwater | place: Rifle...
CAAAGCCGACGCGCTGGCTGCGCATCCGGGCACGTCCATCTTCATCCAGAGCGCCGAGATCCACGCCGTCGAGTAATATCTTACCACTGGTGGCTATATCGAGTCCGGCCATCAGACCCAGCAGGGTGGATTTCCCGGAACCCGATACGCCGATAATCGCGATTGTCTCCCCCTTCAGGATACTGAAATTGATATCCTCAAGGATAACAAGATCGCCTTCAGGACTTGCGACTTGCTTTCCCAGATCCTCTGCCTGCAAAATAGCCCCTGAGGTCAACCCCATGTTTATGAGACTCCTGTTAATTATTTCAACCTGTTGTTTTCTACCTGCCGCCGTAGCTGAGCGGACCATCCTGGTCCTTGCAGACAGTCTCAGCGCCAGCTACGGTATTGCTGTTGAGGACGGCTGGGTTACCTTGCTGCAGGATCGTCTGCACCTGCAAGGTTACAATTATCGTGTTATCAATGCCAGCATCAGCGGCGATACTACCGCTGGGGCCAGTGCCCGTCTCGTCCCGCTGCTTTCGCATGAACAAGCGGATATAGCAGTAATAGAACTCGGCGGTAATGACGGACTCAGGGGTCTGTCTATTATGGAAATCAAGAAAAATCTAGTCCGGATTATCCGTCAGCTTCTGCAAAAAAACATCAGAGTTCTGCTGATACCCATGCAGATACCTCCCAACTATGGCCAGATCTACACTACTAAGTTCAGAGAAATCTACACCGAGTTGGCAGCAGAATATGGGATTACTCTGAGTCGTTTTATTCTTGATAACATCGTGCTGGAACAACCGGAACTCATACAGGAAGACGGGATACATCCGAAGGCCGAGGCGCAGCCGATGATGCTGGACAATATATGGTTCGATCTGCAACCCATGCTCAAGAAGAATGATGAGGCCCATGAAATTCTGCAGTGAGTGCGGCGCGGGCATCAATATACAAATCCCCCCGGGTGATGACCGCCAGCGTTATGTCTGTAATCACTGCGGTTTCATCCATTATCAGAATCCCAGGATTGTCGCAGGTAGTCTGCCCGTCTGGAAAGACCAGATCCTGTTGTGCCGCCGTGCGATAGAACCACGTTATGGTCTCTGGACCTTGCCAGCGGGATTCATGGAGTTGGGGGAAACCACGCTGGAGGCCGCTATCCGGGAAACCAGGGAGGAAGCTAACGCCCGGATCCAAATCAAAGGACTGTATGTTGTGATCAATCTCCCCGAGGTCAATCAGGTGTACATGATGTTCCGGGCCGAATTACTGAACCTGGATTTCGGGCCCGGGACTGAAAGTCTGGATGTCAGACTTTGCAGAGAGGCGGATATTCCCTGGGATGAGCTGGCCTTTGGTACGATCCGGCATACGCTGAACTACTATTTTAATGATCGGCGGGAAGGAGCTTTCCCGCTGCATATGGGTGATATCGTAAAGGAAGGAGACCACTTTAGTTACCGAAGCTCATCTTGAAGCTCACCGCCCTATGTGGGTTCCTGCAGGCATGTATCTCAGCATCTATCAGATCCCCGTTCTCCTACCCCGGCATAAACCGGTGCGTCATAAATACCGATAAACCAGTGACTTCAGAAGACGGGAATAACACGAATAATGCACTTGAATTAAAAATTCAGATCGTTATTGTATGCGCCTCTTTCCAGCACTGAAACTCTACAGAGGAATTTATGATCAAGCCCCACGGCTCCGAGAAGCTCAAACCCTTGTATGTCGAGGATGATTTACGACGCCAGAACCTGATAAAGGAATCAGAAAGTCTGCCTGCATTACTGATTAATTCTGCCGCAGCTGCCAACGCAGTTATGCTGGGAGCCGGTTATTTCACCCCACTGAATGGTTACATGAATATAACCGATTCCCTTACCGTGGCGGAGAAGATGCACACGGCAAGCGGGCTGTTCTGGCCGATACCATGCATGAATCTGGCGCATGATATCGATCAAATCAAGGGGGCGAAGCGCATTGCTCTGAAGGACCCGAATATTACGGGTAATCCAGTTATCGCGATTCAGACCGTAAAGGCAATTGAAACCTTGAGCGATGTACAGCTTGATCGGATTGCAGAAAAAGTCTTTGGTTCACTGTCCACGGATCACCCCGGGGTCACAACCTTCAGGAAACTTGGTAAACATGTTATCTCCGGTCCTATCGAGGTACTGAGCTACAGTTACTTTGCCAGGGATTTCCCTGAAACCTTCCGCACCGCAACAGAGATCCGTGAGAGCATAAAGAATAAGGGGTGGAATCGGGTCGTCGCATTTCAAACCCGCAATCCCATGCATAGAGCACATGAAGAACTCTGTAAGATGGCGATGGAGAGTATCCATGCCGACGGTGTTCTCATCCATATGTTGCTTGGCAAGTTGAAGCCTGGCGATATCCCCGCAGAAGTCAGGGACGCAGCCATCCGTAAAATGGTTGAACTCTATTTTCCTCCAGATACGGTCATGGTCACCGGGTATGGATTCGATATGCTGTATGCCGGTCCGCGGGAAGCTGTTTTACATGCTGTATTCCGCCAGAATGCGGGCTGTACTCATTTTATTGTAGGTCGCGATCACGCCGGTGTAGGCAGCTTTTATGGACCCTTTGATGCTCAGAAAATATTTTCGAGCGAGGTACCCGAAGGTGCCCTTGAAATTAAAATCTTCAATGCCGACCACACCGCATACTCCAGAAAACTAAATCGTGTGGTCATGATGTGCGATGTGCCGGATCACACTCCTGAGGACTTTGTCATGTTGTCTGGTACACGGGTGCGGGACATGCTCGCAGCAGGACAGGCACTGCCACTGGAGTTTGCCCGGCCGGAGGTCGCTGAGATACTCATGAGATATTACCAGCAGGAGACTGCTGCCAAAGCAGAATGACCTTTCATTTCCCTGGTAGCGAATCTATTGACAAAAATGATTTTCCGCTATATTGTTAGCACTCATCGGAATAGAGTGCTAACAGCTCGGGTATATATTCAGGTGTTTCATAGACTTATTAATAACGGAGGTAGTCGTTAAAATGAAAATTCGTCCTTTACATGACCGGATAGTTGCAAAACGCCTGCCAGAGGAAAAGACCTCGGCCGGGGGAATCGTTATACCGGACACTGCTACTGAAAAACCGATTCAGGGCGAAGTAATTTCGGTTGGAAACGGAAAGCTTCTGGATAACGGTCAAGTACGCGCACTGGCCGTTAAAAAGGGCGACAAGGTCCTTTTCGGCAAATATTCAGGTACCGAAGTCAAGCTCGGTGGAGAAGAATATCTGGTGCTGCGTGAAGACGACATCATGGGCATTATTGAATAAAGAAGCTCTCAGAGGAGATTGAAATGACTGCTAAAGAAGTAAGATTTGGCGATGATGCCAGAGCACGCTTGGTGAAAGGTGTGAATATCCTGGCTAATGCCGTAAAAATGACCCTTGGACCGCGAGGTCGCAACGTGATCCTGGAAAGGAGCTTCGGCGCTCCGACAGTTACCAAGGACGGAGTGTCCGTCGCAAAAGAAATCGAGCTCGAAGACAAGTTCGAAAACATGGGCGCTCAGATGGTCAAGGAAGTCGCTTCGAAGACTTCTGATGTCGCCGGCGACGGCACCACAACCGCAACTGTACTGGCCCAGGCCATCGTTCGTGAAGGTCTGAAGGCGGTCGCTGCCGGCACCAACCCCATGGAAATCAAGCGCGGAATCGATCAGGCGGTCGAAGTTGCTGTGCACGAGCTGAAAAAGCTTTCCAAACCCTGTGAAGATACCAAGGCGATCGCCCAGGTAGGTACGATTTCAGCCAATTCCGACGAAACCATCGGCAAGATCATTGCCGAAGCCATGGAAAAGGTTGGCAAGGAGGGTGTGATTACTGTTGAAGAAGGTTCCGGTCTGGAAAACGAACTGGAAATTGTGGAAGGCATGCAGTTTGATCGTGGCTATCTTTCCCCTTACTTCATCAACAGCCAGGAAACCATGAGTGTGGAATTGGAGAGTCCCTTCATTCTGCTCCATGACAAAAAGATATCCAATGTCCGAGAACTGCTTCCGGTGCTTGAAGGTGTGGCAAAGTCAGGGAAACCCCTGCTGATCGTTGCCGAGGATGTGGAAGGTGAAGCCCTGGCCACATTAGTGGTCAACAACATCCGTGGCATCGTCAAGGTTTGTGCGGTCAAGGCCCCAGGTTTTGGTGATCGCCGCAAGGCTATGCTGGAGGATATCGCAATTCTGAGTGGCGCCACAGTCATATCCGAGGAAGTGGGTCTGAGCCTGGAGAAAGCCACCCTGGATGATCTGGGAACTGCCAAGCGGGTCCAGATTACCAAGGAAAACACAACGCTTATCGATGGCGCCGGAAAGAAAGCCGACATCGAGGGACGCGTGAAGCAAATTCGCCAGCAGATAGAGGATACTTCATCCGACTATGATCGTGAAAAACTCCAGGAGCGCGTTGCCAAACTCGCAGGCGGTGTTGCTGTGGTCAAGGTCGGGGCTGCCACAGAGATAGAAATGAAGGAGAAAAAGGCCCGCGTGGAGGATGCACTACATTCGACGCGCGCAGCAGTCGAGGAAGGTGTGGTTCCCGGCGGTGGCGTAGCACTCCTTCGGACCAAGAAAGCTGTGGCAAAAATCAAGGGCGCCAACGATGAGCAGAGAGTCGGCATAACTATCCTCCTAAGGGCTCTGGAAGAACCTTTACGCCAGATCGTGACTAACGCAGGAGAAGAGGCATCTGTCATACTCAACAAGGTCGCAGAAGGGGAAGGTGCATACGGCTACAACGCTGCAACTGACAAGTTCGGTGACATGATCGAAATGGGTATCCTCGATCCTACCAAGGTAGCCCGGATCGCGTTGCAGAATGCTGCCTCCGTCGCCAGCCTGCTACTGACCACCGAAGTCATGATTGCAGAGGCCCCGAAGAAGGAAGAGCACAGCCATGGTGGAATGCCCGGTGGCATGGGCGGCATGGGCGGCATGGATGGCATGATGTAAAAGAGCCTTTACCGTTACAGAAAAACCCGCCTACATGGCGGGTTTTTTTTGACATGGCTTTCAATTCGGATGGAGTGCTGCGTAAACCCAACCACACCTACGAATCACTCATACGTTATTGCAGGAATCTGGTTCGTTCGCTGTTTGCTTTGTGCTGAAATGAAGCATATAAATCGCAGAGCTACGTGAATGTGAGTAATTACTCCGAACGGTATTCCAGAACCTCAGAACCATCTGCAAGCTCAGGAAATGCCGGGGTAAGTGCTGTCCCTGGGACAGCTTGCGCAAATCTTTCAGGCTGGGATTGATTACCAGTTGAAGCGGGTCAATTTTTCCCTTGATGACCTATTGACGCTTCATCGCATCGAAAAATTCGGCGTTATTCTTGGTGGGTTTGAGTCTTTCCAGCATGAATTCCATAGCAGCTTGCGGCTCCATGGGATGCAATAACTTGCGAAGGATCCACATCTTCTGAAGTTCGTCCTTCTCGGTCAACAATTCCTCGCGTCGGGTTCCGGAACGGTTGATATTGATGGCAGGGTAGATCCGCTTTTCGGAAATCTCCCTCTCCAGATGCAACTCCATATTACCCGTACCCTTGAATTCCTCGTAGATAACATCATCCATACGTGAACCGGTGTCCACTAGAGCAGTCGCAATTATTGTCAGACTGCCTCCCTCTTCGATATTACGGGCTGCTCCAAAGAATCGCTTGGGCCGCTGCAAGGCATTGGCATCAACGCCACCTGTTAGGACCTTGCCTGAAGCAGGGACGACGGTGTTGTAAGCACGAGCGAGACGGGTTATCGAATCGAGCAGGATCACTGCATCCTTTTTGTGCTCCACCAGCCGTTTCACCCTCTCAATAACCATCTCTGCAACCTGAACGTGGCGGCTTGCCGGTTCGTCAAAGGTACTCGATATGACTTCACCTTTAACAGAACGGGTCATTTCGGTCACTTCTTCCGGCCTTTCGTCGATCAATAGTACGGTCAAGTGACATTCCGGGTAGTTGTGGGCGATAGACTGTGCAATGGATTGGAGGATCATCGTTTTGCCGGCTTTCGGTGGTGAAACAATAAGTCCACGTTGCCCTTTGCCAATCGGCGCAAACAGGTCAATAATTCTCGGAGTCATGTCTTCGGTGCTGCCGTTACCTGACTCCAGTGTCAGGCGTTCGTGGGCAAACAGCGGTGTCAGGTTTTCAAAGAGGATCTTGTGCTTGGATTTGTCAGGTGATTCAAAATTGATTTCATTGACTTTCAGCAGCGCGAAATACCGTTCGCCATCCTTGGGTGGTCGAATCTTGCCTGCGACTGTATCCCCAGTCCTGAGGTTAAAGCGGCGAATCTGGCTTGGAGAGACATAGATATCATCTGGTCCGGCAAGGTAGGAACTGTCTGCGGACCGCAGGAAACCGAAACCATCCTGCAGTATCTCGAGTACGCCATCGCCATAGATATCCTCGCCCTTCTTCGCATGCGCCTTGAGTATTTCAAATATGACGTCCTGCTTTCTGTGGCGGGCAAGGCCTTCAAGACCCAGTGATTCTGACAAGATAACAAGCTGCGATGCAGGCTGTTGCTTTAGTTCTGTAAGGTTCATGGACTCCGAATAATTTTCGAAATTAAGAAATGATGTAAATACACACGCCTGTGCGCTTGTTAAAGATTGATGCTGCTAGCTAAATTATGCTTGGGGGACAGTCAGACAGGCTGTTGCTGCTAGGGTAAAAGTTAGCACGACATTTTGTATACGTCCAGTAGTTTATACAACACTGTCTATGAATGCCGACAACTGGGACTTGGAAACAGCACCAACCTTGGTCCCGGCTACCTCTCCATTCTTGAATATCATCAGAGTAGGAATGCCCCGGACGGCATATTTTTGCGGTGTAGCCTGATTTTCATCGATGTTGATTTTGGCGACTGTCAACTTACCCTTGTATTCATTGGCCACTTCATCAAGGATTGGTGCTATCATTTTGCATGGGCCGCACCACTCAGCCCAGTAATCGACGATTACAGGCATTTCGGAATTCAGTACTTCTTCTTCAAAGCTTATGTCTGTAACATTAATAATACTATCACTCATGGGATTACCCTGGCCTCTGTATGGATTCTAGGCTGTCATTTTCATCGTAGAACCCTCTGAATGCAAGTCAAGACACAGCGGATTTGGAAAATACTCGGAAATAATGCAACTGGAAACCACCACGGACCTGGCCTTCACAGAACTTCCCCTTTGTGAAGAACTGCAGAGTGCATTACAAAATTTAGGATTTACCTACTGTACCCCTATTCAGAAGGAAACTCTGCCGTTGCTACTGGCGGGACGGGACATCGCCGGGCAATCCCAGACGGGTACGGGAAAAACGGCTGCTTTCCTGCTCGCCACATTACATCATTTGCTCGCTGCCAGGTCGGTTTCGAAAAGCAGTCTTATCAGACCCGGGGCACTAATCATCTCTCCCACACGGGAACTGGCCATACAGATTTACAATGATGCCATCAAACTGAACAGTCGCACCGAACTGAAAATAGGCCTTGTATACGGGGGCGTCGACTATGACAAACAGCGCAAGATGCTGGAACAGGGAGTAGATGTGCTAATCGGTACGCCGGGTCGATTGATTGATTATTACAAGCAGAAGGTCTACACCCTTTCGGGGATCAGGATCGTGGTCCTGGACGAGGCGGACCGCATGTTTGATCTGGGTTTCATCAGTGACGTGAGATATCTGTTGCGGAAAATGCCGATACCCGAGAAGAGACTAAGCATGCTGTTTTCAGCCACGTTGAGCTGGCGGGTAACGGAACTTGCCTATGAACATATGAATAACCCGCAACTCATCAGGATAAATCCCGACCAGATAACCGCTGACAAAGTTCAACAAACCGGATTTCATGTGGCCAATGAGGATAAAATTCCCTTGCTGCTTGGCCTGCTACATCGAATTGATCCACACCGCACACTTGTCTTCGTCAACACGAAGAGAAGAGCAGAGCTTGTTTGGGGCTACCTGGAAGCCAACGGCTATCATGCAGCGTTGCTGACCGGGGATGTACACCAGAAAAAACGGCAAACGCTTTTCCAGGAGTTCGCAAGTGGCAGCTTGCCGTTGCTGGTGGCAACCGATCTGGCCTCTCGAGGACTCCATATTCCTGATATCAGCCATGTCTTCAACTTTGATATGCCCCAAAATGCGGAGGATTATGTACATCGTATTGGACGCACTGCCAGGGCTGGCGCCAGTGGCGACGCTGTCAGTTTGATCTGCGAAGAATATGTCTACTCCCTGGCGGAAATCGAGGAATATATCGGTCAGAAGATACCCACACAGTTCGCCACAGAAGATTTACTGATCACCCCAAAACCTCCCATAACACTGAAATTCAGAGCACCATCCAGGAGGAAAAATAGTATTCGTCGAGAATCCGGGAAAAAACATCACAGGAAACCCTCCAAATCACGGAGTGGTGCAGTTTAATTTAGCCAACAATGCCCCCTTTCGTTACAATATATTTAGTAACTTTCACGCTGTGACTACCCGAACCCGGTCATGACCGATAAATTCACCAGGAAGGCTCTCATGCGAACCGCACTCATGTTGCTCGCCTTGGTAATGCTGTCTGCTTGCGGTCAAAAAGGTGATCTGTACTTGCCTGAGAACAGAGTTTTCTTGAGTAAGACCTCGCTATTCGACTGTTGAATCATGAATTCCCCTGTATACCGGAATGGCATGCTGCATATAGGCCAGATCGCACTTGAAGATATTGCCAGACGCCATGGGACGCCGGTCTATGTATACTTGCGTGAGGCGATTGAACAACAATGGAAGAGTTACGACCAGGCCTTCGGTACTCGTGATCACCTGATCTGCTATGCCGTCAAGGCCAACAGTAATCTCGCTGTACTTTCCTGCCTGGCAGAACTCGGCTCAGGTTTCGACATCGTCTCCGGAGGCGAACTGGAAAGAGTGCTTGCCGCTGGTGGCGATCCAGGAAAAACCGTATTTTCAGGTGTTGGTAAATCGGTTGATGAAATCAGCTTCGCACTTAAGGCGGGGATTCGTTGTCTGAACTGTGAATCCATTCCAGAACTCAGACGTATCGACGCGATTGCCGGCAGGATTGGATTGAAAGCTCCTGTCTCATTCAGGATCAATCCTGATGTGGATGCTGAGACACATCCTTATATAGCCACCGGTCTCCAGAACAATAAATTTGGTATTGCATGGGAAGATGCTATTGACGCCTACAAACTAGCAATTACCCTCAATAACATCGAAATTGAAGGGATTGCCTGTCACATCGGGTCCCAGATCACCACACTGGAACCCTATATCGATGCATTGGAACTGATTAATTCACTGATCCCTAAGCTGGCTCAAGTAGGAATCATCCTCAAGGACATCGACATCGGTGGGGGGCTGGGTATCAGCTACCGTTCGGAATCACCACCCGCTCCGGCTGAACTTTCACGTATTGTGTGCGATAAGCTCGCGGAAAGGTCTGCCTGTATTATGCTTGAACCCGGCCGATCTATCGTCGGAAACGCCGGCTGGCTGATTACCCGAGTTGAATACCTGAAAGAGACTCGTCATAAGAATTTTGCGGTCGTGGATGCCGCAATGAATGACCTGTTGCGTCCGTCACTATACTCAAGCTGGCATGACATCCTGCCGGTAACACAACATTTGAATGTGCCTGAACTTGTCTATGATGTTGTCGGCCCGGTATGCGAGAGTGGTGATTTCCTGGGTCTGGAGAGAAAACTTGCGCTCAGGGAAAATGATTTGCTGGTGGTCGCTACTGTGGGCGCCTATGGTTTCAGCATGAGTTCCAACTATAACTCGCGGCCGCGGGCAGCAGAAATCCTGATCGATGGCAGCCAGATACGGCTTATACGCAAGCGGGAAACCCTGGCTGGGTTACTGGAAGGGGAGATTCTGACTGAGGACAGAGCAAAGCTCACAGTACAAAGCCGGAGTAGCGCCTGAATAAATAAAACTGGGACATGGGCTTGGCTCATCTTAATATTGATGCATCATAGTAAGGCATGCCTGCAAGTAACTGCACAAACATGGTGCATATGTATGGATGTATAGCATGCTAAATATACGAATTATCAATATAATACGTCATATACTCACCTGGCATGCATTC
>Ga0209343_10011135_pt1 | contig 10156 bp, 8 predicted proteins | sample RifCSPlowO2_02_FD_184026 | JGI IMG/M metagenome (GOLD analysis project Ga0209343, IMG submission 184026) | Groundwater microbial communities from Rifle, Colorado - Rifle CSP2_plank lowO2_0.2 (SPAdes) (version 2) | ecosystem: Environmental > Aquatic > Deep subsurface > Groundwater | place: Rifle...
TTTCGGTGGTCTGGGCATTGGTGTGCACGGTCACGTTGGGCAGGCTGTTGAGCTTCTTCACCAGCACGGCATCGGCCTTCAGTTGGTCGGCAAACTCGATGACGGTCACGTACTTCACCACACCCGCCAGATCGATAGCGGCTTCGATGCCGGAGTTGCCACCACCAATCACGGCCACGTCTTTGCCCTTAAAAAAGAAGCCGTCACAAACTGCGCAAGCGGACACTCCCCTGCCTCGCAGTCTCTGTTCAGACTCTAAATTTAGCCACATGGCAGAGGCTCCGGTAGCCAATATGACTGATCGGGCTGATAAACTTTTTGTCTCGGTTTTAATAGTAAAAGGTTCTTTGGAAAAATCCACGCTTACTACATCTTCACCTATAAATCTAACATTAAATCTTTCGGCTTGCTTCCTCATCTTAGCCATTAACTCCGGTCCCTGGATTCCTGTTTCAAAGCCGGGAAAATCATCGACATCGGTAGTCAGCATTAGCTGCCCGCCAGCTTCTCTGCCGGCGATCACCAAAGTATTAATGCCGCCCCTGACAGCATAAATTGCCGCCGTTAAACCGGCCGGGCCTGAACCAATGATAATTAGTTTGTCCATAACACCTATCTCCTGACTGAGCTCGAGGTAGCAGACTTGAGTGTTGTTGACCTGGTTGCTTCCTTAACTCCCGGGGTAGCAGAAGGGCTGGCTGTACTTGTCGCACTCGGAGTAGCAGTAACTTGAACTTCTGCACTCGGACTAACCGGAGCTTGAAATTTACTTCTTAACCACACCAAATATCCTGCAATTACCACCAAGACTAAGATTATAACTACGATGGTAACATTTCTGTTAATATTAATCACCTCCCCCGGGCATCAAAGGTATATTAAACTAATTTAGGACGCAAAATCAATATCGAAGCAAGAAAGCCCATGCCGGCTCCCAACAAACTACCGCCTAATACATCCGACAACCAATGTTCACCCAGGTAAACTCTGGTCACTCCCATTAGGAAAATTAGACCTGACAGAAAGGATATTATGGTAATTTTTAAAAAATTATCTTTTAATCTCATTAAAGTTAGAATTATCAGAATTACGGCTATAAATACGGTTCTTGTCATATGACCCGACGGATAGGAGAAATCCGTATGCACATAAAATGAGGGCAATCCGGTAGGCAAAAGGGTTCTATGCAAAAATACCGGTGGGGCGGGATGGAACAAAACTAATTTACCGAAAATCTCTGCTAAAGTTGCAGGAATGATCAATACCCATCCTAAGACAGGCAAAATTTTTAAGCGTATTAACGATAAAAAAGCCATGATAAAACAAAAGAGAACCGTGATTTCTGCGCTGCCAAGTAAACTAAAATAAGAAAAAACAGGATCAAACTTTCTTAAGATATGATCCTGTAATTTAACTGTGGTGTCAAAGTCAATTTGCTGCCAGTATTCTTTGGCTACTGTATAGGAAAGGTAGGTAAAAAAGGACAAGAAAATAATAGAGAGCAAAAAAAGTTTAATTTTCATTTAGCTAAAGCGTTGGTGGTGGAAAATTTACTGATAAATTTGGTGGCATATTTTACTTTGGCTCCTGTTAACTTGGCTGTACGCTGTTTGTGATAGATTTGAGGATCACCACGGGTTGTGACAATAATATCCGGCTTGATTTTTCTGACAAGCTCATCATATTCTTTTTCTTTCTCCATAACCGGCAGTAAAACAACTTTGTCAACTGCTTTAAGCGCTGTTAACATCATGGCCCTATCTTTTTGGGAATAGACCGGACGGTTAGCGCCTTTAATCTTTTTAATTTTTTCATCAGATTCCAAGATTACCACCAAAAAATCCCCCATTTTTTTAGCCTTTTCCAAAAAGATCACATGAGCGGGGTGCAAAACATCAAAACAGCCGCCGACTAAAACAATTTTATCCTTTTTATCAACCATAGGAGAATTATAAATGAAGGTACATTATACCAATTTTCTCATCTTAAGATATATTTCATCCAGAGCAGCAGATACGAGAATCTGCCTCTCATACAATCAGACTTTAATGCCTATTTTCCAAACACCTTTTTCCCTGAAAGCAGGTATGGTTTGACGTTTGGCGGCATTTAAAACCACAGGAACTGGTTTACCAATCTTTAATGCATACTCAGTTGCTTCAATAATCCTATATCCTTTCAAATAAGCTATTCTTTTATGTAAAGCTTCCATGATTGCCGGCGATATTATTCTTTCCATTGATTTAGTCTTTTTGTCATCACGGTACTCTTGAAATGAATTGTAATAAATCACTTTTTCTTTATCACGGATGATTATTCCCGGAAAGCCTATTTTGTATAGTTGATAGTTTATTAGCACTCGACCAATACGCCCATTTCCATCATTAAAAGGGTGGATTGTTTCAAATTGCAGGTGAAATCTGGAAATCTTATCTATCAAATAACTTATATCGTCACTTGAGTGCTCAATTAAAATCTCCTCCAGCATCCGTTCTACATGTTCGGGAGCTGGGGCAATATAATTGCCTACACGTACGTACTCCCCTTTTTTACGTAACTTTCCTGAAATACTATCATCAATATTACCAATTAACATTTGATGAAGAAGTAATATTATTTCTTTTGAAAGTTCTTCTGAAAATTTAGTACGGATATATTCCATAACCCGTGCTAAATTTTTAGCTTCAAATACCTCTCTCAGACTGACATTTTTCGACACCTCCATCTCTAAAAGTATCTTTTCTGTTTCCTTAAGAGTTAAAGTAGAATTTTCTATGGCATTAGAGTTATAAACACTTTCCGGAATTTCAGCTTCATCAATAATCTTGAGTAAGGATTCTTTGTCTATTTTTAAATGATCATATTCTGATTTGAGAGCTTGAATTTTTTTCTGAATTAAAGAACTTAACATACTGAAATTATAGCATATTCACGTTATTTTGTCAATTCAGCGTGAATTAGGTGCCATTTACGGTATAAATTCACGTTTTTTGTGCTCGAGAATCGTAACACTAATATAACCACTCAATTATCAAGGCTTTTTCAAATTTTAGGCTTGCTATAGAAAAAGTGAAGCCAAATCTTAATAAGATAGCGTTTTAATAATATTCTTAATACTATCCAGGTTTGATTGTTCACTGTTGCTGGCTGAAGCAAAGCGGCTTTATAATTGAGCTTTCAACCGGATAACGGGAATAATTAACGAATATCCATAATACTTATTTGTATATGTTTGTTTGCTAATAGAGCAACAGCTGAAAGTTGATTTGGTCACTTACATTTGGGACAGTAATAGTGAAATAACTTCCATACCTATCAACACTAACGCTGCTTTTAGACGGAACTTCGAATGAAAAACCCAAACTATCATTTGTATATGTTTTCCACTTCTCTCCAACTGAAGCAGTTTGAGTAACAGTAGAATTAATAGCCTGGTTACCAATAAAGAACTTATCTTTTAGAAGAAAGGTCATTCCGAATATTACTAAAATAAATAAAATGGGAATAAAAATTCTATTTTTTCTAACTAGCACGCGAGAAGACATAAGAACATTATAAACACTTTGTATATTAAGTGCCACTTGGCTCGCCCTAGTTGACATGTTCAGGAATAAACTTGATGTAAGTTATTTGTCGTTAGGTGATCGAGTTAATCTTTCTAAGTAGCAACTGCTTGCCTTAAACCTAATGCTCTCAGATCAGCACTACATTTATCAAATTTCGCTTTATTAAATGCCATTAAACCAAATACTTTTAGCTGACCATCCTTTTGTTCTGAATTAAAAACCGCTAATGAACATCTCTTAGGAATTCAAAAACAGTAAATGGGTGCACATATAATCTATTGTTCCCAAAATATGCAGGCAATTCCTTACTGCCTGATAGCATCTTCTGCTGCCTCAATGACAAAGAAACCATCAAGTGTATTTGATAACCTCCAGGCAAGCACAAACAGGGAGAACCAGTCCAGGTAAGCTATCAGATACAGAAATCCCTGATGCATCCTGATATACGTAATATCAGTTCCCCAGATATGGTTTGGATGACCGGCAATTACTCCTTTGCAGATTGGTGAAGAATAGATGAAGCAAGTGTTTGATAAGGCATTCCCTGTTTGGCAGCTTTAGCTTTTAGTTTATACAGATCCCGTTCAGACAATCTGATATTAATATTCTTAGTTTTATTCAGAGTATTCCTAGCAATCTGCATTAATTCCTTTTTGCGTTTAGCAAAATTCTTAACCGATTTCCATTCGCCTCTTTCAATCTCTACTAGAAGCTGTTTCTCCTCATCATCTAATTCATAATATTTCATAATTACTTCTTCTCACCTCCATATAAATATTTTTTAGTTGCCTTCCGTGAAGGAAAGATAGTTTTTAAAAAAATCTTTTCTTCGTCTTCTACATAAGGAACATAGTAGGCATAATTATCTATCTCAACTATAAAAATTCTCTGATTAGGATAACGTTTTTTATTTGGATGCTCAAATTCATCTAATACTCTTCCCTCTTCAATAGCTGTTTGAACATCCTCAAATGAAATTTCCCTTAGTGCCTTTAAAAAAGCATTCTTCTCTTCATCCCAATCAAAGTATTTCACTTATCTATTTTATGACAAAACATATCATTTGTCAATATGTGCTCCTCGACCTGGATTCGAACCAGGAACCTGCCGATTACATTTTGCCCTTAATTTACATCAAGGAATGGACTATCTCTTCACCATAAACTTGATTCTGGACAGGCCAGAATGACATGTTTGTAGGTGTGGGGCGCTAATTGGTGTACTCACCTAGTCTCTGCACCTTCCCCGCCTATATGGCGGGACTTGGCTCAGGATTACCTCTTTAAAAAAGGGTTTCCTGAATTCACCCCATTTTCATTCTTAGCTTTTGCCAAGAAGCTGCATTTTCTACAGTCGGACGCTCTACCGTTGAGCTATCGAGGAATGTGAATGTACGCTTGGTATTTTACCATCTCTGCTTGCATTTTTAAACACAGGGGTGTACACCTAAATTGAGAGGGGGTGAGAAATGTGAAATTAAACCCTAGTAAAGTAGGGCTTACCATTTGATTTATTAGAGTGGATAACTTTGATACTGGTGACAAGTGCAATAGGCTATGTTTTTGGGTATGTTTTTGCCCAAATTTGGAACAAAATTCAGAGGTAAAGATTGCGAAGGATGTTATTCCAAGTAATCACGGAGTTTTTTAGCGCGGGTTGGGTGCTTAAGTTTCCTAATAGCCTTTGCTTCAATCTGGCGGATTCTTTCCCTGGTCACCCCAAATTCCTTGCCTACTTCTTCCAAAGTTCTTTGTTTGCCGTCTTCTAACCCAAATCTTAGTTGCAGCACCCGTTTTTCCCTGGGTGAGAGGCTATCTAGTACTTCATCTAAGTGGATCTTCAAAAGCTCTCTGGTGGCTTGCTCGTCCGGCTGCAAACCCTGATCCGCGATAAAATCACCCAAGTGAGAGTCTTCCTCGTCTCCAACCGGTGTTTCCAAAGAGGTTGGCTCTTGAGACACCTTAATTATTTCCCTGGCCTTTGAGATATCAATATCCAAAGCTTTAGCCACCTCTTCCGGAGTAGGCTCTCTGCCTAATTCCTGCATTAATCTTCTTTGGGTACGATTAAAACGGTTAATTGTTTCTACCATATGAACCGGGATGCGGATGGTTCTGGCTTGGTCTGCAATAGCCCGGGTGATGGCTTGCCTAATCCACCAGGTAGCATAAGTTGAAAATTTATAACCCCTTCTCCAGTCATATTTATCCACTGCCCTCATCAAGCCAATATTGCCTTCTTCTATTAGATCCAAGAGAGACATGCCTCTGCCAACATATTTTTTGGCAATAGACACTACCAACCGAAGATTGGCACTGGTCAATTTATCCCTGGCTTTTTGCTCGTTTTTTTCCGCTCTTTTGGCCAAATCAATTTCATCAGCTGCAGTGAGGAGTGGAATTTTACCGATATCTCGAAGATATTGCCTGACAGGATCAGTCACCGAACCTTCTTCCAGGGTAGATAACGTCTCCAGTTCTTTTTCCAATTCTGTGGCGATCTTGCTATCGGCCTCCATTTCTTCGGCTGTAGTTTCAAATACATCCACACCTTCCTCAATCAGCTTGATATATAAATCATCCAATTGCTCGATTGTTTCCTCCGGAGCGGGAAAAACCTGCAAAATTTCCTCTTGAGTAATAAACCCCCGGTCCTTACCTAATTTAAGGAGTTTTTTAGCGTCCAATGGTGTTTGTTTTTTATCTTTTGCCATATATCTTAGGGTTTTATAAATTCTTTAACTTTACTGATAAATCCCGAAAGCGTCTATTTAAAGATTCCAGCACTTCCATCTTACCAAACTCCTGGGCATTTTTAATTTCCAGTGACAATTTTTCCAAAGATCCTTTAATTAAAGCTTTTTTGAGCTCTGAAATAACTCCCGAAACTTCTTTTTGCCAATTTTTTCCATCAACCAGCTTGTCATCAAGCTCCGTCAAATATAGCCTGTCTACTTCTCTGACTAATTCTTTTGGTAGATCTACACTAAATTCATTAATATTAAAAACCCTGCTTTTAAACGAAATAGAATCCAGGTATAAAAATAATAAAACATAAATTTGCCTGAAAGTTTCTCTTAAAAATAACGTTTCCGGGAAGACGGGCACAAACACGAATTTTGGCGGATGCAACAGCAAAGCAATTAAATACTCTTCTAAAAGTTCCCGTCTGGATCTTGCTCTTACGATATTATCCTGTCTGACTCCGTGTACGAGAGGGGTAAACTTAATATGCAATCCACCTGCAGCCTTTTTAACAGCATTTCTTAGCGTGCCTTCGTCGGTTTTTAAGAAGGCTGCCAATTTTTGAATATAACGCTCTTTAACTAAATCATCGGCAATTTTGCTCCAGATTGGGATTAACTCCTGACCAATTTTTTTTAAATCTGCCGGATTTTTAATATCATACCTTTTGGCAGTTGAGCTAATATAGTAGTCGTAAACAGGGACAGACCCAACAATTGCTTCTTGCCAAAGTTTGGGATCCTCTTTAATCACTTCTGCCGCATCTTTGCCTCCAACAATTTCCACCACCTTAAGATTAAGTCCTGCTTTCTCCGCCATTTCAATACCACGCCTTGAAGCGCTATCTCCTGCCAAATCCATATCAAAACACAAAGCTATATTCTCAGTGTATTTTTTGAGTAAATCTATTTGACCTTCAGTCAAAGCGGTGCCTTTGGCAGCCACTACGTTTTTAAAACCGGCTTGGTGGGATAAAATTACATCCATTTCTCCCTCTACTAATACCGCTTCTTTTTTATTTCTAATTTCGGCTCTGGCCAAATTAATGCCAAAAAGATAGCTGCTTTTGTCAAAAATAGGAGTCTGGGGGGTATTAATATATTTTGGTTCCTGTGGGTATAAAACTCTGCCTGAGAAACCTCTCAGTTTATCCTTACCGTCAATTAAAGGAAAGGTGATTCTGCCCCGGAAACGGTCATATCCACCCGTCTTAGATGACACAGCTAAACCAGACTCCACTATTTCAGCAATGGTAAAACCCCTTTTTAGCAATACTTTGGTTAAAGACTCCCAGGAATTTGGGGCATAACCTAAACCAAATTCTGCAATAGAAACATCAGTTACTCCCCTCTTTTCCAGATACTCTAAAGCTGTTTTACCCAAGGCATGTTTGGTTAGGATGTAGTGAAAAAACTCCTGAGCCTTCAGGTTAACCTCGAATAATCGCTCTTTAAAATCCTTCTTGCCGGAAGTTTTGGCTAAAACTACTCCTGCTTTTTTGGCTAAAAATTCTAAGGCTTCTTTAAATTCCATGCCTTCCTTTTCCATTAAAAAAGTAAAAATATCCCCGCCTTTTTGGCAATTGGCGACTGCAAAATTCGTGGCTATATAAGAATGATCTTCGTCAACTGTAAAATTATAAACAGGGCCTTTATAAGTTTCTTTTTGTAGTTTAATTATCGGCAATAACCAATATTCTGACCCATCTGATTGATAATAAATAAGATTATATCTTTGAGCCGCTTCCTCTGACCAGATAATAACATAAGCCTCTCTGTGGTTAACTAACAATCTATCTATATGGAATTTACTAAGATAAAGTGTTGGAAATAGGTTCAACCGCAGAAGAATATCAATTAGTTGCTCAGATAATATTCTTGAAATTGTAGTGATGGATTTATGCCGATTCCTTGAGCGGCTGGCTATAAAAGAGGTGCCATCTCCTTTGAAAATTGCATCTAAGATAATTCTTTGTTTTTCAGGTGGTAAATCATGAAATATAAACGGTATATGCTTATTATTAGCTCCTTTACCGCATAGATTTTCAAAGATATTTGCAAGTTGCGAATGGCATACTGTTATTTCAATGCCTGTCTTTATTTGTCCTGACCGTCTGTGGATTTTTGCTTCCAGATTAAAGATCTTTTTGGTAAGACTTACAATCTCTTTTGCAAAATCCTCCTCATGATTACCTAAACTAAATCTGATATATGCTCTATGACTGCTGCCCTCAGCTATCCAGTATCCCAATAATTTTAGTAAATCACTGGTTATTTGTAAAATGAGAGGAATTTTTCCGGGAGCAGGTCCATAATTTGTCTTCTTAGTAAGATACTTCTTAAGATCAATATCCTTTACTTCTGTTTCTCTACGAGTAATAGGATAGAGCATTAAATCTCCTTCTTCAAGTTCACCGGCCTGAATTTGCCTGACGGGAAAGTATTTACTGACACGCTTTAGATATTTTTCAGAATTAAGAGCTCTAATTCTTAAATACTTCCTGTATCTTCTTGAGAAATCTTTATACTTCTTTTGTGTGTAGGGAGCACCTCTGACAATAAAGACATTATGATCAGTGGTTAATCTTACTTCTCCTCCTAGTTTCTTTATAGCTACCCTTACTAAATCGCCGTCATACTGATGAGTCATAACTTGAGTTACTTTTCTTAAATGTCCTTTTCCTGAAACAACCCAATGATCTTTATTTATATCTTCGATTTTGTGGAATCCGAAAGGAGTTTTCACTAATTCGCCAGGAGGGAAACACCCGAAACAATGCCAGATTTGACGTTCCGGTGAGACTACAAAAGAGGGAGTTTTTTCATTATGAAATGGGCAAGCGGCTTTAAAATTAACACCGGCCTTTTTTAAGGTTAAATACTCGGAGATTAAATCTACAATGTTAATTTTTTCTTTTATTAAATCAACGTCATCCATAGGCTTACAATAATCCCAAAGGCCCACAAAAAGTAAAGCTTCCAGGCATTGTGGAGGGATTGTACACCAAAGAAGTCCCGAAAACAAGATAAAGACGCCAGTCTTACTTAGTCAAGGTAGACTAGAATCAAAAATAAGCTATAATATCTACGCTGGAGAGGTCGTATAGTGGCCTAGTACGCGCGCTTGGAAAGCGCGTATACCGCAAGGTATCGAGGGTTCGAATCCCTCCCTCTCCGCCAATTGGGAAATGTCTTTGTTGGCTCGCCCTCTACGAGGACTCGCCAGCCGATTTTAAGCGCAAAAAAGAATTTTAGCTTGGCTGCTGGCTAAAATCATTTTTTTCATCGGTTCGAGCCAATTATTTCCTTTTTGTTCAAAATCTCTTATCTTTCCCAAAATGTCCTGCTTCTCATTAAGCAGTTTTGCTTTTTTTGCTTGATATTCTTCTGGTTCAATGCCTTTGCCACCGATAAACAGATCGAGCAGGTTTTCAGCTTTGCTTTCAATTTCTGCTTTTTGGGTTTGAAGATTTTGAACAAAAACTTTCGTTTCTTCTCTTGCTTGCTCTTTTTCCTTGTCTACCTCGGCAAGCATATTGTTTGCCCAGTCATCAGGCAAAGAAACTTTTTGAATAATCCCTTTCATCTGTTCAACAAGATTTTCTTCCCGCAAATATTTTTCTTCACATTTTTGCTTTTTCTTGGTGCAACGATAATAGTGATGTCCTTTTTGTTTCTCGGCAGTTATGAGGCAATTGCAATTTCCGCATTTCATTAGACCAGAAAAAGTAAATTCGTGTTTTCGCTGGCGTTTCTTTTTTCCTCGATTACTCATTACTTGTTGAACAGAATCAAAAAGTTTCTTGGAAATAATTGGCTCGTGCGTTCCGTCATAGATTTCACCGTT
>Ga0209343_10011136_pt1 | contig 10155 bp, 9 predicted proteins | sample RifCSPlowO2_02_FD_184026 | JGI IMG/M metagenome (GOLD analysis project Ga0209343, IMG submission 184026) | Groundwater microbial communities from Rifle, Colorado - Rifle CSP2_plank lowO2_0.2 (SPAdes) (version 2) | ecosystem: Environmental > Aquatic > Deep subsurface > Groundwater | place: Rifle...
AGTCGAAAGCCGCGGAGGACGATCAGGAGCGGAAGGAAGCCCAGCACGCCGACGACGAGGTAGGTGGTCGGGTAGCTCGCGGTGTAGAAGAGGAGGAGGCCGCCGATGAGGGGGCCCAGCGTGGAGCCGAGATCTCCCGACGCGGCGAACCAGCCCAGCTTTTCGCCGCGTCCCCGCTGGGAGAGGTCGGCGACGAAGGCCGAGGCCACAGGGGAGAAGATCGCGGTGGCGAGGCCGTGGAGGAAGCGGAGCGCCAAGAGGGCACCGGGCGAGTGGACGAAGGGATAGAGGAAGGGGGGCGCCGCAAAGAAGGCGCAGCCCAGGAGCATCATGCGCTTGCGCCCCAAAACGTCTGACAGCGCGCCGGCCGGGAGTTTGATGACCACGCCCGTCACCGTGGACGCGGCGACGATCACGCCGATCAGCTCGGGCGTGGCGCCCAGGTCCTGGGCGAACCGGGGAAGGACCGGGCTCCGGGCCATCTGGTAGCCGAACCGGGCCAGGAACCCCGCCAGGACAAGCGCAAGGAACGGGCTCAACCGGCTCTCTTCGGACTCTCCCAGTCGGCGAGCAGCCGTCGGAGACGAGCGACGATGGCATCGCGAGCCGCAGCGAAATCCGCACTGACGGCCGGCACATCATCCCATCGCTCGACGGCGGTGGCCGGCGGCGTCACGCGGCTGAGGTCGCAGCCAAAGGAAACGACGTGAGAGGCGTTCGCCAGTTCCTCACGTGTCACCAGCCGGGGTCGGCGGCCGCGCACATCGATTCCGTCCCGGAGAAGCTCCTCGGTCACGTGGGGAGGAATGTCGGGATCCGGCTCGGTGCCTGCTGACGTGGCGTGCACGTCCAGCCCTCGTTCAGCGGCGAGCCGCCCCAAATACTCGGCGGCGATGAGGCTCTTGGCCGAGCCATGGAGGCAGACGAACACGACCGTGCGGGGCGTCTTCATCCGCGGAGGGAGAAAATCGCGATCCCCAGGAGCCCCGCCGCGATGATCACGGCAGGCTCGGGGACCTTGAATCGGGTGAGGATCGCGAGCGTCACAACCCCCATCAGCAGCGTCGGCAGGTCGAAGATCGCCCGGCGCGCCAGGACGAAGCACGCCCCGGCGATGGCGCCGGACGCGGCGGCGGTAACGCCCTTGACGAAGGTCTTCACCTGCGGGTTCTCGCTGAAGCGGTCGAACCACGGGTAGGGGATCACGACGAAGAAGTACACGGGGAGGAAGACGCCGACGGCGGCCAGCAGCGCGCCCACCTGGCCCGCCACGAGATAGCCGATGAAGGCGACCGTGATCACGATGGGGCCCGGCGTGATCATGGCGACGGCGACGGCGTCCAGGAACTGCTTGTCGCTCAGCCAGCGGTACTCCTGGACGACGCCGCCGTAGAGAAACGGCACGATGGCGAGGCCGCTGCCGAACACGAACGCCCCCGCCTTCATGAAGAACCAGAGGATCTGCCCGAGGGTTCCGAGGGAAGCCGGGGCCCCCATGCCCGTGAGGAGGGAGACCGGCAGGGGGACCGCGGCCCAGAGCGACGTCCGGGCGCCCAGGAGGCCGCGAAGCCAGGCGGGCGGGGCCTCGATCAGCATGACCGCCACGCCGCAGAGGATGAAGAGGGTGGCGATCTCCGACTCCGTCCAGGCCGTGACGAGCGCCATCACCGCGAAGACGACCCAGAGGAGGCGGTCGGCGCCCATGGTGAGCCGGGTGAGCTTGTACGCCGCGCGCACGATGATGCCGATGACCGCGGCCCCCACGCCGTAGAACGCCGCCTGCATCCAGGTGAGCCCACCGTAGCGGACGTAGAGCATGCTGATGCCGACGGTCATCAGGTAGGAGGGGAGGGTGAAGGCGAGCGCGACCAGCGTGGCGCCCGTAACTTTCGAGTGGACATAGCCCAGGCAGATGGCGAGCTGGGCGGCCAGCGGGCCTGGCGCCAGCTGGGAGAGGGCCAGGCCTTTCATGTAGTCGTCCTTGCTGAACCACTTCCGCTGCTCCACCAGATCGCGCTGCATGTAGCCCACGAGGGCCACCGGGCCTCCGAAGCCGAGGCTTCCCAGGTAGAGGAAGTACCGGACCAGCTCCCACAGGCTGGGCATGGGTCAGCTCCTCAGGCTCGCTCTCCAATGGTGGCGTAGAGGCCGTCGAAGAGGGTCAGGCCGTGGGCGAGGACCTGGTGGTCGTCCTTCAGGGCCGCCAGGAGCCCGCGGATCACCAGGTCGAGGCCCCGCGCCTCGTCCCGCGGGAACTTCAGGTCGCGCAGGTCCACCTCATGCACGATCTCGGCCAGCTGCGCGAGCCGGCCGTCGCGGAGCCCGCAGCGTTTGAGGATCGTCTCGAAGGTGCAGTCCTCTCCCTGATGGCCGAACTCGGCGCCGAGGGCGTCGAACGGGATTGCGTCGGCGGGGAACCCCTCCGGCGGCGAGAAGAGGAACTCGGCCTCCGGGTCGATGAAGCGCTTGATCAGCCAGGCCGAGGCGATCCGGTCCACGTGGGGCCGCGGCCGGGTGACCCATGGCCGGCCTTTGAGCGCGCCGGTCGGGATTTCGGCGTGGCCCGTCTCCGCCGCGCCCGGCGGGTGAAGCCGCATGTCGAGCGTCTCCTTGAGCCGCTTGACCTCCTGATAGCCCGGCGCGTCGAAGAAATCGATCTCCCTCAGCCGCTCCAGCTCCCGCGCGAGCCGGGCCAGCTCGTCCGCCCGCCGCGCGGCGGGGGCGCCCTTCGCCTTCCGGTCCAGGTCGCGCAGGAGCTTCCGGTAGCGTTCCGCCAGCCGCCGGTAGTCCTCACCCCGCGCGTTGTGGAAGAGGCGGACGACCTCGTCGGCTCTCATGTTCTCGATCCGGTCCACCTTGAGGAGGGTGGCCTCTCCGCCGCTCTTGGCGACCTCCTGCGTGAGCCACTGGAAGCGCTCGTAGTTCTCGGGCGTGAAGGGGAGGAGGTACACGGAGTTCTTGAGGGCGACGGCGCCCTGCGCCTGGAGCCGTCGCCAGACCTTCACCCTGATGCTCGAGGGCTGGGGCGGGAGGCTCAGGATCAGGAGGAGCCAGGCATCCATGGCTGTAGCAAGTGTTTCAACACTAAACGATGTGTTTCACCAGTCGCAAGGGGAATTTTCGCGAGGGCTTGACTTCAAATATCGTCAGGTGTTGAGTATATGGAAGGAGGTGTCCGATGAACCCGCTGGATCGGTTGCTCGGAGAGGAGTTGTCGCACTGCCTGGATCGGATCGCCGGGTCCTACGACGAAGGGACCCTGGCGTTCATCAACGCCGAACACCCCGGCCTGCGCTGCCGGATCGACGAGAAGGAGAGTCAGCTTGCCGCGCTCCGGCTCGAGCTGCTGGAGCGCTACGCGGCCTGGCAGGGTGCCCTGAAGGACCTGGGAGACCTCTGGGCGCTGGCGGAGCTGAAGCGGACTGAGCCCCAGGCCGCTTAGCGGAACGGCCACAAGCGCGAGCGGCGCGGTCGGGTCATGACTCGCGCCTGAGTGAAGGCGGCGCTCAGCGTCTCGAAACGCTGCCAGTAGTCGGGCAGGACGCGCGCCAGGGCGACCTGGCCTGCCAGGAGCCTCGGGATCTCCTCGCGGCCGCGGGCCTCCTCGGCCCGGCTGACCTTTTGGACTTCCTCCGGCGGAAGACCGTCCAGCAGCGCCCCGCGCAGGTGCAGCAGCCACTCGTGTACCAGCCCCTGGAACTCCTGCCGGTCGCCCGCACTCTTCGCCGCGGGCGCCGGGCGGCCATGAGCGCGGCGGAGCTGGACCAGCAAGTCCATGCACACGAACTCCACGGCCTCCTCGAGCCGCTCCTCGACGGCAGCCTCGATGCGCTCGCCGAGCCCGCCCGGGGTGCTCATGGGGGGAACATCCGCTGGAGCCCGATCGGAAACTCGAGCGGCGTGAGCTCGAAGGCTTGGAAGAATGGCGCCGGGTCGCACACGTTGTCCTCCTGGAGCATCATGAGCTGATCCGACGTGAGCGGGAAAAAGGGGAGGGGCTCCAGGAGTCGCACCAGAGGCCGCATGAGACCGATGGGGTGGTACACCTTGCGCACCTTGCTCTTGCCCAGCGCGGCGCCGATCAGGTCGAGGATCTCTGTGAAGGCGTAGGAGCGCGGGCCGCCCGCCTCGTAAATGTGATTCTTGCTCTCCGGGTTCGCCAGCGCCCGCGCGAATCCCTCGGCCACCTGTCCCACCGGCACCGGCTGGAGCCGGTATTTCCCGTCACCGATGACTGGCGCCGCGGGCAGCCACTTGATCATGCGGGCGAGCACCGAGACGAAGCCGTCGCCCACGCCGTAGATGATGGAGGGGCGGAACACTGTCCACTGGAGCCCGCTGGCCCGCACGGTTTCCTCGGCCTCCCACTTCGTCTGGTGGTAGCGCGAGCGGGCGTCGGGTCGCGTGCCGAGGGTGCTCATGTGGATGAAGCGCGGCACCTCGGCCGCCTCGGCGGCCTTCACCATGTTGGCCGTGGCCACCGAATGGAGCCGCTCGAAGGTCACGCCCCGGCCGGGCCGCTCGCGGATGATCCCGACCAGATGGATCAGCGCGTCGCATCCCTCCATCGAGGCCTCGAGGCCCTTCGGGCTCAGCACGTCGCCGGGGACGCGCTCGATTCCTTCGAACCCCTTGAGGTCGGCCTCGGAGCCGGGCCGCACGAGGCAGCGAACGGTGAAGCCGTGGGCCTGGAGCGCGTGGATCACGGCCTTGCCCACGAAGCCGGTGCCGCCGGTGACGAAGACCCGTTGCATGGGTGGCCAGAATGTAGGCGCGGGCGCGGAGTCTGTCAAGTTATCATGGAGCCATGGCGCGGCACGCGATGGCCGTGAGTCTCGCCCTCTGCCTGGTCGGGGCGGCGCCCGCCCGGGGGCACGAGCCGGATCTCCGCGGCGTGGACGCGGCCGTGCAGGCCGCGGTGAGCGCCGGCGAAGTTCCGGGGGCCGTCGTCCTCGTGGGCCAGGGCGAGCGCGTCCTCTACCGGAAAGCCTTCGGCGCGCGGAGCCTCGTCCCTCGCCAGGAGCTCATGACCGAGGACACGATCTTCGACGTGGCGTCGCTCACCAAGGTTGTGGCGACCATGCCGGCGGTTCTCCTCCTGGCCGAGCAGGGGAAGCTCTCTCTGGACGACCCCCTCGGGAAATATCTGAAGGAGTTCTCCGGCCGCGCGTTCCGGGATCTCACGATCCGGCGGATTCTCACCCATACCGCGGGATTCTCCGACCTGCCATCCCTCGACGCGATGCGGGAGGGATTTCCCCGGGCGGCGGAGCTCCTGGCGAAGGCGGGGCTCCAGTACCGGCCCGGGGCGTCGTTCAGCTACAGCGACACGGGCTTCATCGTCCTCGGCGAGCTCGTGCGCCGGGTCAGCGGGGAGCCCCTGGACCGCTTCGTCGCGAAGCATCTCTTCCTGCCCCTCGGCATGGGAGAGACGACCTTCCGTCCGGGCCCCGCGATGCTCCCGCGCGTCGCGCCGACGGAGGCGCTGAACAGCGGGATGCTCCGCGGCGCTGTCCATGACGGGAACGCCCGGCTCCTGGGCGGCATCGCCGGCCACGCCGGGCTCTTCTCGACGGCGGACGACCTCGCGCGCTTCGTCCGGATGCTCTTGAGCGACGGGAAGGGGCCCGCGGGTCAGGTCCTCAAGGCGGCGACGATCAAGGCGATGTGGAGCCGGACCGAGGTGGGCGACATTGTCCGAGCGCTGGGTTGGGACGAGGCGTCGCCCTTCTCCCGCCCGATGGGGCTCTTCTTTCCCCGAGGCTCGGTCGGCCACACGGGATTCACCGGCACCATGCTCTGGATGGACCCCCCGAGCCGCACGTACCTGATCCTCCTCACGAATCGCGTTCACCCGTACGGCAAGGGCAAGGTCACCAACCTGCGCTCGCGCGTCGCCGCGGAAGTGGCCGCAGCGCTGTTCGTCCCGCCGCTCCCCGCGGCCGCGCCCGCCCCGACCGAGCACACGGCGACCGCCGGGGAAGCGCCGGCTTCCCCGCCGTCGGTGCTGAGCGGGCTCGACGTCCTGGTCGCCGAGCAGTTCGCGCTCCTGGCCGGGCGCAGCGTGGGCCTCGTCACCAATCAGACCGGTGTGGACGCTCAGGGCCGGCGGGGCCTTGATCTGCTCGCCGTCGCGCCGCGGGTGAAGTTGAAGGCTATCTTCTCTCCCGAGCACGGGCTCATCGGCGAGGCCGTCGGCGACGTCCCCCACGGGCGCGATCCCGGAACGGGGCTCCCCGTGTGGAGTCTCTACGGCGCCGAGCGGCGCCCAACGGGGGCGATGCTGAACGGCATCGACACGCTGGTCGTGGATCTCCAGGACGTGGGCGTGCGCTACTACACCTATCTGACGACGCTGCTCTACGTCCTGGAGGAAGCGGCGCGCCGGCGCATCACGGTCGTGGTCCTGGATCGCCCCAACCCGATCACCGGCGGTGCTGTCGAGGGGCCCCTGATGGATCCCGACCTGCGCTCCTTCACGAGCCCCCATCCGATCCCCGTGCGGACCGGGCTGACCATCGGCGAGTTCGCACGCATGGTCGCGGCGGAGCGGAAGATCCCAGTGGCCCTCACCATCGTGCCGCTGGTGGGCTGGAACCGCGGGCTCTGGTACGACAAGACGGGTTTGCCGTGGATCAATCCCTCGCCCAATATCCGCTCCCTCACCCAGGCGCTGCTCTACTCAGGCATCGGGCTCCTGGAGGCGACGAACCTCTCCGTGGGGCGGGGGACCGATTCTCCGTTCGAGGTGGTAGGGGCGCCGTGGATCGATCCTGTGGCGCTCGCCGAGGCGATGAACCGGAAGGGGCTGGCGGGAGTGAGCTTCGAGCCGGCGCTCTTCACCCCGACAGCCGACCACCACGCGGGCCAGCAGGTCGGCGGCGTCCGGCTTCAGGTGAGGGACCGGGACGCGATCAGGCCGGTGACGGTGGCGCTGGCGCTGGCGGGGGAGATCAGGGCAAGGTACCACCGGGAGTTCAGCGCCGACGCCATCCAGAACCTTCTGGTGAACCGGTCCACGATCTGGGCGTTGTTACGAGGCGAGCCGTTGCCGCGGCTCCGGGCGTGGGCCGAGGCGGAGCGGGGGGATTTCCTCCACCGCCGCGCGTCGTACCTCATCTATCGATAGCGATCGGCAACTCTCACCTTTCCTTCGACCCCCTCACCCCGACCCTCTCCCCCGGTGGGGGAGAGGATAAAGGTGAGGGGGCTTCCACCACGCGCAGTCCTTGCGGCAAGGGATTTCTGACCTCGTCCTTCTTGCCCTTGGGCACCGCGACCGTGCGCGGGTCGCCGTCGCTGACGAACCGCGCTTCGGGGTGCTTGTCGAAATATCCGAGCCAGGAGGAGAGCTCCGGTTCGAGCGCCTGGATGCGGTTGAGGCGCAGCGGGTCGAAGGTCTTGGAGAATGGAGACGGCGCCGCCCCGCCCGAAACCATGAGGATCGCGTCGTGCTCGTACGACGTGCCGTTGATGCTCCCGCGCACGGCCCAGCCGATCTCGCGGGGGTACGCCCCCATCGGCAGCGCCAGCGTCCTCGGCCGGTAGCCCGGCACGTGGCGCTGGATCCGCTCCTGGGCCTGTGCCAGCTGCTTGCGGACGGTCTCCTCCCCGTAGTGGGAAAGGTTGGCGTGCCAGAGCGTGTGGTTGCCGATCTCGAAGCCGCGCGAGACGAGGTACCGGAGCTTCCGCTCCTCGTAGGCCGGCTGGTTGAAGAGCCGGTTCGGCGGGTCGGCGGCCGGCAGCACGTAGAACGTCGCCTTCAGGCCGAACTCCGGGTGCTCCCGCGCGAACGCTTCCAGGATCCCCACCGCCGAGTCGGGGTCCACCTCGACGGCGCCGTTCTTCTCGAGGTAGCGGAACTGTCCGGGCGAGGAGTCGTCGAAGGTAAGGATGACCGGAGTCATGCCCGCCGGGACGTCGATCTTTCCATCAAGAAGGTCGGTGAGGGCGACGAGGCGGTAGCCCCTCTCCCAGAGCCGCTGGAGGTCGCCGCGGAAGTTGGCCGGCGTCCGCGTCCAGCGCCCCTCGGGGTGGTCGATCTTGTGGTACTCGAGGATCATGACGCGCCCCAGCTCGTCGGCGGGGCGCTGAGCGAAGGATGGCAGAGCCGGCAGGACGGTGAGCGCCGCGAGGATCGGGAGGATGAGCACCCTCACGGAAAGTCGAGCGGCTCCTCGTGCGCCGTCGGCTTGATCCTCGCGTTCGGCGCGCCCTTGGGGCGGAGCGCCTCCGAGGTGTAAACGTTGCGGGGGTTCCAGAGCATCCACCCGAGGGCGCCGGCGTCGGCCGCGGCTTTGGCCTGGGCCTGCACCTCTTTCACCCCGAACGGCCGCCGGTCGAAGGCGTAATCGCGGAAGTCCTGGATCCAGGGGCGGACCTTGACCGCGGTGTGCGCCGAGCGCTTGCGGATCAGCTTCACGCTCTCGAACACGACCTTGTAGGGGTTCTCCACGGGATTCCGGGTGCCGGGAATTCCCAGGTGGTACCCGGAGGGATAGACCATCGGCGAGAAGTAGTCCAGGTGCGGGGCGAGCTCCTCGATCCGCTGGCCGATATCAGTATCGTTTTCGTTAAAGGCGGTATACCCGAACAGGTCGGCGGCAATGAAGACGCCCATCGGCGCCAGCTCCTTGCGGGCCTTGGCCAGGAAGCCCGCGATCGCGGGGAGGCGCGTGTCGCGCGTGTTGGGCTTGGAGTAGCGGGCGGCGCCCAGCTTGCCGTCGGTGGGGAAGCGGACGTAGTCGAACTGGATCTCGTCGAAGCCCTTCTGCGCCGCTTCCTTGGCGATCGCGATGGCGTAGTCCCAGACTTCCTCGCGGAAGGGATCCAGCCAGGCCAGCCGCTCATTGTCGAGCCACGGCTGGCCGGTCCGCGTGTCGATCACCGCCCACTCGGGCTTGTGGTGGGCCAGGACGCCGTCCTTGAAGACCACGATCCGGGCGATCGTATAGACCCCCCGGGCCTTGAGGTCGGCCAGCATCTGGTCGAACTCTTTGATGTTGACCGGCCCGCGGGCGCCGGCCTCTCGGGCCAGCGGGACCTCGGTCCGGTACGGGATCCAGCCGCGGTCACCCTTGACGTCGATGACCACACCGTTCAGCTCGGTCCGGTTCAGCAGCTCGAGGACGCGCCCCCTGATCCCCTTGTCACCCACGCCGTAGTAGGTCAGGTACGCGGCCTTGACGACCTTGGGGTGGAGGGAGACGGTGAGGGGGGAGATCGCCGTTTCCAGCGTGAGGCGGCCGTAGCCCGGGGCCTTCACGATCAGGGGGTACTGCGGCCCGCCGACCCTGAAGCGCCCCTCGGCGTCCGCGCGGATTTCCTCCGAGCCCGAGTGGATCGAGGCGCCCGCGATCGGCGACTTGGTGTCCGCGTCCACCACCTGCCCCTCAACGGGCTTGGGCGCTGGCCGCGGCTCGACAGGCGGGAAGAGGTAGGCCGCTGGGGAAGTGGTGGGCGGGCGGGAGGGGGCGACTCTCGCCCCCGTCAGCAGGCTGAGGGCCAGAGCCAGGAGGGCGAGGCCGCCGACCGTGAAGAGGCGGCGCCGCCCGGCGGGTGATTCTGGAAGATCTTCCATCTCTAAACTCACAATACCGCCACCCGCGAATCACACCAAAACATTTCGCCGTTTTCCCCTCTCCCCCCACCGCCTGAAGCCCCCCGCGTTTTGGGCTACAATCGGTGGCGTGAATCGCCTCCAGCGCTTCGGCTGCGAATCGGCGCGAAGCCGCCGCCTGACCGTCAACGCCCTGAGCCTCCACGGCCTCGAATGGGGCGCTCCCGGCCTCTCGGGTCTCCTGTTCCTCCACGGCGGGGCGGCCCACGCCCACTGGTTCGACGCCGTGGCGCCCGCCTTCGCCGACCGCTTCCACGTCCTCTCCCTGGATCAGCGGGGGCACGGCGAGAGCCAGTGGCCCCAACCGCCCGCCTACCGGACCGAGGACTTCTGCCGGGATCTGCTCGGGGTGATGGAGGCTCTCGGCTGGAGGACCATGGCCCTCGTCGGCCATTCCATGGGCGGCCACAACGCCATGGCCTTCGCCGCCTGGCATCCCGAGCGCGTCGAGCGGCTGGTGATCGTGGACAGCCGCCCGTCCATTCCCGAGGACCGGCTGGCGATGATGCACGGGCGCGGCGACCGTCCCCCGCGCC
>Ga0209343_10011137_pt1 | contig 10155 bp, 8 predicted proteins | sample RifCSPlowO2_02_FD_184026 | JGI IMG/M metagenome (GOLD analysis project Ga0209343, IMG submission 184026) | Groundwater microbial communities from Rifle, Colorado - Rifle CSP2_plank lowO2_0.2 (SPAdes) (version 2) | ecosystem: Environmental > Aquatic > Deep subsurface > Groundwater | place: Rifle...
CCCGCGGGAATCTTCAAAGGCGAAGGTTCGATGTTCAATTTCATCGCCTACGGCGACGAACTGAACCTCGTGCATCCGCCGCGCCCCAACGATCTGAAACAGGTCTGGGAGCAGGTGTGGGCGGTCAAGCTGCGGCTCAAGTCGACCGCCATGACCCTGCTTGCGGAGGGCCGGGGCGGCGCCCGGGGCGGTCGTGGCGCTACGCGCGAGCGCGCACCGGAAGCTGCGCCTCAGCGTGAACAGCCGAGTCAGGCAAAACCTGCGCCTGTCGATGCGGTGAAGGAAGGCGTAAAGGCGCTGCGCGGGATACTGGGTTTCTAGACCGCGCGGCCAAAAGCTCGCCGCGCTGCTTCAAACAGCCGGCGCGAGATTTATGCGCCGGCCTTCTCATCTAAGCGACGCCGGTTCCGCCCTAGTCCGCCTTGATGTTTCCTTCCTTGATGACCTTGGCGTAGCGCGCCGCTTCGACGCGCAGATAGGCGGTAAATTCCTCGGGTGAGTTGCCCACCGGCACGATGCCCATGGCGCCCAGCCTGTCGCGATTTTCCGCGGCATGCATGGCGCGTGCGGCCTCGGTCTGCACGCGGCCGATGATCTCGCGCGGGGTCGCGGCGGGCGCGAACATGCCGGTCCAGAAGATCATCTCGAATCCGGGCTGGCCGGACTCCGAAACGGTGGCCACATCGGGCAGGTACGGCACGCGCTGGAGCGAGGTCACCGCGATCGCCCTGATTTTTCCCGCCTTGATCTGGGGTATGACGGGCGGGGGGTCCATGAACACGAACTGGATATCGCCCGCCATCAGTCCGGTCACGGTGGGCACGCTGCCGTTGTACGGAATGCGGTTTACGCGCATGCCGGTCAGCTGGCTGAAGGACTCGACGGCGACATAGAAAGTTACTGTCGGTGTGCCGTAGTTCACTTGTCCCGGCCGGCTTTTCGCGAGCGCGATCAGTTCGCCGATGGTGTTCGCCGGCACCGAGGGGTGCACGGCGATGACGAGCGCCAGGCTTCCCATCAATGTCACCGGCGCCAGGTCGCGTACCGGATCGTAGGGCAGCTTCGAATAGAGCGCCGGATTGACGGTATAGGTGCTGGAGGCGCCGATGAGCAGGGTGTGGCCGTCGCCTGGCGCCTTGGCCACGAGCTCCGCGCCTATGATGGTGTTGGCACCGGGCCGGTTTTCCACCACCACCGACTGGCCCCATGCCTGGCTCATGCGCTGCGCGGCGATGCGCGCCATGATGTCGTTGCTTGCGCCCGGGGGAAAGGGCACCACCATGCGTATCGGCTTGGATGGGTAGGCAGGAGTGGCGACTTGCGCCATCACCGCCTGCGCGGCGAACAGGGCTGCGAGCAGGGTGCAAAACCGGTTGATCATCATGAACTCCTCCAGCGAAAGACCGCTCAATGTACGGCCCGCTGTATCCGGTTCGCATTGACCTAGATCAAGCGATGTGGTCTTCCAGGCGATGATGGGACCACCGCGCAACATCCATTTCTATCTGACCTGCAGCCCCAGCGCCATGATCGGCGGGATGCTGTGGGCGTTGGCGAAGTAACGGCTTTATTTGAGTTTGGACGGTGCGTCGGCGGGCGCCGTGGCGCCGACGACGTTGGCCATCATCGCGGTCTTGGTGAAATGTCCCACACAGCCGACAACATCGACCAGCCTGCGCGTGCCGAGCGCCGCATGCGCTGAGGCAAACGTGGCATCGGACAGGGTCCCGGTCTCGACCAGCTCGCGCGCCATATCGTGCACCGCCTGGTCCTCGGCATTGGCGAGGACCGGGCGTTGCCTGGAATTAATTGCATCGACTGCCTTCGGATCGAGGCCCGCCGTCAATCCCATGCGCGCCTGCGCGGACCAGGGGAAACCGGAGTTCCAGTGCCGCACTGTGACCAGCGCGCCGATGCGCAACTGCGCCGCGCTCAGCAAGGATTTGCTTTCGAGATAGGCGCTGATCGCGTTGTTCCGCTCCCATAAAAGCGGCGCGTAGGCATAGCCGGTGGAAGGGCCGCCCGAGGCGCGGCCGGTCTTGGCGAGGGTTTCCTCGTAGACGCGGCGCTGCTCGCCGTCCATCTGCTCGGGCTTCAATACTGGTATGCGCGACATGAGGTTTTCTCTCCAATATCATTGCTGAGAAGGCAGACGGGCCACCCACTTATATATGGCCTTGGAGTTCTTCCAGAAAAATTTCCTGCTCGCTGCTTCGCCCTTCTCGGCGAAATAGCGCCGGTAGATGCGAACGCCGTTGCCGATGAAGTCCCCTGCGTGCTCGCAAACCGGCCAGTCGCTGCCGTAAAAGAGGCGGTCTTCTCCGAAGATGTTCCACAAGGCGTCGAGCGTCGGCCGATAGAAGCTGAAAGCTTCCGTTGCCCGTTCGCCGTCGGCCCGCGTCGTCGCCCGCTCCATCAACCCGGAGACCTTGGTATAAATCTGCGGGTACTTTGCCATCCTTCTGAAAATCGCTTCCCATTCCCTGCTTGGGGGTCCTCCGTCTATCGGCATGCCTCCGATGTGCTCGACTGCAATCCGCAGCGAGGGAATACGCTCGGCGATCGTAAACATCGCTTCCAGGCTCTTCTGGGTTCCCGTGTACATGGCCTGCATGGCTTTGGGTCCCCCGAAAAATCCCGGACAGACCCGCAGCAGGTCGAGCTGCATGTCTTTTGCCGCCAGCTTCTCCAGATCCGCAAGGAAGTTATCTTTTTCGACATCCTCGATATCCCGCCCGATGTAGCAAATGCCGCGAAACAGCGGGTTCGCCGTAAACTTCTCGAGCTCCGCCGCGAAGCCCGGTCCCCGCTTGATTCCTCCGCAGACACCGACGATGAGGGGTTCCACGGCGGCCAAAGCCAGCGCATCTTCGGTCTCCGCGAGGCGCAGAATGGTCCCGGTGATCCCCTCCGGCGCCGCGAAAATCCGGTAGTCGTCGGGAGCCTTTCCTCGTGGAATTTCGATGTTCCAGAAGTGTTGATGGGTATCAATTATCATTCTTGAGCCTCCCGGTTATCAGGTGTCTGGCGCAACCGGCGCGCGCCTGCCACGCAAAGATTCTTCTTGCTATTGAGGCGGAATACGCGCTTCCTTCACGATCTTGGCGTACTTCGCGATGTCGGCCTTCAGCACATCCATCAAATGCTCGGGCGTGGAGCCCGCGCCTTCGATGCCGGCCGAAAGCAACCTTTCCTTGACGAATTGTGGATCCCGGGCAATCCGATTGAACTCGGTATTGAGCCGGTTGATGATGGTGCGCGGCGTCCCGGCGGGTGCAAAGACGCCGAACCAGGAGTCGAGCGCGAATCCTTTGAGAGCGGATTCGGAAATGGTCGGCACCTCGGGAAGCATTTGCGAGCGCGCTGAGCCCACCATGGCGAGCACGCGTACCTTCCCGGAGCGAATGTGAGGCAGCAGCGGCGTGAGCGGACCGAAGGTCGAATACAGTTCGCCGCTTAGTATGGCCTGGACCACCGGGCTGGCGCCTTTGTACGGCACATGCAGAAGATCGACGCCCGCCATGGATTTCATCAGTTCGCCGGCAAAGTGAAGCGGCGAGCCTATTCCGGAACTGCCGAAGGTGATAGCGCCCGGCTTCGCCTTGGCGTAAGCGATGTAGTCCTGAACGCTCTTGATGGGCGAATCCGAGCGCACTGCAAGAACGAAAATCGATATCGCGACGAGGCTGACCGGATCGAAGGACGCGACCGGATCGAACGGCAACTTCGCCATCACGTTCGGCATGATGGCGTGCGTCGATGCGGACATCACTATGGTGTGGCCGTCGGGCGGCTGCCTGGCAGTGTAGTCGAGCCCGACCACGAGAGCCGCCCCCGCACGGTTTTCCACGATGACCGGCTGGCCAATGGCAGACTGCAGTTGCTCGCCGAACGCCCTGGTGACATAGTCGAATGTGCCGGCCGGCGGCTGGGGCGATATGAAGCGAATTGGCTTCGAAGGATAGCCCTGCGCCAGAACTGCCTGTGCCGATACCAGCATCGCGGCTGCCGTTAAAGCCATTGCGGCGGCATTGCCGCCCATGCGTTTCATGTCCAATCAGCCTTACGTAGATGTGCCGTAAATACTATCATTGTTCCCAGTGGCGTGAACAGCAAGTGACGCCAATCTTTGCGACGTTAAACCGTCGCGCGCCTGAAGTTTCATTCGGCAGGGATCCAATCCGCGAAGGAAAGTCAAAATGAAGTCAATCTGTGTTCGTTTCATGATCGCGCTGCTCGGCGGTCTTTGGGTTTCATATGCAAGCGCCCAGGCTTTCCCGAGCAAACCGATTCGTATCATCGTTCCCTACGGTCCGGGCGGAACCACGGACGCGATAGCGCGCGCCGTTGGTCCGCAGATCACTGATTCGACCGGCCAGCCGGTCATCGTCGAACACCGGCCCGGTGCAGGAACCGTCGTGGGAATGCGGGCCTGCGCGGGCGCGGCGCCGGATGGATACACGGTTTGCATTACCGTTCCGGACAGCCTCTCCTACAATCCTCATCTCTTTACCGACGTCCTGTACGACCCCGACACGGACTTCACGCCGATAACGAATCTCGCCTTCACCAGCAACCTGCTGGTAGCAAGCGCCAGGGTGCCGTTCAATTCCTTCAAGGAAATGGTGGCGTACGCAAAGACCAAGCCGGGTGCAATCAACTGGGGAACCTGGGGTGCGGCAACGCTTCCCGATGTTTACCTCAGGTGGGTCCGGTACATGGCCGGCGTGGATATCACAGCCGTTCCCTACAAAGGGCTGGCTCCGGTCATCGCCGCGCTATATTCCGGAGAAACCGATGTGACCTACATCGGCTTCGGCACCGCGCTGCCGGCAATCAAGGCCGGCAAACTCAAGCCCATCGTGACCGTGGGCGCCCGGCGCTCGGTGCACATGCCGGAGTTGCCGACCCTGGCCGAGGAAGGCGGTGATCCGAATCTCACCAGTTACTTTGGCGTCTTCGGTCCGGCGAAACTGCCGCCTCCCGTCCTGGAAAGACTCAACAGGGAGTTTGCGAACGCCATCCGCTCGCCGCGCCTCGAGGATTTCCGCCGTTCCTACACTCTTGAAGCGGTGGGCAACTCCGCCGCTGAATTCGCCCAATTCACACGGGCGGACCGGGCGAATGCCGGGAAGCTCTTCAAGTCCATCGGCATACAGCCTTCCAAGACACCGTTCTGACCGCCATGTTCACGCATTGCATTACCAGGCGGCCCGCCGGCGCATTCAGTCCTGAAAACTGAAATGACCCCATACATAGGACAATCAATCCAGCGCGTCGAGGATGCGCGCTTCCTTAGCGGCCAAGGCAGCTTTAGCGACGATATCGCGCTGCCGGGACAGGTCTATTGCGCTTTCCTGCGCTCGCCCCACGCGCACGCAAGCATCATTGCCATAGACGCGACCCGGGCGCTGCGGGCACAAGGGGTAATCACTGTCCTGACCGGCGCCGATTACCTGGCCGATGGGCTGGACGGTGTGCGGCACATGCCCAATCCTGCGGATCCCGTCGATATCTCGCTGCGCGCATTTATCGCGCCCCCCGGCGAATCAATTGTCGATCTGCCGCACTGGCCACTGGCAATCAAGCGGGTGAGGCACGTGGGACAAGCGCTGGCCCTGGTCGTGGCGACAAGCGCGGCCGCCGCGCGTGACGCGGCGGAACTCATCGACGTCGAGTACCAGGTGCTGCCGGCCGTAGTGTCCCCCGTCGCAGCCATGGCGGAGGGAGCGCCGCAGCTCTGGGACGAAGCGCCGCGCAATCTGTGCTTTTCACTGAGCTACGGTGATGCCGAGGCCACCTCGAACGCAATCGAGCAGGCTGCACACGTCATCCGCCATGAGTTTGTCCATAATCGTGTCGCGAGCTGCCACCTGGAACCGCGGGCGGCGCTGGGCAATTACGATCCGGAAACCGATCTTCACACGCTTATCTCAGGCAACCAGGGTGTGTTCGCGCAGAAGCTGGCGCTCGCCGCTGCCCTGAAAGCGCCACCTGAGCGCGTGCGCGTCGTCTGCCCCGACGTTGGCGGCGCCTTCGGAACGAGAAACAACGTCTATCCGGAACAAGTGGCCGTCATGTGGGCTGCAAAGCGCCTCGGCAAGCCGGTGAAATGGACGGGCGACCGCAGCGAGGCATTCCAATCCGACTACCAGGCACGCGACTGTATCGTGCGCGCCGTCCTGGCGCTGGACCGCGAGGGCGTCATTCAGGCCTACGAACTCGAATGGTTCGGCAACATCGGATCCACCACCGTCGCCTTTGTCGCGCTGGCCAATGGCAGAAGGATTCCGGCCAGCGTTTATCACGTCCCCGTGGCGCAGGTACGCTCGCATGCCGTGCTGACCAACACCGTTCCCACCGCGCCTTACCGCGGCTCCGGCAGGCCGGAGGCGATTCACATGCTGGAGCGTCTGCTGGATATTGCCGCGCGGCGCATGGGCATCGATCGCGCAGAGATCCGCCGCCGCAATATGGTGCGCCGGGAAATGCTCCCCTATCGCAGCGTCATGAACATTGTCTATGACAGCGGCGACTTCCACGGGTATATGGACCAGGTGCTTGCCGCCTCCGATTGGCAGGGCTTTCCGGCGAGAAAGGCCGCGGCGCGCGCCCGCGGCAGGCTTGCCGGCATCGGCTTGGCGAACCATATCTCGGGACCGGTGGGCGCGCCGTTCGAGCGCAACACCGTACGAGTGCTGGGCAGCGGCAGGGTCGAAGCGACGGTCGGAACCCAATCGAGCGGGCAAGGTCATGAAACCAGCTTCGCGCAAATTATGGCCGACTTGCTGGGCGTCTCCATGGAGACCATCCATATACGCCATGGTGATACCGACTTCGTGACGCTCGGTGGCGGGACGCATTCGGAGCGGTCCATGCGGCTTACGGGGACGTTGATGGTAAAGAATTCAGCCGAAATCATCGAACGGGGCCGCGCGGCGGCCGCCTCCTTGCTTGAAGTGGCCGCGCAGGACCTGGTCTACGAAGCGCCGTTCTATCGCCTCAGCGGGACGGACCGGGTAATCAGCTTGTTCGAGGTCGCAGGCGCGATCGAATCGGGAAAATGCCGCGACGATTTGAACGGAAAGCTGGAAGCAAGCAGCGATTTCAAGGGCAGGATTCCCGCTTATCCGGCGGGAGCGGCGGTGTGCGAGCTGGAAATCGATCCCGACACGGGGGCGGTGGAGATTACGCGCTATACCACGGTCGACGATGCCGGCCGGCCGATCAACCCCATGCTGATAGAAGGCCAGACGCACGGTGGCATCGCCCAGGGCGTGGGACAGGCTCTGTTCGAAGGAATAATTTTTGACGGCGATTCAGGGCAGATCCTGACAGGCTCCTTCGCCGACTATTGTCTTTGCCGCGCGGACAACCTGCCTTCGTTCTGCGTGGGACAGGCCGAGGATCCGACAGAAGGAAACCCATTGCGCATAAAAGGGGGCGCCGAAGCCGGAATAATGCCGGCTACGGCGGCAGTCATCAATGCATTGTGCGACGCTTTGTCGGATGTGGGAGTGGAAGACATCCCGATGCCTGCCACACCGGCTGTCGTATGGAACGTGCTCGCAACGCGTCAACCTTCTGGCCGCCTCCATCGTTGAAAATCCCAGGTTCAATCAGGATCTCGCCACGGTGCGTTAGAGCATCGCGCCTGGCTGCTCGAGCGCGAATTCGCGCAACTGGCCGGTGATCCACTCGTAGGCCTCGTCGACCGAGTCGGTGCGATGCATCAGCTCCAGATCGCGCGCGTCGATGGTGCCATGGCGCACCAGCGCGTCAAAATTGATGACCTCCTTCCAGAATTCGGTGCCGAAAAGCACCAGCGGCATGGGCTTGCGCATTTTCCTCGTCTGTACCAGGGTCAGGAGTTCGAACATTTCGTCAAGCGTGCCGAAGCCTCCGGGAAAAAGGATCACCGCTTTCGCCAGATAGGCGAACCAGAACTTGCGCATGAAGAAATAATGAAAGTGAAACGCCAGCTCGCGCGTGATGAAGGGGTTGTCGTGCTGCTCCAGCGGCAGGGAAATGCCCAAACCGATGTTGGTGCCGCGCGCCTCGGAGGCGCCGCGATTGGCGGCCTCCATGATGCCCGGCCCGCCGCCGGTGCAGACCACGAAGCGGCGCTCCTTCGGGTCCAAGGTCTTGGACCATTGCGTCAGCCGGAAGGCCAGTTCGCGGGCGGACTCGTAGTACGCCGACATGCGCAACGCCGTTTGCGCCTGCGCAACATCGCCCTCTCCGGCCTGCGCCTCCCTGAGCGCCGCCTCGGCCTGTGCGCGCGGCCGGATGCGCGCCGAGCCCATGAAGACGATGGTGTCTTCGACCTTGTACTGCTCGAAGCGGCTGCGCGGTTCGAGGTACTCGGCAAGGATGCGCAGGGCACGTGCGTCCTTGCTATTGAGGAAGCTCTTGTTGCTGTACGCTTTCTGCGCGCCGCGTGTGCTCATTTGACCATTCCCGATGCCCGGTAATGTAGATACAACTCGCGGCAGGCCCAGGCATCCGTGGCCGCGTAGAGGATCTGCGCCGGCGACAACTGCGCCGCGGCCCAGTTCGAGGTTTGCTTGCCCTTCGGAATCCGGAACCTCAGGAAAATGCCGGCGAGGTTGCGCAGTCCCGAATGCTCCAGGCCGTAACGTCTGGCGATACTGCCCGGATCGAACATATTCACCGCCTCGAAGGGAAACACGTCCTTGAGCGAGCGCAGATCGTCCGCAAAGCCGATGCCAGCCTTGACAATGCGCGATGCCGAGAGCATGCCGGCGAGCACCGGGAATACCTCCTGCCAGCGCAAAGGAAACAGGTATACCGCTCGGGCGGTCGCCACCTGCACCAGGCAGGGCAGGTGATGCACCCCCTTGGTGAATGCGGGCCGCGTCTCGGTATCGAAACCCACGAGGTCTTCCTCAAGCAGATCCGCCTGCGCGCGCGCCAGATCCCGCGGAGTCTCTACCACGCACACCTCGCCTTGGTAGCGGCGGATGGGCAGTCTCGCCATCTCTTCCCGGGAGATTGTGAGTGCAATTTCGCAGTTCAAATCGGAGGCTGACAATTGAGTGTGGCGTCGTATTGCAAGGACTTTGGAGGGTAGCGCATTTCGCCCGATACTCCGCGCCTATTGGGCGCTAAAGTTCGCGCAATGGTATCCGCGCCGCGGCCCGCTGCCACCGGGACGATGAAACACTAACCTAGAGATGATCATTTTGAACCAGTCCCGCGGATAAGCACTTGCGGTACGATTGAGGGATGTCAAACTGCGGACGATGCCAAGAGCTTAAGCTGAAAAACCTGGCGTGCGCAATCAGATAGCCCGCCTTGATGGCGGTTCGCAGAAGTCACACCGCGGTCCGACCGGGCCGCAATCCGGCAATGAAGAAATAATGACCAGCTTATCAACGCATTTCAGATCGCCGATCGCAGGATTAAGCCATGCTTGGGCGCGTGAACCCGGTGAGGCAATCATCCGCGGTCGCCACCTGTGTGCGACAAGGCCGCAATGATCGCCAAATTGAACTGGGAAAACCACAGCGACGCCAGCGTAGAGGAGTTCCGGTGGCCCGCTCCGCCCTATTTGGAGTTCGTGCTGGAGAAAGACCGCAGCGGCTGGGCCGATTGCCTGTTGAGTTTCAGGAACGGCAGGCATTTAACCGGACAGCTGCGCAGTTTTCAGGCGGATGCGGCGCTGCTGACGTTTCAGGCGGACGGCGCGGCGGAAGCCGTCAGCCACCCGTTTTCAGCGCTGCTGAAACTGCAGTTGCTGCAACCCGTCCGGATGAGTCAGCGAACGCCGCCGGTGAGCGCGACGGAAACAGTCCGGCCTGTGGAGCGCTACTCGTTCCGGATCCAACTCGTGAATGGCGAGAAGTTCCTCGGGGTAACCCTTGGCTATGTCAGCGCACTGTGCGGTTTGTTCCTGTATTTTCCCGAAGATAATGACGAGGTTATCCGCTGTTTCGTGCCTGCACAGGCGGCGCAAACCTGCAACATTGATGCACCCTTTGGGCAGGTGCTGATTGATCAGAACGCCGTTTCACCCGAAGCCGTAGGTGTGGCGCTGAATTTGCAGGCGTTGATGCGCACGCAAAGGCTCGGCCAGTACCTCACGGCGAACCAATTCGTGTCGCAGGAACAGCTCAGCGCGGCGCTGGAACT
>Ga0209343_10011138_pt1 | contig 10154 bp, 8 predicted proteins | sample RifCSPlowO2_02_FD_184026 | JGI IMG/M metagenome (GOLD analysis project Ga0209343, IMG submission 184026) | Groundwater microbial communities from Rifle, Colorado - Rifle CSP2_plank lowO2_0.2 (SPAdes) (version 2) | ecosystem: Environmental > Aquatic > Deep subsurface > Groundwater | place: Rifle...
ACTTCCGAATCTACAAGACAAAGCACCGGTTCCCTCGGCAAGCTATCCCGCATATCCGGCGTTGGATCTTGGAGCACTGAGGGTGAAGGGTCAGCCCTACAACAAGTCAGAATCTTCTGCTACGATATTGGAGATGCTCGACGTTGTCGCGCCCGTCACAGAGAACCGCCCGCTGACGGGAGGCCATTTTCTCCTGAGCGTCAAATCTCCCCGTCAGGCAAAAACCCTTCGACCCGGACAGTTCGCCATGCTGCGGCTCCTCGGCCGCTCGGACGTGCTGCTGCGTCGCCCCATGAGCATCTACGACATCAAACCCGCGAATCGTCGCAGCGAAAAGGGGTCGAGAGAAATCATTCAGTTTCTCTACAAAATTGTCGGTCGTGGAACGAAACTGCTGGCCGAACTCAAGCCCGGGGATGACATAGGCGTCCTTGCACCGCTCGGCCATGGATTCTACGAAGAGGAGTACCTACCTCAGGCTGAGCGCGCCGACGAAATCCTGCACGTCGCGGGGGGGATTGGCATCGCGGCTCTCCTCCTGCCCGCAAAGGACCTCGCCAGGAGGGGCATCAAGCAACGCTTGTTCTTTGGCGGCAGGACGAAGTTCGATCTGGTCGGAACTTCCGACTTCAAGCCGCTGGTCAGCGGGATGGCGCTTGCCACGGAAGACGGCTCAAGAGGTCATCGAGGATACGTCACCGCTGCGCTCGCTGAATACCTTGATCGCTATCCTGAAAAGAAATTTTTGCTCATGGTTTGCGGGCCCTGGGCGATGCTTCATGCCTCGGTGGAACTGGCGAAGAAGTTCGGGCATCCCTGCCTGGTCTCGATGGAGAACCGCATGGGTTGCGGGCTGGGAGTCTGTCTGGGTTGTTGCATCCGCGTGGAAGGCGAGGGCCACGGCGCGTATCAACGCGTCTGCACCGAGGGGCCGGTGTTCTGGGCGGATCAGGTCGTGTGGGAGAGGGAAGCAGTCCCGAAGACATAAGAGCAAGGCAAATGACAAAAGGCAAAGGACAGAAGGCAAAAGTCGGGCGACGCCGCGGATCGAATGCGCCGAAGACCGCTAAGGAAACCTTCGAGCCGCAGATTGATGTCACGATCGCGGGAGTGCGCTTTGCTAATCCCGTCATGACGGCCAGCGGGACCTTCGGTTACGGGCAGGAGTACGCCAAGGTCATTGATCTAAACCGGCTCGGCGCCATCTGCGTCAAAGGCATTTCGGCCGAGCCCATGGCGGGCAATCCCCCGCCCCGCATCTACGAAACCGATTCCGGCATGCTCAATGCCATCGGCCTCCAGAACGTCGGGGCGAAGCGGTTTCTCACGGAGAAACTTCCCTTCCTGCGCACCCTCCAGGCGCGCTGCATCGTGAACGTCTTCGGCTACTCGACGGAAGATTACGTCCGCTGCATCGAAATCCTGAATGGAGGAGATGGAATCCACGCCTACGAGCTGAACATCTCCTGCCCGAACACGCGCTGCGGCGGAATGGTGTACGGAAACGATCCGCGCCTGACCGAGGAGGTCGTGGCCGCCTCGAAGAAGGCTGCGCGCTTTCCGGTGATCGTGAAGCTCTCCCCCAATGTGACAGACATCACGGCCACGGCGCGAGCGTCAGAGGCCGCGGGCGCCGACGCGCTTTCGCTCGTCAACACATTCGTGGGCATGGCGATTGACGTAGAGGCTCAGGCGCCACGCATCTCCAATTTGACCGCGGGACTGTCAGGACCGGCCATCAAACCCGTAGCGGTGCGGATGGTTTACCAGACCTATCAGGCCGTCAAGATTCCAATCATCGGGATCGGAGGCATCGCCTCAGCCGCGGACGCCCTCGAATTCATCCTGGCAGGCGCATGCGCTGTCCAGGTAGGGACGGCGAATTTCTACGCGCCGGAGACTCCGTTAAGAGTCGCCGAAGGCATTGAGGAGTACTGTCGGCGGAAATCCGTTCACCTTCTTCAGCTCGTCGGCAAGATTCATCAGGTCAAGGCTGCGGGCGAAACCCACTGAGAGTCTCACTCCAAACCATGGTGGCGACAGAAGTGCGAAGGCCGCTTCACCGGCAACTACTTATCGTTCAATCGCTTGCGAGTACCCGTTCATCTCATTGACACCCCCGCCAGCGGTCTGTTAGATTGGAGAATTGGAATCTTGCGAAGCTCGTCCCTCACTTTACGACCGTTGAACAAGCTCCTTGGGTTGTCAGTCGCAATACTGCTGAGCAGTTTGGGTTGCGCAGTCAAGACGAAGACGCGGGTTCCGCCAAGCGCCGTGCCGCCTCCAGCGCGCGAGGCTTCTCCAGCGGAGTTGATCTCGAGGATCAACTCCCGAAGCGATTCGATCCAGACGCTCGTGGCCACAGTGGACCTTGAGCCCACGGCCGGTTCGGTCTATTCCGGTGTAATCAAGGAATACCGGGACGTGCGCGGTTTCATTCTGCTCGAAGCACCGAGGCAGATCCGCATGCTGGGCCAGGCCCCGGTGGTCCGGACGACACTCTTTGATATGGTTTCGGATGGCAGAGATTTCCGACTCTCCATTCCTCCGAAAAACAAGTTCATCGTAGGAAAGACTGACTTCCGCCGGAAAACAAAGAACTCGCTGGAAAATTTGAGGCCGCAGCACATTCTCGACGCATTGCTGGTTCCGAAAATCAATTCGGAGAAAGAGAAATACGTGCCGGAAGAGGCTGAAGGCGGCGCGCGCCGGTTCTACGTCATTTCCATCGTGGAACCCGGAGAGAACGGCAGCTTAGACCTGAAGCGCAAGGTCTGGTTTGAGCGCGCCAACCTGGACCTGGCACGTGTGCAGCTCTACGGGCCGGGCGGCACGTACATGCAGGACGTCCAGTACGCCGATTACCAGGATTTCGGCGGCGTCAGCTTCCCCTCCCGGATCGAAATCGCGCGGCCCGCTGAGGACTACCGCCTGGTGATACGAGTCGAGAAGGCTACATTCAACCAGCCGATCGCCCCTGAGAAGTTCGTGCTGGATCAGCCGGCAGGATCCGAGTTGATTCAGCTGGCCAACGACACACAGGAGGAGGCCAAGCATGATCAATAGAATGGTCCTCCAGAATCTCCTGCACCGGCCGGTTCGGACGGCGGTGAGCGTATTGGCCATCGCGATCGAAGTAGGGATGGTGATGCTGGTCGTGGGGCTTTCCACGGGAATGCTGCACGAAAGCGCCAAGCGCGTGGAGGGGGTCGGCGCGGATATCCTGGTTCAGCCGCCCGGCGCGTCCATGTTCTTCGGACTCACGCAATCGCCCATGCCCATCAAGATCGCCGACCGGCTGGTGGAAATACCCCGGGTCGCGGCGGTGGCCCCGGTGCTTTTTCAGTTCAACTCCTCCGGCGGAGGAATCGGCCTGATCTACGGCATTGACCTCGAAAGCTTCAGCCGTGTCTCAGGCGGCTTTGTCTATCATGAAGGCGGGGGCTTCGAGCAGCCGTACGACATCATGGTCGATGACTGGTACGCCAAAGCCAACCATGTCAAGGTGGGGCAGACACTCCATTTCCTCAATCATGATTTCAGGGTTTCCGGCATCGTCGAGCATGGCAAAGGCGCGCGCTTGTTTATCCCTCTGGAGACAGCCCAGGACCTTACTGTCGCGCAAGGCCGGGCTTCGATCTTCTTCGTGAAATTGACGAATCCCGGCTTCGCCGACGACGCCAAGGCAGCGATCGGCAAGCTGCTGCCGGGCTATCAAATCCTCCCCATGCGCGAGTACATGTCGATGATGAGCTCCAACAACCTTCCGGCGCTGCAGGTGTTCATCTCGATCCTGATTTCGGTCGCGGTTACGATTGGATTCCTGGTCATTTTCCTCTCCATGTACACGACCATCACGGAACGCACACGCGAAATCGGCATTCTGAAGTCGTTGGGAGCTTCGAAAGCCTATATTTTGGAGGCGATCCTGCGCGAAGCCAGCCTTCTTGCGGCGATGGGAATCGTCGCGGGGTTCCTGGGCACACTCGCAGTGAAGAAATTGATCATTGCCTCATTCCCGACGCAGGCCGTAGATTTGACCGTCGAGTGGGCCCTCTATGCAGCCGTCCTTGCCATGGCCGGAACCCTCATCGGGGCGTTCTACCCCGCTATTCGGGCGGCGCGCCTTGACCCGGTCGACGCGCTGGGATATGAATGAAGTGGCAGTCAACGGATAGGTAAGAACCCCTGTGGAACCGATCATCATCACTCAGGACTTGAAGAAGGTTTACCGCCTCGGGAAGGTAGACGTCCCGGCGTTGCGAGGCGTGGACCTGGTCGTTCAGGAAGGGGAATTCCTGGCGGTGGTCGGTCCGTCCGGATGCGGCAAGTCGACGCTTCTGCACATTCTGGGCGGCCTCACGTCGCCCACGTCAGGGCACGTCCTGGTGGACGGCAACGAATTCATCACCATGAATGACAGCGACCGGACGCGCTTCCGGCGCCACAAGATCGGGTTCGTCTTTCAGCGATTCAATCTCCTTCCCACTTTGACCGCCCGGCAGAACATTGCGATTGCGCAGCATATCCAGGGGAACGGGTTCAACCCGCATCGCTTTGATGCGGTGACCGACATGCTGGGCATTCGCCCGAAACTGGACCACAAACCCTTCGCGATGTCTGGAGGCGAACAGCAGCGGGTGGCCATCGCACGCGCCGTCATCTGCGAGCCCAAGATCCTGCTGGCCGATGAGCCCACCGGGAATCTGGACACCGAGAATTCGCAGATTGTTCTCAACATGCTGAGGGAGCTCAACCGTTCCTTCCGGCAGACGGTTCTGATGATCACTCACAACCCGGAGGCGGCCGCCGTCTCCGACCGGATCGTCCGCATGAGGGACGGCCGGGTGGTTTCTGATTGATTCCTCCCCGTTTTCCCGCTATTTTCACATGCGGAGCCCGATGACAGAAACAACCCAGATTCGCGACACGCCGGTGAGGGAGTCCAGGCCCCGTGAAGACGCCGCCATTCAGACGAGCAAGCCGGGAGGAAAGCGCCAAACGTTTCTCAACGTCCTCTTCTGGGCCTACGAGCGCGGCTCGAGACCGTACGACCTGATCGTTATTCTGATATTGGCCTTCATCTTCCTCACACCGCGTTCGTGGTTCGACGACCGCCCGACGCTTCAACTGACCGACCTGCGTAATCACCAGGGGATCGTAGAAGTCACCATCAGTTCCGGGGGAGGCAGCTATCTGGTTGACGCGCGGCTGGTGGAGGCGAGGGCACCCCAAAAACTCGAGGACGCCGTCACCGAAATCCTGAAGCCACGTGTCCAGAAGCCCTTTAAAATCAAGTCTGTGGAACCTCTGCGCGAAGGGGACATCTTGCTGGGCTATACCGTCGTCGTCGACTTCCAATAACTGATCTCCGGGGCGATTTCAGCATCTAAATCAATATGACTGTACGCACTGACAAAGAGCGGGCCCGACAAAACTCGGCAACTTCCATGCCGCGCGCCTGGGCCAGCCTTGGATTGCTCCTGGTTTTCGCCCTAACCGCCTGGGGTCAGGCACCTGCGCCAAAGAAAGGCAAACTCCCTCCCGACCTGACTGAAATCCTCTCCCACATGAACGCCGCGGCGGGAAACCTCCGGACGATATCGGCGAATCTCGAGTACACCAAGGTGACCGTCCTTGTAGACGATAAGGCCGTCCAGTCCGGGCAATTGCTGTACCGCAGAGGCAAGGGGACGGATATCCTGATCGACTTCAAAAAGCCCGAACCCAAAACCATCGCCTTCAGCAAGAATCGCGGCGAAATCTTCAATCCCAAGATTAACCAGATTGATGAATTCAACCTGGAGGGCAAGAGCGGGATGGTCGAGCAGTTCCTGCTTCTCGGGTTCGGAACAGAGTCAGACAGGATCAAGAAAGACTACGAACTCAAATTCCTCAAAGAGGAAGATCTACAAGGGGATATTACGGTGGTGCTTGAGCTGACCCCGCGCTCCGAGTCGGTCCGCGCCCAGTTGACCAAAATCCATCTGTGGGTCAGCGAGGAATCCTGGCTCCCGGTGCAGCAGAAGTTCTTCCAGCCAAGCGGCGACTACCTCGTGGCTCGCTACACCAATGTGAAAGTCAACCGGCCCCTCTCCAACGCCTCGTTTCTTATCCGCGCGCCCAAAGACGTCAAGCGCGTCAAGGTCAACTGAAGCTCCTCCGTCGCAAGGCGGTCGAACTCTGCTAGTAGAAGATGATATTCAGAGCCAGGAACATGCCGATCACGATCACAGCATAGAAAACGGGTGTGCGGTACCAGGGGATGCCGTCGTCCACTTTTGCGACTGCGGAAGGCGAATAGACAAGTCCCTTCACTTTTTCTTCGGGAGCGGGCTTGGTGAGGAAGGTTACGATCACCAACGCCAAGGTCCCCGCCACAAAGCCCCACACGGCCATGAAAACATTGGATGCCATAGGTGACGTGTAGTGCAGCACCCCGAGGCGGTAGAGGACGTATTGCAGGAGGGCGGCGGAAATCCCCGCCACCATTCCGCAGAAGCCCGCCGTCGCCGAAGGCCGCTTCCAGTACATGCCAAGGAAGAAAATCATGAAGAACGGCGATATGAACAGAATACCGATCATTTGCATGTAATCCATCAGATTGTCAAACATCAGCACAACGTATGACGACGCGCAGGCCAGCGCCGTACCCACGATGGTGGCGGTTTTTCCAATCTTCAAGTAATGGGCGTCCGGCTTGCCTTTGACAAAGTAGGTCTGGTAAATGTCGTAGGTAAAAACCGTATTGAACGCCGTGATGTTGCCGGCCATGCCGGACATAAAGCTTGCCAGCAGCGCGGTGAGCCCCAGGCCGAGCATGCCGGTCGAGTAGAAGTGACCCATCAGCGTGGGAAGCGCGAGGTTGTATTCCTTCTTGACGATTTCGGGAAACAGCGCCAGCGCAATCATGCCTTGAACGGTCACAATGCCGGGGAAGAGCATCTTGGGGACGGCGGCCACAAGCGGCGTCTTCTGCGCGGAAGGAAGATCCTTGGCCGCGAGGGCGCGCTGGACCAGCAGGAAATCCGTGCACCAGTAAGCCGGTGCCGCACACAGGCCGATCCCAACGACCATCACCCACCAGGGGACACCCAGTGGGTCCCCAGGTCCCGCCATCCCCTGCCAAGTATGGGTAAACCCTTCGGGCAGCTTGGCCACCAAACCGCTCCAGCCGCCTACTTCTTTCAACCCCAGGTAGGTCAGCGGGAGGAATCCCAGCACGATCAGGAAAAATTGAATGAACTCATTATAGATCGAAGAAGCCAGCCCGCCCCAGAATACGAAAATCAGGACGATGCCGCTCGCCAGCAGAACGCTTATGGTAAAGGGCCAGCCCAGCATCGTGCGGAAGACTACCGCGAAGGCGAACATGTCGATGCCAGACATCAGGATGGTGACGGTGGCAAAGCTGAACGAGCTTACGATGTGGGCGCGGTGGTCATACCGCATGCGCAGGTACTCGGGCACGCTGCGCACGCCGTTCGCATAGTAATACCGGACCATGAACGTGCCGAGCAGCACCATGGCGGGGATGGCTCCAATCCAGTACCAGTGGTTGGTACGCATGCCGTATTTCGCGCCGTTGGCCGTATGCCCCATTACTTCCAGCGCGCCCAGGTTCGCCGACATGAAGGCGATGCCCGTTATCCAGTGGGAAAAATTGCGATGGGACAGGAGGAAGTCGGACGAGGTCTTCATCTTGCCTTTGAGCCAGTAACCGACTCCCAGCACCGTCACGAAGTAGGCAATGATGATGCCGAAATCGAGAGGTCCGAGATTCATGCGCATAAGATTCCAAACCCTCCTCGTCCCCGGACGTCACCGACGGCAACCGGGGGTTACGCCAAGGCCGGCAGCTATTCGCCTTCCTTCGCCTCAAGCCGCAAGTGCCAGTTTTCCTTCCACATGTTCATGTGCGCCTTTTCGTTATAGGGATGAGCACGGACGACGTCCAGATTCAAATCGGCCCCCAGCCCCGGAGTGGTCGGGACGGTGAGATGCCCATCCACGAGTTTCGGGCTCCAGGTCAGCAAGTCCTTTTCCCAGCCGACGTTAAACTGGTCGAAGTACTCCTGGATGTAATGGTTGGGTGTGCAGGCGGCAATTTGCAAGCCGACGAGAGAGCAGACCGGCCCCTGCGCGCTGTGAGGGCAGATGACTCCGTTGTGAGCATCGACCAAGCCTGCGACCTTCTTGGTGCCCAGCAAGCCGCCCGCGTGCAACGGCTCTACGGTCACAATGTCAATTTCCCCTCCCCGCAGCAGTTCGACAAATTCTTCTCTCTTGGTCAGACTCTCGCCGGTGGCGACGGGGACATCAACGCGACGGGCGACTTCGATCATGGCGCGCATGTCGTGGTGCGAAACAGGATCTTCGTACCACATGGGCCGGATCGCTTCGAGGCGTTTGCCAAACTCGATTGCTGTCGTGGTGCTGAACCGCTCGTGCGTTTCGATGGCGAGATCCACGTGCGGGCCGACGGCGTCGCGGACGCTCTGAATAATGTCAAACGCCAGGTCGAGGTCTTTCCTGTCCCACTTCCTCCACGCCACGCCGAAGGGATCGAACTTCATGGCCGTATAACCCATACTGACGACCTCGCGCGCGGCGTCGCCAAACTCCTGGGGCACGCGCGGGCAGCGATACCATCCGTTGGCATAAGCGCGAACCTGGTCGCGGCACTTGCCGCCCAGGAGATTATAGACGGGCTGCTTGAGGGCTTTGCCGATCGCGTCCCAGCAGGCGATTTCCATGGCGGAGATGGCGCACTTCTGGATCTGGCCGCCGTCTTCGTAGACGTCGCGCGTCAAGAGCAGTTGCATTTTCTCGACCTGGAAAATGTCGAGACCCAAGACAAACGGCTTCAATTCGTGGATGGCCGTTTCGACCGTCCTGGAAAAATGCCCGAGCGTCCCCTCGCCGATTCCGTGAATCCCCTCGTCCGTCTCCACGCGGACGAAGAGCCAATTCTTCCAGGGATTTCCAACCAGAAATGTCCGGACGTCGGTAATTTTCAAATCTCACTCCTTTGGGAATGTGGTCCTGATTGAGACAAGTTTTCCATCATAAATGCATCGCGCCGTAAGCGCAAGCAAAAGCCAAGGATTCCGGCTTAATCCTCAATACGGAACCCGTTCCGAATATATGGGGTGGCACGGCATGCCCCGCCCCAGTTCCGGCCCAGGACTTTGCCCGGCGGAGACCTACGAACAGCGCCGGCGGGAATCATTGCCGCCAATGAAATCCGTAACATCTGCGGATCAGCACTGCGCGGAATCGCCATTGCGGTGGAGGACGCGGGTACGGACGTTGTCCTTGAGGAGCGTCCAGAATGAGGCGTCGAGGTAGGCGCGGATCGAGACGTAGCATCCGCCGCAATCGTTGTGCGCGACGAACTTTTCCAGGATGTCCGCTTGCGACGGGTAAGTGGGGTCGAACATGGAACAGGGGCGCAATCCTCCGGAAGGCGTAACCACCAGGAATCTCCGTCCCGCCTGGCAACCGGGGATGCTTCCCTTCTTGTAGAAATCATAGGTGCCGGAGAGCGTCCAGGGCGAGTTCGTGATGCGGCCGTTCTTGGCCTGAAGTTCGAGCAGTTCGTCCATCGTGCGCCGGAGCAGCTCCAGGTCTTCGGTCGACCCGATGTAGTGTTCCATGCTGCCGGTGCGCAGCGGCGTGTAGCAACTGTAGGAAATCTGCACGCCCCACTCGCGCGCCTTCTCATACCCGGCGCGCAGCGTGGGAAGGTTCTCACGGGTGATGGCCGTGTTGAGGATGACATCTCCGTAGCCGTGTCGTCCGAGTTTTGGGATTATGTCCGACATGTGCGCAAAAAGGCCGGGAGAGCGTCGAAATTCATCATGGCGTTCGTCGGGAAAATCCATGGAGATGGAGAACTGGTTCACGCCGAGCCCGCGCAAGCGGAGGTACTTTTCTTCCGTCATCAGCCGGGCATTGCTCACCAGAATCAGGTAGGGCAAGCCGCTGGGTTCCTTGACGGCCCTGACGATCTCGTAGATGTCTTTCCTGAGCAGCGGTTCGCCCCCGGATAGCTGAACGGCCAGCGGCTTGAACTGCGCGCGCAACCGGGCATAATCCCGTGCGGTCAAGTCGCCCAGAGGCCCAGGCTTGATGCCGCCTTTGTCGCAGTG
>Ga0209343_10011141_pt1 | contig 10153 bp, 9 predicted proteins | sample RifCSPlowO2_02_FD_184026 | JGI IMG/M metagenome (GOLD analysis project Ga0209343, IMG submission 184026) | Groundwater microbial communities from Rifle, Colorado - Rifle CSP2_plank lowO2_0.2 (SPAdes) (version 2) | ecosystem: Environmental > Aquatic > Deep subsurface > Groundwater | place: Rifle...
TATTTTGTATTCTTTCCTCTCTTTTCATGGAGGATCACAACTCCTCCCCCATGAAGCCTAAAGGCTCATGGGTTAATATTCTTTTTGAAAACTAGATTCAGGACAGAGCCGAATAGATCAGTAGATAGGAAAGTGCAAAAGTGGGAACTGAATGAAAAATATCATCAGTAGAAGGCTTAAACCCATCATTCTTAAGGTACTATAGTGCGGAGCTTTTTGTTTCTTTCTATAATGTTGGATCATTCCATAGGTTCTCATTATAGCTCTGTTCTTACTCCTCCACTGATTATGTCTCATCCTCCATTTTCCTGGATTCTTCCTCATTTAATTCAACTATACTTTCAATTTGTCTATTAGAAGATAAAATAAAAAAGCCAGGAATTGGTATTTCACAATCTTGAATTATAGCAAAATGCTGAGTTTTTACTACAATCTCATTTGGAAATAAAGCCCCTTTTAATATTTAAATTTTAAAACAATATAAATATATAAACTATTGAAAAAATAAAACAATTTTTAGTAAAAATTTCCAAAATTTTAGAAAATATTTCAAGAATTATGAATAGTTTATACAAAGGATTTATAAACTTTATATAATATATGACAAAAAGGTTATAAATAGTTATAACAAGTTATAGTTATGGCTATAAAGAAAAAACTAAAAATGACAACAATACAATTAAGTGAAAAAACAAAGATAGTATTAGACAGAAAAAAAGTGAATAAAAGAGAGAGCTATGACTCTGTAATAAATAAATTATTAGAAAATACAAACTTGCCATCAATAGAAGAAATGTTCACCATTGGTGACAAAATTAAAGAAAAAAAGGAATATTCAACTGAAGAGATAATAAAAATAAGTCACGAATTAAGGAAGAAAAAATGAAAAAATTCATAGATTCAAATATAATAATAAAGGCTTTCACTGAAAATAAGGATAAGGAAACATGCAGAAAAATATTGTACGAAGAATTTACAACAAATATATTATGTTTAATTGAAGCACAATACGGGATTTATACAATAAAGAATAACAAAGATTATGCAGCAAATTGCATTAAGTCATTATTTAAAACAAATGGCGAAATAATAGAATTGAATAAAAATTTATTGTTCGAAAGTCTAAAATTGATAGATAAATACAAATTAGAAATATTTGATTTAATCCACTATGCAACAGCATTAACAAATAATTGCTCAGAATTCATTTCATATGATAAAGATTTTGATAATTTAGGAATAAAAAGAACTGAACCATAAATAGATTATAAAGATTTTGGGCAAGAAAATACAAAAGATTTGAGATTTTCTAAATCAGAAATTATGAAATTATCCAAGATTTTATAATATTGCACAAATTCTGGGGGTATAAACAAGCAGACATCATAACCTTGTTTTGTATAGCATGTTAATTTCTTAGTTAATCTATCAAGTTTTTCGGCATTGGGGTGTTTCCAAGCTGTAACTTCAATTAGTTTATTATCAATTTTAAAATCTGGAAAGTAAGCCTTATCATTTATACTTACAAAAGGTTCATATTCAAAACGAACCTTACAATCCAATAGAAAATCACCGATATTTTTCTCTAGTTGATTTCTTACTGAAATACCATTATTTATTTGGAGTTTATAACCTCCATTTATTTTTTTTAAATCTAGAATATTGAAGGTTATAGTATTCATTAGGGAAATTTTCACGCATATTTTTGTGCCAAGATTTCATATAATTAGAACTCGAAGTCTTAAGAGCCAATAAAGAAGACTCAAATTTTCCACTAATTTTACTATTTTCTACACATTTTAGACCTCCTTTTATTTGAGCCCAATTGTAAGGTAAGAATTTTTCTATGTAAACTTTATAAGTCTCAATATTCAAATCAATGAAACCTAAAATAAGACTTAATTTATTATTGGATATATAAGAAAGTTCGTTTTTATATCTATATAAACTTCCTTTAGAAAGTTTTAGGGCGTTGCAAAGTTTTCTTTCAGAACCTACTTTTTTTATAGCTACAAGAATGATTTCCCTAAGTTTACTTTTTTTAATTTTCAATCTTGAAACCATATAAAAAAATATTTTTTCAATTTAAAAAGCTTTGCGCAGATGGTTGTCTATTGCGTCCAGTACTAAGAATTAAAATTATGAATATTAGATAAAAGAACGCCCCTGGGCAGACTCGAATTCGACGTTTTCAAAAAACTCTGCCGACCTTGTGATGACCGCATTTTATAACAGTCACACGCTCTACCTATTGCTCGACTTAATAAAAGTCTCTAAGCTACAGGGGCAATATAAAAAGCAAAGATAAGTATTTTAAAAGCTTTTCTAAAGGATGTAGCCCTGCTGATTCACTTGTTCTCATTTTAGGTTTACACCAAATCTGCAAGTTTAATTACAGGGCCAATAATAGAATAAATAGTAATAAATATATAAAACAACCTATTCAAAAAAATATGAAACTTTATCATGGTTCTCCAAAAGAAATTAAGATATTAGAACCAAGAAAAGCAAAGGGACATAATGAATTTCAAAATTTGAAAGCAGTATTCTTAACAAATTGTTATCTTGAAGCTTGTTTATATACAATAAGAAAATCATTGAAAGACAAAGCACTTTTTGGAATAAGAAAAGACAGATTAATAATTATTGGAAATATTGAACCAAATGAAGATGATATGTTTATGAATCTAATATTCCAAAAGAAGAATTAATAGAAGAAAAAGAAGATTTAGGAATATATGCTTATCTGAAATCATTAAACTGTAAAAATCCAACAAAAGTAAAAGATTGTAAAAGCAGATATTTTATGTAAGATATAAAAAAGTTATATTATCACTTTATTGATCTTAGGATATATTATAAGTTATATTAAACCATCAGAAGGAATCACAAAGTTTATTTAAATAAGTCTTTATAAAAATTGATGAAAAAAGAGGTCTTATTATATTATAGAATTTTAACAATATTAATAGTTATAACTCTTATTGCATTATATTTAATTCATGATGCAAAAATAACAGGAATGTCATTCGCAATGCCTGAAAAGAGTGATATAGTAATAAGTTCCAATTTTAAAATAAAGATAGACATACCCTTGCCATTTATACCGGATGTTCAGAATAATACAGAAATAAAATATTTAGGTTATAAACATTCAAATAATTCAAATATTATAGTTTCTGTAAAAGATTATATATCATGTAATTTAGATTCAGATTCATCATACGACGGGTGGAAAAATTGTATAGTTATTTTTGAAGTGCAAAATGACAATACAGAAAAACCAAGTCTATTAAGTCCATCAATTACATTAAATTATTCAGATTATAGTAACATACGTAATATAGTAATATCATTTTCAAATACTTCAAGTTTGATAAATGAAACATCAACAAGTTGGATATTAATATCAGATCCTGCACAAATCGCTACAGATAGGATAATGGATGATATGATAATAGAAAATACATCAATATTCCAAAAGAGAAATTTCACAAATTTTGAGTCTCTGCCTTCAGTTATAGTTACCGAAACGCCATTTGCTTTAAAAGTAAATTATGAATCAAGCAGCTTCAATGGTAATTATTTTAATTTAAGTATAAGTACATTAAATTTTAATGGATTTATAGATCCAGACCAATCAGCATGCGGGACACTAAGCACAGAAAATGCAAAATATACACTAACACAAAGTGTTTCATCAACAGGTACTTGTTTCACAATAGGGGCAAATAATATAGTTTTAGACTGTAACGGGTATATTGTAAATTATTCAACTAACGGAATAAGCAATAACTACGGGGTAGACAATGGTGAAGGCTATGATAATATAACAATAGAAAATTGTAATATTTTTGAAGGAAATGGCACTACAACACAAAGAGGTAAACCTGGCATATATTTCTTAAATGTAGACAATTCTACAATAATATTTAATAATTTGACAACCGAAGGTAATTTTTCAGATGGGCTTATTCTTAATATATCTAATTTAAACAATGTTTCATTTAACATCTTCAATGTATCTTCTGGAAATAATTTAAGAGCTGGAGGAGCAAATGGTATAAGTCTAAAATCATCAGCCAATAATACAATATCAAATAATATTATATTCTCAAACAGCACAAATGATGGAATAAGGTTAGATACTTCAGATTACAATTTAATACAATATAACCTAATCAATGGTACAGGTACAAGAACTGGAGGTAGAAACATAAGATGTCAAGATTCAAATTATAATATAATATATTCAAACACATTAAGTGCAATTCAGAATTTTCAAGGCCTTCCACTATTCTTATTAAGATGCTCGAATACGAATGTTTCTTATAACAATATGTTAGTAATCGATGGGAATCAATCAATGTTATTAGATATAAGTGATTCTGGAGGAACATTGGCTGCTGCAAATAATACATTCTTATCAAATACATATAAAACGACAATAGATGGAATGGACACAGATCCATTTTTTAAGACAGCAATAAGGCAATTTTCAGGAACAAATAATACATTCATCAATGAGAGAATTAACGCCCCAAATGTTCCAGATATCTTGGTAATGGTGGGAAACCTTACTTTCTTGAATGTAACATTTAACAGAAGTGATATTACATTTATATCTGGGACTGCAGGAAGAATTGGAAATGGTACAATCACAGTCAAATGGTACACCCAAGTAAATCTATCAAATTATATAAATCAAGGTTTAAGTAATGGAAATATAACCGCATTCAATGCTTCATTTGTACTTGAGGATTCATCAAATAATACATTAAATAATGGGCAGGCTACAAGATTATTGGAATTAACAGAGTATCAGAGAAATATTAGTTCAATTTTTTACAATACACCGCACCAGATCAATGTATCAAGGTTAAACTATGACGAAAACTATACAATAATCAATTTGACAAATATAGCAGATCCAACAAACTTCATTGTTCAAATTTATATGGTCGAACTAAACCCGCCTTCGATAACAATATCATCTTCAGCAGGTACAGACTTTTATGAAGATACAACAACTACGCTAACTTGCACAACTTCAGATCCAAATGGTATTAGAAGTATGTCTATGGACTATGAAAATGTGAATATATGCTCAAGCTCAAGTCAAAGTTGTTCAGGTGAATTTTCTCCGCAAAATGGAATAATAGAAACAATATGCACTGCAAATGATGTCTTTGGAAATGCTGCATCAAAAATATTAAATCTTAATGTTGCTAAAAGATTTGGAACTGCTTCTCCACAAATATCATCAGGAGAAATTACTAGTAAACACATTTCTGTCATTAATGATGATAAAACAATAACAGAATTATGGGACGAAACCAAGGAGCTAGGAGAAGAAAATCAAAGGAAAGGTTCTACATTAAATATAACTAAAGGAGAGATGAATCCAGAAAAAGCAAATAACAAATTAATAAAAGAAGTGTATGAAATTATTACCAAAAAAATCAATAAGATTTATTCAATATTTTTAATTCTTATTATATTTATATTAGTTATCTATTTCAGATACAAAAAAAGTAGAATTTAATCTAAAAATTCTTTATTTTTTATTTTCTCAGGAAGATATTTTTCAGATACAAAACTAATATCTTTTGAAGACAATGACTGAATTTCAACTTTAGACTTATATTCTTTCATCATCTTAAATTGTCTCTGCCATTCTTTATTATTTTTAAACCAGTCATATTCTGAAACTTGTTTGATTCTTGCATAATCCTTTTCATCTAATTTAATAAAATGTTTTTTAAGATCATATTTTTGAATGTCATCCATAGTAATTCCAACATATTTAACACCAGGAATTGTTAACCTTTCAGACGCATGAGCTAAAGCAATACTTCCATATTTGATAACAGAATAAATATACGCACCATAAATATCTCCATCGCATAAAACATAAATTGGTAATTTATACTCTTCGTAGAGCCTTTGTAAAAGACGCCTTATCCCTCTGGTAGTCTGTCCTTGTGATGAAACAATTATAGCTTCATTTTTTTGCCAGTATTTATCTTCATTAAGACGTTCCCAGACAGCAGCTTTTTCCATGTAAATAATATACTTAGCATCAACTTTCTTAAATTTAATATCTTCAACATTAGAAGGAATAGCCCAGCCACCACTTCCTAATTTACTCCAGTCAATAGTATCTCCCCTATCTTCAATAATAACTTTACCTGCAACGCTTCCATTTTTGTTAGCATTGACATGCATCTGTTCTCTTGATAAAGTCGTAATAACTTCTAAATCTTCAATAGCTTTGTCTGATTCTGTCTGTTCATCAACTAAATTAGTATCAGTTCCTGGAATAGTCCTCTTAGTCATATAAAATACATCCCTTAAACTTGAATGTTTACCAGAATCAATTAATTTCTCTTTGATAACAGAAGCAACTTCAACAGTTTGCAAAAATTTTTTAGAATGTGCAACATTAAAAAAAGACCTTGAACCTTTTTTATTTCCCAATTTCAAAGTTCTTGATTTTTCATCATAAATTATATTACTTAAATTTCTCAATGGAAAAACTATTTCAGGGTTTTTTCCTTTTTTGATTTGTTCTACTATCTTAAATCCAAATTCTCTCAGTAATTTTTTTGAATCATCCTTAGCTGCCATCTTCTACCTCATCAACATCCCCAAGAGTCTGTTGTTTTTCTCCAAATGCAACATTTTTACCTTTAATTTCTGTTTTTTCAGCTTCTTTAACTTCAGATAATAAATCTTTCATATTCCTATTTAAGACTTTTTTAAGCTCTTCATGTAAAATTTCTTTTTTTTCACCAGTTAAAGTATGCAATGAATTAACAAGTTCAGGAATATATTTCTCAAATAAATTGATTTTCTCTTGTTGTTCTCTAGCCCTTACAGTTTTTCTTATGTATATTGACATTTGTCTTCCAGCTTCTTGTAATGCTAATTTCATATCTTTTATTATCTCAGGATAATGTGCTATAGCTTCTTTAGCTTCAGAAGTAAATGGAACCCAGACACTAACCATGTGCACAACAATTACAACAGGCCCAAAAGGCATACTGTCTTTACTCTGGCTTACCCCATAATTTTTCCATGCAGTATCAATTATACTCTCGCTGGTTGCACATGCTCCTTGTTGATACAATAAAGGAACCCTATTTGCAAAACGCATGACTTTCACAGATTCTTCTTTTGCTAAATCCCCACCATATGCTAACCCAACTTCTATTGTAAATGGCATTCCTCTATAGACGCTTGGAGATCTGGTAACAGCAGTATAAAATTCAGCATTTACTTCTTTTTTTAACCCTTTAATCAAAGCATCTTCTTTTAAAGGATTTAGACAATCTGTTGGCGGTGCAACAATCTTTGTTTTTTGGATTACATTAAATAAATTCTCAGCTTCTTCTCTTGCAATTGTACTTGGTCTGGCCCTTGGACTTAATTTAGCTTCATCACAAATTTGTGTTGCTAACTGTTGCGAAATTCTTGAAAAATCATTTTGTAAAAAAGAACTTAATGTACCGGATTCTGTTGAATGCAACATCCTTATTAAAACACCAAGTTCAACACCATAAGGGTGTGGTTTTATTTCTTTTGCTTCTACTGGCAATTCGTTTATAGCCCTTGCATAAGTTATGGTTTCTTTCTCAGGAGTTTTATAAACTATTTGTGCATGAGGGTTGATTAACGCAATTTCTTTTAAATATTCATCAACAGATTGTTTGCCTTTTTGATATGAAGCTTGCATATCAACTTCTATTCTTGTTCCATGTTCCTTATTCCATTCAACACTTTTTCCTTCTGCAACAATAGGCTCATTTTTTTGTGTATCAATTTGAACTTCAAAATGATTTGTATTATGTTTAGGACTTACCTTGAAGTAACATACATCCCCTTTCCCGTCGTCAATTGACCATATAACAGTACTGCACTAATTCCAATTCCCTGCTGTCCGCGGGAACATCGAAGTCGATGAAATTTGCTTCCATATAATAATTTACCAAAAATTTTAGGAATTTGTTCTTTAACAATTCCTGGACCATTATCTTCAACTATAACTTTAAACCTATCTTCTTTTAATTGTTGCAATTCAACATAAATATCTGGTAAGATTCTTGCTTCTTCACATGCATCTAATGAGTTATGACATAAAATTGCCCCTACACCAGCAACAAAATTTTCACATTCAGGTACTGATACATCGTAAACCCATTCATGATTATAGTTTATCTCTTCTATGTTCTTTATGGTCAAAACTCCCAAATCTCCTGTTAAAAAAGTTTCAACACCCTGATATGCAATTATCTTGCTCGTAGATAATGTATTATTTAACGTTTCTGTATGTATACTAATTTGATTAGCTCTTGATATTGAACATGAAACTTTAGAATCTTTACTACTAATTATAGTATCTTTTATAGGTAAAAAATTGATTGCGCAATCTTTATTACCTGAATAAATATATATATAATAGTTATTTCCAAATTCAGCTAAAACGTTATTAATAATTCTCTTTTGAGGTTCTTTATATCCAACACTATAACCCAAGCCTAAAGAAGATAAGAGATATTGTAATCCAATAAACAATTCATGACTGGCAGTAGCACAAGTTATTTTTTCTTTAGATAATCTATCTAACATTAAATCATTCTTTAACAAATAAAATAATTCTTTAGTAGGATATCCATCACCAACTAAGTACGCTAATAAAAATGAATGCTTTAAGCTATTATTAAAATCAAAGACAAAATTAGGAATTAGTTTAGTAGGCGCATTATCACCCACTTTTAATATATTTTTAAAGACAAAACAGATTATGGAAGAGTTAGCCACAACATTGTAAGCAGTATCATGGGCTTTTTTTATCTTGGGGGAAATTTTAAATACTTTCTCAAATATATCAGCTAAATAATAAACCAATTCTTTTTCATGACTCCCAAAAGAAAAATGAATCCTAGTTAAAGACTTTAACATAGAACCTTCTGAAACATATAAGCCTAATAACTCTGCAAAATTATGATCAACTTTTATAACTGCGGGAATCTTATGTTTACATAAAGAAATACCCACTTTAGAATCGTTGAAATTTCCTAAATCTATTTTTAATTTTCTTAGAATATTAAGTGGAATATAATTAAATTTCTTAAAATCATTTGTTCTGTACCATTTTGTTTTAGGCAATAAATCCCTTATTTGTTTTATAATACTGGATGTGAAAAAAGAATTGATACCATAAATATTTATTTTTTTTGTTAGCGATGAATCTAACAAAATCAATTCTTCAATTAAGTTAATCTCTTTAATAAAAGAATTACTATTCCATTCCTTTCTAGGAACAACGATAGACATTCCTTCTTTTAATTCAGTTGTTGGTATAGAAGTAACTTTTCCTTTATCTAGAGTAAAAACGGAATGATAAGCAGTTAAGTCTACATACCTTCCTGAAATAAGTTTCACTCTATATATCTTACTATTAACTTTATGTCTAAAAACTGTAGAGACTTTTCTAAATGATAATTTAAGACTATTCTTATCAAACGCTAAAACTTCTAAATTTTCATCAATTAACATTTTTTCTAAATTTTCATTTTTAATAACAGCTGTTTTTTTAGCTTCTATGAAATTATCTACAATTTCACCTATTTTTACAATAGATATTTTACCATTTTGGCTTACAATTAAAGGCATATCATAAGTCAGACTATTATCAACTGCTTCTTTTACTGCCATCAATAAAGCTTTTCTCGGATTATCGAAACCAAGTAAGTGTCTATTCTTTGTACAAAATTCAGATATTGATATTTCTCTTTGCTTCTCTGCTAATTCATGTGCCTTAGTTTCAAAGCCACCTTCTTTTTTACCCATCAATTGTTTTGAACTCTTGGCTTATTTATAAAACTTGCTACGATTATTTTCTTGAAAAACTATAATTTTGTCAAAACCCTTTTTCATTATACTTTTAAATTTTAATTGATATATTTTATAGTCCAATCTCGGTTTAATTTTATTATTTATATTATAATTTTGAGAAGGCAGAGATATAGATTGTGAAATGTTATTTGGATAAATTTTTCTGGTGTAAGAATAATAAAAAATAATTCCAATTAAAAATGCAATTCCTAAATGATAAGGTGTAAATGGCATTATATTTTATAAAAACTAA